>LDZT01010691.1_pt1 | contig 31670 bp, 25 predicted proteins | sample 615521 | NCBI WGS metagenome assembly LDZT01 (sample SAMN03408292, study PRJNA278302) | terrestrial metagenome | isolation source: oil reservoir sample SB1 | place: USA: Alaska, North Slope, Schrader Bluff formation | collected 2011-09 | reverse complement strand
TCGCTTTGCTCCTCGCAATGACACCCGGTATTTTGTCATTGCGAGCGTTAGCGAAGCAATCTCAAAACTATCTTACCTTGGTTAACTTAGCACTAGTTATCCGGTTACCCGGAACAAATTCGTATCTTGTATCTCGTTAAAAATTAGTTAGCTAGTTAGTTGGTTACCTGGTTAGTTAGTTAAGAAAAACAAAAACTAATTCCTTATTTAAAAACAAACAATTAAAAGCTAGGAACTAACTACTAGAATTAACTGGCCAACTAGTAAATCGGGTAACTGGGTAATTAATATAATTGGGCAATTGGTCAATAGGTAAATTGATCAATTATTTTAAAAGGGAGGAATTTTATGAAAGTAGTTACTAATCAACAGATGAAGGAAATTGATAGAAAAGCAATAGAAGAATATGGTATATCTGGTCTTACTTTAATGGAAAATGCTGGATTAAGAATATTTCAAAGTCTGAAAAATATTTATCCTGATTTAAGATTAAAAAAGATTGCCATCTTTGCTGGATCGGGCAATAATGGGGGAGATGGTTTTGTAGTTGCCCGCCATCTTTATAATTATGGAGCGAAAGTGAAAGTATTTCTCCTCGCCCCTTTTAATAAAATTAAAGGTGAAGCAGGAGAAAATTTAAATACCATTAATAAAATGGGAGTTGAATTAATCGAGACAGAAATCACGAAACTCGAAGAAATACAAAGAACCATACAAAATTCTGATTTAATTATCGATGCCATATTAGGAACCGGATTGCAAGGGAAGGTAACTGGTTTAAAAGCTAAGATAATAGATTTGACTAATATTGCTAACAAAGAAGTAGTTGCAATTGATGTTCCTTCTGGTTTAGATACGGATACAGGAAAGATTGAAGGACCATGCATCAAGGCAACTCATACTATTACTTTAGCCTTACCAAAAATTGGTTTATTGATTTTTCCTGGAGCAAGCTATGCAGGAAAGGTAACGGTGGAAGACATTAGTATACCCTCTTATCTTCTAAAAAATAATAAAATAAAGACTAATATGGTAACCAAAGAGATAGTCAAATCACTTCTACCTTTTCGTGCAACTTATTCCCACAAAGGTTCTTTCGGCAAAGTCTTAATCTTAGCTGGTTCGATTGGCATGACTGGAGCAGCATATCTAGCCAGTGAAGCAGCTATGAGAAGTGGAGCAGGCATTGTGGTATTAGGAATTCCTCGAAGTTTGAATCCAATAATGGAAGTAAAATTAACTGAAGTTATGACTCTTCCTCTTGCCGAAACGGAGAAACAGTCTTTAGGAGAAGAAGCAGAAGAAACAATTTTAAAATTAATGGAAAATTATTCTGTATTAGGGATAGGCCCTGGTATTTCCCGACAAGCAGAGACTCAAAGATTAGTAAGAAAGATTATAGAAAAGTCTAATATCCCTTTGGTTATTGATGCTGATGCAATATATGCCTTAAGTGAGGACTCTACCATATTGAAAAAGACTAAAACTCCTCTGGTGATTACTCCCCATCCTGGGGAAGTAGCTAAGCTAACAAATAAGGATATAGATTATATTTTAAATAATCAATTAGATATCACCAGAGAAATTGCTCAAAAATTTGGAATTGTAGTAGTTTTAAAGGGAGCTAGAACAATAATTGCCAATAAAGAAGGAGAAGCCTATATCAATGTTGGTGATAATTCGGGAATGGCTACCGGAGGTTCGGGGGATGTTCTGACTGGAATAATTTGTAGCCTGATAGCTCAGGGTGCTGATAATTTTTCTGCAGCAATAACCGGAGTTTACATCCATAGTCTGGCTGGCGATTTAGCCCGAGACATCAAAGGAGAAAGAGGTATGATAGCCGGTGATATCTTATCACAAATACCCCGGGCTTTTTTGAATATAGAAGGCACAGTAATAAGTAATGAGTGAAGATAAGTATTGCATAATAGTGTAGAACGTATATGATAATTAGTATATAGTGAAGATGGTTGCTCGGTTATCCAGTTGGAGAATTAAAATCAAGTTAGTTATCTTGCTTAAGGAAAGGGAGCCAGGGGACAGAATTCAAATTTAAATCTTATATTTCATTATTTTATCTTATTTTTAGCACATAGCTTTTAGCAATTTGCGTATAGAATTAGTTAATCAGTAGTTTAGTTAATGAGTTAGCGTTTAACAAATTAACCAATTAACCAAATTTGCAATATAATATACGAAATATAAAAAGGGGAAAATAAAATGCAAAAGTTATTAGGCCCTACCTGGGTAGAAATAAATCTTGATGCAATTGCCCAAAATGTAAGAAATATTAAAAAATTAATAGGTAAAAAAAAAGAATTAATGGCGGTAGCTAAGGGGAATGCCTATGGACATGATATTTCGGAGGTTTCGTCAGTAGTTTTAAGAAACGGAGCTAGCAGACTGGCGGTTGCTCGTTTAGAAGAAGGCATTTTTCTCCGCAAAGCCGGCATTACTGTTCCTATTTTAATCCTTGGTTTAACTTTGAAACAACAAGCAGAATTGTTGGTATCGTATAGTATAACTCCTACGGTGAGTGAATATGGAATGATAGAAAAGCTTTCTGAGTCAGCATTTAAAAAGGATAAAAAAGTTAAAGTTCACATCAAAGTAGATACCGGTATGGGAAGAATAGGGATTTTCCCTAATCACGTTTTAGACTTTATCAAAAAAGTAAAGGCTTTGGGAAATGTGGAAATAGAAGGCATTTTTACCCATTTTTCAGTTGCTGACGAGAAAGACAAGACTTACACTGAAAAACAATTTAGAAAATTTATGGGAGTTTTAACTGATTTAGAAAAAGAAGGAATAAGAATTCCGGTAAAACATGTAGGAAATAGTGCTACCCTTCTTGATTTACCTCATATGTGGTTAGATTTGGTAAGGCCGGGGATTTCTATATACGGACTGTACCCCTCTACAGAGGTACAGAAGACTGTGAAGCTGATTCCGGCCCATAGTTTTAAAACTCGAATAGTTTTTTTAAAAGAATTATCTGCGGGAGAATCTATCAGTTATGGCCGAACTTATACTACCAACCGAAAAATAACAAAAGTTGCTTCCTTGCCAGTTGGTTATGCTGATGGTTACAACCGGCTTCTTTCTAATCAAGGAGAGGTTTTAGTGAGAGGAAGGCGTTTTCCTATAATCGGGCGGATATGTATGGACCAGTGCATGATAGATGTTAGCAGTCTTCTCGAAGTGAAAATAGGTGACGAAGTGGTACTTTGGGGAAGACAGGGACAGGAAAAAATAACCGTAGAAGAAATAGCAGAAAAAATTGGAACTATTAATTACGAAATTGTCCATATGCCTGACAAAAAACGAGTTCCTAAATTATTTATTAAGGATGGAAAACCTTATAAAATTAAGAGTATGTTAGGTGAAAGATTATTATAGCAGATAAAATTAGTTAGTTGGTTAATTAGTTACCTTGTTAACTGGTTAAGAAGATAGAAGCCAAATTCGTATCTTGTATCTAACAAAGAAGTCAGTAGTCAGAAGCCAGAATTCAGAATGAAAAGAGTAGAATCTACAAAAGCGGGAATCTATAAAAATAAAGCGTTATTACGAGGAATATAACGACGAAGTAATCTTGTCTAAAAACGAAAAACGCAATACTATAAAACCAGTTTTTTATCTTAAATCTGTTTTCTTAACCAGCTAACTAGATAACTAAATCAATTGGTCAATTGGAGAATTGGTGAACAGATTAAAATGAATTTAACTATTATTACTAAAAGTCCTGAAAAAACGAAAAATTTAGGGAAAGAGGTAAGCAAATTAGCAAAATCCGGAGATTTATTAGCTTTCTACGGTGAACTGGGTGCAGGTAAAACCTGTTTCATTCAAGGAATATCTCAGGGGTTAGAAGTAAAAGATTATGTCACCAGCCCTTCTTTTACTATTATAAATGAATATCAAGGCAAAATTCCTATCTATCATTTTGACTTATTTCGACTTGATAATGCGGAAGAAATTTTAGAATTGGGTTACGAGGAATATTTTTATGGAGAAGGTTTGACAGTTATTGAGTGGGCTGAGAAGATTGAACAGCTTTTACCCAAAGAACATCTAAAGATTGACATCAAATTTAAAGATCGCTATCAAAGAACAATTTCTTTTATTCCTCAAGGGGATAGATTTGATAAATTTTTAAAGGAGCTAAGCAGAATTGAAAATTTTAGGGATTGATACTTCTACTAAATTTTGTAATTTAGGTTTAATTGAAGATAAGGATATTCTTATAGAGTATACTATTAATGGTTTAAAGAAGAAACACTCTTCCATTTTAGTACCTGCTATAAAAGACTTGTTAAAAACGATAGACTTAAAAATGGAAGAAATTAACGGTATTGCGGTTTCTATAGGTCCAGGTTCTTTTACCGGACTCCGCATTGGCTTATGTGTAGCAAAGGGGTTATGTTACGCTCGTTCATTGCCTTTATTAGGAGTTCCTACCTTAGATGCCATGGCATTCTCCTTAAAAGAAATTCCCTATTTAATATGTCCCGTTTTAAAATCTAAGAAAGATGAAATATATAATGTGGTATTTCGGGGAGGGAATAGCTTGCATAGGGTTATGGATTATAAATGTGAAGATATTCAAAGTCTGCTTGTTCGGCTCTCTCCCTTAAAAGAAAAGATAATCTTCTTAGGAGATGGAATAAAAAAATACCGGGATATTATTAAGGAAAAAATAGGTAAAGATGCTTTGTTTATCGATTCACAGTTAAATTTACCAGTGGCTACTAATATTGCTTTTTTAGGTTTAAATAAGCTTAAGAAAGGGGAAGAAGATAATATCTCTACACTTACTCCTTTTTATCTGAGGAAGTCTGAAGCTGAAATTATTTGGGAGAAAAAATATAAGAGATGAGTGATGAGTGAACAGTTTCGGGTAACAGGTTGCGAGTTTATTTAGTTACCCAGTTAACCGATTTACCAGTTAAAATCAGAACCCTTAACCAGGTACCATATAGCTAATTCTTCATGAGATACGAGATGCACTTTTATTCTGGCTAACTAGCTAACCAAATTAACTGGTCAATTCTTATATTTGTATTGTTTTTAATTGGTCAATTGGCTAATCGGTGAATTGGTCAATTAATAAATTAGTGTATTCTATGCAGAAAGGGAAAGAAATAAATGTCAGATTTAATAATGGGAATTGAAACTTCTTGTGACGAAACAGCAGCTGCTATTGTGGAAGATGGGAAAAAGATTATTTCGAACGTGGTGGCTTCCCAGATTAGCATTCATCAAAAATATGGAGGAGTGGTTCCTGAAATAGCCTCACGTAAACATATGGAGTATATTATTCCGGTAATTGACAAAGCCTTAGACGAATCAGGGACAAAGATTACTGATTTATCTGCAATAGCAGTAACTTATGGCCCAGGCTTAATAGGTTCACTGTTAGTGGGATTATCTGTCGCAAAAGCCATAGCTTATGCAAAAAATATACCACTTATCGGGGTAAATCACCTTGAAGCTCACATTTATGCAAATTTTTTAGAACATAATGAGATAAAACCCCCCTTTATTTGTTTAATTGTTTCAGGTGGGCATACATCTTTGGTATATATAAAATATTTTGGAGAATATAAATTATTAGGCCAGACCAAAGATGACGCAGCAGGAGAGGTTTTCGATAAAATAGCAAAGATTTTAAACTTAGGTTACCCCGGTGGTCCTATCACCGAAAAATTAGCTAAAGAAGGAGATCCTTCCTCAATCCAATTTCCTCGCCCTATTTTAAATGATAAAAGTTATGATTTTAGTTTTAGCGGTCTTAAAACCGCAGTAATTTACCATATAAAAGAATTAAAAAAAGAGAATAAAAATATACCTGTTAGCGATATATTAGCTTCTTTCCAACAAGCAGTAACCGATGTTTTGGTAGAAAAGACTATAAAGGCAGCTTTAAAGTTTAAAACTAAACAGATTATTTTAGCTGGTGGAGTTGCTGCCAATAGCTCTTTAAGAAAAGAGGTTAAAGAAAAAGCAAATTTATTAAATATTAAGGTTTTCTACCCTTCAATTTCTTTGTGTACAGATAATGCAGCTATGATAGCTTCGGCAGGATATTATAAATTTAAAGAAAACAAAAAATCATCTTTGAACTTAGATGCGGTTTCACGATTAGCATTAGTGAGAAATAACTATTAAATAGAAAAAAAAAGTAATAGATAGCCTATAATCGTAGAATATTGCGGAAAATAGCTAAATATAGCCGATAATAAGGTTTGCTTTTCCAGGGAAGTTTTTATACTATATATAAGGTAATTTTAGCACTCTTACTATGAGAGTGCTAATTAATTTATAAAATATAAATATTAATTAAAGGAGGTTACTGAGCATGAACGTTAAGGAATTAAAACCACTAGGAGATCGGGTACTGATAAAACCTGTATTCGAAGAAGAGAAGAGTAAAGGAGGAATTCTTCTTCCTGATACCGTTTCCAAGGAAAAGCCTCAGGTAGGAGAAATATTGGCAGTTGGACCCGGCAGCACTAACAAAGAAGGGAAAATAATTCCTATGACTGTTAAAAAAGGAGATAAAGTAGTGTATGCAAAATATTCTGGAACAGACATCAAAGGTGACAATGATGAAGATTATCTCATTCTGAGCGAAAAAGATATTTTAGCAATCGTTGAATAATCAAATATAAACTTTTAGATTAAAATTAATTTAAAAAATAATTTAGTTTTTGAAAGAAAAAATATAAAGAGGTTAGATATAAAAGGAGGATAAATAAATGGCAAAACAATTTTTGTTTGATGAAGATGCAAGAAGAGCCTTAGAAAAAGGCGCTAAAATCTTATCTGATAGTGTAAGAATTACCTTGGGGCCCAAGGGAAGAAATGTAGTTTTAGATAAAAAATTTGGTTCCCCCACCATCACTAATGATGGGGTTACTATTGCTCGAGAAATTGATGTTGAAGAACCTTTTGAAAATATGGGTGCTCAGTTTGTTAAAGAAGTAGCTACTAAGACTAACGATATCGCTGGAGATGGAACGACTACTGCGACAGTTTTAGCCCAAGAAATTATTCATGAAGGCTTAAGAAATGTAGCAGCAGGGGCAAATCCCATTATGGTAAAGAGAGGAATTGATAAAGCAGTAAATGAGGCAGTTAAAGAGATTAAAAAATTAAGTATAGAAGTCAGTGACAAAGAGTCTGTAGCTAATGTAGCTTCAATTTCAGCTGCTGATAGGGAAATTGGAAATATAATTGCAGATGCTATGGAAAAAGTAGGGAAAGATGGAGTAATTACGGTTGAAGAGTCCAAGACCTTAGGAACTACATTAGAAGTAGTAGAGGGGATGCAATTTGATAAAGGATATATTTCCCCTTATATGGTAACTGATGCAGAGAGAATGGAGGCTGTTCTCGATGATCCTTATATCTTAATAACTGATTCCAAGATAAGCAATATGAAAGGTTTATTGCCTATTTTAGAGAAAATTGCTCAGACGAGCAAGCCATTACTTATTATCGCTGAGGATGTCGAAGGAGAAGCTTTAGCTACTTTAGTAGTAAATAAAATTCGGGGAACACTAAATTGTGTTGCTGTGAAGGCTCCGGGTTTTGGAGATAGAAGAAAAGAGATGTTAGCTGATATTGCAGTGGTTACTGGAGGCCAAGTAATTTCCGAGGAATTAGGTCTTAAATTAGAAAATACAGAAATAAAAATGTTAGGGTCTGCTCATCAAGTGAAAGTAAACAAAGAAGAGACGATTATTGTAGATGGAAAAGGGGATACTGCAGAAATTAAGAAACGCGAGGCTCAAATTAGGGTTCAGATTGAAGAAACTACCTCCGATTATGATCGTGAAAAACTACAAGAGAGATTAGGGAAGATGGTTGGTGGAGTAGCAGTTATAAAAGTAGGAGCTGCTACTGAAACTGAACTTAAAGAGAAGAAACATCGAGTTGAAGATGCCCTATCTGCAACTAAAGCAGCGGTGGAAGAAGGAATTGTTGCTGGCGGTGGAACTGCTCTGGTAAACATTATTCCAGCATTGGAAGATATGAAATTAGAAGGTGATCAGAAGATCGGAGCAGAAATTATCATAAAATCCTTAGAAGCTCCAACAAAACAGATTGCTATGAATGCTGGTTATGAAGGTTCAGTGATTGTGGAGAAATTAAAAAGTAAAGAAAAGGGAGTCGGTTTTGATGCTACAACCGGTGAATTTGCCGATATGGTAAAAGCAGGTATTGTTGACCCGGTTAAGGTTACCAGATCTGCCTTACAAAATGCAGCCAGCATAGGTGGAATGATTCTTACTACCGAATGTTTAATTACTGATAAACCTGAAGAAAAGAAAGATATGCCGGCTATGCCTCCAGGAGGAGGAATGCCAGGTGGAATGGGTGGAATGTATTAAGTAAGTAAAGCAAAGCAAGCGAATATTTATATAAAAAAGCCTCTATACCAGAAGAGAAAAAAGGTATAGAGGCTTTTTCTTTGGTATGATTAGATAATTAAAGGTTATGTATCTACTTACTCCTCATCTAAGTGTTTATCCTAAAAGCTCTGGGTTAGAGAAGTATTCTTTTGCTTCTTTAGCCATTACACCACTTAAAAAGATTAGACCGATTAAGTTAGGAATGGCCATTGCTCCATTAAGGGCATCAGTAAGCAACCAAACAAAAGGAACTTTTACTACAGCGCCTAAAAAGGCAACTATAACAAATAGCCAGGCATAAGGTTTAACCACAACAGGTCCAAATATATAACGGGAACATTGTTGACCATAGTAACACCAGGTAATAATAGTAGAGTAACCAAACAATAGGGAACCAATGGCAACAATTGGTCCTCCTACTCCCCCTAACACAGAACCAAAGGCATGAGCAGTAAGGGCAGTACTGGTAAGGCCAGTTTCCAAAGATTTTGTCATAACAATAACAATACCGGTCATAGAACAAATAATCAGAGTATCAATCATAACTCCTACCATAGCAATACTTCCTTGACGGACCGGATGTTTGGTCTGGGCAACAGCATGAGCTATACTTGCACTTCCTAAACCAGCTTCGTTAGAGAATATTCCTCTTGCTACTCCAAATCTCATAGCTTGAGCCACAGTAGCCCCGGCAAATCCACCGAAGGCAGCCCTTCCGGTGAAGGCAGATCTAAATATTTCTCCAATCGCCCAGGGGAGAAGGTTGATTTTAGCGATAATGATAATTAATGCCCCGACAATATAAAAGACAGCCATAAAAGGAACTAATTTTTCAGTAACTTCACCTATACGCTTAATTCCTCCTACTACAACTATCCATACTAAAAAGGTTATTACAAGACCGGTTACTACTACTGGTATTTTAAAAACACTATTACCAACCAGAGCCATAGAATTTGTTTGGACACAATCTCCAATACCAAAGGCACAAATTGCTCCGAAGAAGGCGAAGAGCCAGCCCAGCCATTTTTGTCCCAAACCTTTTTCGATAAAATACATTGAACCACCAGCATAAGCACCATCTTTGTCTTTTATTCTATATTTTACACCCAAAGCAGCTTCACACATTTTTGTACACATTCCAACCAATGCAGTAAGCCACATCCATACTAATGCACCTGGGCCACCAGCAGCGACAGCCGTGGCTACTCCGGCGATATTACCATTTCCCACTGTTGCAGCAAGGGTTGAAGTTAGGGCCTGAAAAGGAGTAATTTCTCCTTCACCACGTTGTGCTACATCTTTTTTAAAAGCACCTTTAAAGATTAATTTCCAGGCATAACTTGAATGTAAAAATTGGGGGAATCCTAAGCGGATAGTTAAGAATATTCCAGTTCCTACTAATACTATCATCATGGGTGGTCCCCAGACAAAATCATCAAGTACAGTTAAGAAATCCATTATAGCAGTCATTGTAAATCTCCTTTCAAATCTTTTCAGGATTAAAAAAAATGTTTAACGATTATGATAAAAAGATAATTAAAGTTATTACAAATATTTTTTTGTAGCGTTACCTCCTTTAAGATCAATTTTTTGATATCTGTAAAAATCACCTCACTTTCTCTAAAAATATTTTAGCAGGTATCATTTTTAATATTTTAGCTAATATTAACTATATACTATAAAAAAAATTAAAATCCTTCTTTTTTTAGAAAAATGTTGTGTTTTTTTTTAAGTTTTAATATTTAGTGTAGTGGATGAATTAATAAGTGTGCATGTTATTTATTATTATTTAATTGGTAAATTGGTTAATTATTTAATTTAACTATCTTATTTTTAATACTAATGACTATTCACTATTCACTAACGACTAATTTAATTGGTAAATTGGTTCATTGGCTAATTGGTCAATTATCTTGTATTACATCTCTCTTTGCATTTTTTATTTTATTTCTTTACTTACACCTTACATCTTCTTGTTTTATCTTAATTGGAAAATTGGCAAATTGGTTAATTGGCAAATTAAATTATCTTTTATTAAAGGGTGGGAAAAAGGGTATTTCTACAACTTCTGCTTCAACTTCTTTATTTCTGATGGCTATATTTACCTTATCACCTTTTTCAGTATAAGGAAGGTCTAAAATAGCCATAGCATAAACCTTTTTCAAAGATGGACAATAATTTCCGGAAGTAATATATCCGATTTTTTTACCATCTTTTTTTATTTCCATTTTGCTTCTGGGAATACCACCTTGAGGGACATAAAGACCTACTAATTTTCTATTAATTCCTTTCTCCTTTATCTTAATTAAAGCATCTTTTCCTATAAAGTTTCCTTTGTCAAATTTTACTGTCCAACCTTGACCGCTCTCTAAGGGGTTTACAGTTTCATCAATATCGTTACCATAAAGCCAATAACAGACTTCAAATCGAGTAGTGTCTCTACATCCTAATCCACATGGTTTTAAATCGTATTTTTCACCCTCTTTAAGAATACCCTGCCAGATATCAACAATATCTTCAGATTTGAAGGTATAAATTTCAAATCCATCTTCTCCTGTGTATCCAGTTCTTGAGATAAGAATCTTCTTCTCAAAAAGTTCACCAAAAATAAACTTGAAACGTTTTAACTCATTAAGAGAAATATCTGCCTTTACCAAAGGTTTTAAAAGTTTTATTGCGTCAGGACCTTGAACTGCCACCTCACCATAGTCTCTACTTTTGTTGGATATTTCTACATCAAAATTACCTTTATTTTTTACAATCCAGTCATAATCTTTAACTGAATAATTGGGTGAGGCGTTTACTACTAAAAGTACAAAATCATCCTGTACCTTATAGACAAAGAGGTCATCAACCTGACCACCATGAGGATAACATAAAGGAGAATATTTTATATCTCCGTCTTTCATCTTCATTAACGAATTGGTTACCAGATAATCAGCAAAGGGAAGGGCATCTTTTCCTCGCAATTCAATCTCTCCCATATGGGATACATCAAAGATTCCCACTCTTTCTCTTACCGCAAAATGTTCTTCAATAATACCCGTGTACTGGACCGGCATATCAAAGCCATCAAATGGTATCATCCGTGCTTTTAATTTTAAGTGTTCCTCATGAAGAGGAGTTAATAATAGTTCTTGTTCTTCCATTTTTTAAACCTCCTGATTAAAAATCAATATCTTTTTCTTGGTATTTTAGTTCATCTTTTATTTTTAATTCATCATCATAAGTCAAAATTGCTCTCTTTACAGCTAAGGCATCATTAGTCCTCCTAATGGGGGTATTATGAGGAGCAGTGGTCAATAATTCAGGGTTTGTCTTGGCTTCATCAGAAATTTTTATCATAATATCAATAAAATTATCCAGAATTTCTTTACTTTCCGATTCGGGTGGTTCTACCATTATAGTTTCTTCAGCATAAGGTTCAAAATGAGGGAAATAAATGGTTGGTGGATGCATACCATAGTCCATTATTCTTTTTGCAATATCTAAGGTTTTTACCCCATATTTTTTATACTCTCTTCCGGTAATTGTACATTCGTGTCCACAATAACGGTCATAAGATGGTTTATAATACTTTTTTAATTTTGCCAATACATAATTGGCATTGATAATACTCGTTTCAGAGGTATTGTAAAGACCATCAGGTCCCATAGAAAGAATCCAAGCATAAGTTTTAACTAATACCGAGAAATTAGCCCAGAATGCCCTTACCATGCCTATGCTTTTTTCTCCTGTATCTGATAGATAATATTTCTTTCGGTCAGAATTAAAAGCAACATTGGGAGTGGGAAGGTAAGGAATAAGGTCTTTCTTTACTCCGATTACTCCTGCACCGGGACCACCCCCTCCATGAGGGGTAGAAAAGGTTTTGTGTAGATTAAGATGAACTACATCAAAACCGGCATCTCCGGGTCTGATAATTCCCAGGGAGGCATTAAGGTTAGCTCCATCATAATAGAGCAGACCACCTTTACCGTGGACAATTTTTTCAATTTCTTCTATTCCTTCATCGAATAATCCTACAGTATTAGGATTGGTTAACATTAATCCGACCGTATCTTCGTCCATCAGTTTTGCTAATTCTACAAGGTCTACCATTCCCTTTTCATTTGATTTTACTTCAACAACTTGAAACCCACCCATAGCGGCTGAAGCAGGATTGGTACCATGAGCAGAATCGGGAATTAGCATCTTATGGCGGATGTCCCCGCGATCTACAAAATATTTTCTCATAATGAGAATGCCGGTTAGTTCCCCGTGTGCTCCCGCAGCAGGGGCCATAGTATATTCATCCATGCCGGTTATTTCGCAGAGCAGTTTATTTAAATCATAGGCAATCTCCAAACAACCCTGCACGGTTTCTTCAGGAGCTAAAGGGTGGGCGTAGATAAAATTACCCAAAGAGGCTAACTTCTCATTAATTTTGGGATTATACTTCATGGTGCACGAACCTAAGGGATAGAAACCATCATCAAGGCCGTAGTTTAATTTAGAAAGTTTAGTAAAATGCCTAACAACATCTACTTCAGATACTTCACTAAGTACTTTTTTATCTTTACTGATTGCATATTCGGGTAAACATTCTTCAATTTTAATATCATCAAATAAATCTTGAGGTAGCGAATAACCACCTCTACCTTTTATACTTTTTTCAAATATTAATTTCATATCTAATCCTCCTTATTCCGAAAGAATCTTAGCAGCTTTATTTAAATCATCCCTACTTAATGTTTCAGTTACTGCAAAGAGTAAAACATTCCTTAGATTATCCGCCCGATAAAATTCACAAATTTTGAGAGGAGGAATAAAATTATTTTCTAATAATTTTTTGTTAATGGTGGATATGTCTTCTTTACTTTTTAGTAAAAATTCGTTGTAGAAGGGATAATTAAACACTTTTTCAAATTTCCCGGATTTTAATAATAAGTTTTCTAAATAATGGGCAGATTTAGCATTTAGAAGAGAAAGTTGATAAATACCTTCAGTGCCCATAAGAGAAAGATAAATATTAGCAGCAATAACATTTAAATTATGGTTGGTGCAGATATTAGAAGTTGCTCTTTCTCTCCTTATATCCTGTTCCCGGGCCCGCATAGTCATTACAAAAGCCCTTTTTCCGTCCACATCGACTGTTTCTCCAACGATTCTTCCGGGAAGCTGCCTGATATATTGTTTTTTGGTGGCTAAATAGGCATTGTAGGGACCGCCATAATTTAAATCCATTCCAAATGATTGGACATTGCCAGCCACGATATCAACCCCCATCTCTCCGGGAGCTTTCAAAATTCCCAAGGACATACTTTCTACAATTACGTTTATTAACAGTACGCTTTTAGAATGCACTATTTTGGAAATTTCTGCCATATTTTCTATGCCACCAAAGAAATTAGGACTTTGAATGATTATCGATGCTACATCTTCCTCAATTAAGATTTTTAATTTTTCCATATCAACCAAACCGTTTTTATAAGGTAAATTAATAATTTCTGTTTCATGAGGAGCTAAATAGGTTTTGACTGTTTCTCGATAATGAGGATGAAGTAAATTCGATATAATAATTTTATTTTTATGAGTTAGTCTTAGGGACATTAAAGCTGCTTCGGCAGTTGCTGAGGCACCATCATAGATAGAGGGGATTATCACCTCCATCTTGGTAAGCCGGGAAATATAGCTCTGGTATTCAAATATAGATTGCAATGTACCTTGACTCAATTCGGGTTGATAAGGGGTGTAACAGGTCCAGAACTCTTCTCTTTGTAAAAGGAATTTTACTGCTTCCGGGATAAAGTGGCGGTAGGAAGCAGCACCTAACAAAGGTTTCATTGAATAAAAATCTGCGTTCTTCTTAGCAATATGGTAAATTTTATCTTCTAATTCGCTTTCTGACATTGCCTCTGGAATATTTAATTTTTCTTTTAATTGAAGGCTTTGGGGAACACTTTCAATTAAGTCTTCAAAAAAAGAAACCCCAATCTCTTTCAGCATTTCCTTTTTTTGTTCTTCGGTATTGGGAATGTATCTCATATTTATTACACCTCTATTCTTTTCTGTATTCAGAATATTCTTGGGCGCTCATTAGATTTTTTAATTCATCCTTATTTTCTATCTTTATTTTGGCAATCCAACCTTCAGCATAGGGTTCTTTGTTGATAATGGAAACGTCTTCAATAACTTTTATGTTTAACTCGGTTACTTCACCGGTTACCGGAGTTTTTATATCAGATACGGCTTTTACTGATTCAATAGTAGTAAGGATTTCATCTTGTTTTAATTTTTTCCCTTTTTCTATTTTTTCCAGGTAAACAATATCTCCTAGCTGATCCTGAGCATAATCAGTAATTCCTATTGTTCCGATACTATCTTCTACCTTTAACCATTCGTCACTTTTGGTATAATATAAATTTTCTATAACTTTATTACTCATTTGATATCTTTCCTCCATTCATTTTATTATTTAATGATTATTGTATAATTAAAATTTGTAAAATAAGTTTATTTAATTAGTTCCAAGCATCACCTCTTTATTAATTAGTCGTTAGTGAATAGTGAATAGTTTAAAATACAAGTTGCAAGATACAAGATTATTCAATTGGCCGATTCACCAATTAACCAATTGACCAATTAAATTAGTCTACCAGTTAATTAAGCTGATAGTTGTTGGTTTTTGGTTTTTGTTTATTTAGTTTTTAGATAAGAAAAATTAGTTTACGGTTTTTAGTTTTCAGTTTAGGATAAAGCTAAGAAGTTAAAGCGAAAAGCGTAAAACCATAATTCAAAATTCAAAACCTTTTCTCGTATTACGTATTTCTTATTGCGAATGGATTTTCCTTTTTGTCATTGCGAATGGATTTTCCTTTTTGTCATTGCGAATGGATTTTCCTTTTTCTTATTGCGAATGGATTTTCCTTTTTGTCATTGCGAGGAGTGAAACGACGAAGCAATCTCAAAAGGTACGGGATCGCCACGCTCCCTGCGGTCGCTCGCAATGACAACTGAATTCATTTCGGGCAGACATAAGATCTATCCCTACATATTACTCCATTACATATTACTTATTACTGCGTTCTATGGCTCTACGCTACATGCTATACGCTAGTTTGCACGAGATACGAGAAACGAATTTGTTCCAAGTAACCAACCAACCAAGTAACTAATTACACGATACTCAATACTCAATACTATCTTATCTTCTATCTTCTTAACCAACTAACCAACTAACTAACTAACCAACTAACCAACCAACCAACTAACCAACCAATTCCATATGTTACTGCTAAACTAACGACTAGCGACTATTCACTAACGACTAATTAGAACAATCCCACTGTATTCCCATTCTCATCAATATCTACTTTAGTAGATGCCGGTACTGAAGGTAAACCTGGCATAGTCATCATGGTTCCTAAAAGAGGATAGAGGAAACCTGCTCCAACGGAAGCCCTGACATCTCTTACGGGTATACGGAAATTACGAGGTCTACCCTTAATTGATGGCTCATGAGATAAAGAAAGATGAGTCTTAGCCATACAGATGGGGAGTTTATCGAAACCTACTTCGGTAAATAGTTTAATCTTCTTTTCGGCTAAACGGGTATAATCAACTCCCTCTGCCCCGTAGATCTTAGTGGCGATAGTCTCAATCTTCTCTTTGATAGATAAATCTAAGGGATAGAGGTAGTGGAAATGATTGGGTTTTTTAGTAGCCTCTACTACAGCTTCGGCTAATTCGATTCCTCCTTCTCCTCCTTTGGCCCAGACTTCATGAGTGACCGCAGCAGTCGCTCCGGTAGCTAAAGCTTTTTCTTTAACCAATTCTATTTCGGCTGGGGTATCGGTGGGGAAGCGGTTGATAACTACTATTGGGGGTACTCCGTGCAGGAGGACATTTTCTATGTGTTTCTCTAAGTTTTCACACCCTTTGGCTACTGCCTCTAAATTTTCTTGTGATAGTGTTTCTTGATCCAAGGGTTTCCCGGCAACTACTTTTATAGCACCACCGTGCATCTTTAAGGCTCGTATGGTACATACTACTACTGCTGAATCTACTTTCAGACCACTGGTGCGGCATTTTATGTTACACATCTTCTCAAAACCCATATCGGCTCCGAAGCCGGATTCGGTCACTATATAGTCACCTAATTTAGTAGCAATCAGATCAGCAAGTACTGAATTGTTACCATGGGCGATATTGGCAAAAGGACCACAGTGCATCAGGCAGGGACCGTGTTCCAAAGTCTGGATGAGGTTAGGTTTTAGGGCATCTTTTAGGAGGACAGTCATGGCTCCGGCAGCCTTTAAATCTTCGGCGGTTACCGGTTTACCATCAGTGGTATAGGCTACGGTCATCCGACCTAATCTTTCTCGAAGATCAAAGACATCGGTAGCTAAAGAGAGGATAGCCATAACTTCCGAGGCCACCGTGATATCATAACCGGTCTCCCGGGGGAGGCCATTAACTTTACCTCCTAAACCAATAATAATATGACGGAGAGCTCTATCAGAGATATCGACCACTCGATTAATATTGATATTATGAATGTCTATTCCTAATTTGTTCCCCTTTTGTAGATGAGTATCCAGCATAGCACAAAGCAGATTATTAGCTGCCCCCACAGCGTGGATGTCTCCGGTAAAATGTAGGTTTAAGTCTTCCATAGGAACTACCTGAGAATATCCTCCACCGGCTGCTCCTCCTTTAATCCCGAAGACCGGTCCCATCGAGGGTTCTCGTAAGGTGTTAACTACTTTTTTACCTATTTTAGCCAGACCCTGGCCTAAGCCGATGGAAGTTACGGTCTTACCTTCACCCAGTGGGGTAGGGGTAACGGCAGTTACCACTATGTATTTGCCTTGAGGTCTATCTTTTAGCCTCTTTAAGAGATCGGGGGAGACCTTGGCTTTGTATTTACCATAGAGGTCTAATTCATCTTCTTTTATCCCGATCGATGTGGCAATTTCAGTAATCGGTTTTAGTTTAGCTTCTTGAGCTATCTGCAGATCTGATTTCATTTAAGTACCTCCTGATTTTATTTTTTACTATTTTATTTTAAAATAAAAAAAGACAGAACAGAAATATTAAAAGATTATTCCTGCTCTGTCTTTTTACCTGAGAGATTTTTTTCATTATTAATATATAACGAAAAATTGCCCCTTCGGTGTTTATTAAAAAACTTTCCAGAGTTCTGTCCAGTAAGGGTCCTTCTGCCTGAGAGTTTAAATGTATCATACATCGTGCCCCTTCGGCTCCTTTTCTAAAGAAGAAAAGATTTCTCCCCCTACTTTCATACAGATTGTTATATTTAATTGGGAGAAAATTTTTTATTAATATAATGTGAATATATTATTAATTATACTACTTTATACTACATAAATTTTAAAAATCCTTCTTTTTTTTAAAAAAAATTTAAAAAATATTAAATTACTATGGTTACAAATCAAAGATATGTTATAATTGTTACTGTGAATAATTTAATTGTATAGGAATTTCCTTTTTACGTAAGCCTTAATTTGTATCTCGTATCTCGTGAATCGTATCTAGCTAAAAATCAGTTAGTTGGTTAGATAGTTAACTGGTTAGTTGGTTTAGGAAAGAGAAGTAGAGAAGTAAGAACTAAGAAGTAGAAAATTCTTTAATGATAATTATGTCGTTAGTGTAAACTTTGGTAGGGTAGTTAGATAGGAAGAGGAATGCTATTTACATTCAGTTCTGTCATTGCGAAGAGCAAAGCGACGAAGCAATCCCTTGATTTGTAAGGACTTGAGATTGCTTCGCTATCGCTCGCAATGACAAATTATTGTAACCCTTTTTTGTATCTTTTCCTCTCTTTCTTAACTCGATACTCGATACTTTTATGGTTTTTCGCTTTTAGTTTATTGATTTATCCTATTCGTTAAAATATTCACTAACGACTAATTTAAATTTATGTAAGCGGATTATTAAAATTTTATAGAGTATATTATAGAAATCAAAAAACATAAGCTGGAGAGATTCATTTGAAAAAAGAAATAAAGAGAGAATGGATTGCAATTATAGATTTTGGCTCACAATATACCCAATTAATCGCCAGAAGAATAAGAGAAACCAAGGTTTATTCGGAAATACTTCCTTATTATGTTAACCTGGATAAAATACAACAGAATCCACCTAAAGGGATTATTCTATCTGGAGGGCCAGCAAGCGTATATGAAGACCAAGCACCGGTATGCGATAAAAAGATATTTGAATTAGGGATACCTATATTAGGAATTTGTTATGGTGCCCAGCTAATCGCCCAAGTTTCAGGAGGGAAAGTGTTAAAAACATCTCAAGCAGAATATGGCAGAGTTAAGGTTATTTTGGATAATCAAGAAGATATTTTTTATGGATTTTCTAATAATGCCACCTGTTGGATGAGTCACCAGGATTTAATAGAAAATCTTCCTCCAAATTTTAAAGTTATTGCTCAGAGTGAAAATACCAAAGTTGCAGCCATGGTAAATAGAGAGAAAAAGATTTATGGAGTCCAATTTCACCCCGAAGTCACTCATACTCCTTTAGGGAAAAAGATATTTGAGAATTTTCTCTATAAGATATGCCAGTGCAAGCCTAGTTGGAATCTGGGGTCATTCATCGAACAATCTGTAAAGGAGATTAAAGAAAAAGTAGGCAAAGGTATGGTAGTAGCTGGCGTAAGTGGAGGGATAGATTCATTGGTGGCAGCAGTATTAACCCACAAGGCTATTGGCAATCAGCTATATTGTATTTTTATTAATAATGGCTTATTAAGAAAGGGAGAAGCAGAAGAAGTACAGAAAAGATTTAAAGACAATTTTAAAATAGATTTAATTTATGTTGATGCCTCTGAGAGATTTTTAAAGAGATTGAAAGATGTAAGCGACCCCGAGACAAAGAGAAAGGTCGTTGGGGAAGAATTTATCCGAGTATTTGAGGAGAAGGCTAAAGACATCGGTAAGGTAGAATATTTATTACAAGGGACTCTCTATCCCGATGTAATAGAGAGTATTTCTTTAGAAGGTCCTTCTTCAAAGATTAAGTCTCATCATAATGTAGGTGGATTGCCTGAGGAAATGAAACTTAAAGTCCTGGAGCCTTTAAAATATCTGTTTAAGGATGAAGTGAGAAAAGTAGCAAAAAAATTAAAATTTCCCGAAGAGGTAATCTGGAGACAACCTTTCCCTGGGCCGGGGTTATCTATAAGAGTAATTGGTTCGGCCGATAAGAAAAAATTAGATATTTTAAGAGAAGCAGATGAGATAGTTAAGCAGGAAATAAAAAAGAATGGTTTATATAAAAAGGTCTGGCAATCTTTTGGTATTCTGCTCCCGATAAAGACGGTAGGAGTGATGGGAGATGTTCGAACCTATGATTTTGTTCTTGCCTTAAGAATTGTAACTAGCAGTGATGGGATGACTGCTGATTGGGCTAAAATATCATATAAGGTATTGGGAAAGATATCTAACAGAATTATCAACGAGGTTAAAGGTATTAACCGTGTGGTTTATGATATAAGTTCAAAACCACCTGCAACGATCGAATGGGAATGAAAATAGCGTATAGCGTATAGCGTATAGCGGATAGAATAACTAATATCGAGTAAATAGTAAAAAAATACATACTCCTCTATCATTCCCGCGGAAGAGGGAATCTAAGAGTCAGAATAATCTCGTATCTTGGAAAGAGGAATATTTAGTTGGTTGATGAATTAGTATTAAACCAACTAACCAACTAACTAGCTAACTAAATACCTTAATAATTACAAATATTTAGAGATAGTTAATAAATATGAAAGGATGGATAATTTAAGCTATATGTCAACATTAGTAGTAGTTGGTTCTCAATGGGGAGATGAAGGAAAAGGTAAAATAACTGATTTACTTTCCGAGGAAGCAGACATTATTGCTAGATATCAAGGGGGTTGTAATGCCGGTCATACAGTAGTAAAGGGGGATGAACAATATATCTTCCATCTTATTCCTTCTGGCATCTTGCATCAAGGGGTAAAATGTCTTATCGGTAACGGAGTAGTGATAGATCCGGAATCTTTATTACAGGAAATTGAAAGTTTAAAGAAAAAAAACATAGAAATAGACGGTAATTTATTAATAGATTTTAAAGCCCATATTGTCTTACCTTATCATAAGAGCTTAGATGAGATAAAAGAAGCTAAAAGAGGGAAAGATAAAATAGGTACGACTAAAAGAGGTATTGGTCCAGCCTACGTAGATAAAATTGCTCGCACCGGGATAAGAATGATTGATATGATAGATGGGAAATCTTTATCAAAAAAAATAGAGATTAATTTAAACGAAAAAAATGATATTTTTGAAAAATTATATGGGCTTAAAATATCTAATCAGGAAAAGAAAGACATTTTAAAAAAATATATAGAATATGGTCAATTGTTAAAAAAATATGTGATAGATGTTTCCCTATACCTGAATCAGGCTATTAATGAAGATAAAAAAATATTATTTGAGGGTGCTCAGGGAACTCTATTAGATATTGACCACGGCACTTTTCCTTATGTAACTTCCTCTAATCCAATAGCTGGCGGGGCCTGCGTTGGAACAGGCGTAGGTCCTACTAAGATAGACAGAGTTATGGGAATAACCAAAGCCTACACTACCCGAGTAGGAAGAGGGCCTTTCCCCACCGAGCTAGAAGGAGAATTGGAAGAATGTATCCGCCAAAAAGGAGGAGAATTTGGAGCAACTACCGGAAGACCTCGAAGATGTGGATGGTTCGATGCGGTATTGGTAAACTATGCAGTCAGAATTAATGGGATGGATAGCATGGTTTTAACTAAGATAGATGTCCTAAGTGATTTTGACAAGATCAAAATATGCACTTCTTATAAATATAATGGAGAAACAATAAAAGAGTTTCCGGTTAATTTAGAGATCTTGGAGAACTGTATCCCGGTATACGAAGAAATGGAAGGGTGGAAAGGAGATATTTCTCAGATAACTAAATATGAAGACTTTCCCCGACAATTAAAGGCATATATTAACCGGATAGAAGAATTGGTAAAAACTAAAGTAGTTATAGTATCTATCGGTCCCAAAAGAAGTCAAACTATTATTCGAGAAAAAGTATTTAAATAAAAAATAAAAGTTAGCTAGTTAGTTGGTTAATTGGTTAATTGGTTAGTTGGTTAATTGGTTAATTGGTTTAGTGCCAATTCTTTAATATACTTATTCCTCAACCAGCTAACCAGCTAACCAGCTAACCAACTAACCAACTAACCAAAAAAGAGGTGATATCAATGATTGATAGATATTCCCTCCCGGTCATGAAAAATATCTGGGAGGAGAAAAACAAATATAGAACCTGGTTAAAAATAGAGCTTTTGGTATGTGAGGCTTTATTTGAATTAGGAAAGATAGATCAAGAAGCCATTGAAAATATTAGAAGCAATGCCAGATATTCTTTAGAACGCATTCAGGAGATTGAAAAAATAACCCGACATGATGTACTGGCTTTTACCACTGCCGTCGGAGAAAATTTAGGAGAGCATTCCCGCTATTTTCATCAAGGATTAACTTCTTCTGATGTATTAGATACCTCTCTGGCTTTGATGTTAAAACAGTCTGCCAAAATAATTATAGAAGATATTGAAAATTTGATAAAGGCATTAAAAGAAAAGGCCTTAGAGCACAAATATACCTTAATGGTAGGAAGGACTCATGGTGTTCATGCCGAGCCAATAACTTTTGGGTTTAAAATGGCTTTATGGTTCTCCGAAATGCAGAGAAATTTGGAAAGGATGAAGAAAGCCCAGGAAGAAGTAAGCTACGGTAAAATATCAGGAGCAGTAGGCACCTTTGCCCACATTGACCTTCATGTCGAGGAATATGTTTGTGCAAAATTGGGGCTAAAACCAGCTAAGATTTCCAATCAGATTATTCAAAGAGATAGGCATGCTTATTATTTGAGTACTTTGGCGGTAATAGCCAGTTCTTTAGAGAAATTTGCTACGGAAATTAGAGGCCTGCAAAGGACTGAAGTTTATGAAACAGAGGAAAAATTTACCGTTGGACAGAAAGGTTCTTCGGCTATGCCTCACAAGAGGAATCCCATAATTTGTGAGAGAATTTGCGGACTTTCCCGAGTAGTTAGAGCTAATGCCATGACTGCTCTGGAAAATGTAAACCTATGGCACGAGAGGGACATTTCTCATTCTTCTGCAGAGCGGATTATTATTCCCGATAGCAATATTCTAATCGATTATATGTTACAAAAATTTACCAATCTTATTTCTAATTTAAATGTGTATCCCGAGCGAATGAAAGAAAATTTGGAAAAAACCAAAGGTCTGATCTTTTCTCAAAAAATAATGTTAGACCTTACCGAAAAGGGTCTTTCCCGAGAGGAAGCTTACCGGATGGTGCAGGGAATTTCTATGCGGGTCTGGCAGGGCCAAGCCGAGTTTAAAGAACTTTTATTGGGAGACCCGGAAGTAGGTCAATATTTAACAAAATCAGAGATAGAAGAATGCTTTGATTATCAGACTTATCTAAAAAATTTAGACCCAATATTTATCAGAGTATTTGGCCGATAGAATTATCTGGACAATAAATTTTTAGAGATAAAACAGAGAAAAAACAATAAAAAAATAACAGGTACAACACACTTATACTCTCTCCTCATTTTTTATAAAAAAAATTTAAAAATATATTAGAATATATTGATTAATTGCAGAGACTTTGATATATTATCTTTTGTATTTTAATGATTTTTTAATACTGCGAAATATCAAGAAAGTAGAGATATATGCAGCTAATTTTTTTAAGAAGGGGGGGCGATATATCGTCATATATCGCGAAGTTAAGGAATGAAGTACTTGGGGAATCATTTATTAGTAGAACTTTATAATTGCAATATCAGCTTAATTAACAATGTTGTAAAAATAGAAGAACTACTGTTAGAAGCAGTAAAGATTTCAGGAGCAACCGCTCTAAATTCGACCTTCCATAAATTTTCTCCTCACGGGGTAAGTGGGGTGGTGGTAATTTCCGAATCCCATTTTTCCATTCACACCTGGCCTGAATGTGGCTATTGTGCCTTAGATATTTTTACCTGCGGAACTGAAATTAAAAGTGAAAAAGCATTGGATTTTCTTAAAGAAGAGTTAGGAGCGGGTTCAATTTCGGTTACGGAAGTAAAAAGAGGTATTTTGGATTTTCCAGTAAAACTTTTACACAAACCGGAGGTATCTGAAAAATGCGCAATATAAAGAAAGAATTTTACGATACCAACGCATGGGGATTATTAACCAGTGTGGATCTTTATGAATGTAACCCTAAAACCATAAGAGATGCCGTAGCTATAAAAAGATATGTTGATGAACTTTGTGAATTAATAGAAATGAGGCAATTCGGCGAAACACAAATTGTAGATTTTGGCGAGGACGAAAAAGTTGCCGGTTTTTCCATGGTTCAATTGATTGAGACTTCTTTAATCTCAGGACATTTTGCCAATAAGACTAACAATGCCTATATAGATATATTCAGTTGTAAATATTATGAGCCATCAGTAGCAGTAAAATTTACCAAGAAATTTTTTGAAGCAAAAGAAGTTAAAATGCATTATATTTTAAGGAGCTAATTGATTTGAATAATAAAGATATATGGATAGAAGAGAAGTTTGAAATTGAAAAAGGAAGAGCTTTAAAGATAAAGATAAAAAAGTCATTGGAAAAGATTAAATCAAAATTTCAAGAGATCGAAGTAGTAGAAAGTGAGTCCTTTGGTAAAATTTTGCTTATCGATGGAGTAATTATGCTTACTGAAGCAGATGAATTCTGTTATCACGAAATGATTGCCCATGTCTCTTTATGTGTCCATCCAAAAGCCCAAAAGGTTCTGGTAATTGGAGGTGGAGATGGTGGGACAGTAAGGGAAATATTAAAACACGATAATGTCAAAGAGATAGACGTTTGCGAGATTGATGGAAAAGTGATCGAGATTTGTAAAAAACATTTTCCTTATTTAGCGGGCAGTTTCGATGACGCCAAAGTAAAGATATTCTGTGAAGATGGCAATAAATTCGTAAAGGAAAGAAAAAATGAATATGACCTAATTATTGTTGATTCTTCTGACCCTATAGGCCCTGCTGAAGTATTATTCAGAAGAGAATTTTACGAAGCGATGTATCAAGCCTTAAAAAATAATGGAATTGTAGTTACTCAAGCAGAATCATTCTTTTATCATCAAAAAATAATTAAATCACTGTTCTTCTTTATAAAAGAGATATATCCTATTCCAGAATATTATTATACTTTAGTGCCTACCTATCCCAGTGGGGTAATTGGCTTTACTTTTTGTTCTAAGAAATACCATCCCATAAATGATTTTAATGAAACAGAAGCTTTAAAACTCGCCGATTTAAGATATTATAATAAAGACATTCATAAAGCAGCCTTTAACCTTCCCACCTTTGCTCAAGATTATAAGCATTAAAACTGTAAATTGTTTTTAAAGTTTCTGAGTTACTATTTTAAATATTCTAATAGAGCCTTTTCCTAATAATGTTACAATAATTTGTCATTGCGCGCTCCGATTTATCGGAGCGCGGCAATCTCATAATCTCATTAAGATTGCTTCGGTCGCTCCGCTTCCTCGCAATGACAGAACAAAATGTAAAGATATTTAGAAAACGAACTACTAGATATCATTGATTTTATTTGACAGAAAAAAGAGGTATAAAATGAGAGACCAACCGGTTGGTTTTTTAGATTCGGGGTTAGGTGGTTTATCGGTAGTGAAAGAAGTTAAAAAATTACTTCCCCGAGAAAATATTGAATATTTTGCTGATAATCAGCGTCAACCTTATGGTGAAAAGAGCCAATCAGAACTTATTAAATTTACTTTACAGATAATTAGCTTCTTTTTAAAGAAAAAGATTAAAATTTGTGTTATTGCATGCAATACAGCTACCGCTGCCAGTCTCAAAAAAGCAAGAGAATATTTTTCTATTCCCATCATCGGTGTTATCCAGCCAGCAGTTCAGGATGCCATAAAGAAGACTTCAAACAAAAGGATCGGAGTTATTGCCACCGAATTTACCATCAAAAATGGAGCTTATCCTAAGGAGATTAAAAGAATTGCCCCCGAAATAAAAGTTTTTTCTAATTTTTGTCCCGAATTTGTCTCTATAGTTGAGGCCGGTAAATTTACTGCCCCTAAAACCTACGAAGTTGTCCGAGAATATTTAAAACCTTTAAAAGATGCGCAAATTGACACTTTGATATTAGGCTGTACACACTATTCTTTTTTAAAAAAGGTAATATCAGATATTATGGGTCCAGAAGTAATATTAGTTGATCCAGCTGTCAGCACCTCATTAACTTTAAAAGAAGTTCTCATTCAAAAGGGAATTTTAAAAGAAGAGGTCAAAGGCGAAGAAAATTATTATACTACTGGCTCCCCAGAAAAAGTGGGGAAAACAGCTAAAATCATTCTAAATAGTGATAATTTTAAAATCCAAAAAGTAAAGTTAGAAGAATTAGAACAAAATATTTAATTAGCATTAACTATTGGAATTTTAAAGTAAACTTTGGCAGTGTAGTTAGATACAAATAAGGAAGAAATAGTAATTTATTGTTCTAAATTCTAACTTCTGGCTTCTTGCTACTGACTTTTATCTTTTATTTTCTTAACTAACCAACAAGTGAAATAATGTGTAACATGTGATAAGTAACCTGTAATAAGTACCTGTTTTCATAATTTCAGAAATTTAATCTTATTACTCATTACATATTACTTAATTACTGTATTTTATACGAGATACGATTCGCGAGATACGAGATACGAATTAATATATGCAATTATCGTAAAAATGTGTTAAAATTATTCTAAATTTAGTTTTTGAAGGAGGTAAACAAAGATGAAAGCAGATAAAATCTGGATGGATGAGAAGATGGTCGATTGGGATGACGCAAAAGTTCATGTATGCACTCATGCCCTACATTACGGAAGTGGAGTATTCGAAGGTATAAGGGCTTACGAGACCGAGAGTGGGACAGCAGTTTTTAGATTAAAAGAACATATTGACCGTTTGTTTAATTCAGCAAAAATATTAAAAATGGAAATTCCCTATACTAAAGAAGAATTCAGGCAGGCAGTCAAAGATACTATTAAAGCAAATAAACTTAAAAGTGGTTATATCCGGCCTTTAGTCTACCGTGGTTTTGAACAATTAGGAATAAATCCATTTAAATGTCCGGTTAATTGTACTATTGCTGTTTGGGAATGGGGCGCATATTTAGGTGAAGAGGCCTTAGCTCAAGGGATTAGAACTAAAATTTCTAGTTATGCGCGAAGTTTTATAAATTCGACTTCTCAAAAAGCTAAAATTTGCGCTAATTACATCAATTCTATATTTGCCAAGATGGAAGCAATTGAAGCAGGAGTTGATGAGGCGATATTATTAGATACTAGAGGCTTTGTAACTGAGGGCTCAGGAGAAAATTTGTTCTGGATTAGAAATGGAGTAATCTATACCACTCCCACTGCCACAGTTTTAGAAGGAATTACCCGTGATTCCATAATAAAAATTGCAAATGATATGGGCTATCAGGTTCAAGAGAAATATATCTGTCGAGATGAGCTTTATATATCAGATGAGGTGTTTTTCTCTGGCACGGCTGCTGAAGTTACTCCTATTAGAGAGATTGATAATTACCAGATTGGGGAAGGAAAGCGTGGACCGGTAACTGAAAATATTCAAAAGAAGTTCTTCGATATCGCTAAAGGGAAAGAAGATAAATACTTAAGTTGGCTTGATTATATCTAAGCATTGGAAAGGAAGGGAAAAGATGACTATTTCGGAAAAAGTAAAAAATATAAATCCATCTCAGACATTATCTATCACTGCCCAAGCACTGAAAATGAAACGGGAGGGGAAGAAAGTAATCAGTTTTGCAGCAGGTGAACCTGACTTTGGTACTCCGGAAAATATTAAAGAAAAGGCTATTTCTGCTATTAGAGAAGGTTTTACCCATTACACTACAAGTTCAGGAATAATTGAGCTTAAAGAAGCTATACTAGAAAAACTTAAGAAAGATAATGAAGTAGAGTACAAAACTTCAGAGATAATTATATCTAACGGAGCAAAACAGTGCCTTTTTAATACAATTTTAACTATTTGTAATCCAGGTGACGAGGTATTGTTGCCTACTCCTTGCTGGGTCAGTTACACAGAGCAGATTAAATTTGCGGGGGCAACTCCGGTCTTTATCCCTAGCTATTACAAAGATGCTTTTAAATTATCTGCTGCTCAGGTTGAAGAAAAGATAACTCCACGAACCAAATTACTTATTTTAAACAGCCCTAATAATCCTACCGGAGCTGTTTACGAACAAGAGGAAATAAAAAAGATAGCACAGCTTCTCTTAAAGTACAATATCTATTGTATATGTGATGAAATATACGAAAAATTAATTTATGATAATGCAAAACATTTAAGTATGGCTTCCTTAAGCGATGAAATAAAGGAAAAAATTATTACTATAAATGGTGTATCCAAATCTTATGCTATGACTGGCTGGAGAATTGGCTATGCTGCAGGTCCGGAAGAGATTATCAAAGGAATGTCCAAAATTCAAGGGCACAGTACTTCTAATCCCAATTCTATTGCTCAAAAAGCCAGTGTGGAAGCTTTAAACGGGAAACAAGACGATATCGAAGAGATGAGAAAAGCATTCGATGAGCGAAGGAAATATATGGTAAAAAGACTAAATGAAATAGAAGGAATTTCCTGTCTTAAACCAGCCGGGGCTTTTTATGCCTTTCCTAATGTTAGTAAAATATTAGAAAGAGGTATTGAATATAATGGCAAGAAGATTACTAATTCATTTGATCTCTCTAATTATATTTTAAAGGAAGCGGAAGTTGCCTTAATTCCGGGTAGCGCATTTGAAGCAGAAGGATATCTAAGATTGTCTTATGCTGCATCTTTAGAAGATATTAAAGAAGGGTTGGATAGGATAGAAAAGATTCTACGATTTAGGATGTAGGGGTTCGATTCCTGTCTGCGTGCGTACACGCACAGGTAGACATCGAGCCCGTTAAGAAAAATTAACAAAATATGCCGCCAGGTTGGATAAATCTGTTCCCTACCCCACATAATACCTAATGTCATTGCGAGCGACCGCAGGGAGCGTGGCAATCTCGGCACTGTTGAGATTGCTTCGGTCGTTTTACTCCCTCGCAATAACAGAAAGAGACTTCACTTGTGGGGGAAAGGTTAGGGCAAGAGGTCCTGAATAGACCTTAACAGTCTAAAAACAAATTATGAAAGAAAATCGCTTTGTAGTTTATAGATTGCAAAAATTAACAATTTTGCTCAGGATTTTAGGTTTTGATGTCCTGTATTTTCAAAATGAGGATTATATATCAGTTATTAATCTGACTAAAAGAGAGCATAGAATATTATTATCCAGGGTAAAGTTTTTAAAAAAGTTACCCTGGATTTTTTATTTATACAAAGACGACATTGATGGACAGTTAAAACAGATTATAAAAGAATTGAAATTGAAAGTAAATAAGGAAAATCTATTTAGCAGATGTTCTAATTGTAATAATTTCTTGCAAAAAGTTAAAGAAGAGGAAGTTAGGAGAGAAATTCCTTCAGATGTTTGCGGAAAAGGTTATTGGTTTAAGAGATGCCCTAATTGTGGAAAGATTTTTTGGAATGGGAAGCATATTGCTACTCTAAAAGAAAAATTAAAAAAATTAAATATATTAATTTAATTACTAAGAGCGATATAAAGTTTATAATTATTATCTGTTGACCCGTAGGGGCGTATTGCAATACGCCCCTACAAATATTAAAAGAATATTAACAAATGTTTTAAGTTCAATATTATTAGAGGAAGTTAAATAAAGATGAAGATATTAGAAAATTTAAATGAAAGACAACAAGAAGTAGTAAAAATTAAAGAAGCTCGAATACTGGTTATTGCCGGTGCGGGTAGTGGAAAAACAAAAGTTTTAACTCATAGGATTGCTTATTTGATTTTTCAAAAGAAGATAACCCCGAGTAACATATTAGCTGTTACCTTTACGAATAAAGCTGCTCAAGAGATGAAAGACAGAATTGAAATTATAAGTAAAAATATTTCTGATAGAAATATGATTAAAGGCTTATGGATGGGCACTTTTCATTCTATCTGTGCACGGATTTTACGCCGGGAGATAGATGCCCTGGGCTATGATAAAAATTTTATTATTTATGATAAAGGCGATCAACTTGGTATGGTAAGAAGATGTATTAAGGCTCTCGATTTAGACAATAAAAAATATAGCCCTAACGTTATTTCTTCTATAATAGACAGAGCAAAGAATAATTTAGAAGATGTAGAAAAATTTGAATATAATGCACTGAATTATTTTAAAAAAATTGTAGCGAAGGTATACACACAATATCAAGAAGAATTGTTTCAAAATAATGCTCTGGATTTTAACGATTTGATTTTATTAACGGTGAAACTCTTCAAGAAAAGGCCTGAAATTTTAGAAAATTATCAGAATAAGTTTAGATATATTTTAGTAGATGAATATCAGGATATAAATTTTGCTCAATATCAGTTAGTAAGATTACTTTCGGGAAAACATAATAATTTATTTGTGGTAGGCGATCCCGACCAGAGCATTTATAAATTTAGAGGAGCGGATTTAAATAATATTTTAAGATTTGAACAAGATTTTCCTCATAGTAAAGTAATCAAGTTGGAACAGAATTATCGATCTACTAAAGTGATATTAGAGGGAGCTTCAAATCTGATAAAACATAATATAAATCGTAAAGAAAAGGAACTGTGGACTGATAAAAAAGGCGGCGAAAAGATAAGGTGCTATGAAGCAGTTAGCGCCCTCGATGAAGCAGTATTTGTAAGTCAGGAAATTATAAAATTGAATAAAGAAAAAGGCAAAGCTTTTAAAGATTTTGCCATTTTATACCGGACTAATGCGCAATCGAGAGCCTTTGAAGAGGTTTTTAATAAACAGGGTATCCCTTTTCGGGTAGTAGGAGGATTAAGATTTTACGAAAGAAAGGAAGTAAAAGATATTCTGGCTTATCTGCGCCTTATCCATGACCAAAAAGATAGAGTAAGTTTTTTAAGGATTATTAATAATGCCAAATTAGGGATAGGTAAGATTACTTTAAGTAAAATAGAAGAATTGGCCGGAAAAAATAACTTAAATTTTCATCAGGCCTTAAAACAGGGAGTAAGAGTAATAAAAATATCTGGAGACAGGAAAGAAGCCATAAATAAATTTACTTCGCTGATTGATGAACTTAGCAAAAAGAAAAGAGAAATCAAGGGGAGCGAACTGCTCGTAGAGTTAATAAAAAAAATCAATTACTATGAGGAGCTAAAAAAAGAAGGAGAATTTAAAGCTCAAAGCAAAATCGAAAATATACAGGAATTGATTCTGGCAGTAAAAGAGTTTGAAGAGAACAACGAAGATAAGTCTTTAACTGCTTTCTTGGAGTACATTGCTTTAATTACAGATATCGACCTTTACAAAGGAGAAGAGGATGTAGTTACAGTCATGACCCTGCATAGTGCAAAGGGTTTGGAATTTCCGGTGGTTTTTATCACCGGGTTTGAGGAAGGTATATTCCCCCATTCTCGTTCCTTGAATAGCAGGGAGGAATTAGAAGAAGAAAGAAGGTTGTGTTATGTGGGTATGACCAGGGCCAAAGAAAGCTTATATTTGACTTATGCCTGGAGAAGAAATTTGAATGGTAATACCTTGTTTAATAGTGTTTCACGATTTATTTCTGAGATTCCCAAACATCTTCAAAAAAAAGCAGATATAGAAAAAGGGGAAGAAATTCCTTCACTTGAAAATAGAAGAGAAAAAATTGAGGTAGCAGTGGGAGATAAAATAAGGCATGCTGACTGGGGGATGGGCGTTATATTAAATAAAATAGAAACTGAAAATGATATTTATATAACTGTAGATTTTGAGAGAGTGGGGTTAAAAAAATTATCAATTAATTTCGCACCATTGGAGAAGATATAGCGTATAAAATTAGTTAGTTGGTTAGTTAGTTACCTGGTTAGCTGGTTTAGGAAAGAGAAGAAAGAAGACTAATTCGTATCTCGTAAAGAGAATAGAAGTAAGGAGCCAGAATTCAGGAGTCAGAATAAAAAAACAGAAATGTCATTGCGAGGCGAAGCCGTGGCAATCTCATTTAACAAGAAGCAATATTATGTTTATATAATGG
>LDZT01007423.1_pt1 | contig 31984 bp, 25 predicted proteins | sample 615521 | NCBI WGS metagenome assembly LDZT01 (sample SAMN03408292, study PRJNA278302) | terrestrial metagenome | isolation source: oil reservoir sample SB1 | place: USA: Alaska, North Slope, Schrader Bluff formation | collected 2011-09 | reverse complement strand
TCTTTTACAAAAGAACAATAAAAAAGGGCCTTCAAAGACCCCCTGTTAATACTATTCTAATATTATTCCTCTTCTTCCGCCTGCTTCTCTTCGTAAGCTTTAAACACTAAATCCTGAATCATGCTCCTTGTTAGTGAATTTATAGGATGTGCTATATCCTTAAACTCCCCATCCGGCATTTTTCTGCTTGGCATCGCAATGAAAGGTCCATTCTGTCCCTCGATTACCTTGATGTCGTGAACTACAAAACAATCGTCAAAAGTAACTGAAACAATGGCTTTCATCTTTCCCTCAGCGTTAATCTTCCTTACTCTTACATCTGTGATTTGCATGTTTTACCACCTTCCCCAGGATAATCTGTCCAAATACAATTATATTCTACTACATAATAAATAAAAAAGCAAAAACTCTTTAATTATTTATTCTTATTTTATTATCATCGTTCGGTTTTATAATAATTCTTCTACTTTCTTCATCAACATCATCCAATACCAGTAAAGAATTATACTCCTTGACTAATTTATTGAAGGGTTCTTTGGTTGAAATGACGACGTAAACACCAATAACCTCAACATTAAACTCTAGCATAAGATCTTTCATCCCCTTGGCTGTACCGCCACCCTTCATGAAATCATCCACTATCAGAACCCTTGAACCTTCCTTTATAGCCCTTCTTGATAATGTCATTGATTCAATCTTTTTTGTTGAGCCTGATACATAATTGATACTTAGGGTTGAGCCTTCTGTTACCTTGCTATTTCTTCTTATGATGGCCAATGGGACATCAAGTTCTTTTGCTGTCATCAGTGCAACAGGGATTCCTTTGGTTTCAACGGTGACCACATAATCGATGGATTGTTTTGAGTATTGGCTTGCTATGATCTTAGATATACTGTGTGAGTAATAGGGTGAATTGAATATATCGCTCATATATATGTATCCGCCCGGAATTATTCTAAAAGGGTCCGAGAAAGTCTGACACAAGTCATTCAATAAACTCTCCTGTTCTTTCCTGTTCATGCTGGGTATGTAAATGACACCACCGGATGCACCTGATATTGTTTCTATTTTGCCAAATTCCAGATCATTGACTAATCCTTTAACGATTACAATGTCCTCGCTAATGGTCGACTTTGCAGCATTAAATAATTCCGAAAAATAATTGTACGAAAAAATATGATTTGGTCTATCTGTAAAAATCTTCATCAATGCGCCTACTCTTTGATTCCGTCTATATTTTTTCATTTATTCACCTACTACGAATTATTTAAGTATATTATACCTATTTCATTCGGTACAAACAAGAGTATATTTGACTTTATATTATATTAGTTTACTGATATAATGGTAAAAAACAGAAGACAAGGTGATAAACATGAAATCATATGAATATATACATTTTATTGGTATAGGTGGCATTAGCATGAGTGGTCTAGCAGAGATCATGATTAAGAGAGGATGCAAGGTATCCGGATCTGACACGAGTTACTCATCCTTGATCAAGCATCTGAAAGATTTGGGGGCGGATATCACAATAGGTCATTCCGGGTCAGTCATTGCTTCCCAGGATCTTGTTGTTTTTACTTCAGCTGTGAAAACAGATAACCCTGAATTGACTGAAGCATTGAGGCTAGGTATCGAAACACTTGAGAGAGCTGATTTTCTCGGTGAGCTGATGAAAGACTTTGTTCATCCTATTGCGGTTTCCGGCACACACGGGAAAACAACCACGACCGGGTTTATGACATCGATACTGCTTATGGCCAAGAAAGATCCCACCATCCTGATAGGAGGAGAGTATAAACTGATTGACGGTAATATTCGTGTTGGAAGTGCTGATATACTGCTGACAGAAGCTTGTGAATACAAGAGAAGCTTTACTCGATTCAATCCAAAGTATGGTATTGTGTTAAACATCGAAGAGGACCATCTGGATTATTATCAGGATATAAAAGATATTCAAAATGCATTTCACGAATTTGGTAAAAACATCCCCAAGGATGGTTATCTAATCTATAATGATGATGATCCCAATTCCAAAGGTCTTTTCGATGACTTGGAATGTAATCTAATCAGCTTCGGTTTATCGAAGGGATCCTTTGTACGTGCAAGAAATCTAAAATACACACCTTATCCAGAATTTGATCTGTATTACGGAGAAAACTTGATGGGTAAATTTAGATTGAGTGTAGCCGGCGAGCATAATGTCTATAATGCTCTGGCTGCAGCAGCCTGCAGTCAGGCTATGGATATCAATATCTATGATATCAGGAAAGGAATAGAAGATTTCAGCGGAACAAAGAGAAGGTTTGAGCTAAGGGGAGAATTAAATGGAGCAGTCATCATTGATGATTACGCCCATCATCCGACTGAAATAAAGGCAACCTTAAAAACAGTTAAAGGCATGTCTAAAAAAAGAATTTTTTGTGTTTTTCAACCACATACTTTTACACGAACCCACTCACTTTTGGCTGAATTCTCGGAAGCTTTTCGTGATGCTGATGTAGTCCTTATCACTGATATTTACCCCGCTCGTGAAGAAGATACCGGTTTGGTTCATTCGAAGGATTTGGTCAAATCTCTGAAAACTAAAGGGGTCGAAGCATTATATTGTGCCACATTTGAAGAGGCTGAGGATTATTTGAGAAAAAATGTTAAAAAATCAGATTCTGTCATGATCATGGGCGCAGGAGATGTCTATCTGATTGCTGACCATCTTACAGGAAAATAATCCTATTACAGGTACGCCTTATTGTCAAATCCACGATTTTCCCAATGCCCACGATTATTTGGATTATCTGATAATTCAATTTTAAATACCCAACGCATCCATTTCTAACCATGCTTATTCTCAGCAATAACTATAATGGTTATTACAGCTCATGGGGTAATTCCAATCCATTAGCAAAAGGAGCCAAAATAAACTGGCTGTCAATGATATTTTTAAGTTGTATTCTAAAACTATAGACTGATCCACTAGGCCTTTCAGTTTCAGACGATGATTCATTTTCTCTGTAACGACTTGCTGTAAAGCTAGATATACCGTGTAATGTCTGTAAAAGCTCCGTCGATTATCAGATTCTCACATTGGTTGATATCCTCATATAATTCCCTATCATCAATAAGCTTCGGTACTTTGTCTCTTATGATTTTATATGCTTTTTCGGTTCCCTTTCCAAGTTGTTTTTTGCCTCGCAGATCGATTGCCTGACAAGCGCACATCAACTCCATCGCCAACACTCTTCGGAGATTTTTCATAACTTCTCTGGCCTTCCTGGCACCTATAGTACCCATGGATACATGATCCTCTTGGTTTGCAGATGATGGAATGCTGTCCACACTTGCCGGATGTGATAAAATCTTATTTTCCGAAACTAAAGCAGCGGCTGAATATTGGACAATCATAAAACCTGAATTTAACCCTCCTTTTTCTACCAAGAAAGCAGGAAGTGCACTTAAGGAAGGATTAACAAGCCTTTCAATCCTTCTTTCTGAGATATTGGCCAATTCAGCCAAAGCTATAGCCATAAAATCAAACGAGAGTGCCATTGGCTGCCCGTGAAAATTGCCACCGGATATCCCTGTTTCTTCGAATATAATTGGATTATCTGTCACTGAATTCATTTCTATCAGTATTTTTTCCGTTATGTATCTAAGAGCATCTTTGCTTGCACCATGAACCTGCGGGACGCATCTTAACGAGTATGCATCCTGAACTCTCAATTCTCCCTGAACGGTTGTCATTTTACTACCTTTCAGTAAATTAAGCATATTTTTAGCAGTATCAATCTGCCCTTGATGAGGTCTAACTTCATGAACCCTTGGATCTAGAGCAGTGGTGATGCCATTTAAAGCCTCGAAGGTTAAGGCTGCAGCCATATCAGCCATTTCGCTGAGTTGCAGACCATCGTAGATAGTCAAAGCGCCTATTGCTGTCATCACCTGTGTTCCGTTTATCAGTGCAAGACCTTCCTTCGCTACCAACTCAACCATTTTTATCCCAGCCCTTTTCATTGCCTCTGAACCTGTCATGACAGTCCCTTTGTATTCAGCCTTACCCAGTCCTATCAGTGGCAATACCATATGAGAAAGAGGTGCCAGATCACCGCTTGCACCAAGTGAACCTTTCTCTGGTATCAAAGGATGAACGCCTTTGTTTAGCATTTCCACAAGTGTGTTGATAGTTGAAAGCCTAATTCCTGAATATCCTTTTGCCAATGCGTTGACTCTCAATAGGATAATTCCCCTTACTATCTCTGTATCCAGAGTACTTCCAGCCCCTACCGCATGGGTAATAATGAGATTTTTTTGTAGTAGTATTGAGTCATTTTTCGTTATGTTGACATCGCTGAATTTACCAAACCCTGTTGTGATTCCATAGATTGTCTTACCACTTTCAATGAATTCGTCCACTTTTTTCCTTGAAGCGAGTATATTGATTTGAGACTCCTCACTCAATTCGACTGAATAATTGTTTCGGCATACTTTTACGAGATCCTCAAGGCTAAGAGTTGAACCATCAATCACTATCTTCTGCATTTTATTTCCTCCTCTAAACTAAAAAAGGCAAATCAGAACTACTTGTAGTCCTGATTTGCCTCCTTTTATCTATTATCTATAGGCATACATATTATTGATTTGATTAAATATATCATGTCTTCAGTTGTGCGTCAAACTATACCGGTTGTATCCCCATCCCAATTGCCTCATGTTCAAATCCTTGTCTTGGTGACCCTATCTGTCCATATAAAACAACTGCCAGCCAATCTCCCGATGATCTGTCCCCTAAAACAAGGTTTCCTCTTACAATAGCAAAAACCAGACCTGTACTTCTCAGCAAATCCCCTAGATCTACCTGTCCTCTGCAAAAACCACTGAAAGCCTCCATTGTCGCATGGTACAGAGCATGTTCCTCCCTGTAGTTTTCTCTAATCAGATCTTGTCTCATTGCAGCAGTCTCAATAGCTGCAAAAATTGTTTTTGATTCCATAGACCCTGCTTTTCCTTTATACATCTGATAACCATGTTCTCCAAATCGTGCTGCAATCTCCTGTTCCTGGGTGTCTTCCACCAAAACAAACTGAAGTGCAACTTTACCAATTCCTGTTTTTTTCAAAATATCACCTTTCTATTTTTATTGAGTTTGAAGATGAAATAATGGTAGCTCATAGCGATATTAAAAAGAAATCAAATCCAATATTTTCTTTTCAGCGTTTATGCTGTCATTTTCAAGTTCACTCACTCTCTTTCTCAAATCTTCAACAAACGCTTCATCCTTTATTGTGCCCAGATTGATTTTAACATTCAAGAGTGCTGCCAATACTGCAGTTCTTGCTGTCATCGCTGATATAATACCATCTGTTACCGCATTGCTGTTGCCTTTTAGAACCACATGTTCTGCGAGGTCCATTATTTCATAGGCTGCAGTCGCGATTTCAAATGGAACGGATGCTGCTTTCTTTAGAGCATCTTGAATTGCTTCTGTTCTATTGCTTTTTTCTTCATCTGTCTCTTTGGGTAGTTTAAATGCGTCCAATACTGCGTTGAATGCATCGCAATCTGTTTCTATATAATCCAACATTTTTTGCCTTATGCCCTCAGCTTTCTCCGCTATGATTATCATTTCATTCTCCACTTCAACATAATTCTTCTTGCCGATTGTGAGATTAGCCACCATGGAGGTAAGTGATGCTGACAACGCACCACATACTGCGGCTATGCTGCCACCTCCAGGTACTGGTGAATCTGAGGCTGTATCCTTTGTAAATTGATCTAGGGTTAGATTTTTCATAGTAATGCTCCTTTAGTTTTCTGCAACAATATTGCCTGACTTGATGACTGTTTTAACAATATTCATACCAATATGATAAGGAAGAAAATGATAGGATGGAAAATCAAGTATGATAATATCAGCCTTCTTCCCTACATCTATACTACCTGTCTCCCTTTCCCTTGATAAGGCGGCTGCACCGTTTATAGTCAGGGATGTGATAATTTCTTCAATTCGCATATCCATGTAAAGCGCAGCCAATGAAATAATCAATGGTATGGAATTGGAAAAACAGCTTCCTGGATTCAGATCCGTTGATAAAGCTACCGCACAATTGCTGTTTATCATTTTTCTGGCATTGGCATAATCCGTTTTAAGACTAAATGCAGTTGCAGGGAGTAATGTAGCAATGACTTTTTTAGCAGCCAGTTGACTAATTCCAAAATCTGAAGCCTGTAGCAGATGGTCAGCCGATATCGCACCAAGCTCTGCAGCTAGCTCCGCTCCTCCCAATTGTACAATTTCATCCGCGTGTATCTTAAGCTTTAATCCCAAGCCTTTTGCAGCAAGTAAAAATCTTCTGGATTGTTCAATTGTAAAAACATTCTTTTCGCAGAATATGTCTGCAAACTCAGCTAGATTTTTTTGTATGACAATCGGCAAAACCTCGCTAATCTGTAAATCGATAAAGTCGTCTTCTTTTCCTTTGTATTGTTTTTCTACGGCATGCGGTCCCAAAAATGTGGTGGCAATATCGATGTCTGTTCTCTTTTCTTTAAGAATTCTCATCGCTTCTAGCTGCTTTATCTCAGTTGCCTTATCAAGACCATAACCGCTTTTTCCCTCAACTGTTGTTACGCCGAATTTGATCATGCTGTCAAGTCTCTTGTTGCCAACAGTTACCAACTCCGCTAATGTGGATTCTCTTGTCGACCTCACGGAGCTGACAATGCCACCTCCTCTTTCCATGATGTCCATATAGCTGTCCCCTCTCAAGCGCCAGGAGAATTCTTCAGCTCTGTATCCCCCAAAAATAAAATGAGTGTGTGAATCGACAAATCCGGGCATGACTGTATTACCCTTCGCGTCGATAATCTCATAATCATCAAGATCAATGGTTTTCAATACTTCTGTCTCAGTTCCAACCATCGAAATGTAGCCATCTTGAATGAGGATTGCTCCATTTTTTATAGGATTTATTTGCATCATTGTTGTGCCTGATTTAGCTTCAAACCCAGAACAGGTAACAACCTCTGATGAGTTTAAAATCACCTTTTTACTCATATTTTCAACTCCTAAGGAAGTTTGTCTAATTATTGCGTTTTTCAAATGCAATCTCTATCAAATTGTCATCGGCCACATAAGGTATGGTGATATGATCTTCGCCCTTAAAATTCTTATTGTATTCTATCGAGGTCTCAATTGAGTTTTCGCATCTGGCCCAATTTCTCCTTGAAACACCTACCATGGTATCCCAGGGGATCGCTTTTCTGATGATTTCATCAACACGGTCACTACCGTCTAATACCATTCCAAATCCACCATTGATGGCCTTGCTTATGCCTACGCCGCCACCATTGTGCAGTGCAACAAGACTCATACCTCTTCCTGCGTTGCCTGCAAAGCATTGGATTGCCATGTCTGCCGTGATATTGCTTCCGTCTTTTATATTGGATGTTTCACGGTATGGAGAGTCTGTTCCGCCTGTATCATGATGATCTCTACCCAGCATGACTGGACCTATTTCTCCGTCTCTGATCATCTGGTTGAATTTGAGTGCTATATCTCTTCTTCCTAAGGCGTCCTGATAAAGGATTCTTGCCTGGGTTCCCACAACCAATTTATTCTTTTCGGCATCTCTAATCCATACATAATTGTCTCTATCCTGGCCTCTTCTATCAGGATTTATTACTGACATGGCTGCATGGTCGGTCTTTATAAGGTCCTCCTTCTTTCCGCTCAAACAGACCCATCTGAAAGGTCCATAGCCATAGTCAAACAGCATTGGTCCCATTATATCTTCCACATAGGATGGAAAAACGAATCCCTCGCTTGTGTCTATTCCATTCTTAGCAATATCCTTTGCTCCTGCATCAAAAACAGCCCGCATAAACGCATTCCCGTAATCAAAGAAGTAGGTTCCTCGCTCGGTCAATACTTTTATCAATTCAAAATGTCTGATTAATGTTTTGTTCACTAGTCCGTTGAATCTTACTTTGTCATTTTTTAGCATCTTCGTTCTTTCGGAGAAGGTTAGCCCCTGTGGGCAATAACCTCCATCATAAGGGACATGACATGATGTCTGATCACTCAACAATTCGATATGTATATTGTTGTCAACCGCATATTCCAGAAGATCTACTATGTTTCCATGATATGCTATTGAAATTGGTTCTTTCCTTCTCATATATTCATAGGCAAGTTGAAATGTCTCTTTCAAATCTGATGTGATCTTTGAAACCCATCCTTGGTCCAGCCTTGTCTTAATCCTCGAGAGGTCGACCTCCGCTATGATACCAACTCCATTGGCTATCTCTATAGCTTTAGGCTGTGCACCACTCATTCCGCCAAGACCTGATGTCACAAACAAATGCCCTTTAAGATCCTGATCATCGGGTATTCCCAGTTTCAATCTTCCTGCATTGAGTATAGTGTTGTATGTGCCATGGACTATCCCCTGGGGACCTATATACATCCATCCGCCAGCTGTCATCTGTCCATAACTGGACACGCCCATAGCGGTAGCTTTCCCCCAATCATCAGGATTATCAAACATCCCTACCATCAATCCATTCGTGATAATAACCCTTGGACTTGTTTTGTTGGACTTAAATAGACCTAATGGATGACCTGACATTACAACGAATGTCTGTTCATCAGACAATTCCTCCAGATATTTCATGATAAGCCTGTATTGCATCCAGTTTTGACATACCTGGCCTGTTTCTCCATAGGTCACCAATTCATAAGGGTAAAGACAGATATCAAAATCTAGATTGTTGTCTATCATTACCTGAAAAGCTTTGCCTTCAATGCATTTTCCCTTGTACTCGTCAATCGATTTGCCATACAGTTTGCCTTGTGGCCTGTATCGGTATCCATATATTCTGCCTCTGGTATACAATTCATCAAGAAACTCGTCAACAACCAATGGATGATGTTCTTCAGGTATGTATCTGAGGGCGTTTTTTAGAGCCAGTTTGATTTCTCTGTCTGTTAAAGTCAGTTCTCTCATGGGGGCTCTTCTAAAGCTTTCGTCAAAATCCGGATGCTCCGGAAGGCTATGATCTAGCTTAATTGTCATGGCATTGGAAATTCTTAAGTTATCAATCATACAATTCCTCCTATGGTTTGAATCGGAAATTTATTCTATAATAATTATACTATGGTCGGACGTTTTTTACAAAAAACAAAAGGAACCGTCCCTTTTGTTTTTGGACTGTCCCTTAACAAATCAATAATTTATTCTACTGAAGCTATCAGCTCTCCTGATTCTACTTGCTGTCCAACTTTGACATTTATGTCAACAATTCTACCGGATAAAGGGGATAGGATATTAGTTTCCATTTTCATGGCCTCTATTACAGCTATTGGAGCATTTTCTTCCACAGCATCACCCTTAGCAACCAGTATTTTTATGACAGTTCCAGGTATGTTTGATCCAATTTCTCCTTTTTTGTCTTTGTTGGCCAAAATCATTTGTGTACCATTTTGATGAGTTTGAATACTCCTGTCTTTTATCTTGATGACCCTTCTGTTTCCATTTAATTCAAAGACAATATCTCTGTTTCCATCTTTGTCAACTTCCTTTATTTCAACCATTTTCACAATATAGAATTTACCCTCGTCGACTTTCACCTCACAGGTTTCGCCTTCTTCCAAACCATGGAAGAATATATCACTCCCCATCAGTTGAAAGTCACCATTATCCTTTTTATAATTCAAATAATCCTCAAATACTTTTGGATAAAGCGCATAACTCAGGCAATCCTTCATGGTGGCATCGATTTCGAATGTCGAATCCAGATAGCTTTTGATTTTGGTAAAATCCTCAGATTTTAACAATTCACCAGGTCTCACATATATTGTCTCTTTGCCTTTAAGAACAAGTCGTCTCAAATCTTCTGGAAAACCACCCATTGGCTGGCCCATCATTCCCTGAAAATAGGACACCGCCGAATCCGGAAAATCCATGCTTGCCGCTTTTTCATATATGTTATCTGCTGTGAGATTATTTTGAACCATGAAGATAGCTAGATCTCCAACAACCTTTGAAGACGGTGTCACTTTTACAATGTCGCCAAGCATTTCGTTGACCGTTTTGTACATTTCCTTTACTTCTTTGAACTTATGCCCAAGACCAAAACTCTCCACCTGTGGTTTGAGATTTGAGTACTGACCTCCGGGAATCTCATACTTGTATATTTCAGCGGTTCCTGATTTAAGCCCGGATTCAAACTTTGAATAGACCGGTCTTACCGCATCCCAATAATCTGATATTTCCTGAAGCTTGTCCAAATCAAGGTTTGTATGTCTAGCTGTATTTTCAAGTGCTGCTACCACTGCATTCAATGCCGGTTGACTTGTTAATCCAGCCATGCTGCTGAATGCGACATCCACTATGTCGACATCTGCCATAGCTGCCATCAATACTGTAGCTATGCCATTACCACTTGTATCATGGGTATGAAGATGTATTGGTATGCTAATTTCGTTTTTTAGCGCTTTAATCAGAGTATTAGCAGCCATAGGCTTCAGTAGTGCAGACATATCCTTTATACCCAATATGTGAGCTCCTGACTTTTCAAGCTGCTTTGCCATGTCCACATAGTACTTCAAGGTGTATTTGTCTTTTGTGACATTCAAGATATCACCCGTATAACAGATGCATGCCTCAACTACTTTGTCTTGTTTCAATACCTCGTCCATAGATATTTCCATACCCTTGATCCAATTTAGAGAATCAAATATCCTAAATATGTCAATACCGGATTGGGCTGATTGTCTGACAAAATCTCTGATGACATTATCAGGGTAGTTTTTATAACCCACTGCATTTGATCCTCTCAGCAACATTTGGAGCATTATATTTGGCACTGCTTCCCTTATTTTCTCGAGTCTTTCCCAGGGGTCTTCCTTAAGAAATCTGTAAGAGACGTCATAGGTTGCTCCGCCCCACATTTCCAGCGAGAACAGGTCTTTTGCCAGATGTGATACTGCGGGAGCCACTTTCACCATGTCAATCGTACGCATTCTTGTTGCCATCAATGATTGATGAGCATCTCTCATGGTTGTGTCAGTCAAAAGCAATCGTCTCTCATTTTTGACCCAATCCGTCAATCCTTTTGCCCCGTACTTATCCAGTATTTGTTTAGAACCGCTTGGTGTTTGTCCTAACTCGAAATGAGGTACTCTCGGAACATCAAATTGTGGCTTGACACCTCTGGTTTCATTGACGGTCACATTTCCAATAAATTTGAGAATCCTTATCTCCTCATCCACACCGGTTCTTATGTCAAACAGATTAGGATTATCTTGTATAAATCCTGTATCACAATTACCTGACTTGAATGTCTCATGATTGAGAACATTAAGCAGAAAAGCAATATTTGTTTTTACGCCTCTTACCTTGAACTCCTGCAACGCTCTCGAGGATTTGTTGACAGCATCCTCAAAAGTTCTTCCCAGCGATGTTACCTTGACAAGCAGGCTATCATAATAGGGACTGATCACAGCTCCAGTAAATCCGTTTCCGCCATCAAGCCTGATGCCCAGACCTGAGCTTGACCTGTACACGTCTATCGTACCGGTGTCAGGTGCAAAGCTGTTGGCAGGATCTTCTGTCGTAACACGGCATTGAATAGAGTATCCACGGGATTGTATATCATTCTGAGAACTAATCCCTATCTGAGGTGAATCCAGTCTATATCCTTCAGCAACTCTAATCTGAGCCTGCACAATATCGATACCTGTCACCATTTCTGTCACAGTATGTTCTACTTGTATTCTTGGATTCATTTCAATAAAGTAGTGGTTTCCCGAAGAGTCCATAAGGAATTCAACAGTCCCGGCACTGCGGTAACTCACAACTCTGGCAATTTTCAATGCATCATTGCAGATTGTTTCCCTTTGTTCATCCGTTAGGCATATTGCCGGAGTGAATTCGATTACTTTCTGATGTCTCCTTTGAATCGAGCAGTCCCTTTCATACAAGTGAACTAGATTGCCATAGCCGTCACCTAAAATCTGTACCTCTATATGCTTCGGTTTCTCAATATATTTTTCTATAAAAATATCATCTATGCCAAATGCCTTTTTAGCTTCATTTTTGGCACTGATGAATTCAGCAATCAGGTCTTTTTCCTTTCTGACAATACGCATACCTCTTCCACCACCACCTGCAGCCGCCTTTAGTATTACAGGGTATCCACAATAGTCAGAAAACTCCTTTGCCTCGTCATCTGAAGTGACTGCTTTTTCTATTCCAGCTATAGTTGGTACACCTACCTCATTTGCAACCATCTTAGATTTTATTTTATCTCCTAGTCTATCCATCATGTAGTGAGTCGGGCCAATGAATGCTATTTCGGCTTCATCACATTTCCGTGCAAACTCTGAGTTCTCGGCAAGAAAACCATATCCGGGATGAATGGCATCAACACCTTTGGTAACAGCAAGATTAATAATTTCATCTATGCTTAAATAGGCTTCCACAGGCCCTTTGTTTTTGCCTATTCTATAGGACTCATCCGCCTTACTTCTAAACAATGCATTCTTATCCTCCTCAGAATAAATTGCTACAGATCTTATCCCTAATTCTCTACAAGCTCTGAATACTCTAATAGCAATCTCGCCTCTGTTCGCAACAAGAATTCGTTTGAATTTTTTCATAATTTCACCACCACCTTATTATTCCCATCACTTATTAAAATAAAAGTGGAGCATAAAACTCCACCAAATCAAGTCCTTATTAGGTAATAGGATAACAAATTTAAATTAGTTTTTCAAGCATTATTTTTAATTATTTTAATTATTTCACCCCTAAACTTATTTGTATTCTGTTTTCTGCTTATTGAATACGTCTTGCCTCTCGAATATATCTCCAAATATAGATTCAACAATCCTTTTCATTTCACTGTCACTTAAAGATGTTTTTCTTCCCTTTTCATATTCCGCATCCACCAGGTCTTTCACAAGACTTATTCGCTTATCTTTCTTATGAACTCTAGCCGCTTCCTTCAGATTATAATTGAGATTGATCCATCCGGATATTCCGGCAACTCCCGAATACTGATTGACGACGATTCTTATGCTTTTATCAAATATTTTTTTACTGTCAAAGGAATTATAAATACTCTCATTCTTCATGATTCCATCGGCATGAATTCCTGCACTTGTCGAATTAAACTCTGTCCCAAGAAAAGGCATTTTTGAATGTATCTTGTAACCAAATTCTTTTTCAAAGAACAAAACTACGTCATTCAATTGCTCAAAGTTAATCTTGTTTTTTGGTGTTTTCAGCTGATGATACTCAACCAACATCGATTCCATCGGGCAATTTCCTGTTCTTTCTCCTATCCCCAATAGGGTTGTGCTGACTGAAGATGCGCCGTACATCCATGCAGCGGTGGAATTTGCCGTACAATAATAATAATCATTGTGTCCGTGCCATTCCAATTGCGAGGAATCTAATCCCGCTACGTTTTTGATATAATACATAAGACCCGGCACACTTCTGGGTAGCTTGTGACCATTAAAAGGCTTTCCAACCCCTAGCGTATCACAAATCCTGAATTTTATTTTAATGCCTGCTTGATTCCCCATTTCGTTGATCGCTTTAACAAGAGGTATAACAAAACCAAATATATCAGCTCGCGTTGTGTCTTCCAGATGGCACCTTGGTATGATGCCGTATTCCAACGCTTTTTCCACTGCACTCAAGTATAGAGAAAAGGCTTGATTTCTGTTTTTGTTTAGTTTCTGAAAAATATGATAATCAGAGCTAGACATCAGAATTCCTGTTTCTTTCACGCCACATTCTTTGGCTAATTTTATATCATCGATATTAGGTCTGGTCCATCCAGTGATTTCGGGAAATCTGTAACCCAAAGCCTGACACTTCTCCAAAGCTCTTCTATCTCTGTCTGAATACATGAAAAATTCCGCTTGTCTAATAAGACCATTATTGTTATCTAGGACATGAAGCATCTTGAAAATTTTCTCAATCTGTTCAACTGAAAAAGACTCCATGGATTGCTGCCCATCTCTGAAAGTTGTGTCGGTAATCCAAATGTCTTCAGGGAGATCATAGGGCAATGTGATGTTGTCAAATTGGCTAACTGGGAATTTACTGTAAGGAAATATTTCAGGATAGTAATTAGGTTTTATCACATCTAATACTTTTGAATAATTGTTTTCCATGGTTTGGTTGTCCTCCTTGTTATATGCAAGTAATATTTTAATTATTTCATACAAGCTTAAAAAAATATACAGTTTATGCCGCTTGCACATATTATGTAGTTATTTTATCAAATAAAAGACTGTCTGTCAATAACTAAATGCAAGATATATTACATATCTTGCATTTATTAAGGATTGGATTATTGAATATTTATTAAAACTCTAAAATATCTACTCGTAATTTGCTTTTTATTGAACTCAATCGCATTATGTTTGTATCTGACAGGTACATGTTGATATTGAACTTTCAAATTGTCTCTTTTCTTTATTGAAATACGCTTGAAATTTGACTTCCACAAATTATAGTCTGTTATTTATCCGCTTTCTCAAACCATTGTTTTATCTTTAGTGCTGCTTTTTCGGGATCAGCTAATCCACTCAGAATTAGTTGGTAATCGTATGTGGCTGATTTATTGCTATAGAGAGGATCATAATAGTTGATCATCAAATCAGCTATTGCATCATCAATATTGCCTTCTTTTATAGCTTGTGATAATTTGTCCAGTTTCTCCTTGGAGAGGTACTTTTTCAGATACAACAAAGACTGAAGTATTTCTTCTTGAAAACCATTTTTTTGCGTATAATCTTCCTTTATCACCTTAACTCTGTAATCAATCTCTTCCTCTATCAAAATATGCACACCTGTTTTCATTTTTTCATGTATACACCCTGGTACAAGCACATTGCCGACCTTTCTGCTCTCCGCTTCCACAAAAATATCATGGGTTTGAAATGACTGCATCTGATGGAATATATTGGATTCTAATTGTTTCTGGCTATTGCAAGCTCCTAGTCCCACACTCCCTAACACTGAACCTCTGTGGTTTGCCGCTCCTTCTAGATCCAACGCATCCAAGCCAAAGTTTATCAGGCTTTTTAGAACTTTTGTCTTCCCTGTGCCGGTATTGCCGTGCAGGACAATGTAATTCAATTTGTTATTCAGCTCAGGCAATTGCTCGATTATATAATTTCTGTATCGCTTGTAACCGCCGTCAAGCTTCAGCACACCCACGCCTATGGAAGAAAATGCAGATGCAAAGAAAGTACTTCTGTATCCACCCCTTGCGCAATAAGCAACAAGCTGTCGGTCATGACTATCTTTTAAGTTCACAATCATTTCGTATATTTGTGGCAATCTTGCAGAAGCGAATTGAATACCAAGCTTTCGTGCTTCACTCACACTATCATTTTTATACGCTGTACCTATTATCTTTCTTTCCTCATCTGTAAACAGAGGGATATTGACAGCTCCCGGTATATGAGCTTCTTCATACTCTCCCTCACTTCTAACATCTATATAAATAATATTTTTTTTTGTCTTTTCAAATGGAATCTCAAGAAACATTTTCAACTCACCCAATCTATATTCAAATGTAATGTGTCGTTATAATTGACCATAGTGAATTGTTCGTCATTATAGTCTATTTCAGTCAGACTACAATTGTCAACCACATTTCTGAACCATGATGACGGATCAGCTTTTTCTATCATGTAAGAGGTCAGACCTTTGATAGTGCCTCCATGGGCTACAATCAGAATCGTCTTGTCTGAATGCTCTTTTATTATTCTCTCAAATCCATTCTTGACCCTGTCATAAAACTCATTGAGGGACTCACCACCTGGGTATCTGAAATTTAATGGATCTGAATATAGCATAGATTTAAGTTCCGGATGTTTCAGCCAAATCTCATTGAAGGTAAACCCTTCGAAAATCCCGCAATTTATTTCTTTAAGACTGTCATCCTTTAAGATTGGTATGTTCCTGTCTTTTAAAATAATCATAGCAGTTCTATACGCACGATTAAGGGGGCTAGTAATCACTAAGTCAAAATGAGTTTTCCTCAGTCTGACCGATAGTCTTTCCGCACCTATCAAGCCATCCTCTGTCAATGGGGAATCCATTGATCCTTGAATTATCCTTTTCCTGTTCCAATCTGTCTCGCCATGTCTTGTTATATAGATTTTCATTGTGCCTCCGTAGATTAACCGTTCGGACTATATGTCCCAGTTTTTAACTATAGCTTGATCCTGTGAAAATATATAATAGATTAGTGTTATATTTTCATCATATTTGGTGATTTTGAATTTACCTGACATTTGAATAGGAAAAAAATCCTGCTGCCCGGTTCTAATATATGGAAAGCCATACTGTAGATAATTTAGGTTGAATTGTTTGTATTGATGGTACACGCTATTGGTTTCTATAGTTAATTGAATATAATGGTTCCCATCTACCAAACTAATTGAATTAGTTTTATAATCGGTTAAGATATCGTCTCGTTTTAATCCTAACGATCCAGCTACCAAATATTCATAGTCATATTTTGGCACCTGCAGGATTGCTTCCAAATCAAGACTACTATCTTCCAGAAATCCATAGTATCCCGTTTCATTCTGTCTGATGACGTAGCAGCCAAAAAAACTATTGAAATACTTGCTATCGGGGTCGAATACGGTGGATGATCCTTTTGTGTAATCTCCATAGGAGTAGTAGATCAACAGATCCACATCCTTTTCAACATAATCAGAAAAAGTAGTGTCTAAAAACGCATTCATTAAAGGATACCAATCTCCAGGCGGTGTTATAAGATTCAGATCCGATAACTGCACACTAATTCCAGATTTCTTGATATTATCATTATTGCTGAAGGACATGATAACAAGACTGAATATATAATAGCTGTTTAAGATTAAAACCGTTATGAGAATTAATAAAATTAGAGGTGTGGTTCTTTTTAACATTTAAGCCTTATAATCAACTGTTCCTAGAAAATACGTACAATCCTGCTATGACTATTATACCTCCGATTATTGTCTGAATTGATGGTGTTTCACTTAAAAACGTGTATGCCATTATGCTGGCTAAGACTGGTTCACCTAAAGTAGCTGTTGAAACAAATGTTGAAGTGGTGTGTTGCAGCATCCAGTTATAGATGGTGTGTCCCAGTCCTGAACTGATAAGACCATGTGACACCATCAGCGTCAGGTTTATAGTTGATTGGACCGCGAGGTCAATTTTTAAAAGCATAGACAATGCAAATAGAAAGACCGCTGATGATGAATAGGTTACAAATACATAATCTACCAGTGCCATGTTTTTTCTTACATTCCTTCCGATAATAAGATAGCCCGCAATAAATATAGCTCCTAAAAATGCCAGAATATCTCCAAAAATAGCATTCCCGGATATTTTAAAATCTCCGACTGAAATGATGATTGCCCCTATGATGGTGATCAAAATTCCGATGATCTGTATTCTCAGGATGCGTTCCTTTAAAACAATCACATTGTAAGTTGCAACAAACAATGGACTCAGTGAAACAAGAACAGTAGAACTGGATACTGTTGTATAGCTTAAAGAGCTAATCCACGTTGCAAAATGCCCTGCCAGAAAAAAACCACTGATTATGGACAATAAAACACCCTCTTGATTCAAAGTGGATTTATCTCTCAAGTAATTGACTGTAAAAGGAACCATAAAGAATAGAGATGCTGACAGAAGTCTATAGGTGGCGATTGCTATTGGTGGCGCATCTATGATACGAATGAACATTGATGACACAGATGAAAACAACAAACCTATAAACACAAAATACTTTGATGGTGATATCTCCATATGCTCTCCTGATTTGTCCAATTTAAAACATTATAGCACTATCCAATTTATTTGACAAAAAACAAAAAGAACCGTCCATTTTGTTTTTTGTGTTTTTTGTCAGTTTTTGTAACTGTGAACAGGCGCAGGGATCCTTCCACCTCTGTTGATAAAAGCCTCACTTGAGAATTTATTGACTGCCATTATAGGCGCTCTTCCCAACAATCCTCCAAAAAATGCCTCCTCACCAACATCTTTACCGTAAACCGGTACGATACGAACCGCAGTTGTTTTGTGATTGATGACACCAATAGCACACTCATCAGCAATAATGGCTGAAATGGTGCTTGCTGTCGTTTTTCCTGGTACTGCAACCATATCCAATCCTACAGAGCAAACACATGTCATAGCCTCCAGCTTATCCAAGGTAATCGCACCGGTTCTCACTGCTTCCATCATCCCCTCGTCTTCACTTACCGGGATAAAAGCACCACTCAATCCGCCTACATGGGATGAGGCCATGATTCCGCCTTTTTTGACTGCATCATTTAGTAAGGCTAGAGCAGCAGTCGTGCCATGGGTCCCACACCTTTCAAGACCCATCTCTTCTAGAATTCTAGCGACACTGTCTCCTATCTCAGGTGTTGGTGCCAAAGACAGATCCATTATGTTGAACGGCACATTCAATCTTCTCGATACTTCTCTTACTAAAACCTCTCCCGCCCTTGTTATTTTGAAGGCTGTTTTTTTAATGGTCTCTGAGACAACATCGAATGGTTCGCCCTTAATATCCTCAAGCGCTGCCTTGACTACTCCTGGTCCACTTACTCCAACACTGAGGGATGTCTCATACTCGCCTATTCCGTGATATGCACCCGCCATAAATGGATTATCGTCTACGGAATTAGCAAACACAACTAGTTTTGCACATCCTAGACTGTCCTTGTCTCTTGTGAGATAAGCGGTGTTCTTTATAATTTCACCCATCAACCTAACCGCTTCCATGTTAATCCCTGCCCTGCTTGTTGCCACATTGACAGAAGCACATACCTTTTTTGTGCTCGCAAGGGCTTCGGGAATGGAATTAATCAGTATTTCATCACCTTTGGTAAAACCCTTCTGTACCAGCGCTGAAAAACCACCCAGAAAATCAACCCCTACCGTTTCTGCTGCTTTGTCCAATATCCTTGCAAATTCAACATAATTAATGTCTAAACTAGCCCCTGCTATCAGCGATATGGGTGTAACAGATATTCTTTTATTAATAATAGGTATCCCGTACTCACGCTCAACATCCTCTACGGTTCTTACCAATTTTTCTGCCTTTTTGGTTATCTTGTCATAGATTTTTTGTCTGGCGATTTCACCATTTTCATGGGAGCAATCAAATAGAGATATTCCCATGGTTATGGTCCTGATATCGAACTTGTGTTTTTCCACCATTCCAATGGTTTCCATTATGTTGTTTCTGTTAATCATATCCCGCCTCCTAAATCTCGTGCATTCTTTTAAAGATATCTTCTCTTTGTACTCTAATGGATAATTGCATCTCATTTTCGACTATAGAAAATTTCTGTTGAAGCTCCTCGATTGAAATCTCCATTTTCTTCAAATCCACTAGCATAATCATTGTAAAATACTCTCTCATTACCGTCTGGTTAATATCGAGGATATTGACCGTGCATTCAGCAAGAACCCCTGAGACTCTGGCAATAATTCCAACCTTATCTTCTCCGATGATTGTCAAAACAGCTTTCATAATACGCCTCCTTCATAAAAAAACGGACACAAAAAGGCCCGCAGAATAAAAAACTAATCTGCCTCTGTCCTTTTACCTGAGAGTTTCACCTTTCGGTTTTCCCCTTCGGTGCTCACATAGAGTCTCTCCAGAGGTTTGTCCAGAAACGGTCGTCACATGACTTCCGCAACCTTCAACCAATATTCATTTAAATAATAGTGTTAGTATATGCCATTACAAATAAAATTACAAGTCTAAAATAAATGAACTATAATGCCCTGTACAATTCCTATCATGAAACCAAGAACACCACCAAGTACCTCTATATACCTCAATTCCTTCTTGGCAATCTCATAGGCTAATGCCTCCAGTTTACTAAGGTCAAAAGAATTGATTCTCTCTTCCACTATCTTGCTTATTTTTATGTCTTCCTGGGCTTTTTCTCCCAAACTTACAATCATCTCTCTGATTTTTTCTTTTCCTTCATTCTCAATTGCTTTATCTATATAGCTTATAATTATATTTTTAAAACCTATCAGGAGTGGATATTCCATGATCTTATTGGAAATGATTTTCTTGAAATCAACTTTGATCGTTTTGAGCAGACTCTCGATTCGTTCTTCTGTAGCAAATTGTTCAATAATATCATCCAGGTTAATCAGTTCAGTTTCCACTGTCTCCCCGATGCTGACAGCTATATCTTCCTGTCTTTTGGGTATTACCCCTTGTAATTTAACATTAAGGATTGGAATCTTTATCTCGTTGTATGGTCTGAATAGCATTTTTATCGCTAGAACATTTGTTATATAACCAATAGCAGAGCCTATAACTGCAAGTATCAGAATCTTTATCAGTATTGTAGCCATTTAATTTCCTTCCTATAGTCTCACAAGATGTGCTTTCCGTTTACGATAGATGGTGATGTGTGCAAATCCTAATTTTTTGACGGTATTAATCAGTGCTTTGTGCTTGAAACCAATCATATCCGGTAGATGTGCATCGGACCCGATTGTTAGTTTCTCTCCGCCTAATTTTTTATACATGGTGAGAATCTCCAGCTTAGGATATGGCCTTGCCAGAATTGTATGATAACCAGCGGTATTAATCTCTAAAGCCTTGTCTCGTTTAATCAGCTCTCTCAATATATCAGAGACCAGATTTTTATATTTGCCAAATTCAAGATCCATGTAATACCTGTCCTTAAACTTATCTATAATATCCAGATGACCAAGAACATCAAAATTATCAAAGGATTTTATAGTATCGAGGATTTCTGAATAGTACTCTTCGTAGATCCTCAGTGTGTGTTTTTCTGAATAAAACTTTTCGTTGTTCAGATAGATTCCTCCTACTCTGTGAGTGGAGAGGATAATCATATCCAATGGATCTTGTTTGGTAAGTTCATCAAATCTTGAGAATTGGCTTTTTTCACATCCCAACTCCAAAGCTGAAAGAACCTCGATTTCCGGAAGTTTCTTGTTGACCGTCTGGATTCCTTTCCTATATTCATTTAAACCAAATGTCATATCATGACCTGGTATTTCACTCAATTCATAATGATCAGCAATATACATCAATTTGATTTTTCGCTTAATCGCCTCATTCGCCATTCTCTCTATACTATATTTGCAGTCTGCGGAATATATAGAGTGAACATGAAAGTCATACATAGTTTATCTCCTAACTAATTAAAACCCGCTTTGCCGCGGTCCAAGTAATTCATACCCGCTCATTAGCAGGTGGGTGTCCTGTCATGCATCTCTGATATCCTGACAAGCAGGTTCGTCATCCTTGCACAAACTCCAAACTCCCGTATAAATTATGTCGGTTGAATTAAATGGTCCCTCGCACATCGCAGGCTATTCTCTTAATCTCATTATAATCTAATTCCATTGAATTATCAAATTATCAACAAACTGTATATTGCATACAATATTTGAATTGATTTTGATTTAGTCTATCTTGACCGCTTTCGAAATATTTAACAGATACAGATAGGATTCCTTGACTCTTTTACCGGTTAATGCATTTAATGCCTCCCTATATGTACGTATCTGCGTGCTGTAATTATCAATCAATTCTTCGATTCGATCATCGCCAGCTCTATCGGTCTTATAGTCAATTAAAACAATCTCGTCACTTTCGTAGAAATAACAGTCGATTATTCCCTGCACATAAACAGATTCCTCCGGGTTATCTTTCGCAATCTGAAGTATATCGCCCACACTCTTTTTTAAAATAAATGGTTGCTCTCTTTTGATAGTACTGGATTTTAGCATTCTCATTCCCAGTTCAGAACGATAAAAATTAAGAATCTTATCTGACTCGACCACCTGTGCTTCTTCTTCTGTCAGCTGTTTTTTTCTAACCATACCTTCCACAAATTCATTGATATAATCTTTACTGAAAGGTTTATTAAGTTTGATTAGCTGTAGTACAGCGTGGTTTATTGTGCCAATCTCCGCAGGAGTGAATCCACTCAACTTGCTCTTAAACAATGGTACTTCCTGCATAAATGGAATTTTATACCTAAACTCATATTGATTCTTCAAGCTTATATTCTTAATGTCAGTCACGGTTATTTTCCCAGGCAGAGAATGGCTCGTCTTAAACCGGTATTTCCACTTGAATCGCTTATCCAATAGAGAAAAGACTTTATTATCGATAATTGTTTTTTCCAATTCATTCTTAATAGTTGTGTAGGCATCCGGTATATTCTTATTGTTGATGGTTTCAATATCTGTTATGCTGATTCTATTGACGGTATATCTATCATTACAATGGTTCATAAGGACAATTCCGATCCAGTCGAGATAGTTTCTTTTTGTGATTATATGGTAATAATCACAAGATTCCTCCTTGCATTTTTGAACCCATTTTTCAAAATTGTTTACGGTTCCAACAAGAATCAATTTGTCTATTGCTCTTGTCAATGCTACATAAAGCACCCGCATCTCTTCCGAAATACTTTCTTTTCTCATCTGAATTTTTGATGCGTATCTGGGCAGTGTCTCGCGAAATATCCGTTTATTGGGATCGATGAATTTTGGTGCAATAAGGCATTTCTTGCTGATTATAATCTGGTCATTCAAATCAGTCATATTGAATTTCTTGCCTAAACCCGCGCATATTACGATCGGAAATTCAAGACCTTTGCTCTTGTGTATGGTCATCAACCGCACTACATTATCATTCTCTCCCAACAATTTGGCGGTTGACATATCTCCATAGGATTGACCTATCTTCTCCAAATAGGTTATAAAATCAAAGATACCTGTGTTTCCATCCGCTTCAAATATAGCTGCCCGATCTGACAATAGCCTCAGATTTCCCTGCCTCAAGTTGCCATTAGGAAGCATCCCATTAAAATAATAGTATTCGGTTTCTGTCAGAATTTCCCATATTAGAGATCCTAGCTTGGTATACCTGCTTCTCCATTTCCAATCTTCTATCTTGCGGAGAAAACTTTTAATTTTTTCACTTAGATAGTCATCACAAATCGATATGTAATGATGGATTGCCTCATGATAATCTTTTTTAGGAGAACCCAATCTTATTCTAATCAATTCGTCTATTGTAAAACCACCTATGTGGGATTTCATAACACTTAGAAGGGGAATATCCTGTTTTGTATTATCCAGCAAGCGTAATAAATTTATCATGACCTTGATTTCCATTGTATCAAAATAACTACTGGTAATATCAGCGTATAAAGGAATACCATTGTCATAAAAAACCTCATCAAAAACGCTTGACCACCTGACAGCGGACCGCAATAGAATGACTATATCCTTGTATTTGACTTCTGATGCGTTATCTCCAACCAGGTCTTTTATTCTATTGACGATGAAGGTGGCTTCTATCTGACTTGTTTTGAGTTCTTGAAGTTCTTCGTCTAGCGCATCATCCGGTCTTTTTTCTAATATGTTTATTTCAACACAATTTTCTTTTTTATCGCAAATGCCTCCACTCAGTAAAAAAGAATCCGCATCATAATCTATTTCCCCACAATCCTCACGCATTATATTTTGAAAAACGTCATTTATAAAATCGAGTATTTCTGGTCTGCTTCTGAAATTTCTATTTAGAAGCACCAGCTTGTTGCTATAGAGCTCATTTTCAGATTTATATTGATTATATTTGTCTATAAACAATGTGGGGTCTGCCTGTCTGAATCGATAGATGCTCTGTTTGACATCGCCTACCATAAAAACGTTATTGTTACATTTGATCTTATTGATAATTTCTTCCTGAACGCCGTTGCTATCTTGATACTCGTCTATGTAAATATACTTGAATCGGTCTCGATAGTAATTAGATGCCTCTTCATATTCCAGAATTTTCAATGTTAGGTGTTCGGCGTCATTGAAATCAAGGCATTTTTTTGATAACTTTTCTCGGTGAAACTCTGAGTTGATTTCTTTAATGAGTTCAGACAACACTTTCATGATAGGATACATTTCATTAATCTCATCTGCCAGTTGTCGGAAGCTTTTATGAGGAATAAATCCAACGATTCTATCTAAAACATCCTTGTAGAGTTGTCTTTTCGCCTTGATAATATCAATCAACTCAGCCCCATAGATTTCCTTTTTTTTAGCGCTTACGGGTTTTAACCTTTCATGAGATATGTTCCTTATGTTTTCACGAAATTTTTCATAATCACTAGACAGGTCGGTTTTCAAGCTGGTAATGTTTTCATAGTCTCTTGTCAGAGCTTCCATGTATGGCATATCCTGTGGACAAATCTTCATTGCGAATTGAATTTGCTGATATGCAAATTCAATGAATTTTCTAATCTCATCTTTTATGATAACCATCCATATTGTATCATCAAGTCCATTCTCTCCTATACCAAGTGAGGCTATTGCATCATCAAACCAGATGAATGGTTTAGGATAGCTCATCAGAATCTTATAGGTCCTGTACACTATGTCTGAAACTGATGAATCCCCCCTGCTTTCCGCATATGAATCAACAAACCTCATGAAATCCGGGTCTTTTTTTTCGTAGTGTCTCTCCAATACTACTCCTATGGTTTCATTGAGCATCATATTGGAATCATTGGTATCCATTACCCTAAATCCGGGATCAATATCAATCAGGTAAAAATATTTTCTTAAAACATTGAAACAGAATGAGTGTATTGTTGAAATATGGCTTTTATTGATCAAACGCAACTGTTTTTTTAAGAATGAATAGTTGGCATCTTGATTAAAAATAGCTTCGTTTATTTTAATCTGAATCTTTTCTTTCATGCTGCCTGCAGCTGCATTTGTAAATGTTACAACCAGAAGCCTGTCGAGATTGACTTTTTCATTTATGACTGTCTGTATGATTCTCTCTACCAGAACCGCTGTCTTACCTGATCCAGCTGCCGCAGAAACCAAGAGATTCTTATCTCTGCTCTCGATAGCCATTTTTTGTTCTTCAGTCCATTTCATTGATATGATCATCTCCTTTCTCCAAGGAATCAATTATCTCTTTTTCACTTTTCTGTTTAATACGTCTGTATTGATTGCCCGGTAAAGCCTGGTCAAATTGGCAGATAGCCAGATAATCACAAAAAGTGCATGGCTTTCTATCCTTATATTGATAGGGATTGACATCAATGCTCCCGAAGCAAATACCTTGAGCTGTTTCTTTAACTATATCTTCTAAAGTTGTCATTATTGATGAAATGTGTGACACGCCAAGTGTCTTTGAATTACTGCTTAACTCTTCATCTTGCTTTAGCTTTATTGAGCCAAGGATTTTTGATGATTCCCCTGCAATCAAATCAATGTCCATATTTTTTATTATATCCACGTCATCTATGACATAACCCTGTAAAGAAAATCTTCTGAATATTTCTTCATCAATTTCAACATCTTCAATTTTATCACCATCTATCAAGGGATCGCTTATTTTGAAATAGAACAATCCTCCAAACGACAAATTCTCACCGAAAACATCTTTGTTGTAAACCAATGCCACATCTAGATATAGGAACAGTTGTAAGCCTATTCCATTGAGTACTTCGTTCAAATCTATCGTTTTACTTGATGACTTGTAGTCCAGAACTGTCACATATCTTTTGTCGCACGAGCTATACATGTCAATCCTGTCAATTCTACCATTAATAACCGCCCACTCGTCTTCTCCAAATTCTATTCGCATAGGTTTCAGCGTGGCGTTCTCAAAACCAAACCCGGCTTCTTTGATAACCGGTCTGAATTTGCTTTTTTGTAATTGTTTAACAAGATAAGAGGCCGAAATCTCCGCGGTTTTTTGGATTTTGCCCTTGATGTATTGATTTCTAAAACTGTCATTCAGAATGTCATTTTGGGCCTCAACCTCATCAACTGATTCCTGTGCGAATTTAGTTATTCTCAGTTTTATGGTGCTTTCATCCTCTAATAGGAATCCTTCATCATTGATTATGTTCTCTGTGACAGCCTCCATCGTTTTGTGATAGATGTCACCAATATCTCTATAATCAATTTTGTATTCCTGTCTGGGAACCGGACACAATCCTCTTTCAGTGAAATATTTGAAGCGGCAGCTATTGTAACTCTCTATTGCATATGATGATAATTTCAGTGGATGTTCATACAATAGTCCAATCAATGATTTGTCTTCTATTGCTGCTTTATTGTCATATAGCATACCTTCTTCAATTAAGCTAAAAAGTTTCGGCTTGTTATCTTTTAACCATAAATAGAACTGTTTTACGGTATCCGACAGATCTACTCCTGTCATCCTTAGTCTAATCATATCGGACAAATAATTAATAGATGGTTTGACAACCTCGGCAATCCGACTTTTCTCCATTACCCCACCATCAATTCTGAGTTTTGGAAACAATTGCTTCAATCTACTGACGTGGATTGAAGGTCTTAGTGACTTGCCTTCGACATCACTGAGGGAATAGGAGAAAGATATCTTTTCAGAATAGGCATTGAGCAATTTTTTGAAACTATGTCTTCCCACTTCTATATTGTATTCATCTAGGTGAATTTGAGCTCCCAGACTACTTAGAATACTTCTCTCATCATTGTATAGGATTCCCTTATCAGCCATAATTGAAGGTATCATACCTTCGTTCATTCCAACCATGTAGACATTCTTGACAGAAACAAACGTTGCTTTGCTGACAGTGCTTATAGTCACACTGTCCTCAGATGGCGGAATGATACTGAGTTGGTATTCCTCAAATCCAGTCTTCAACAGATTTTTAAGTTCTTCCATGTCAATAACTGTATCCTCTGATATACTGACGATTTGCTCAAATATAGACATAATAGCATTCCATACTTGTGCATTTTCATAGGCTTTCTCAAACTCGGCATTTGCCTTCAAATCTTGGGTAATCTCTTTTGACTTCTGATAGATATCCATATCTTCAAGAATTGTCGTCAGTATTTTTACTTTATGAATGACACTGCTTTTTTTCTTCAATCCGTCAAGCATCCGAAAGGTTTTTTCAATTTTTTGTCTAATTCCTTCCATTCGCTCAGTTTTAGGATCATCATATTTGAATTGCCTTTTCCATTTATATCCATACACACCATGTTTGATGACGTAATTCTCCAACTCCTCAATCTCATCTCTTGTCAGATCAACATAGCCGCATTTCAAAAATCTGAAAACATCTTTCGCTTGTTGGTTGTATAAGGATATGTCCATCATTGACAATATGGAGGTGACCATCGGATGGAACAATATATCCCTTTTCATGTCAAAAAAATATGGTATTTCATAAATCTCAAATACCTTCTCAATCGTTTTTTTATAAACCTCTTCATCGCCAATGATGATTGCCAGTTCTCGCCATCTATATGCGTTGTCTCTTACCTCTCCTACAATCCTTTCAGCAATTTCAACAATCTCATTATGAGGATTCAGGGCATAAAACAAATTGATGTGATTTGGGATATCTGTATAAGACTCTTGAGTATTTGCAAAGAAATTGCAGCTCAAATAGTCCATATCAGTGCCTGACTTCGGAGCATCGGCTAACTCGACGGAGCGGATGGTATGCCCTATATCACTTGCAACAGTCTTTATTCTTTGAATACTATCCTTGATAATACTGTATTCACCCTCTGGATCAAAATAGTCGTCATTATTGTCATTTAGAGCTACATACATGTCTTTCGAAACAATTGCAACCTGTTTAATCAGTTCTAATTCACTGGCATTGAAATCCAAAAACTCATCTATGAAAACTACTGCATTCTTCACCAAAGATGATTCATTTATCTTACTGGCACAAAGTTTTATAAGGTCCAAATCATCCAGATAAGTGTTTTCCATAAATTCATTCAAGTTCCTGTAAATTAATTCAATATCCATCAATTTACTTTTAAAGCTATCCCCTTCTTTAAGTGTGTTTCTCACCGAAGATAAGAATTGAACAGAAATATTGCAGTTCTTGAATTCATTGATCAAGCTGTTCATCTCTTTTAAAACTCCCTGTTGACTATAGTGGTCTTTAAAAAGCATAAATTCGTCCCGATTTTCATAAATGATTTTTCTAAGAAGCATCATCTTTCCGTAGTCATTTATACTCTCTGTCTTAAGACCTCCCGTCTCTTCCAGGACAATGTGGGCCAACCTATTGAATGACAGCACTTGAATGTTTAAAATACCGACCTTATCCAGACAGCTGATTAATTCCTTTTCTTTATTAAAGGTAATCCGGTCGGGTACAATAAGAATGCATTCTTGCTCAACATCTTTAGAATGCATTTTGATTTTATCATAAACATACCTGGTTTTCCCGGAATGATGCCCCCCAGTAATTAGTTCAAAGCTCATTTTTCCCCCTTGTCTATTCCAGCTTGAGTTGTTCTTGCTTATTTTCAGTTTCACGACTCATTGTACGGGTGTTTTTATCGAAAGTTGAATTATATACATTTCTATTGTCCAATACCCAAATCTTGTCTGAAAATTCCCCTGGTTTTATGTTTTCAGATGCATTTTCAAAATCATAGACACGGGCATCTATCATATCAATGTAGTGAAGCAATTCAGCCTCTAGAAACATTGGTTTTTTAGGGCTGCCGAAATCAGCGTAATAGTGATGGGACAAAATCATATGCTCGAGCATAATGGATATTTCCGGGTCTATGCCCATTTCCACAGCTGTTTTTTCTATCAGCTTGATTCCCATTATGATATGTCCAAGAAGCTTGCCTTCCATTGTGTAATCGGATACAATTCCCAGATTATTGGATTCCATTTCCTCAATTTTACAAATATCGTGTAGCATTATCCCTGCATACATCAGATCCATATTGACATTCTGATAGACAGCACCTAGTGCCTCTGCTGATTGCAGCATTCTCAACATATGATACAGGAGCCCGCTTTTGATTGAATGATGGTTGGACTTTGCTGCGGGATAATACATCAATTTTTCCTTATGTATTTTATATATTTCAATAACTAAATTTTTGATTTCCTTATTGCTGATTTTCTTGATATACCCTTTTATTATTTCAAGCATTTCTTCAGGTTTCACGGGAGCAGCTGACACATAATCATACATATTAATCTTGTCATTATCCATAGCAGCTTCCATGGCTATGGCATTAAGATTCTTATTGCTATTATATTCCTTGACAATACCTTTAATCCTGAAAATATCACCCACGCTTATCATTTCAATCTCTTCAGGTGATGCTCTGAATTTTCTGCAGATCATTTCACCTGTATTATCACCCACGACCATATCAAGATAATAATTACCATTCTTATCTGTTTTGGTATCGGTGTTTTTTATCATAAAAAAATCTTCGACCTTGTCGCCTTCTGACAAATTACTGATATAAACCTTTTTCATTTTTCCTCCCTGTTTAGAATGATTATTGTTCCATAATCATATAATGGATTATTTGATAAATAAACAACTTGCATAGATTTAGATTCAAGAAATTCTTGTATAAGACAGCAGTCTGGATGATGAACCAATGTCCCTGTAAGGAACAAGCGACCATTGTGATAACCTGATGCGCCTCCTACAAAACCATAATCAAACCCATTTAATTCGACATGTCCGGTTCTTACAAGCAGGCTATCAATTCCTAAACTGTTTACAATCTCATATAGTTGCCTATCAGCTGTTATGATACCATGGTTCTTCATATGAATGACAGAGCACTTGGTATAGCCTTGTTTGACATCCACACGCAGGAGTTTGTCATCGGTGGCTTTTTCAACTATCATTTTATCAGTATAAGCGATATGATGGATTATTGTTTTGCCGATCCGAATTGCATTATATGGTATATCCCAGGGATAATTGCGATTAAGTCGACTGGTCCCTCTAATGATATTGATGCCTTTACCGGCTATCTTTCCTTGATAGTATTCATATTCTTCTGGGCATACAATTAAAGTCCGGTCATCATATTGCATCATGACCATGTCCGGATGGCCATTGACAGGTTCCATCAGATATGGATGTGGGCGTGTCATGATAATTTCAGAGCAGTATTGATTCAGCTGTTTGATGATTGTCTCATTCATTCGATAATCAACTATAGCGATTAAATCATCTCTATCTATCCCAACCATTATAACATATCCTGATTATCATTCAAATAATCACTATAGGTAATCGTTTCAAGTATGCTTTTCAAATCATTTTCATCGAATTGATACCTTTTATTGCAGAAATGGCAATGGATCTCGGCCTTCTTATCCTCATTGATAATGTCTTCAATCTCTTTTTCACCCAACGATACAAGGACTTCTCTCATTCTTTCGAGTGAACAGCCACATCTGAAACTGACTGAAGTTTTTTCCGTGATGATCAATTCAAAATCGGGCAACAATGCTCCCATTATCTGCTCAAGATCCTGTTCTTTCTCAAAAAACGAAGACACATTCTTGATTTTGGCTATGGAAGCTTCAATCGCTGTAATCTCTTCATCATTCAATCCAGGCATTAACTGGAGCATAAATCCACCAGCGCTTTTAATGGTATGATCCGTATCGACAAGAACCCCTAGCCCTACGACTGTTGGTTGTTGCTCTGAATTGTAATAATATGCAGCCACATCTTCACCTATTTCCCCTGAGACAAGCATTGCGCTACCGGAATAGGGTTCTTTTAAACCCATATCTTTTGTTACCTGAATATATCCCGTTTTGCCGACAGCTCCGCTTACATCCAGTTTATCGGAACCCGTCGCATCCAAATCCACCTGAGGATTATCAACATAACCCTTAACATGCCCCATGCTGTCCGCAGTGGCCAGAATGGTGCCAAGAGGACCTCCTCCATTTATTTTAACTGATAGCATATCCTCTTTATTCTTAAGCGTATAGCCCATCATCAGAGATGCTGTAAGCACCCTGCCTAGAGCTGCAGAAGCAACCGGTGTTGTATTGTGGTAGATTCTTGCTTGTTCCACTACTTCTTTTGTATCAACTGCAAAAAATCTGAAGGTTATATTCTTGTCTATTCCCCTGATTATATATCTCATTCAGTTCTCCTTTTGCACACAAATACGGCTCTGTCTGAATTCAAGTTATAAGCTTCATCACAGTATCCGTCAAAGACTTCAACGGAAGAAAATCCGACTTGTTTCAGCATCGAGCAAATACTGTCGCATCCGTATGACTTTTGCTTTTGAAATTCTTCTATTCTTCTGTATAGACCATTGCTATCAATCACAAAAAAGTTTAGAGTCATTTCACAGGTATGGTCTTCGTCGTCATATAAATTCTCCCAAACCATAAAAATATCATCTTCTTCAGCAACAATGGTGTGTCTTCCAAGTTGATTTTGGAACTTGTGTATGGTGCTGTAGTCAAAAATAAAAATCCCATCATGTGATAAATGGCTATAAACACGGCTAAAAAGCTCCAAGACTCCTTCCCCATTCAGAAGATAGTTGATACCATCACAGCAGCAAATAGCAGCATCGAAGCTTTTATCGATTTTAAAATCCAGCATGTTCATATTAAGGATTGACACATTGCTGTATTTTCTGAGTTTTTCATAGGCCTTGACCAGCATCTCTTCCGACAAGTCAAAGGCTGTGATCTTATAATTGTCATCAGCCAGCAATCGGGTGATGTTGCCTGTTCCACAAGCTATCTCAAGTATGTTTTTATTTGAGCCTATTTTCCGTTTGATGAAATCCACCCAATGATCATATGGGATATCTGTCATCAAGCTATCATAGATTTCTGCAAATTCCAAATAACTCATCTTCACTCCTTAAAATGGTTTGTGGGTCTTAAGGATTTTCTTGATATCCTTTAGCTCTGTCAGAATTTTGTTTAGTGTGAATTGTATGCTGACCATAATGATGAAGAAAACGACTATAAGAATCATTCTTAAATCCATGTCTGCCTCCTTTTAGTACGCTAGTAACGCTTTATCTCCCAAGCTTTCAGTATCTATCAATTCGAGCATATCCTG
>LDZT01011413.1_pt1 | contig 32440 bp, 22 predicted proteins | sample 615521 | NCBI WGS metagenome assembly LDZT01 (sample SAMN03408292, study PRJNA278302) | terrestrial metagenome | isolation source: oil reservoir sample SB1 | place: USA: Alaska, North Slope, Schrader Bluff formation | collected 2011-09 | reverse complement strand
AGATCCGGCAATTTTTCATTATTTATTCTATTATCACGGAATCGCCTGTAAACTACTTCTTTCATCATAGCAAAATCATTAATTCCCTCTACCCCTTTTATTTTATAATGACGGTATTTCCTTTTATCAGGTATTCCATCAATAAATACCACCATAGAACCAACTGACAACTGCCCATGAATATTAGAGATATCAAAGGCTTCAATGTGAGATGGAATTGTTGCCAATTTCAAATATTTTTTTAAATCAAGAAGAGCATATTTCAGAGAGGTGTGATTTCTTTTCTCTTGTAAATAATGATTCAATTTCTTTCGATACGCTTTGCTAATTTTTTGTTGAGTAATTACTTTTTCTATCATATTAATAGTATCCCTAATCTTTGCTGCTTTTTCAAAAAATAACAACTGAGATGCTATCTTCATTTCCTCTCTCAATTTTCTTAATAAAATAGTATGCTGTCCGGATAATAAAAGACAACATTCGGAGACACTTTTTTGGTAATCCTCCTGACTTATCTTTTGTGCACATGGGGCAGAACAAAGACCAATCTGGTAATCAAGACAAGCCTTCCCTTGCTTGAATTTTCTTTCAGTGCAATTTCTTAATTTAAATATTTCTCTCATCTTTTTAACAGTTTTTCTGGTTACTTCTACATCTATAAAAGGTCCATAATAACGGGCATTTTTATCATCAGTCATTTTATTTCGACGTACCAGCTGAATAGCGGGAAAAGGGGTCTGCCTGCTTATCTTGATATAGGGATAACTTTTATCATCTTTTAGCTGTGTATTAAAATAAGGCTGATTTGTTTTAACCAGGTTACTTTCTAAAAGCAAAGCCTCCATTTCCGATGCAGTAGGAATATAGTCTATATCATATATCTTTTCAATCATTTGATTCACTTTTGGTGAATGATAATAAGACTTATTAAAATAAGAACTTACTCGATTCCTTAAAGAAATTGCCTTACCGATATAAATTATTTCACCTTCCTGATTTTTAAATAGGTAAACTCCACTCTTTGGAGGTAATTGCTTAGCTTTTTCTCTTATGTCCATCGTTTCTCCTGCAGCAAATTATCCTTAAGTGTATTTTTTCGATACATTCCGTGTTTCAGTATCTTTTTTAGAAATTGCCCTGTAAAAGAAACAGGGTGTTCGATTATAGCTTCTGGTGTTCCTTCAAAGACCACTTGACCTCCCTCGTCACCGCCACCAGGTCCCATGTCTATAATGTGGTCAGCTGATTTAATAACCTCAAGATTGTGCTCAATTACCAGTACAGTATTCCCCTGATCAACTAATCTATTTAATACATCCAATAATTTTTTGACATCATCAAAATGCAATCCTGTAGTTGGCTCATCTAATAGATACAATGTTCGGCCAGTGCTTATTTTGCTTAATTCTTTGGCCAGTTTTATCCTTTGGGCCTCTCCCCCAGATAAAGTACTAGCAGATTGCCCTAATTTTATGTAACCCAAGCCTACATCAGCCAGGGTTTGCAGGCTTCTTTTTATCTTTGGAATATTTTCAAAAAAATTACTGGCTTCCTCTACTGTCATATCTAATATCTCGGCAATATTTTTGTTTTTATACCTAACCTCCAGCGTTTCCCTGTTAAATCTTTTCCCCTTGCACACTTCACAGGGAATGTAAATATCAGGCAAAAAATACATTTCAATTTTTACAATACCAGCTCCCTGGCATGCTTCACATCTTCCACCTTTGACATTAAAACTAAACCTTCCCGGTGAATATCCTCTCATTTTAGCCATTTTGGTTTTTGCAAACAATTCTCTGATATAAGTAAAAGCCCCTATATAGGTTGCAGGATTTGAACGAGATGTTCTCCCGATTGGTGATTGATCTATTGTTATAACCTTATCAATATTTTCTAAACCTTCCAAGCGTTTATGCTCACCAGGTCTTACTCTGCTATGGTATAAGACCTTCAAAAGGGATTTATACAATACTTCTTCAATTAAGGTACTCTTACCTGAGCCTGACACTCCCGTAACACAAATAAATTTACCTAAAGGTATAGTTACATCGATATCCTTTAAATTAAACTGGCTGGCACCAATTATCTTTAAATTATTACCAATCCCTTTTCTTCTTTTTTGAGGAATGGAAATACTCTTTTTATTGCTTAAATATTGCCCGGTAATAGAATCATTATTGCTCTGAATATCTTTTTCACCTCCCTCTGCAACAAGATACCCTCCATGTATTCCTGCTCCTGGTCCCAGATCAACAATAAAATCAGCAGAACGTATGGTTTGTTCATCATGCTCGATTACAATAACTGTATTTCCCTGATCCCTAAGTTGAAAGAGGGTATTTAATAATTTATCATTGTCACGCTGGTGAAGCCCAATAGATGGTTCATCTAAAATATATAAAACTCCTGTTAAACTAGAGCCAATCTGAGTAGCTAATCTAATTCTCTGATTTTCCCCTCCTGCCAGACTTGACGAAGAACGTGAAAGGGTAATATAGTCCAAGCCAACATTCATTAAAAAGGTCAATCGATTGGTAATTTCTTTTCTAATCTGTTTAGATATATCAACTTCTCTTTTGGTTATTTTTATGTTTTGAAAAAATCCCATCAATTCTTTAATCGTCATATCCGATAAATCGGCAATAGAATAACCGTTAATCTTTACCATTAAGCTTTCTGGTCGTAGTCTTTTCCCCTGACAAACGGGACAATTGGTGACATTCATATATCTTTGGATATCAAAACGAATATATTTTGATTTAGTCTCCCTGTATCTTCTCTTTAAATTATTAATTACACCTTCAAATTCATTTTTGTGTACCCACTTATTGTCATCATCCTTCTGGTTATATTCAAACACTACTTTTGTATTTCCAGAACCATATAATAATATTTTTTGCTGTTCCTCAGTTAATTTATTAAAGGGAGTATCAAGAGTAAATCTATAGTGTTTGGCAACTCCTAATAAAAGATAATACAGATACCTGCCTTTAATCTCTCCCCAGGGCGCCAATGCCCCTCCTAACACTGATTTACTTTTATTTGGAACAACTAAATCAGGATCAATTTCCATTTTATAACCTAGCCCCCCACACTCAGGACAGGCACCATAGGGGCTGTTAAAAGAAAATATTCTTGGGGTTATCTCGGGTAGGCTAATTCCACAATGTGGACAGGAAAACTTTTCACTAAATATTTGTTCCTCCCCCTGTTCATCCAGTACAATAACCAGTCCATCACTTAATTGAAGTGCTGTTTCTATAGAACTGCTCATCCTGCTCTTTATTGCTGGTTTTATTACCAATCTATCAATCACAATATCAATGTCATGCATTTGATACCTTGCCAAATCAATATCATCATCAACTTCAGCCATTTTACCGTCAATTCTCAAACGAACAAATCCTTTTTTTCTGATATCTTCAATAACCTGCCGATGTTCCCCTTTTTTAGCCCTTATTACAGGTGATAATATTTTAATTCTACTGTTGTTAGGCATATTCATTACCTGGTCCACAATTTGATCTAGGGTCTGTTTTGTTATTTCTCTACCACATTTTGGACAATGAGGAATCCCTATTCTGGCATAGAGTAATCTTAAATAATCAAATATTTCGGTAACAGTTCCCACGGTAGATCGAGGATTTTTACTTGACCCTCGCTGGTCAATTGATATAGATGGAGATAATCCTTCAATAAAATCCACATCTGGCTTATCCATTTTTTCCATAAATTGCCTGGCATAGGATGACAGAGATTCAATATAACGACGCTGGCTTTCTGCATAAATTGTGTCAAAAGCCAGTGATGATTTTCCAGAACCACTTAATCCAGTAACCACTATTAGCTTATTCCTAGGTATTTTAAGAGCAATATTTTTCAGGTTATGTTCTCTTGCCCCTTTTATTATGATTTTTTTATGTTCCATTTTTCTTTAACTCCGAATTATTCTCATGCACTTTACAATTGCCTTAAAATATCATCGCTCATGCATAAAAATAGTATTGCGTCAAATACATACAGTATCAAGTATGTAGTTTTCATTTCTTCCCCCTCACCCCAGCCCTCTCCCTCCGAGGGGAGAGGGGAAGGTTCATACTATATACCCAATACTTTATACTATATTTACTTAAATAATGTTTTTTCTTTCTTTAATCTTTTAATCTCATCTCTCAATAAAGCGGCTTTTTCGAAATCCAACTGCTTGGCTGCCTGTTTCATCTCATTTTTTAAGGATTTTAGAAGTGTATAAAGGCTTCCTTTTGGCAGGTATTTTTCTTTTCCTTCTCTAGCTACATATTCTTCTTCTTCAAAATCAACCTCTTCTGTGTAAAGCATATCATATATAGGCTTTTGGATTGTCTGGGGAATAATATTGTGTCTTTGATTATAATCTAATTGTATCTTTCTTCTACGATTAGTCTCATCGATTGCCCTTTGCATAGAACCAGTAATTTCATTGCAATACAGTATAACTGTGCCATTTATATGTCTGGCAGCCCTACCCATAGTCTGTATTAAAGAGGTTTCCGACCTTAGGAACCCTTCTTTATCTGCATCCAAAATTGCAACTAAAGAAACTTCTGGTAGGTCTAGCCCCTCTCTCAATAAGTTAACACCAACCAGCACATCAAAATTTCCTTCCCGCAAATTCTTTAATATTTTAATTCTCTCAATAGTATCAATTTCAGAATGTAGATATTTTACCCTTATAGAAATATTTTTCAGGTAACTGGCTGTGTCTTCAGCCATCCTTTTAGTCAAGGTAGTAACCAATATTCTTTCTTTCTTTGTAACCCGCTTTTTGATTTCAGCGATCAAGTCATCAATTTGAAATTCTGCTGGTCTTATGACAATCTCAGGATCTACCAACCCGGTTGGTCTTATTATCTGTTCTACAATCTGATAGCTCTTTGTAACTTCATATTGTGCGGGCGTTGCTGACACAAATAACACTTTTTTCAGGTACTTTTCAAATTCATCAAAAACCAAAGGACGATTATCGTAAGCTGAAGGTAATCTAAAACCATATTTTACAAGACTGTCTTTCCTGGATTTATCTCCGGCATACATCCCCCTTATTTGAGGTAAGGTCACATGTGATTCATCTATTACAATTAAAAAAGGTTCAGGGAAATAATTAAGTAAAGTAGCAGGAGGTTCTCCTGCTTTTCTTGCACTTAGATGCCTGGAATAATTTTCAATACCTGTACAGTATCCAAATTGGGATAGCATTTCCAGATCATAATTCGTTCTCTGTTTTAATCTTTCTGCTTCTAATAATTGATTGTGTTTTTGAAAATAAGCCAATCTTTCATTTAATTCCTCCGAGATTGTCTTAATTGCCTCCTGGACTCGCCCATGAGTAGTTACAAAATGTTTTGCTGGGTATATTGCTATCTTTCTTTTTTTCTGTATTTTGTGGCCAGTTAAGGGATTAATCTCATGAATTGCTTCTACTATATCACCAAATAATTCAATACGGATGGCATTTTCAGTATAGGCAGGAAAGATTTCTACTATATCTCCTCTAACACGAAAGCAACTTCTCTGAAATTCAATATCATTTCTTTCATATTGAATATCTACTAATCTTTTTACAATATCACTGCGTGGATATTGCTGACCTTCTTCTATCATTAAAACCAGACTCGAAAAATCACTGGGTGAACCTAATCCATAGATACAGGATACGCTAGCAACAATAATCACATCTCTTCGTTCCAGTAAGGCCGCAGTTGCTGCTAGCCTTAATCTATCAATTTCATCATTGACAGAAGAATCTTTTTCAATATAAGTGTCAGTTCTGGGAATATAAGCCTCAGGTTGATAATAATCATAGTAACTAACAAAATAACCAACGGCATTGTTAGGAAAATAACGTTTGAACTCATTACATAATTGTGCTGCCAGAGTCTTATTATGAGAGATAACCAGAGTAGGCATCTGCAAATTTTGAATTATATTGGCCATGGTAAAGGTTTTCCCTGACCCTGTAACACCCAATAATGTTTGTATTCTCTTATTTTGTTTAAAGCCATCACTTATTTTTTTTATGGCCTCAGGTTGATCTCCCTGTGGTGGATAATCAGAAACCAATTGAAATTTATTTTCCATTAATTTGACCTCTAAAACTTTACGTCAACTTATTCTCCAACATACATCCGAATAAAAATATTTTACCAGAAATAAATTATATCATAAGTTACAAAATAGTTAGAAAATTAAAATATTTATTAATAATATGGGGCTTATTTTTCTCTTTTGACAATAATTTAGATAATTAAGATTTTTTTGTAATTAAATATCGCACCTGCTTTGCCAGTGGCATAAAAATACTTCTAAAAAGGCTTAAGTTTAAGGGAAAAATATTTCAGATAGAATTATCTTAATATTATGGTAAAACCATTTTGTATCTAATACCTAGGCGAATCTAAAATAGAAAATTAATTATTCTGTAAAATTTCAGTTAGCATCTCCCAGATTTGAAATACTTCCTTTTCTGTATCCTCAGAAGATTTGCTGTTATCAATAACATAATCCGCCAGAGATATCTTTTCTTTTAAAGGCATTTGTGCTTTAATTCGTTTAATGGCTTCATCTTTTGATATCCCATTTCTTTTTAGCAATCTAATTATCTGCTCTTTTTCAGAGATGTAAACAACTATAGTTTTATCCATCATTTCTGTGAGGTGGGCTTCAAAGAGTAAGGGTGCATCTACAATACAGATGACATCTTTATTGGCTTGCTGCCTTATTTGGCTTAATTGTTTTTTTATCACTTCAATTATGATAGGATGAGTTATTTTATTGAGTAAATTTCGTTTCACTTGATTGGAGAATACAATTTTGCCTAATTTCTTTCTATCAATCTGTTGATTATCTTTTAGAATCTCTTTACCAAAATTTTTGACAATTCTTTTCCATGCTTTTTTTGAGGGTTGTACAATTTCCCTGGCTATCAGGTCTACATCGATAATTTTGGCACCTAATTTTTTAAAAATTTGGGCTACAGTAGTTTTCCCAGATACTATTCCACCAGTAACTCCTACCACAAGCATTTTCAAATACAATCACCTCATTTTTAGAAAAATTAATTATTTGTTGTTACAAATCTCCCCAGCGGTAACCTTTTTTAAAATTAACTACTAATGGAACAGTCAATTGTAAGCTATTTTCCATAATTTCCTTTACTATTTCCCTTCTTTTATCCAATTCTCTTTCAGGTATCTCAAAGATTAGCTCATCATGTATTTGTAATACTAATCCAGTTTTGAGATTCCGTTCAGCCATTTTTCTATCAATGCTAATCATGGCAATTTTTATCAAGTCTGCTGCAGTTCCCTGGATTGGAGTATTTATTGCAGTTCTCTCGTAAAATTCTCTGATATTTTTATTGGGACTATCAATTCCTTCCAAATACCTGACACGATTTAACATAGTTTGTACGTATTTGTTTTTTCTTGCTCGAATGATTTGTTCTTCAATAAACTCTTTCACCCTATTATATTTTTGAAAATAGGCATCTATATATTGTTGCGCCACATCTCTGCTAATAGCAAGATTATTAGCTAAACCATAGCTGCTGATACCATAAATAATCCCAAAATTTATTGTCTTTGCTATTCTCCTCATCTCATTACTAACAATATTCTTATCAATATTAAAAATCTGGGAAGCAGTATAGGCATGAACATCTTCACCATGGAAAAATGCATCTAAAAGTTTTCCATCCTGTGACAGATGAGCCAAGATCCTTAACTCTATCTGTGAATAATCAGCTGATAAATAGATATTTCCCTTCTCTGCTACAAAGGCATTTCTGATTGCCCTTCCTAATTCTGTTCTTATTGGTATATTTTGCAAATTGGGATTATTGCTGCTTAGACGGCCAGTTGAAGTTCCAGTTTGGTTAAAACATGTATGGATTCTTCCTGTTTGTTTATTAATCAATTTTGGTAATTTGTCAATATAAGTATTTTTTAATTTTTCTAATTCCCGGTAATAAAGAATTTTTGCAACTATCTCGTGCTTTTCAGATAATTTATTTAAGACCTGCGCATTGGTAGAATAGCCTGTTTTAATCTTTTTAGTAGCAGGTAATTTTAATTTCTGGAATAATATTCGGCTCAATTGTTTGGGGGAATTAAGATTAAACTCTTCACCAGCAATATTGAATATTTCTTTCCTAATATTATCTATATTTTTTGAAAATTGCTGGGACATTTTCTTTAAAAAAGATATATCCAGTTTAATTCCGGTCTCCTCCATCTGATAGATAACCCTGATAAGGGGAAGTTCGATATCCTGGTATAGCTTATCAAGCTTATTTTCTTGCAAAATATTCCACAATTTCTTTTTTAAGGGTATTAAGGACTTTGCTTGCCAGCAAATATCTCTCTCTTTCTCTGCCACATTTTTATCCAATTGTTTTTTATCTGAATAAAATATACTATCCTGCTCCAGGTAATCCTCAATAATCTTTTTTAAAGAATATTCCTGTTGTGATGGGTTTATCAAATAAGTTGCAATTTTTGTATCAAAATAAGGTGCTGCTAAAAAAAAGTTATCATGTAAACAGCATAAAACATTTTTCAAGTCATAACCTATTTTATCAATTGCCTTATCTTGCAAAATTGGTAAAAGATTTTTTTTCAATTTTTCAATTGATATATATCCTTTCTTTTTTATTAACTTATTTTTCTCATCCAGTCTTATCAGAAATACATCTTCCTCTGAAGCTAATGCCACCCTTCTTAATTTCTGAGGATAGATTGTTTTTTGCTTTTCGACTTCAAATACAAAGGCAAAATTAGCAGACATTTTAATCTTTTCAAATAATTCCGATAGGTCTTGCTCATTTTTTATTTCATTAAAAATAAAGTCTTTTTTTTCTTTCCTGGCTTCATCATTTGATACAGGAATCTTTTCCAGCAATTTTTTAAATTCATATTTTTGGAAAATTTTACGCAACTGCTCATAATTGGGACCCCTATAATTATATTTTTCCAGCTTTAAATCAATATCTATATCTTTTTTAATCACCGCTAATTCTTTACTTAATCTTGCCTGGTCTTGATATTTTTCTATTTTGTTTCTAATAGATTTTCTTGTTATATTCTGGTAATTCTTTAAGATGCTCTCCAGGTTGCCAAATGATTTAACCAACTCTTTTGCAGTTTTTTCCCCTATACCTGGAACTCCAGGTATATTATCAGACGAATCTCCCTTCAATCCAATATAATCCGGTATTAATGATGGTGAAAATCCCAAATATTTAGCCACTGAATCCATATGGTATTCTTTCACTTGCGAAATACCTTTTTGCATTAATAATACTTCTGTATTCTTATCAATCAGCTGCAACAAATCTCTATCACCAGTTACAACGACAGTTTTATATACACTCTCTTTTGCTGTTTCAGCAATAGTGCCGATAATATCATCGGCTTCATAATTTTCAATAGCAATTGAAGGGATTTGATATTTATTAACTATTTCTTTAATAATGGGTAATTGATCGATTAATTCCTGAGGCATTTTTTCCCGCTGTGCTTTGTATTCGTGATATTTTTTATGGCGAAAAGTCGGTTTAGGAGTATCGAATGCTATAATCAAACCATCTGGTTTCTGCTCTTCCAGCAACCTCATCAAGACAAGGGTAAAGCCATAAGCAGCATTAATAAGCTGCCCATAACTAGTAGATAATTTTGGTAATGCAAAAAAAGCCCGGTATATTAAACCCTGGCCATCAATAAGAAACAGTTTTTTAGATTTTTTGTCAGACATAAATAATTTACTCTCTATAAATAATATTTTTAGTTAAACCGAATAGCTTTCCAGGAATAGTGCTATGCAAATGTCATTTGCTAAAATCCTTATTTAGTAAGCATTTTACTTGACATTATAAATATACTAATCTATAATTTTTAAGAATGTCAATTAATCAATTATCTTTAATATGCCGAAGTGGCGAAATTGGTAGACGCACTGGACTCAAAATCCAGCGGGCCTCACAGCCCATGTCGGTTCGACTCCGACCTTCGGCACCATGTTGTTGTTAATCAAGCTGTGTTTTCAAACCAGACTTTTCCACGTTCCAAATAATCTTGTATTTCTCTGATTATTTCCTGATTATAATCAATACCAAAATTCGCATTAACCTGTTGGTGATATACTTTTTTTCCTGTCATAAAGTGAATAATTATCTTGTTCTGTCCAGGATGCTTTTTAAAAATCTCCTTTAAACCTTTTAATTTTTCTACATCCAAGTTATTTATATCTGCTTCTATATGTAAATAATGATAATTGTTAGGTTTTTTCTTTCTTTTCCTGGATTTTTTTATTTTATAATCATTAATAGGAATAATTGCTTCAGCCAATATTTTTATATTAAATTCTGCAGCATCCAGCCGTCCCTCTACTATCACTATATTTTCCTCTTGTATTGCCTCTTTATATTCCTCGTATGTTTTTGGGAAGACAATTACATCAACAGTACCTTCCAGGTCCTCCAGAACAAAATAAACCATCATATTTCCATGTTTAGTTGTTTTCTTCCTCATTCCGGTAATAATTCCTCCCAAAACCAGTTGTGTCTTATCGCTAAACTGCTGTAATTGAGAAGAATCTGCATTAATGGTTTTCTTCAATTTATCATGATAATCCTCTAATGGATGATGAGAAAGATAAAAACCAAGAGTTTCTTTTTCCATTGCTAAAAGTTCCTGGTCACTGAATTCATCGATTTCCGGTAAAGGTGGGTTACCATGCTGTTGTGATTCACTGTCATTACCCATTAAGGCAAAAAGATTGGTTTGCCCATTTCTTTTTTCTCTTTGTATCTCATGACCCAAATCAATTGCTTTTTCCAAAACTGATAAAAGCTGTGACCTTTTAACCCCTGTAGAATCAAATGAACCGCATTTTATCAGACTTTCTACAACTCTACGATTCATTGTTTTTGCATCTACTCTCCGACAAAAATCAAAAAGAGAAATAAAAGGCCCATTTTCAGTTCGCTCCTGAATAATATTTTCAATAGCAGCCCTTCCGACATTTTTTACAGCTGCCAATCCGAAACGAATTGTATCTCTATCAACAACAGTAAAGTCAACCAGGCTTTCATTTATATCGGGAGGTAGTATTTTTAAGTTTATATTCTGGCACTCCTTGATATATTTAACTACTTTATCGGTATTCTGCATAATACTGGTTAAGAGCGCTGCCATATATTCTACGGGATAATGTGCCTTAAGATAAGCAGTCTGGTAAGAAATAAAAGCATAGGAAACACTATGCGATTTATTGAAACCATATCCGGCAAAATAAGCAATAAGATCAAATATTTCCTGGGCTGTTTCTTTATCAATACCATTTTTAACCGCACCCTTCAGAAATAATTGATTCTGTTTTTTCATTATCTCTTTTACCTTTTTTCCCATAGCTTTTCTTAAAATATCAGCCTGTCCAAGGGAAAAACCTGCTAATTCACTGGCAATCTGCATTACCTGTTCCTGATAAACTATAACACCATAGGTGTCTCGCAGAATTGGTTCCAGTTGGGGATGAAGGTATTTTATTTCTACTTTACCTTTTTTCCTATTTATAAAATCGTCAATCATGCCACTTCCTAAAGGACCAGGTCTAAAAAGAGCCAATAGGGCTGTGATATCTTCAATATTCTTTGGTTCTAATCGCTTAACCAGGTCTATCATACCAGAACTCTCTAATTGGAAAAGACCACAGCAATCTCCCCTGGAAAGCAACTTGTAAACTTCTTTGTCATCCAGTGGAACATTATTAATGTCAATATTCTCTCCTCGAGTATTCCGAATAATCTTTAAAGTATTGTTTATAACTGATAAGGTTCTCAATCCTAAAAAATCCATTTTTAATAAACCTAAAGATTCCAATTCTTCAGCCGCATACTGGGTGGATATTTCGCCATCTGATGTTAGCTGTAAAGGCACAAAATTTGTTAAAGGTTCTCTGGATAACACAACACCTGCTGCATGCGTGGAGGCATGTCTGGATAGGCCTTCCAGTTTGGAAGATATTTCAATCATTTTCTTGACATTAGGATCATTATCCATTCTGGTTTTTAATTCAGGTTCAAGTTGCAATGCTTTCTCAATAGTCATCTTGGGATCCATGGGAATTAACTTGGCAATTTTATCAACCTGGCCGTAAGGTATTCCCAGAGCTCTACCAACATCTCGTATCGCAGCTCTAGCAGCCATAGTTCCAAAGGTAATAATCTGAGAAACTTTGTCACGCCCATATTTTTTACTGACGTATTCAATAACTTCTCCCCTACCTTCATAACTAAAATCTATATCAAAATCAGGCATACTTATTCTTTCAGGATTGAGAAATCTTTCAAAAAGTAAATTATAATCCAAAGGATTAATGCTAGTAATATTTAGACAATACGCTACCAGGCTTCCTGCTGCCGAACCCCTTCCTGGACCAACCATTATCCGGTTATTCTTTGCATAATTCACGAAATCCCAGACAATTAAAAAATATGTAGCAAAACCCATTTTTTTTATTACATCTAACTCGTAATCCAGCCTTTTGGAAATTATATCATCTACGTTTTTAAATTTATTCTTGGCACCCTCATAGCATAACTGACGCAAATAATCATTATCAGTTAACCCATCCGGAAGATTAAAGTTTGGTAGGTGAGCATTCCTAAAATCAATTTCCAGATTGCATTTTTCGGCAATTTTCACTGTGTTTTCCAATGCCTCTGGAATATCAGCAAAATGCTGTTGCATTTCTTCTGGTGTGTTAAAATAAAACTCGTCTGTACTTAATTTCATTCTATTGGGATCATCAAGGTTAGTAGCAGTTTGTATGCATAATAATATGTCATGTGCTTCTCTATCTTCTCTATTTATATAATGGACATCATTTGTTGCAACCAACGGAATTTGTAAAGAATGGCCTAATTTAATTAGCTCCTGATTTACCTTAATTTGTTCAGGCATAGTATTGTTTTGAATTTCTAAATAAAAATCATCTTTACCGAATATTTCCTGATAAGATAAGGCCAGTTCCTGGGCTTTAGTAAGATTATTCTGTAAAATCATACGTGGTATTTCACCTTTTAAGCAGGCTGAAAGACCAATTAAACCTTCACTGTATTTTTTTAAGATTTCTTTATCTATTCTGGGCTTATAATAGAACCCTTCCCGAAAAGACTTTGTAACTAATTGAAGAAGATTTTGGTATCCTTTTTTATTTTTTACAAGAAGGATTAGATGACTGGGTGATTCTTTTTTACCATTAGACTTATCTTTTCTGCTGTGAGGAGCAACATAAACCTCGCAGCCAATAATAGGTTTTATCTGGTTAGCAACAGCTTCTTTGTAAAATTGTATTACCCCGTACATAACACCATGATCAGTTAACGCCAATGCAGGCATATTGTTATTTTTTGCCTTAGAAATCAAATCTTTTATACGACATGCACCATCAAGAAGGCTAAATTCAGAGTGGACATGAAGATGAACAAAATTACTGGTATCCGACATATTCCTTCACTCACCTATTTTTCTAAAAAAATGGAAAGCCTTCTTGGCTTCCCATTATTCTATTTATTAACATTTTTATTATATAGTATCACAATATCACAATTTTTATTAATTGATTTATCTATACTCTTATAAATATTTTTCAATTTAAAGTGGTTTTTTATTTTATTATTTGGATACTTACTTAAAGAAAATTTTGGCTAGATCAATCCATTCTTGATTCACTGTCTTTATTTTGCTGGTTGCTTCTTCCAATGGTATGCCAATTACCTCATTTCCCTTTAAAGCAGCCAGTTTTCCAAATTCCTGTTGCTCAATTAATTCAACTGCTTTTACCCCGCTACGCAATCCTAATATTCTATCAAAAACAGTAGGTATTCCACCTCGCTGCATATGACCAATAACGGCATGTCTTGTTTCTATACCGGTTTTTTCACTTATTATATCACCCAGTGTTTGACCTATTTCTCTTTTCTTTAATATCATGTGACCAAACTGATCCAGTTCCTCTTCTCCCTCGCCGGAACCGGGAAGCTCAACTCCTTCGGAAACTACTACCAGTGCATACTTTTTCCGAGAATAAACTCTTTGTAATTGCTTGCACATGCCTTCGATATCCGGTTCTTCTTCAGGAAGAAGAACCCAATCTGCTCCTGAGGACAAACCTGTGTAAAGGGCAACCCAACCAGTATGTCGTCCCATAACTTCTAATATCATAACACGATGATGTGATTTTCCAGTATCTTCCAGGCTCTTCATAGCTTCAACGGCACGAGTAACTGAACTGTCAAATCCAAAAGTAAAATCAGTAGCTGATAAATCATTATCCATGGTTTTAGGGGCACCAACTACACTGACTCCTTTTTCTTTATATAATTTACTGGCAACACCCAGAGTATCTTCTCCTCCCATAGCCAGAATAGCATCCAAACCATAATTATTTATTGTTTTTAAAACCCTATTAACACCATCATCTATTTTAAAAGGATTGGTTCTGGATGTTCCTAAGAAAGTGCCTGCTTTATCAATTAATTCTTCTACATCTTGCAAGTGAATTTTAAATAGATTGCCGTCTATTAATCCCCTCCAACCATCTTTAATTCCAAAAACTTCATAATCGTAGTCATAGGCTCGGTAGACCGCTCCACGTATAGCAGGGTTTAAACCACAACAGTCTCCTCCACCGGTTAATATTCCAATTCTTTTTGACATCACTAACCTCCAAATTATTTTTGCCTTTTTTAAATAGGGTTATTATGCCTGATTATTCGAGCCTAACACCCTGATTCGCCCTCTAATAACTTCCTTGGCTGCCTCTTTGGCAGGACCTAATATTTTTCTAGGATCGATTTCATCAGGATTCTGATTAAGAAAATCTCTCGCTGCTTTGGTAAATGCCATTCTAATACGGGTATCAATATTTATCTTGCTAATTCCTGCAGCAATTCCTTTTCTGATTTCTTCATCGCTTGCTCCAGAGGCTCCATGCAATACCAAAGGAACTCCAGTTAAATCCCTAATTTTTTCAATCCTTGGTATATCCAATTGAGCAATTTGTTCCTGACATCCATGGATTGTTCCCACTGCTGCTGCCAGGGAATCTATTTCCGTCATTTTAACAAATCTCGCAGCCTCTTCCGGGTCTGCCATAAATTCTTTGATTCTTTCTCGAGCTACACCAGGTTCATCACTGGCATCCATCTTTCCAATTTGTCCAATTTCGGCTTCTACTGGCACATCACAGACATGAGCCATCTCTACAACCTTCCTGGCCATTGCAACATTCTCATCAAACGGTAGTTTTGATCCATCAAACATTAGGGATGTAAAACCTGCCCGGAGGCATAGAATATTTTGATAATAATCTGTTCCATGATCAAGATGTAAAACAACAGGTATAGTAGCTTTTTCAGCCAGAGATTTAACCATACTTACAATCATATCCAATCCGGCATATTTAATTGCTCCCTGGGAAGCCTGTACAATCACCGGGGATCGTTCCTCTTCGGCTGTTTCAATTATCGCCTGTACAATTTCCATATTGTTGGCATTAAAGGCACCAATAGCATAATTATTTTTCTGTGCGTCTATCAACATTTCTTTACTGGTTACTAGAGGCATACTATTCTCCTTTCAATATTTCAATATATTCCGATTGTTGTTAGATATAATTCTATCTTACATTATTTTATTATATAATTGTTATAAGCTGATTGCAATCACTGCTTAAAAATTTTAGACAATCTTGTATCTTTTTAAGATAACTATATATTAGTATATTAGTAAAATTAGAAAACTTCTAAAATAGTAAAAACGAAACTGTAAAAATATTTGAGTAAATTAACAATTAGTGTTATATTCGGTGAAGATTACTTATTATAAAATAATATTTAATTAAATACAAAATAAAAGAAAGGAGAATAATATGCCAGATTTTCAGAATGATACTTCTGATAAAATCAGCAATATAACAGAAAAATTATCAACAATAAAATTTGGTAAAGGGATAATAAAATTAGTGGGTTTACTTATTGTTGTTTTATACCTTGCAACCGGGATTTATATTGTACAGCCCGATGAACAAGGTGTAATCAGGCGTTTTGGGAAATTCGCCAGAATAGACAGCCCTGGCTTGCATTATCATTTGCCCTACCCCTTTGAATCAGCCGTTACTCCATCAGTCACACAAGTGAAGCGAATTGAAATTGGTTTTAGAACTGTTCGAAACGGGTATGTGGATGTTTCCGAAGAGGCTCTCATGTTAACAGGAGACGAAAATATCGTTAGTGCTGAATCTATTGTACAATACAGGATAAAAAATGCTGCCGATTATCTCTTTAATATCATCGAGCCGGAACAAACAGTTAAAAATGCTGCCGAAGCTGCCTTAAGACAGGTTGTCGGAAGCCGAAAAATTGACGATGCCCTAACAGAAGGAAAATATGAAATTCAAGAAGAGACAAAGCTGCTTATCCAGGAATTGCTGGATTCCTATCAATCAGGAATCGTGGTTATCGCAGTTCAGCTCCAGGATGTGAATCCGCCGGAAGAAGTATCTGCTGCCTTCAAAGATGTAGCAAGTGCAAAAGAAGATAAAAGTAAATTTATAAATGAAGCAGAGGGTTACTATAATGATGTCATCCCCGATGCTAGAGGTCAAGCCGTCGAGATTACTAAAAAAGCGGAAGGTTATAAAATCGAGAGAATCAGAAAGGCTGAAGGTGATGTGGCAAAGTTTAATCAGATTCTAAAGGAATATCAAAAAGGGAAAGAGGTAACCAAGTACCGTTTGTATATTGAAACTATGGAATCAATTTTGCCTGGTATGAAGAAATTTATCATGGAAAACAGCAATGATGAAAGTTTGCTGAAATTTTTACCCCTTAATGAACAATCATGGCAGGAAGCACCAGAAAAGGAGGTTGTTCAATAATGAAAAAGAGTATATTTTTAGTTATCTTAATCCTGTTAATCCTAATTGCAAATTTTTCTATTTTTGTTGTTGATGAGACTAAACAAGCTATTGTCCTACAATTTGGTAAGCCGATAAAGGCAATTCAAGAAGCAGGTTTGTACCTTAAAATACCCTTTATTCAAAATGTTGTTTTATTTGAAGGAAGACTTCTTATTTATGATGCACAACCAACTGAGATTATTACCCGTGATAAGAAAACCCTGATACTTGATAACTATGCCCGTTGGAAAATTGAAGACCCATTACTTTTCCTGCAAACAGTAAGAAATGTTAATGGAGCCCAAGCCCGCTTGGATGATGTTATCTATTCTGAACTCAGGGTAGATTTGGGAAAATTTAACATGACTGAAATTGTCTCTCAAAAAAGAACAGAGATTATGAAAACGGTTACCGAGCGAAGTAACGAAAAATCTATGGAATATGGGATTAATATTGTGGATGTCAGAATAAAACGAGCCGATCTTCCTCCCGAAAATGAACAGAATATCTTTGCCAGGATGGAAGCTGAACGGGAAAGAATTGCCAAACAATACCGTGCCGAAGGAAGAGAAGAAGCTGCAAAAATTGTTGCCGAAACCGAGAGAGAAAAGACAGTTATTTTAGCTGAAGCTTATAAAGAAGCCCAACAGTTGCAGGGTCAAGGAGAAGCCGAATCGATCAGAATCTATGCCGAGAGCTTTAACCAGGACCCAGGTTTTTACCAGTTCTTAAGAACACTGGAATCCTATGAAAACAGTTTTAGTGAAAATACCACTATTTTACTCTCGCCTGATAACGAATATATCAAAACCTCATTATTGGGAATAGCCATATGGAATGTGGGTAAAAAAATATATATCCTCCACTTTTACACTATATTTTACTGAAAAGGCGACTTTTTACACAATCTGCCGCATAGCGGGTGGGATGGGTAATTTACTAATAACTAATAACCCTCTGAAATATTAACCTTATTTTTCGGTTCTTCTCCATAAAATACTCTGACAATATTTTTATAAACAGATAGGATATTTTCCTCAATAGCCCTATCACTGTAACCGGCATTATGTGGTGTCATAATAATATTTGATAATTCATGAAAAGGATATTTGCTAGGTATTACTTCACGATGGCTTTTATTAGGATACTGATACCAGGTATCAATGGCTGCACCTGCCAGATTTCCATTTTTTAAATTTTGATATAATGCTTTTTCATTAATAACGTTTCCCCTGCCAATATTAATAATAAATTTCCCCTTCATTAACTTTAAAATATTTCCATTAATCATATTTTCAGTTTTGGCAGTTAGAGGCACAGCTATTATTATGAAATCAGATTTTTCAATAACATATTCTAATTGCTCATGGTCACCTAAAAAGGTCAATCCATATTTTTTATCAAGCTTTTCTCCCTTTTGAAAAGAACGTTTAATAGCATATATATTCATACCGAAAGACAATGCCTTTTTGGCAATCTCCAACCCAATAGAACCAAGACCAATTATTCCTAAATTTTTTCCATGGAGCTGAATTGTCGTCTCTTTTGTTACAAAACCATGCCACTTCCCCTTTCTCAAATCCCTATCATTGTTGACCAGATTTTTGGCCAGTGCTAATAACAGGCAAATGGCATGCTCAGAAACAGCATGATTATTACCATGTGTATTACATATCATTATTTTGGGAAATTTTTTAAAAATTTCTAAATTTACTTTGTCTACACCTGCAAATGGTATTTGAAAGAGTTTCAGGTTCTTGGCAATTCTAAGGTCTTCTTCTGTTAATTCTCCTCCCACAATAACCTCTGCTTTACTAATCTGTTTTTTCTGTTCATCTTTTTCTGGTGCTAAAAAAATGAAATTAAATGGCAATTGGCCTTTTTTGTTAAATTTTTCTAACATTTCCAACCAGTAATCTTGATTAACCATTTTACTTATTATTAAAACATTCATTTTTTCACTTTTTTTGCGGTCATTTATTCTTTTTGGATCCTGCAAATATTTACGTGCAGCTATAATGTGCTTGCACTCTAAATTCCATTTTTGACAATGATTTTGGAAATCATAGCAATCGCATTCCGGGATTTCCAGATTGACATGATAAATGTTATTATTTTTTTTATTTCTAACTAAAAATATATCCCCTTCTCGGGAAACATCCAGATTGTCTGCAGCTAGAGCCCTACTATTCTGTTCTTCCTGAACCAATAACTTTCTTGCTAAATTATCAGCCAATTTATTTTCTTCTCTTCGATTCCAGATAAAAAAAACAGGGGCTTTAATCTCATTTAATAGTTCCTGTATTCTCTGGTAAAGACCAGCAATTTTTTTATTTTTTACCTTAAACTGTTTATTTAGTTGTTTTACTACTAACTGACTATCACAATAAAATTCAATTTTTTCTGCAGGAATATCTTTTACCTCTTCCAGGCCTCTGATAACAGCATTATATTCAGCTATATTATTGGTTCCTTTTCCCACAATTTCATTAACCTTTTTGAGTAAACTACCATCCTTATAAATTACGACCCCAACAGCCATTTTACCAGGATTGGGTATACAGGAACCGTCAACACGTACCAATAATTTTGACATGATTCTCCTCTTTTTTATTAATAAAATCAATATATTTCTTCTATAAGTAATTGTCTTAACTGTTCCACTTCATTGGCAACTAATACCTGTTTTTTATCTATATAATAATTAATCCAGGTACCCACTTCAAAACGGAACAGAATTACCTGCTTACCATGACTTAGAGCCAAAGCTATTTCTGAGATTGTTCCAGCCCTACCCGGTAAGGCTATAACAATATCACTGCTTAAAATATTAATTACATTTCTTGCTAAGCCCATGCCAGTTATAATTGGGATATCGATATACTGAGATGCAGAACTAGCATTTTCAGTTGGTAAAACTCCGACTGTGATTCCACCGTTTTCCCTGGCACCTTTAGCTGTAGCCTCCATTACTCCGGAAGACCTTCCGCCATTTAACAATACCCAGCCTTCCAGAGCAATTATCTTCCCGATTTGATAGGCATATTTTTCTTCATCATTGGTAACAAATTGAGCCCCACCCATAACACCAATTATTATTTTCCTAATGATACTACCCTCCATTTATACTATCTTTATTATCACTAAACCATTGTTTACATCAAATGGAATATTGTAATTTTATGTATTAATATTATATACATAATGACTTTAATTACAAAATTATCCTATGGTTGCTCACAGCCTGCTAGATGTAATATTTGACATTTTTTCATAAACAGCTAAAATGTTGTAATTGAGAATGGAATTTAAATAATTATTTTTTCAAAACAATATAATTTCTATTTCTCAATTAAAAAGGGGATTTTAATATGGATAAAAGAATACAATATGCCTTTGAGAATTCAGAGGTATTAAAATGGCCTAAACAACTTCTTTCTTCTTTTGGATCATCTGAGGTACATTATCATGTGTTAACTGAACCAGTCTATCAGGAGTTTACCAAAGGAGTTATTGAGACAGTTGTTAGAGAGGGAAAAGTAAGCTGGTATAGGCCACAGTTATTAACACCAGACTATATTGTTAGAATCGAAGGTTTCAGTGATGAGGCAAGAAGTGCCTTTTCATCCCTGGCCAATGAAATGCCTGATATAGCAAGTATTTTATACCGTTTTCAATTTAAAAGAGAAGTTGATTCTATGAATTTTGTTAGCGGAAGCTTAGAGTCCGTCGCTGACAAAATTTCAAGAGATATTGACAAACGAGGCGATAATCTATCTGCTGTTATAAAAGGTGTTGGAGACTTGTGGGATATTTCTCTTTCAAAATTTATTCTGGATATGATGACCAGGAGTGCTCGAAAATCCCAATTTCCTGAACTTCAAAAAAGAGGTTTGATTTCCTATAACCAATTTGGGCAACAGGTAGTCTCAAAGGACAATAGTGGGATCCCTATTGTAGCTAAGAGAGAAATTAAAGCCATGTTCGAAAAGGTTAAAAGTGGGGAAATGGAGCCAAAAGACCTAAAAAGAGAATTGGATAGATGGGGTTTATTTGAAATATATCAGGATCGCTTTTTTGATCTATTTAAAAGGAGGTAATTGTGTCTCGTATTAAATCAGCATTGGAAATAGCTCTGGAAAAATCAAAAAATATTAACAAGTTAAATCCACAAGAGCTATCTGAGATAAAACAAGAGAAAAAAATTGATAGCATTCTGGCTAAATATTACAAGGATCAGATTGAATCAGATGAGTTGTGGAAAGTTCTGAAAGGGTTTTCAAATAAGCTCTTAATTAAGGCTCAAAACAATTTTATACAGTCTTTGACCTTTCAAAACAATGACTATGAAGTTGAAAAAAGAAAAAACGGAATACTGGCTATTGAAAACTTGAAAGAAGACAATCAATCATCAGATATAGAAATATACCTTGAACAGTTAAAAAATATTAGGAATGAATTCCAAAAAAATAAAGAAAAGATAATTGAAAATTTGAAAGAAGAATTAGAAAGAGACCCTCAAAAGAGGTTACAGACATTGCAGCAGGGGAACCAAATTGTAGTGAAACAGTTAAGCTTGGAAGAGGCATTGGAACGAAATACACAATTGAAACAAAACCTTAACCAACTTGAAAAGCAATTAAAAGAAAAATTCAATCTGGTCAAAGAAAAATTGAGTGAAATTATTAATGGATAATAAGCAAATATCACACCCGCAATGATGATGTGATATTTGCTTATTCAATCCTTCTTTGCTATTTAAAAAATATTTATTACAACTATGGTAAACCAATAATTTCTATATCTCTGGGATGGATAACAGAATAAATGATACTGATTTCATCCTTTTCCTGGGGCTCAAGTAAGACTTCCCACATCCAGACACCCTCTTTATCTTCCCAATTTTTTACCTGCGGTTCTTTGCTGATATTATCAATATTCACCTGGATTCTATCATCCTCAGAAACAGGTATACTTTCGAAAATATGGCATACTGCCTCCATATCCTGATAATTCTCTATTGTAATTTTATACTCATACTTTGTTGCAATTTTTGAGGAAGGTATAGTAGCAATCAATGTTTCATCCCTGAATTTTTTAACCAATTCTCTTTCAACCTTCAGGTTTTCCGCAATACCTAAAGAGACATCAAAATCATTCCCCGGAGGAATATAGCCTATTGATGTATTGCCGGTAAATCCTCCTTCCAAAAATATGTTCATTTCCCCTGGAAGTAAAGGAACAGCCAAATTATTATCAACAAATACATTAAAATACACAAAAGGACTCTTCCTTGGATATGCTCTGTAATTAAACTGTCCACTTAATTCATCTTCAGATATCATAACTTTTTCTCGGCTGGTTCCTGATGGTACAGAAACTTTTTGGGGAATTTTATAGGTAACGCTTGTTCCTTTATACTCAACAGGTATCAATTGCTCTTCTTCTTCGGCAACACTGTCTTCATAAACTGCATCAAGTTCTCCCCGGGCAGACATAGGCATTATTCCTACTGATTTTTGAATATTCTCGTCAATTTGGTAAGGCCTCAAAAACCAGGAGTCTATTGGGGGCAATTGTCCTGATATAGTTGGTCTAGCTGTGGATAAGGAAATTTGAACATTTTTCCAATCCACTCCTGTTGATTGACCTATGAGTGCATAAGTCACTATTGCAATTCTATCATTCCGTAGGTCTGTTTTTAGATCATAAACAGGACGCCAATTAATTCCGTCATTTAATAAATAAGATACCAAAATACTAATATTGGTTTTTTGAAATACTTCCAAATCCAAACCTATAACCTTTTTTGTTTCTCTTCGTTCATTGGAAATTTGTTGGAGTCTTTTCTGCAAAAGAGCAACCCTATCTTTATAAGATTCTATTTGAAAATCCTGGTTTAAAAGCTGTTCATAATTTATCCTCAATTTTTCATCCAAAAAATTATAAATTTCTTCAAGCTGTTCAGTGGAAGGAATGGAAATTGTTGAATCCTCTTTTGTTCTTTGCTCCTGAAACAAATAAATAATTGAATTTAAAAATTCTTTCTTATCTTGTAGGCTGTTCTTTTGCATTGTGATAATCCTTATATTTTTTTCTAGTTCCTGAATTTCATTCTGCAATTGCTTTATTCTGATTGATGGTTCTTCTTCTATATAGACTGTTTCAACACTCACTCCTTTGATATTAGCTAATTCATCGTCAACTCCTTCTAATTCTGCCTTGATTGTATTTTCATCAAATTGTTCCAAAATATCATCAAAGACAATGCTATAAAAACCCTTATCTAGCTCTAAAACAGCCTCTCTTGCAAGTATGGCAGAATTTGGATAAATGTAGACATGATTGATTTTTGAACCTACATTAATTTCCTGCTGTAATACAGTACACGTAAAAGAAAAAAATAATACCAGAATAAGCGCATAAAATGCAATATTTTTCATTATTCTCATAGTTTTATATCACCTTCCCCTTAAACAGTTTTAACCTCTAATCTTTATAATTAAGTAATTATCACCTTAATTATAGATTTATAGATTTATAGATTGCTTTTTTGTTTCTCTTTAATATTATATTTCACCTCTGACCTTAAAAAAGATTATTGCAAAATCTTCTATCATTCTGTTTATCTCGTTCCTAGCAATCTGGTTTATTTCTCTTTCATCACAGACTCCAAGAACCTCATCACTCCATATCTCGTAATTGTCATAATTTCCTGCCTTGCACTCTATAAAATATGCAATTGGGTTGTTTTCTCCGGATATCCATACTCTGAACCAGATACTGCCAACTTTCTTTGCCTTTTCTTCTTCCTGGAATATTGATGATTCTTCAGAGCTAATTTCTTGATATTCAATCCCACTAAAATTATTTTTATATCTCAATTTGGCATAATCGGTAAGTTCATCACTCTTTAATCCAATCAAAGTAGCATGCTCACCCTGTACTTTTACATAAATATAGCCAAAAGTCTCTATATCTGAAAAATCACCGTACAGTATATCAGTAATGCTTTTCTGTGCACTGGCAATACAAGTAACAGAAAAAACCATAATTGCTATAAACATAAATAAAATTATTTTCTTTATCATTTTAATCACCTTTTTTCTAATAAATTTTTCTGTTACAAAAAATATTCCAACATTTTTAAGCTTTTAAAAGTTCCCAATTTTCATTTTTACTCACTATGAATTTGAATGAAAATTGGGAACATAAAATCTTTATCGTCATTTGAGACTGCTATGATTTTTTGCTATTATATCTGCTAGCTGACTTAGTTTTGCAAAATCCTCCTCTCGGGGATTGCTCTTAACCATAATTGTGGGCAATAATTCTACTTTTAGATTTTTCAACAATTGAAGAATATCCTCTTCCATCTTGCTTCCCCACCCAAAAGAACCAATGATTCCAGCATATTTGGCCTTTGGTTTTAAGATCTTGCACAGGTAAGCAGCATATACAACTTGAGGATGAGGGCCAGTTAACACTGTAGGAGATGCCAGAATAATTGTGGCAGCATCAACTAAGGATATTGCCAATTTTCCAATATCAGTATAAATCAAATGATATGGAGTCACATTTATATCCCTGTTAATCAGCTGATCCATCAAATAATAAACCATTTTCTCTGTACTTCCATGCATAGAAATATAGGGTATTATGACCTCATTGCTAACCTTATCTGACACCCAATCTTTGTAAGCATTTAGAATAAAGTCTGGTTTTTTATAGAGAGGACCATGGCTGGGAGCAATTATTTCAATCGGAATATTCTGTAATTTACCCAGGTAACCATTAAATAAATGTCTAAAAGGCATCATTATTTCCGCATAATACCTTTTAGCGGCATGATAGATATTTGCATTGTCTTCTGACCATAATCTACTGGTAGCAAGATGAGAACCTAAAAAATCACAGGTAAATAATATCCTTTCTTCGGGTAGATAAGTAAGAAAAGTTTCCGGCCAATGGACCCATGGAGCAAAAATAAACTGGAATCTCTTGTTTCCAAATTGAAAGATTTGACCATCTTCAATCTCAAAAAAATTTTGCTCCTCCAAATGCAATTCATCAATTAACAAATTCTTGCATTTTTTGTTGGTAACAACACGGCATTCTGGATATTTCTGCAAAACATCCTTTATGCAACCTGCATGATCCTGTTCAGCATGATGGGCAATGATATAACTTATTTTTTCTACTTTTGTCTCTTCAATATTTTGAAAAAATTCTTCCTTCTTGGCGGGGTCTACAGTATCTATAAGAAGGCCTTCATTTTTACTTTTAATTAAAAACGAATTATAACTGGTTCCATCAGGTAGAGCTATTAATTCATCAAAAAGCCTACGATCCCAATCAATAGAACCAATCCAATAAATCTCATCTGTAATCTTCCTAACTGTCAAGACTATTCCTCCTTTTCAAATTCATCTTTGCTGGCACCGCATAAAGGGCAAACCCAATCTTCGGGTAAATCTTCAAAAGAAGTTCCAGGTTCAATATCAGATTCCGGGTCTCCTTTTTCCGGGTCATAGATATAACCACAAACAGTACATCTATATTTATCCATCTTTATCCCCCCTTTCAAACATTAATTTCTACTTTTATTAATTATCATCTATTATAGATTAATTTTTAAATTTATTCATCTTTTCTTTCAATATTTCAAGAACTAAATCGGGTTGAGCCCTTCCTTTAGTATAACGCATTACCTGACCAACTAAATAATTTACTGCTTTTTCTTTTCCATTCTGGTAATCCTCAACTGATTGTATATTTTCTTTAATAATTCTTTCAATAACACTATCAATTTCATCCTTATCGCTTATCTGGGTGAGTCCATGTTTTTGAACTAAATCGGAAGCACTTTGTCCTGTGTTAAACATCTCCTCAAAAACAGTCTTGGCAATCTTTCCGCTAATTATATTACTGTCAATTAGTTGCAACAATTCGACCAACTTTGAGGCTGAAATAGGACTGGCACTAATATCAATATTTTTTTCACCCAAATACCTTAATAAATCTCCTAAAATCCAGTTTGTTAGCTTTTTATATTTTCTATAGTCATGGGCAGCTTCTTCAAAGTAATCACCCAATGACTTTATTTCCACCAACCGATTGGCATTATACTCAGAGAGCCCATAATCTTTAATCAATCTTCTTTTTCTATCAACAGGTAATTCAGGTAAGCTATTTTTGATTTCTTCTACCCAGAAGTCCTTAATTTTTAGCGGCAATAAATCCGGTTCCGGAAAATAACGATAATCGTGAGCGTTCTCTTTGCTCCGCATTGAAATTGTTTGATTATTATTTTCATCCCAGCGCCTTGTTTCCTGAATCACTTTCTCTCCATTTTCAATTAATTTTCTCTGCCTTGATATTTCATAATCCAGGGCTCTTCTTATTGCCCTGAATGAATTCATATTTTTTACCTCGGTTTTTACCCCCATCTGACCAGATTCTGAGTCCCTGATGGAAATATTGGCATCACACCTCATGGAACCGCGTTCTAAATTCCCATCACATACACCGAGGTATTGAACAATACTTCTTAGATTTTGTAGAAAAATAATTGCCTCTTCAGAAGAACGCAAATCAGGCTTGGTAACAATTTCCAACAAAGGAATACAGCAACGGTTATAATCAACTAGCGAATCAACAATCTCCCCATTTTTTTCAATATGAACTAGCTTACCTGCATCTTCTTCCATGTGTGCCCGGTTAATGCCGATTTTTCTTTTTTCTAAGGTTTTTGCAACTTCTAATTCAATAAATCCTTCTTCTGCTAAGGGTAAATCATATTGGGAAATCTGGTAAGCCTTTGGTAAATCAGGATAAAAATAATTTTTACGGTGAAAGGTATTTGTATTATTTATTCTGCAATTTAAGGCAATAGCAGTTTTTATGGCTAATTCTACCGCCTTTTTATTTAGAACCGGTAAACAGCCTGGCAAACCAAGACAAACAGGGCAGGTATTGGTATTAGGTTCTTTATCAATATAATCTGTACTGCAATGGCAAAATAATTTTGTTTTCGTTAATAACTGAATATGGATTTCCAACCCGATTACTATATCATCTAGCATGTTAAACTCCATTCTCTTATTATCATATAATTATGATTGTCTTCAAGATACCTTCTTTATTGCTAAATAAAGAAAATTACTTAATTAAACTCTCATTTCAATATTTTATACTTGATTACTTGATTTATTTTTTTTTGAATTCAGTACTGCCAAAATGTTCCTCAAAATTATAGGCAGTTCTTAAGATTTTATCTTCCTCAAATGCCTTTCCAATAATCTGTAGCCCAATTGGTAAATTATTATTTTTAGTAAATCCACAATTAATTGATATACCAGGTAATCCTGCCAGATTAACCGGCATAGTATAAACGTCTGTTAAATACATAGTTAAGGGATCGTCTATTTTTTCACCAATCTTAAAAGCAGGTATGGGTGATGTGGGACATAAAATTAGGTCAAATTTTTTAAATACCTCGTCAAAATCTTTTTCAATCAAAGTTCTGACTTTTTGTGCTTTTAAATAATAGGCATCATAATATCCTGAACTCAGGGCATAAGTACCTAACATTATTCTCCTGATTACCTCCGGTCCAAAAGCCGTAGTTCTGGTTTTTTTATACATCTCCTCTAAATCATTATCTTCATCAATTCGTAACCCGTATTGAATTCCATCAAATCTAGCCAAATTTGAACTTGCCTCAGCCATAGCAATAAGATAATATGCAGGCAAGGCATATTCTATGTTTGGTAGAGATACTTCTTCAACTTTTCCGCCCAATTCAGAAATATTATCAATGGCCTTGAGTACTGCATCTTTTACCTCGGCATTTAAGCCCTGTTCAAAAAACTCCCGTGGAACACCAAATGTTAAATCTGAAATATCCTCCCGACAGGCAGTGAGGAAATCAGGTACCGGTATTTTTGCTGAGGTAGAATCATTCCCATCATAGCCACATATAATATTCATCATCAGTGCTGCATCTTTTACGTTCTTTGTTAATGTTCCTACCTGGTCCAGAGAAGAAGCATAGGCAACAACACCGTAACGAGATACCCTTCCATAAGTAGGTTTCATGCCTACAATTCCACAAAATGATGCAGGTAGTCTGATAGATCCCCCGGTATCTGTTCCTAAAGCTACCATTGCTTCATCTGCGGCAACGGCAACTGCCGAACCACCACTGGAACCACCAGGAACGCGAGTAATATCCCATGGGTTTAAAGTTGTCTGATATGCTGAATTTTCATTGGAAGAACCCATTGCAAATTCGTCCATATTTGTCTTACCAATAATAATAGCACCAGCATCCTTAATTTTTTTAATAACAGTTGCATCATAAGGTGGAATAAATCCCTTTAGCATTTTGGATGCACAGGTTGTTTCAATACCGTTGGTACAAATAATATCCTTTACTGCTATCGGAAGCCCGGCTAATGGCGGTAGTTCTTCCCCATTTTTTACCATAAGGTCAATTTTTTTTGCTTCCTTCAATGCCATTTCTTTGTTAATGCTTAAATAAGCCTTTAATTTTCCGTCAATTTTATCAATACAGTGATAGATATCATTTATCACCTGTTCAACTGATATCTTTTTTTTACGAACTTTCTCAATAAATTCAGTTCCTTTTAACTCATTCAATTGCAATTCAATTTCCTCCCATTTTCCTAAGTATTACAGATCTATTGTTTTCACCTTAATCATCATAGTATTTTTGGGACTCTAAAAAAACCATCTTTGCTATATTTTGTTAAATTCATTACTGTTTTTTGTGGTAACGAAGGTCTAGGTATATCTTCATGGAATGAATTAGTCGTATGCAGAATCTGAGATGTAGGCTCAACATTTTCAGTATCTAATTCATTTAATTTGTTAAAATATGATAGAATATCGTTCAGTTGTTTTAAAAATATTTTCTTCTGGTCTTCATTCAATTCTAATTTTGCCAATTTCGCTACATATTCAACATCTTTAACGCTAATCATCTTTTTAGTCATAAAAATTATTCCTCCAATTATGCTACACAGCTAACTGTTTTTTAGCATGTTCTTAAAATTATTTTCTTCTAATATATTGATACCTATTTCTTTTGCCTTTTGGTATTTTTGGCCTGGATCCTTGCCTAATATAAGGTAATCTGTATTTTTTGTCACATTACCAGTAACCCTTCCACCTAATCGTTCTATTTCTTTTTTTGCTTCATCCCTGGTAAAACTTTCCAGACTACCGGTTAATACAAATTGCATTCCTTTTAAAGTTTGTTCTTCTTGCCCATTTTCTTGAGAGCTTAGATTGAGACCAGCCTCTTCTAGCTTTTTGATAATCTTTAGATTTTCCTCTTTCTTAAAAAACAAGACAATACTTTTAGCAATCTTCGGACCTATCTCTGCTATATTAATAAAATCATCCTCTGTCATGTTTTTCAAATCTAATAAATTGTTAATCTTTTTGGAAAGTAATTTAGAGGCATAACTTCCCACATAGCGAATACCTAAAGCATAAATCAAATTAGATAAAGGTCTGTTTTTACTATTATTTATTGCCCTTATAACATTATCCGAAGACTTTTCAGCCATTCTGTCTAATTTTGACAGTTCTTCTTTTTTTAAATAATATAAATCTCCAAAATCTTTGATTAATCCTTTATCCACTAATTGCTCAATGAGCGCACTTCCCAGACCATCGATATCCATGGCCTCTCTAGAAACAAAATGCTTAATTCTCTCTTTTACCTGTGCAGGGCATGATAGATTATTACATCGGGAAGCTACTTCACCTTCAAGTCTTATTACTTTTGAACCACAAACGGGACATTTTTCAGGTATATTAAATACTTTTTCTTTCCCGCCACGTTTTTCTTTGATAACTTTAACTACTTCGGGGATAATTTCACCAGCCTTTTGAATTAAAACTGTGTCTCCAATTCTTATATCTTTCCTTCTAATTTCATCTTCATTATGCAAAGTAGCTCTTTGTACCTTAGAACCAGAAATAATAACTGGTTCCAGTATAGCAACCGGTGTTAGGGTCCCTGTCCTTCCTACTCCTACTATGATATCCTTGATAACAGTTGTCATCTGTTCTGCTGGAAATTTGAAGGCAATTGCCCAACGAGGGCTCTTTGAAGTTGATCCAAGCTCTTCTCTTAAATTCAATTGATTAAGTTTTATAACCATTCCATCAATTTCATAATTTAGTTCACTTTTCTTGTTTTCCCAGGCTTTACAATAATTAATAGCTTCTTCAATATCCTGGCACTCCTTGATATAAGGATTAACTTTAAAACCAGCACTTTTTAAAAAATTCAATACTTCCAGATGAGTTCTGAAGTTAGAACCATCCGGAAAAGTCGCTTGATAAATAAAGGTATCCAGCTGACGTTTGGCGGTTATTGACGGATCTAATTGGCGGACCGAACCAGCAGCAGCATTCCTGGGATTTGCAAACAAATTTTCTCCTTGCTTATCTCGCTTTTGGTTCAGTTTTTCAAAACTTTCTTTATTCATATAAACTTCACCATAAACTTCAACTCTTTGTATATTATTATATTTTATTAACCTAAGCGGGATGCTATTAATGGTTCTCAAATTTTGAGTTATGTCTTCACCGACAAATCCATCTCCTCTTGTTGCACCACGCTGAAAAATACCGTTTTCATACACTAAGGCTATCGCCAGTCCATCAATTTTTAATTCAACAATATAATTAAAAAACTGGTGGGGAAATTGCTTTTTAATCCTTTTATCAAAATCGAGCAATTCTTTATCAGAAAAGGCATTAGATAAACTCAACATTGGTACCAAGTGCCTGGCTGTTTCAAATTCCTCCAGAGGTTTTGCACCTACTCTCTGTGTAGGCGAATCAGGAGTAATAAGCTCTGGATATTTTTGTTCCAATGAAATTAATTGCCTTAACAGATTATCATATTCATAATCTGAAATAATAGGCTCATCCAGGACATAATAATGATAATTATGTTTTCTAATAGCTTCCCTTAATTTATTAATTTCCTTTTCTGTTTCCTTTTTGCTTTTTGGAGAACTCATAATTTATAACCCTTGCATTAGATATTTATTGATGTAAACAGTATATAACAAAACACATTGAAATCTCAATAATATATATTGATTAATTGCCGATATATTCATCTTACAAACTTAATTTGACAAATATAGTGAGGAATATTATATTTATAATCGACATCCAAAATAATTTTAAGGAGACTACATAATACTATGCAATTTATTCGAAGAAATATAAAGCCCATCTTGATAATTATCATTGTTGCCTTTATTGTCTCAATATTTTATGGTCTTGGTCAATACAGATCATCTGGTAATAGACAGCAGGCTACTGGTGGTTTGATTGCAGAGGTCAATAACACGGGAATTAGTTATCAACAATGGCAAAATGCCTTTTCCAATTTTATTTCACGTTATGATAATCAGACCCTGTCCAACATGAGTGACCAAACCCTGGCATATGTGAAAAATAGTGTAACTGAACAATTAGTAAATTCAATCCTGTTGTATCAACATGCCCAAGAAAAAAATGTTACCATTCCTGAAAGTGATATTAATGAAGAAATTGAAAAAATTAAAAACAGCTTTGAAACAGAATCAGATTTTAACGATGCCTTAAAAAGAAGTAATTTGACCTTAAACCAGCTTAAAGATGATATTAAAAGACAATTGCTTATTGGAGAGGTAATAGCACAGGAAAACGAAAAAGTTGAGCTAACTGAGGAAGAAATATCTCAATACTATGAAGAACATAAAGATTATTTCTTTGAACCGGAGAAAAGAAAAATTAGACATATTCTGGTTGAAGATAAAGAAGAGGCTCAAAAAATATTAAATCAAATAAAAGATGGAATGGTTGACTTTGAGAAATCAGCCAGAGAAAAATCTATCGGTCCATCATCCGAACAAGATGGTGACCTGGGTTACATTACCCGTGGTCAGATGGTAAAAGAATTTGAAACCGTAGCTTTCTCTTTAGATTCTGGTGAAATTAGCGAAGTTGTAAAAACAGAATATGGTTATCATATAATTAAATGTGAGGACATACAGGAAGAACATCAGCAAACTTTTGAAGAGGCAAGAGAGACTATTGAAAAAAGTTTAAGAAGCCAAAAAGAAAATTCTGCAATTGAAGCTCTTTTAACCCAACTCAGAGAAGAATCTGATGTAATAATTCACTATGATTTTACTTCAGAATTAGAAAATACTGAAGAATCTTTAGAAAAAAATGAATCTGAATCTACGAAGGAAGATAGTCAGCAAGAAGAAAAACAAATAACAGAAGAAGAGTAAATATCGCACCCGCAAAGCGGGTGGCTTTCAGAACCTCTAAAAGAGGTTTAACTTTCTCCTGGTTATTTCTGCTTTTGCTTTTTAATGATATTTTAACTGAA
>LDZT01012748.1_pt1 | contig 32460 bp, 31 predicted proteins | sample 615521 | NCBI WGS metagenome assembly LDZT01 (sample SAMN03408292, study PRJNA278302) | terrestrial metagenome | isolation source: oil reservoir sample SB1 | place: USA: Alaska, North Slope, Schrader Bluff formation | collected 2011-09 | reverse complement strand
CCAAAATGAAAAACCATGCTACATGGCGGTGCGCGGATATCACACCCTTAACCCCCAGCAGTTAGCCGTTCTCAATGAACTGTGTACCTATCGTGAAAGGCGGGCTTTTCAAGCCAACCTGCCACCATTCAAAGTACTCAGCAGCACCGTTTTGTTCGAAGCTGCCAGACAGGCACCTTCTACCAAAGAAGAACTTGCCAGCCTGCCTGGTCTCTCTGAAAAATTACTGCACCGCCATGCTGCCGGTCTGCTGGAAGCCATCACGCTCGGGCAAAACCAACCGCCTATTTACCTCAATCACCGCGTAAAACCCTCTGAAGCATACATCATGCGGTTGGAAAACCTCAAAAAGTGGCGGCGGCAGTGCGCACGTGAGAAAGGCGTGGAATCAGATGTGGTGCTGTCACGGGAAATTGTAGAGGAGATCGCAAAAGCAAATCCTCAAAACGATCACGAACTGGCTGAACTGATGCAAGAGATGCCCGAACGTTTTCGTCTATACCATCAATTCATCTTGAACGCACTTCACGGAGAAAACTCATGAAAATCCATTTCAATGGTGCGGCACAAACCGTTACCGGATCGCAACATCTGCTGGAGATCAACGGGAAAAAAATATTGCTGGAATGCGGTATCTATCAGGGTCGCCGCAAGGATTTTTACAGCCGCAACTGCTGTTTTTCCTTTGATCCAGGTAGTGTGGATGCACTTATTCTTTCGCATGCCCATATCGATCACAGTGGCAATTTGCCCAATCTCGTCAAACAGGGTTACGCCGGTCCTATTTATGCCACGCCACCCACCTGTGAACTTGCAGATATCATGCTGCAGGATTCAGGACATATTTATGAAGAGGATGCGGAATATCTGAACAAGAAAAAGCGCCGCCGCGGTGAAGAGTTGATTGAGCCACTTTACACCAAAGAGGATGCCCGACAGGTCAAACAATATTTTCAACCGGTGGGCTACAATCAGGTTTTTGAACCCATTCCGGGTGTGCAGGCGCGCTTGCTGGACGCCGGACACATCTTAGGTTCGGCTGGGGTTTGCCTGGATATCGAAGAGCATGGAAAGACTACCCGCTTGTGGTTTTCCGGTGATATTGGACGCCCCGGTCTCTCCCTCATTCGGGATCCACAACTGCCCCAAAAAGTGAATTATCTCATCATGGAATGCACCTACGGGGATAAAGCCCACAGCGATCCTGAAGAAGCATTCGTCGAATTGCGTGATGTGGTGCTACGCACCGTGCAGCGCCGCGGAAAGATTATCATTCCCGCCTTCTCGGTCGGACGCACGCAGGAGATCGTCTATAACCTCAACCGCATGATCAGTGCTGGCGATCTGCCGCGCATCCCGGTCTTTGTCGATAGCCCGCTGGCGATCAACGCCACCGAAATATTCCGCCATCATCCCGAGTATTTTGATGATGAAACACACACCTTTATGGAAACTGGGAACCACCCAGCACTGACCTTTGATGGGTTGGAATACACACGCAGCGTAGAGGAATCCAAAGCCATCAATTACCAACCCGGTCCGCAGGTCATCATCGCTGCATCCGGTATGGCGGAAGCCGGGCGCATCCTGCATCACCTGAAGAACAATATCGAAGATGAACGCAATACGATCGTGATCGTCTCCTGGCAGGCGCCTTATACGCTAGGGCGCCGCATCGCCGACCGCGAACCAAAAGTGCGCATTTTCGGCGAGGAATACAACCTGCGCGCCGAGGTAGCCACCATTGGCGGTTTCTCCTCCCACGCCGGGCAAAATTTTCTCTTGGACTATGCCCAGTCAACTCAGAGCAGTTTACAGGGGCTGTTCCTGGTACATGGCGACCCGGACGCAGCCACTGCTTTTCAGCAGGTGCTGGCAGAGCATCACTTCAGTATTGTGCACTACCCGCAGATGGGTGAGAGCGTGGAAATTTAGCACCCTCAATGCTATAATTCGCAGCACGAACGGAGAGGTGCCGGAGTGGACGAACGGGGCGGTCTCGAAAACCGCTGTGGTCACTTTTGATCACCGAGGGTTCGAATCCCTCCCTCTCCGCCTTTTGAATCCATGATAGTTTTCTGATAAAAAAAAAGGGGGGGGTACTGATTGATTTTTTCTCTAAATTGTTAGTAAATAGTTTAGTAATTATTTTTAAAGTTGAAGACTTAATTGTCTTTCAAGCGGAGGATAAAATACTCCAATGATTGAGAAGGGATTTTCCATTCCCATTTTATGGAATCTATATGTTGTACCAACAAAGAAATATAAATCCTTTTTGGTACTAAATTCTTCAAAATATTTTTTCTTTACTATCTCATTTGCTTTATCTTCATCATATTTATGATTTTCCATACAATTCCAGAAGAGCGCACCAATCTCCCAATCAAAAATTTGTAATTTTCTTTCTTTTCCATCTAATGTTGTAAACCTATAATAATATTTGTAAGGTAATTTTCTGATAAGAGATCTACGGTTATTTACATTTTCAAATAATTTATATTGTTCCATTTTTTGAGAATATTTTTCTGGCCAATGTCTATCAGTGCTTTCGATCTCAAAATTAATTATTTTCTGCGGTTTTATTGTACCTAAAGAAACCTCTTCGGTTTTTGATAGAGCAATAATTTCATCAAATGAATAATATATATTTTTTAAAGTAATTTTTTTTCTTTCTTTCCATCCATCTTTGGTACTGATCGAATCAAGAATATCAATTTTTTCATCAAACATCTTTTTAGGAGAATAAGACTCTTTCCGAAAATCTTTTTTATTTTTTGTTAAATTTAACAGTATCCAATCATATTTTTTATATTGCTGGTTAAATGGTAAATCCCGATATGGTACAGGATAAATTCGTATCCAATCCCCCTCTTCTGTTAAACCCGCAGTACAAACTATTTCCTCATACCTAGGAGTTGGCATCGGATAAGTTTTAACAGTAATGAGTATCTTCGCGTTTGGTATTTCAATCCCCAACATTCATCATCCCCATATTTGTTTATAAATATCGTATAGATAGTTCACTTGTTTGATTATTTTTAATGAAATTAATCAATTCAGTTCTATGGCATTTATTATAGTCTTTCTCAAAACATAATATTGCCACTCTCTTATATTTGTCGATTAAATCAGAAATTTCATTTATCGATGTAATTTCTTTTTTTAATATTGACTCTCGATAATAATTAAACAAAGACAAATAGTCATTTGTTGAATTCAATGATGCTCTCTTAGAACTTTCAATTCCTAAATTTGGAAAATTAATGTAATCAATATTAATTGTGCTAAGAAAATTTGCTAATTTTTTTCCTGTGAAACCATATTTTCTTGAAATAGGATTTCGCCTCACATCAATTAACAATGAAATATTATTTAATATGAGTCCATCGAGAAATCGATCAATAGTTTTTCCTTCGTACCCAGCTGAGTATATGATTTTATTATTTTGTAAACTATTTTTGATCTTATTTCTCTCTTTTTCTGCAAACTCATTTGGGATTTCACTTCGTATTGCATAATAAGGAAATAGTCGATAGGCCTCGAAAATTAATTCATCTCGTGAATATGCTCCATACTTTACTTTGAGGTTGTTTATCAAAGCAATATCTGATTCTTTTAAGTATTCTAAAAAATTTGTTTTTGTTTTTATAGAAAAAGCATCCGTATTTTCTAAAAAACCTTCTTCAATTAAGTCACGTTTATCTTTATATAAGACATTACTAAAACCCCCATATTTATAAGGAAAAAAATCATAGTATTCAATTCTATTTATTTTACAGAATAAAAACAATAATTTTTGACAATTTGTGTTCTGTAAATGATTGTCAAATTTTTGAAGAAACCCTAATAAGAATTTTTGCCGATAGTACAACATATTTATTAGAATATATTTCCTATTATAATCCTTATATATATTTTACATGTAAAATATTAAACCTATAATAACAAGTAGGATAAACAAATGAATTATCCTCCTTTTATTATGTTAATCGCCGAAGCCATGCCGGAAAATGAAGCAGAATACTTCTATTCTTCTCAAGATTCCCTGTATGTGCTGAACACCATCAGCGCTTTCCAGCAAGCCGGCTCCCCCGTTCACAGCATAGCGGAGATCACCAATTTAGGTGTATATCTGACCGTGGCGGTGAAGGAACCCCGCCCGGGGGTGAGCATGCCGCGCGAACTGATCGAGAAGCATGTTCCCGCGCTCGAAGCGGAGATCGCGCAGTTTCCTAACCTGAAAGTCATTCTCCTAATGGGCGACGTCGCCATCAAAGCCCTCAACCTGATCGCTCGCCGCAGAACAGGCAAAGCCTGCATTCCTGCTGGCTCCACCTACAAGATGCGTGATCAAGAATTCTTCTTTGAAGGTATACGCGTTTTCCCATCCTATCTGCAGACCGGCAAGAACTTTCTCATCGAAAAAGCCAAGCAACGCATGGTGGCAGATGATCTCCAACGTGCTTTTGACTGGGTCAAACAGGGAAAACAATGAGCAAAGAATCTGATCTTTTACCTGTACTGCAAGCCTTATCCAAACCAGAAAATCTGGAAGGCATGCGGCATTTCGGGATGGCGGGGGAGAACCGACTGGGAATCGCCATCCCCGAGCTGCGCCGGTTGGCGAAAGAACATGGCAAAGACCACGCCATGGCGCTCAGTCTGTGGCGTTCGGGCATACCCGAAGCGCAGATCCTGGCTTCCATGGTAGACGATCCCCCCCAGGTGAGCGAAGAACAATTGGAAGAATGGGTGGCGGACTTCTGCGCGTGGGATGTCTGCGATCAGGTTTGCATGAATTTGTTTCAAAATGTCCCCGCTGCCATCGCTCGCATCCCTGCCTGGGTAGCACGCGAGGAGGAATTTGTACGTCGCACTCCTTTCAGTTTGATGGCTTGCCTGGCGTGGCACGATAAACAAGCCAGGGATGATATTTTCGTAGGTTACTTCCCGCTCATCAAACAGGCAGCCGATGATGAACGTAATTTCGTCAAGAAAGCGGTGAATTGGGCACTGCGCAACATCGGCAAACGCAACCCGGCTCTCAACCAAGCAGCCATAACTTTGGCAGAGGACTTACAGAAGATGGATTCTAAATCCGCGCGTTGGATCGCAGTGGACGCCCTGCGTGAATTGCGCGGCGAGGCGGTACAAAAACGCATCCGGCAAAAAGCGATTCCGTGATATTTTGTATCAGCTGTGAAAGATGGCTGCAATCAGCGAGATGCCAAAACCGACCAGGATGACACCGGCAACTTTATTGATAATGGAATAGAAAGCCGGTTTTAGATGCCCGCGCAACAAGGAGACCAGGCTGCTCAGCAGCAACCACCAACAGGCAGAGCCGCAAAAAACTCCCAGCACCAGTCCCACCATCTGGTTCATTGAAGCCTGTCCCTCAACGAAGCCCAACCCCGCATACACCGCGGTGAAAGAAAGGATGGTGATGGGATTGGTCAGTGTCAGCAAGAAGGTGGAACCATAATCCGCCAACAGACCACGGGGTGCGGGTGCAATCGTTGCGCCTTGTTCCTTCTGGAAAAACGCTTTGATCCCCAGAAAGATAAGCACTATCCCTCCCACAACACGCAGTGGAATTTGATACTGTACCAGATTGTTCCCCAGCCACACCGCCCCAAAAGCCGCCAGCGCGCCATAAAGCAGATCAGCAGAGGCAGCCCCCAGCCCTGAAATAAAACCAGAACGAATCCCTTTTTTGAGAGTGCGTTGGATGCACAGCACACCGATGGGTCCAACCGGCGCAGCAATGGAAAAGCCAAGCCCCATGCCCTTGATGAATAACGCCCACACCCCCAGCATAGCAGCTAGCGGTATGCCCAACGCGCCATGGCGCGCGTGACATAAAATTCGAGGACAACCATGGCAACTCCCCCAACACCGGATATTAACAAAACCGTCTCTTGAGAAAGCGGTTCTTTCAGGGCAAACATACCGCTGATATTCGCTGCGGTAGTGGCATCGTTGGTCGCTAACCACAGGGAGACACAGCAGGCAATTGCCAGCACCACGCTGGTGAAAATTCCGGTTTTTTTAAAGATCACTTCCGCTTCTAACGGTGCCCTCTGCTCTTCTAATGTGCGCAGTCCCATGTAAAAACCGGCTAATAATCCCAGTAAGAAGTTAAAAACCGGCACACCCATGAAAAATCCATACAGCCCAACCGAATAAAAAATATAGATCACCGCCATCCATACCAAATTCAAGCGATACGCATTCACCACCCATTTACCCACAAAAAGGATATCGATCACGATCCCGACCAGCAGTCCACCCAGTGCGCCATATTTAATGGAACTCTCCGGTAAAAAGGTAATGCTGCCCCACCAACCGATCAGGAAACACAGGATGGGAAACACACCGCCAAAAATGGCAAACATCAATATAGGCTCTACTTTAGGGAATATCCTGCGAAAATCGTTCATGCTGCCTCCTCAAACCGCCTAAGTATACCGCGTATACCCTTTGTCTATCTCTCAAAACATGCTACTTTTTACATCACCCGGCAAATTTCGGTTCCGGCAAACCGCACACCCCCGGCTGGCACTGGAATAGATTGCCTGCTTGCGGCTGATCTGCCAGCTGCTCTGTCGATAATCCCTCGCGAGCGGAGGTGATATAAAGTGTTGTAAAATCATCCCCACCAAACGCGCACGATGAGGGTTGTTGTACCGGGACCTCCACCTTTTCCAGAAATTTCCCTTCAGGGGAATAGCATTCCACACGCCATCCCCCCCACAGAGCACACCACACACAACCGTTTGCATCCACCGTCAAACCATCCGGGTTGCCTTCCTGCCCTGAAAAGCGCACCAACTCTCTCTTATGGCTGATTGTGCCGTTCTCGTGGTCAAAATCGTATGCGAAAATTGTATGCTTCAAGGTATCGGCGTGATACATCACACAGTCATCCGGCGACCAACCAATTCCGTTGGATATGGTGACATTGTGGATTATGGGGGTTATCATAAGGTTCTCATCTAACCGGTACAGTGTACTGCTGGTATCATGGGTAGTCATGGTGCCAGCCCAGAAGCGTCCATCGCGATCAACCTTGCCATCATTGAAACGCGCGTTTGGTTTTCCCTTTTCAGGGTGCCCGATAGGATGAAAAGTGTCCCGGTCAGAATCCCAAAACGCAAACCCGTCTTCCCCTGCCGTGATGAAGGTATTGGTGCCGCGCAGACCCAACGCACTGACCAGATGGTTGATGTTAATGACCTGGTATTCCCCCGTGCGCGGGTCATATCGTTGGATCTTCTTTTGCAGAATATCCAGCCAATACAATCTATTTTCGAGGGGATGCCAGATAGGTCCCTCTCCTAATTCATTATGGCATTCAAGTACAGTAATTGCTTTCATCATCCCTTTCAATCAGTATTAAACAATGTGTTTCTCCAGCACCAGCGCATCTTCCCCGCCTTGATAATATTGCGACCAGACCTCGATCTGGATATATCCCATCTTTTTGTACAGGTTTATGGCAGCTTCATTCGATATCCGCACACACAAGCGCACCACCTTTGTAGATAACTGCTGTTCACATTCTCTGAGGAGTGCTTGTGCCACACCCTGCCGGCGATATTCTTGCAGCACTCCCAATGTGATGATCCATCCGGTGCGCTGGTGATCACGGGTTTCTCCACCGATGAATCCGATCATCTTTCCATCCAGTTCTGCTTTCAAACGGACCATGCCCGGAAACGTCAGCACTCCCAGCAGATCAATCAGCGGCCAGACATCCCTCTCAAAACAAACATGCTCAAGATGGTTGAGCTCCTGCAAATCACGCCATGTAGCAGACCTGATAGAAAGAGATGCTTCCTTTTCCATTCATTAATTGTACCTGTACTACGTGCTGTCTATATTCTTGTTCATCACTGGCTGTCAGCCAAATTTATGATTTTCTATATTTTGGCAATATCCTCTAGACAGACAATAGCAATAAACCCTTATGCGCTGCAGACGATACTACCGAGATGGTCATTTTTACAATTGCCTGGGTGCTCTTCATGGCGCTGGCGTTCATCAGCGCCCACCAAACGGTTATGTGATCGTAGCCTGCACAAGTTTTTCTCGAAAGATAGTAAATATCTCCGTTTGAATGTACCGGAATCCCTTTTGTTTTCCCATTCCGATTAAATTGACAATCCAATTCAGTGAAAAACCTAACAAAACGTTAACCTGTTCTTCGTTGATTCTTGACATTGGGCTTTTATACTGGCAACATGCAAAAAACTATTACAACTTTTTTTATCGATCTGGATGGTACAGTATATGACCGGAATAATGGAATGATGGAAGCTATGACCGAACGGATTGCTTTATATGTCGAAAAAGTCCTGCATGTACCGCATGCACAGGTCCCTTCCCTCATGGAGCATTATTACCAAACATACGGGTCCTCTCTTCGCGGTCTCCAACAGGATTTTGTATTTGATCCCAAAGATTATCTGGCTTTTGTTCATGATCTTGATCTGGATGCTTACTTGAAACCCGATCCTGTGTTGCGAGAAAGTCTTATCTCCATCTCAACGCCCAAGTGGATCTTCACCAATTCTGACCGTAATCATGCGCTTAGAGTGCTCGATAAATTAGAAATCACCGATTGTTTTGAGGGCATCCTGGATGTGTGGACCATGGAATATGTATCCAAACCCCATCCCTGGGTTTATCATCATGCCTTGGAGATGGCAGGCGATCCTGACCCGTGGCAGTGTGTTTTTATTGATGATTCCGCACGCAATCTCAAACCCGCTGCTCATATCGGTTTTTCGACCATCTGGGTCGGGGAAGGAGCGCTGCCATTTGGTGCGCATCTTTCCATGTCCCATCTTCACAACCTGCCGGCTGCGTTTGAATTGATCGAAAAGGATTTTATCCTCCCCGATATTTTCACGCCGCTTCCACAGCTGCAACCCTTCACTTATTAAAAAGCCATGCCTGAAAAGCCATCTGTTTTGTTCATTTGTGGTTCGCTCAACCAGACCATCATGATGCACAAGATCTCTCAGCAGATGGGCGATATTGATTCCTTTTTCACGCCCTATTATGCTGATGGTTTGGTTGGCGTTCTCGCCAAAATGCATATGCTGCAAGCAACCATCCTGGGCGGTCGCCACCGCAGGGAGACCATGAACTATATTAATACTCACCAGCTCCTTCCGGATTTGCGCGGGAAACGCAATGACTATGATCTGGTTGTTACCTGCAGTGACCTCATCATCCAGAAGAACATTCGCGGTAAACGTCTTGTGCTTGTGCAGGAGGGTATGACCGAACCAGAGGGGTTGGCATTTCAACTGGTGAAATATTTGCGTTTCCCGCGCTATCTCGCTAACACTGCTGCTACAGGTCTTTCGGATGCTTATCAGGTTTTTTGCGTAGCTTCTGATGGATATCGGGACCTGTTTGTTAAAAAAGGGGTTAAACCTTCCAAAATCGCCATTACAGGTATCCCAAACTTCGATGACCTCACTGCGGTGAAAGATGCGGATTTTCCCTATCACGATTATGTTCTGGTAGCCACATCCCCTTTGCGTGAGACGGGACAATTTGACAATCGCCCTACTTTCATCAAACATTGTGTGAAAATTGCTGCAGGTAGACAAGTGATCTTCAAACTGCACCCAATGGAAAAAGCCCGGCGCGCATGGCGTGAGATTCATCGACTGGCTCCTGAAGCAAAGATCTACCGGCGTGGCGATATTAACCCAATGATCGCAAATGCATCGGTTGTGATCACCCAGCGCTCAACCTGTACCTTCGTCGCCATGGCACTTGGAAAGGAAGTACACTCCTACCTCGATCTGGAGAAAGTTCGTACCTTGATGCCCATTCAAAATGGTGGCACTTCTGCCAGTAATATTGCTGCTGTTTGCCAGCAGGTATTGCAAAGACCCTTACCGGTCACCGTTCAACTTCATACCTGGCTTCGACCCCTTACCGAATGGAAAATCTTCCAGGGGTAATCCTTTTCGCAAAACAACCGCTGTTTTTTACACTCTGCGCATGCCATTATAAAATTTCTGGCTAAATCCTGCCGAGAAATCAAATGACCAGGTTGAGCGTGTTTCAGTATGAGAGTGATTCTCGTCTGCGCCGTACACCACAACGTTCGAAAAGGTCTTGATGCGCCCAAAACTAGCCTGGTTGGGTGAGACAGGTACCTGATTACGCCAGGTGCCCGAGTTGAAGTAATAACGTTCCACACCATCCTGTGCATCCAGCAATGCTACCTGCGGTTGGTGGGTATGACCCGATATAACACAGCGTACTGAGTCCCCATTTTTTTGCAGCAGCTCTTCTCTCCCAGCCGGTAAATCTTGCTCATTCTTTCCGATGCGATTTGTGATGGAATTTGAAGCGCGGTGAACCAACCGGTAAGGAATATTCTTGTGCCACGGGTTCAAGCGAACGATCTTCCGCAGAATATTGCCCTGCATTGCTGGAGAGTTCAAATAAGGATCTTTGCGCAGATCATTAACCGCTTTGAGGATGATAGGTTCCAGATACTGCCATACCTGGCGGCGGGTGAAACCCGGCATGGTCAGGAGGAAATTAATGAGGGCGGATTGCGGTCTAACATCCTGAAATTCTACCAACCGAAAATAGAGGTGCTGTAAATTCTCGTTCTGCAGAATGGTTTGCGTGCCATAATGAGATGCAAACAGGTAAGGCAGTTTATACACGAGCTCAATCGCGGAAAAATCATCCACCGGGGCTGCTTCGTATTCCTGCAGCGGAATATTCGCTGGAATAAGAGAGGCAGTTCTATAGTTCGCAGAAAAGTTCATGGGGTCATATTCATGCCCATGTCGTACAAATGCCAGCGGTTTATCATGATCCATATAGGTAAAAGTATGTGGCAGGGGAGCATCACTGCCCGGCAATCCGAGCAACGCACGCGCCTTTGCACGTGTGGCAGGGGTGGCATTCACCAGACGGTCATGATTTCCCAACAGGTAATGCAGATGAAAATCAGTACTGAAATACGTGGAAAAATCACGGATCACCGCCAGGGATGCTGCCACTTTCTCCTCTTCCCCAATCAGGTCCAGCAGACGTAGAATTTTTTTCTCATGTTCAGACCCGGGTGTGATTTCCTTCGCATTGATATAGGGTTTAACTCCATTCTCATACCAGATATTGGAATGGTTAAGTTCAAGAATATCGCCTGCCAGAACCAGATCAACCGAACGTGCGTGGTTGACCGCCGCTTCCTTGGCAATACCTCGAATGAACTTCTGGTAGGCTTTTGCATCCAGGTTGCGGTTGACCCGCAATGCCGGGTGCACCCCCAGGGTACATTCCTCCAGGTGAATATCTGAAATGACAATCAACATAGTTTTTCCTTCAATACTTTCTACCTGCGTTTTTATATCACAATCAAGCAGAACCAATATAAAGAAAGCATTATCATTCTATTAACAAAAATGCAGCCTTCTTGACACTCATTATAGTTGGAGTTATACTGCCCCATATAAAGTCCTTCAGGGCAGGGTGAGAGAGTACGCTCTCAATTCCCGATCGGTGGTGATAACCCACAAGCGCTGCAATGCGCAGATCCGGTGAAATTCCGGGGTCGACGGTACAGTCCGGATAAAAGAAGGTTTAAACCAGACCAATACAGCCCTGAAAAAGTTCGGGGCTTTTTTATTTACAATGAAAAACAAGAAAATAAAAACTGAATCCGAGCGTAAACCGTCTATTTGGGTATACCCCATTGCATTGCTACTTTTTCTGTTCGTCTGGCAGGGGCTGGTACTGCTGTTGAAATTACCAGCTTTCATCCTGCCTTCACCACAGCAAGTATGGATGCGATTGGGAGTTGCAATTCGCGATGGCAGTCTAGCACGCCATCTGCTGGCAACCCTAACTGAGGTGTTGAGCGGCTTGTTTTTTGGAATTTTGACCGCTTCTCTGCTAGGATATCTGCTCTCTAAATCCAAGGTTCTCGAGAACATACTCTCTCCATTCCTGGTTGCCAGTCAGGCAGTTCCGGTGGCTGCCATTGCTCCACTTCTTATCATCTGGTTTGGTTCAGGGGTGATGTCAAAGATTTTGATTTGCTCGCTGACAGTATTTTTTCCGGTACTGGTGAATACGCTGGTAGGGCTGCATGCCGTTCCTGACAGCATGCGCGATCTGATGCGCACCCTGCACGCTACTCGCTGGCAAACCTTGCGTTACCTGGAACTGCCCGCCGCCCTGCCAATTCTACTGGGGGGCATGCGCGTGGGTGCAACCCTTTCTGTGATCGGCGCCGTGGTAGGAGAGCTGGCTGGCGCGGATAAAGGGTTAGGATTTCTAATCAATGTGGGACGCGGGCAATACGATACCGCGCTGGTCTTTGTGGCGGTGTTAACCCTCGTTCTGCTGGCAATCTGTTTATACGGAATCGTTCTTCTGCTTGAAAAGCGCCTACTGCGTTGGCAGGAGGTTAAATAAAGGAGAAAACAATGAAAAAAAACATCCTGATCTTGAGCTTGCTCGTATTTTTTCTGGCGGCATGCAGCCCTCAGAAAGAGGAAACACCCACCCTTACCCCCATCACCCTGCCCGCCGGCTACATCCCCAATGTGCAATTTGCACCACTATATGTAGCCATTGAAAAAGGGTTCTATGCAGCCCATGGGCTAGATGTATCCATCGATTACAACATGGAAACCGATAACGTGGCTCTACTGGGAGTGGGAGAGCTGGATTTTGCGATCGCTTCCGGGGAGCAGGTGCTGCTGGGACAGGGGCAGGATCTACCGGTCGTATATGTGCTGGCATGGTATCAAGATTATCCGGTGGGGGTTGTTTCACTGGCAGAAAAAAACATTGAGCAACCTTCCGACCTCATCGGAAAAAAGATCGGCATCCCAGGATTGTACGGCGCCAGCTATATTGGTTTTCGCGCGCTGCTGCAGGCAAATGGATTGCAGGAAAGCGATATGATGCTGGATTCGATCGGCTACGCCACCGTGGAAGCCCTGGTGAATGACCAGGAAGAAGCGGCTGTCATTTACGTGAGCAATGAACCCATCCAGCTTGAAGCGCAGGGACACTCCATCAACACTCTGCGCGTATCCGATTACACCGATCTGGTTGGTAATGGATTGATCACCAACCAGAAGGTGATCGAAGAAAATCCCGAGCTGGTGCGCGCCATGGTAGAAGCAACCCTGCAGGGTATCCGCTTCACCCAGCAAAACCCGGATGAAGCCTTCGAGATCTGCAAAAAATATGTGGATAACCTGGCAGATCTCAGCGAAGAGGAACAACAGGTACAGCGCCAGGTTCTGGATGCTTCCATCGCGCTGTATCATATTGAACAGAATGGTGCCACCGAGCTGCAAACCTGGCAGAATATGCAAAGTATTTTGTTGGATATGGGATTATTGACCGAAGAGCTCGATTTAAACCAGGTTTATAACAATGATTACCTGCCGGATTGAACCCATAAATTTGGTAAGATAGGAAAATTATTGTTGCATGAACGATTTCTTTTTCAAACAGAAGGGAATTAAACCCATGACCAAAAAGGTACTATCTCTTTTATTGCTTATACTCCTGCTGGCTGGTTGCCGTACCTCAGATGCACCCGTCAAAGAAGATCTGATCCCCGTCATCCTACCGGTGGGATATATCCCCAACGTGCAGTTCGCGCCCATGTATGTGGCGATCGAGAAAGGCTTCTATGCAGCCCATGGATTGGATGTAAGCATGGACTACAACATGGAAACCGACAGCGTGGCATTGATCGGTGCCGGGGAACTGGATTTTGCCATCGTCTCCGGTGAACAGGTGCTGCTCGGGCGTGCCCAGGGCTTGCCCGTGGTATATGTGATGGCATGGTACCAGGAATTCCCGGTAGGGGTGGCAGCCCTGGCTGAGAGCGGGATTGCAGAACCCGCTGATCTGGCAGGCAAGAAAGTCGGCATCCCCGGTTTGTATGGCGCCAGCTATATCGGTCTGCGCGCGCTGCTGCAAGCCAATGGGCTGCAAGAAAGCGACCTGACCCTCGATTCGATCGGCTACACCCAAACCGAAGCCCTGTTGGACGGATTGGAAGACGCTGTGGTGATCTACGTCAGCAACGAACCCATCAGGCTGGAAGCGGAAGGATATGGTGTGAATGTGATGCGCGTTTCTGATTCCCTGCAGCTGGTCGCCAATGGTCTGGTTACCAGTGAGGAGATGATTGCACAACGCCCCGAGATCGTGCGCGGCATGGCAGCCGCCACCCTGGAAGGAGTGGCATATATCACCGATCACCCGGATGAAGCTTTTGAGATCTGCAAAAAATATGTGGATAATCTGGAAAGCCTGAGCCCGGAGGAACAAGAAGTACAACGTAAAGTACTGGAAACATCCATACCCATGTTTGCGATCGAGAAGAAAGGCGCAACTGACCCGCAAGCCTGGCAAAACATGCAGCAGGTACTGCTGGATATGGGACTGTTGCTGGAACCACTCCCATTGAATGAGGCATTCACCAACGAATTTCTCCCGGAATAATATGAACGAACAATCCTTTGCCTTTCATTTGAATGCAGTTAGCAAAAATTTCCCCGAAAAAGAAGGGGAATTGGAGGCATTGGAAAATGTCAGCCTGGAGGTGCCGCCCGAGCAATTTCTGTGTGTGTTGGGTCCTTCAGGCAGTGGAAAAAGTACGCTTTTGCGTCTGCTGGCAGGGCTGCTGAAACCGAGTTCGGGGGAGATCCTTTTTCCGGGGAATGAGCAGCCATCGGTGGGACTGGTCTTTCAGCAAGCTAACCTCATGCCCTGGCGGGATGTATGGGCAAACATCAGCCTGCCGCTGGAACTGCGCGCCGTGGAGCCACAGGAAATTGAACGACGCGTCACGGAAATGATCGAACTGGTGGGGTTGCAGGAATTTCAACATGCCTGGTCTGCCACGCTTTCAGGGGGTATGGCACAGCGGGTTGCGATCGCCCGCGCGCTCATCCAGGACCCAGACCTGCTGCTATTGGATGAACCTTTTGGCGCGCTGGATGCCATCACCCGCGAACGCATGGGAACAGAACTGCTGCATATTTGGGAAAAACGCCGTAAGACGGTGGTGCTGGTCACCCATTCCATTTCCGAAGCGCTGCTGCTTTCTGATCGGGTGGTGGTGCTTACCCGCCGACCAGGCACGGTATGTCTTGATTTGCTGAATGACTTGCCGCGCCCGCGCAGCGATGAAACCCGCTATGACCCGCACTTTGTCCAGCTCTCTCGCACTCTGCGTGCATCCATTGAACAATAAAATTCCGGCTTGCCCAGCTTCCTTCCATGCATAAACTATCCATTTCCTTAAAAAACAAATAGTGTTATGAATGTATAATTAACATAATCAGAATACCTGCAAAATTAGATATGCAGGTGCGTAAAAAAGAAGCCCGATCCTATCGTCCGGCAACTTTTTTCTACAAGAAAGGGTAAAAATGCAAACAAAAGTGTATGTTGGCAATCTCTCGTTCGATGCCAGCGAAGAATCCCTGAAGGAATTATTTTCCCAGGCAGGGGAAGTTGTCTCGGCGAACATCATCACCGATAAGTTCTCTGGACGCTCAAAAGGATTTGGGTTCGTGGAATTCAAGACCGAAGAAGGCATGAAAGCAGCAATCGAAAAATTCAATGGATATTCATACCTGGATCGCGATCTACGCGTAGATGAAGCACGCCCTCCACAAAAAAGGGAAAATACCGGGGGCAACCGACGCGGTGGTGGTGGAGGCTACAACCGCAATCGATACTAGAAATTCCGCTAAAAAAATCCGATAATACAACCAATCAAACTACCCCTTATGGAACTCATAAGGGGTAGTTTGTACCTTTTTGGGAACGGGGGGGTGATCTCACGGTGTTTGACGATGGAATCGTCGCAGATGGCAAATACCGGTTTGATCTGGCAGCAGATGCAAAGCCACACCCGCGTGACCCTGGATAAAGCCCGCCATGCGTGCCGGGTTACCATGACCAATTCAAAGTATGTGTAGATGCGCTTACTTCGTAGCTAATATCACACAGCGAAAGCCACGATTCACCCCACCCGATTCGGGCTGGTGGTGTAAACGATCCGCAATGCGCGTATGTTCATAATTATCATAATAACTCCCCCCTTTTAAAACCTTATCTACACCCGTCGCCGGTCCCATCGGATTTTCGTAGGGCGCTGCCGAATAGTAGTTTTCATCGTACCAATCAAACACCCACTCGCGTACATTACCCGCCATATCCAACACCCCATACGGACTGGCTCCCTTGGGATAGGCATCCACAGGCGTTGTATCTCCTACCGAATTAGCCGCATTGACATTTTCCTCTGAAGGACCATTTTCCCAGGGGTATTTTGCTCTGCCCGTACCACGCGCGGCTTTCTCCCACTCCGCCTCGGTCGGCAATCTACCTCCAACCCATGTGCAATAATCCGTAGCATCCTGCCAGGATACATATACCACCGGGTAATCAGCATACACCGGATCGCGAAAGCGCGGGTTGGTCTCTTCACTGGAAGGTTGCCCGCAGCTGCCCGCGGTGACACATTCTGCATACATGGCATTGGTCACTTCCGTTTTGTAGAGCCAGAACGCATCCAGGTAGACTTTGTGTTCGGGAGTCTCATCCAGATTGAACTCGTGATCCCATTCCCCAGAGCCAACCCACGATTCCCCCTCCGGAACATATATCAGCTTCATGCCATCGCTGGCTCTCAATACAGTGCACTGCACAACAGATAACCCTAGCATCACCATGCAGATCGTCGTGGTACAAATTATCCTTTTTCTCATCTACCCGATCCAGTGATCTATAAAATAGAGAAAAGATCACCTTCTCAGCGTACAAAGATGGTGTTGCAGGTAATGCACAAATTCAGGAGAATCAAAAAAGCCAATCTATCGTGGGGAAGTGGTGGTTGGTGGTGGCATTGGAACAAATCTAGGAAGTATATGAACGCATCTGCTTTTTTTACTTTTTTATATTTTCCAGCGTCCGGCTGACAGATTTTATTATCCAGGGTGGTGAGGGTCTTTATGGCTCTCTGCAGGGATGCAAATCTCAGAATTTCTCTTTTTTATTAGCCTCTGTGGTTTTATGCATCTATCAAGATAATTAATATTGGTCAAATCAGCAACTTTTTTCCATAGCTCTATAAATTACTTGACTTAAACATGATGCTGACTATAATTGTTATATCAACATAACGACCTGATATTATGTAGATAAAAAATGAAAAAAAATACATCTAATAATTTGGAAATTAAAGTCCTTGATAAGGGCAGCCATATTCCCCTGTATCTTCAATTAGCCAATCAACTCATCGGGCAGATGCGTTCAGGCGCTTTGAAACCTGGGGATAGATTGCCTTCAGAACATGAATTGACAGAGAGACTTAATGTAAGCCGCATAACTGCGCGCCAAGCCATCGAAACCTTGCTTGAAAAGGGGTTGATCTATCGCGAACAAGGGCGCGGAACTTTCATGGCTGAAATGAAAATGCATGGCATTCGCGGATTCACAAGCTTCACAGAAGATATGCGTTCACGTGGTTTGGTACCGGGTTCACGAATTATCAAAATGGAACTTGTGCATGTCGAAGAGAAATTGCAGCAAGATTTGAAGGTTGCTTCCAATGATCTGGTTATACATTTAGTTCGATTGAGATTGGCAGATGGTGAACCTGTCGCATTTCAGGTTACATACCTTCCTTATAAAATTTGTCCCGGATTAGAAAATGAAGATTTAAGTGATCGTTCACTATTCCAAGTATTGCGGGATAAGTATTATGTCTATCCCGTTTGGACAGAAGCCGTTGTAAGGGCATTAACCCCGACTCCGGAAGAAGCTGAATTATTGAGGATAGGATTGGACGAACCTGTTCTTGCCGTGAATGGTGTGACTTACACAGAATCGTTTGATGTTGTGGAGGTAGTCCGTACTGTTTACCTGGGGAACGCTATTTCATTATATATGGGACGTCAAAGATTAGGCTGAGAAAGGAATTTCTGCAGATCACTGCAAGGCAATGAAAGCTGAAAAAGATTTATTTTTGGCTGTTGATATTGGCGGCACGAAAATAGCTGTCGGTCTCATTGACAACGATGGTCATATTCTTGCCTATAACCAGGATCAAACCTGTCAGATCAGTCCAAAAGAGGGGATTCGGCAAATCATTAATATGCTGGAATCTCTTGTTGATCAACAAAGAATACAAATAGAAACAGTTACAGCTATAGGTATCGGAATTCCGGCGGTATTAGAACCTGAATCAGATTATGTGATTTGGGCTCCCAATCTCAATAATTGGAGAAATGTGGATTTAAAGGGAGCTCTTGCGACTTACTTCAAATTACCGGTTTACATTGAATATGATGGTCATGCAGCCGTGCTAGGAGAATGGTGGGTCGGTGCTGGCAGAACATACCACACTTTGGTTGATATCATCATTGGTACCGGGGTGGGCGGGGGAATGATTTTAGACGGGAAATTATTCCGTGGGAATAACCGTTTAGCTGGTGCAGCAGGTTGGTTTGGGCCATCCACATGTATAGGTCAACAGGATGAACGACCTTTAACCAACGGATATTGGGAATCCCATGTCTCCGGACCAGCCGTCACCGTGAGAGCGAAAAAATTAGCTCGAGTAAATGAGGATTCTGCAATCGTCAGGTTAGCGACAGAAGAGCGGTTGTCATCGATAACCCTCTTTGCGGCGGCAAAACAGGGAGATCAGGCAGCACAAAAGCTGTGCAATCAGGTTGCGGATGAAATTGGCAGTGGAATAGCAAACGTGGTTAGCATGATCAATCCGCAACTGGTGATTCTCGGAGGGGGTTTGGGGAGCAATTGTGCTTTTTTGTTACCTCGTATCCGCAAATTTGTTGATCATTGGGCACAACCATTTTCTGCACAATCAGTGGAAATAGTCATTTCCGCATTAGGGTCCCAGGCAGGTTTGTTGGGAGCAGCCTATGCCGCAATCTTGAGGAGTGCGGAGGATTGATGAAAGGAGGACACGAAGATTACATTTTATACACACCGACCAAATTTAAACTCAAAAAATAAAAAGGAGTAAATTCAATGAAACGCTCAATCAGTTTTACCTTGACGTTGGTTTTGTTGCTGGCTATCGGTATCACAGCCTGTCAAAACGCTGATGTCAATGAACCTGAAGTGGATACCCCCATTGTAGCTGATGAAGAGATGTCATCTGAGTCTGAAGCTGAACCGGTGACAATACGCGCATTAATCCGACCTGACGAAGGTGAAAATGTAGCAACTTATGCTGCAAAATTCGAGGAGATGACCGGAAATAAGGTCGAAGTTGATTTTGTGAGCTGGGCAGAAATCCACGATAAAACCATCACCACGTTGGCTACCGGCGGTGGCGGATACGATATTATCTTCATCCCTTCAGCTAATGTTGTTGAATTCTCTTCAGGTGATTGGTTTGAACCAATAAATGACCTTATTACTGAGGAAAATCATGGAGAGTGGCTTGCATCTGTTGTTGATCTTTATACTGTTGATGGGAATCTAATCGCGATGCCATGGTATGCAGGCGGAGCTCATATGGCGTATAACGCGGATATTCTCAATAACGCCGGAGTCGATATAAATTCCATTGAGACCTGGGATGATCTATTGGCTGCATGTCGGATCATTAAAGAAACCGGTGCCGCAGAATTCTGTTTCTCTCCAAGTGCAAAATATCCCGGAAATTTTTACTATAACTGGGGTTCGATGGTTCTATCGAACGGCAATGATTTCTTCGATTCAGAAGGCAACCCTATTTTCCAAAATAACGATGCAGCGGTCACTGCCCTGGATTTTATTAAAACCGGTGTAGATGAGGGATTCTTTGATCCTGCGGGGATAGCCCTGGACGATTATGAGACCTTGATTGAGTTTGGTACGGGGAAAACAGCTTTTTTGCTTGATTCTACCTGGGCTGTTACACAGGCAACACGCAACACAGATCTATCCACCATTACTGATAGTGCAAACTTTATGCTTATTCCCGGCAATGGCGAAATTCGCAGCTCTGGTTACTTGTATGCAGGTGGTCTGGGGTTATTGAAAACCTCTGAGCATAAAGATGTGGCGAAAGAATTCCTCGTGTTCCTGACGAACGAAGAAGCCCAAAAACAGCATGCAATTCAAGGTGCTAATTTACCTACACGTTTAGCGCTCTATGAGGATGAGGAAATTGCGTCTGCATGGCGGGGCTTTGATGTCCTTGCTCAGCAACTAACATTTGGGAAATTTCCCCCTCAATTTGATTGGTTTGAAGAGTGGCGACGTTCTGCTGCAACTGCTGTACAGGATGTGATGGCAGGTCGTTCGACCAGCGCAGATGCGGTCAATTGGTTAGTCGATGAGACCAACCGGATAAACGCACAATAGGGTAATCAATGAACCCCTGTATGGGGGGTGTACAACCAAACGAGGTTCCCCCATACAGGGATGATTTCATTTATATCATTAAAAAAATGATGCTGTGTTTATCAATTTGGAAGGAAAGCAATGGCATTAGCACAAAAAAAAAGCAGAAAAAACCGCGAGGAACAAAAATTAGCAGCCTTTCTGTTAGCTCCTGCAATCTTGATCATGGCTGTTGTGACGGTTTACCCTTTACTGCGTTCCTTATGGATCAGCATGCTCGAGTGGGACCTGACCAAACCTTTTTCAGGGCACCCATTTATTGGGTTCCAAAACTATCTAGCCATCCTGAAAGACCCGGTTTTCTGGCAAGCCGCTAAAGTTACCGCCATTTTTGTTATCGGGGCTGTTTCACTGGAAATCATAAGTGGATTGTTAATTGCGTTATTACTGAACAAGAATTTTGTAGGCAGAAATCTTGTCAGGACGCTCTCCCTCTTACCCTGGGCAATTCCACCTGTGGTAAATGGCATCATGTGGAAGTGGATCCTCAATCCAAGTTATGGGGCATTAAACGGCATTTTATATTCACTCGGTTTGATTGATGAATATATTATTTGGCTGGGAAACCCGATCCTCTCCCTTTTAATGGTGATTTTGGCAGATGCCTGGAAAGAGACCCCTTTTATCATGCTGTTATTTTTGGCTGCGTTACAAACAATCCCCGGGGAATTGTATGAAGCTGCTGAAGTGGATGGTGCAAATTGGTTTAAAAAATTCTGGAATATCACCCTTCCTTTGATAAAACCCACCATGTTCGTCACACTTTCACTTCGCACCATTTGGGCGTTAAAAAGTTTTGACTTGATCTATACCTTAACAGCAGGGGGACCATCAAATGGTACGAATGTCATCGGTTTTTATACCTACCTGAAAACATTCGTATCTCTTGATCTTGGAAAAGGGTCCGCTTCGGCTTATCTGATGACAATTGTGGTGATGATCGTGGTTCTTTTATACCAAAAAGCCTTGAATCAAAAAGGGACTTCAGCATGAGCACAGTACTATCATATTCCTCTATAAAAAACAAATTGCACTCAAGCTGGAAAAAACACCGAACCAAGAAATGGCTGGGCAAAACGATTACGTATTTATTTGTGATCATGCTGGTCATCGCTATTCTGGCGCCCTTTGTATGGATGGTGATCTCTTCAATATCTCCACAGGTTGAACTTTCGGCGAAACCACCCCATTGGTTTCCGGAGAACCCAACGTTGTCTCGATACCGCGCTTTGATCTTCGGCAGTAGTTCTGGTGCAGCTGTTCCCGCGGCTACGGCGAAATTTCTTAAGGGTATGCGCAATAGTTTAGTGGTCAGCGTTATAACAACCGTCATTTGCGTAGTGACCGGCACTATGGCAGCCTACGCATTAGCACGCTTACCTGTATTGGGGAAAAATAATTTCATGATTGGAACTTTGAGTGCACAGATGACACCGGTCATTGTTATCGTCATCCCTCTTTACTTACTGTTGCAACAATTCGATATGATCGATACACAGCGGGGTTTGATTCTTCTTTACACCGGTTTCATGCTTCCAACTGTGATATGGGTCATGCATAGTTACTTTTTGACGATCCCGCAGAGCTTGGAAGAAGCGGCATTGATTGATGGTTGTAATCACGTTACGGCTTTAATAAAAGTTGTCCTTCCCCTCTCTGGTCCCGGTTTGGTTGCGGTATCCGCATTTACATTTCTTTCTTCGTGGAATGAATTTTTTATGGCGTTGATTTTCACGAGTTCACAGGCAAAGACGATCACCGTTGTCGTAACTGAGTTTAGTTCTCAGTTTGGTGTTGATTTTGGATTGATGGCGACCGGTGGGGTGATCGGTAGCTTGCCACCCTTGATTCTAGCATTTTTATTTCAACGCTACATTGTGGAAGGATTGACGGCAGGAGCATTAAAGGGAGAGTAGAAACTCTTTCGCAAATTATTTTAAAGGATAAGAAAAGAGGAAATATGTCTGCAAAACAATACCTAGAGAAAATGACAAATATGATTTCGGATCTGGATTCAAATTCGTTCAAGGATATAGAAAAAGCTGCCCGGGCGATGGCAAATTCGATTAAAAAAGGACGTGCAGTTTATTATTATGGCTCGGGGCATTCGGCACTGCCATGCCTCGATGTCTTCCCCCGCTACGGATCTTTTGTTGGAATACAACCTATCCATGATCCCCGCCTTACGTGGACCAATGTGATGGGTCCTGGAGGAACCCCCGAGTTGCTCTGGCTGGAGCGGCAGGAAGGGTATGTTGCAAATGTAATGCGCTCTTATGAAGTTCTTCCGGATGATACGATGGTAGTGTTCTCCCATGGTGGTCTGAATGCTGCGGCTATTGAAATGGCGATGATCGGGAAAGAACATGGGGCGACCGTTGTAGTAGTGACCTCGATGCAAAATTATCGGATCAATCCCCCCAATCATTCTTCTGGGAAAAAACTTGCAGATGTTGCGGATATCGTCATCGACAACGGGGCTCCTCCAGAAGATGCGGTGGTGTCTATCCCCAATTGGGAAGAACCTGTCGCCGCTTCCTCTACCGTGATGGCAGTTGTTATCTCGATGTCTTTGATCGCAGAAACAGCCAATATCCTCTCGCGGGAAGGGGTTTATTGCCCAACTTTTGCCTCTCCCAATGTGGTAACAGATCCCAATCATGATTTTGAGATTTATGAAAAATATAAGGTGTTTCACAAATCAATTAGCGGCTACTAAAAACCATCCGAACAGCATAAGGATAATTAACTCCTTATGTTGTTTCTAGATTATGAGAGGAACCGGAATGCCGAAGTTAGTGTATTTTGATAAAGTGCAGCAAATTATTGAAAAAGCGATTGAAACCCAATCCGGAAGAGTTAGAGAGCTGGCTGAATGGATGGCTGAAACTATCATCGCGGACCATTTGATCTATGTGTTTGGAGCAGGGCATGCTGGGATCATTTCAGAAGAGTTGTGTTATCGCGCCGGGGGATTGGTTCCCATCAATGCCATTCTAGCACCCGGATTAACATTAAATACATACCCTCTGACGCTCGAAACAGCCCTTGAACGACTGTCCGGGTACGCCGAAATCATCCTTGAATCCAGCCAAATTATGGCTGGGGATTTGTTGATTATCCATTCGAATTCGGGAAGAAATACCATCTCAATTGAAATGGCAGAAATCGCAAAAGAAAAAGGTATTCGGGTTGCAGGTCTTACCAGCCTCGCTCACGCCAATAGTGTAAAATCCCGGCATCCCAAAGGCAAGAAATTGATGGATGTCGTTGACTTGGTGATTGATAACTGCGGCGTTCCGGGTGATGCAGTGGTCGCATATGAGAGTTATTCTCAAAAATGTGGGGCGACTTCCACCGTGGTTGGTAGCATGTTGATGAATGCTGCTGTCAGTGAGACGGTTAGGATTCTTTTGGAGCGCGGTTATCCACCACCCCTTACTAAAAGTGCGAATCTGGATGATAGTGAAGAATATAACCAAAAAATTTGGGATCGCTATAAAGGACGCTTGACCTATTTATAAACCGATTACTAGCCAACCCTGGATAAACGAGAGAAGATGAGAAGTTTTGTGGATTAACACTGGACGGGTGATGATATAATCAGCGGCTTCCCTGAGGAAAAATCATCAAGGTGGTAATTAGAAGCGATCTCTTCAATATTACTCCAATACCAGTCTGGATTTTATCTCTGGACTTACAGGAAAACGCGATATCGTGTGGGTATCTTCTCTCGTGTCCTAAACGTTGTACCGTATGCCAGGGAAACTAACTCTCTGCTTGAAAAGATGTTTGTTCAAATTGAAAATTGCCAACCGTATAATTTCGAGGACGCCTTATGAATATTATCGTGTGTATAAAACAAGTTCCGTCTACTTCGGATGTCAAAATCGATGAAAAAACAGGTTCCCTCATCCGCGATGGTGTTGAATCAAAAATGAATCCCTATGATTTATTCGCCCTCGAGACTGCTTTGCAGATGAAACAGCAAGTGGGGGCAAATATCACCGTGTTAAGTATGGGACCACCCCAGGTGCAGGATATCATCAATGAAGCTTACCTGATGGGGGATGTAGAAGGAGCGATTCTGAGCGATCGCTGTATGGCAGGTGCTGACTGCCTGGCGACCTCCTTTGCTCTTTCGCAATGTATTCAACGTATCGGATTACCAGATCTGGTGATTTGTGGAAAACAAACCACAGATGGTGATACGGCTCAAGTGGGAGCCGAAATTGCTGAGTTCCTGCATATTCCCCATATCACCAATGTGCTCAAAATCGATGATATTAAAGAAAAGAGTATCATCGTTGAATCGGATCTGCCTGACATCACGCAAACAGTAGAGCTCCAATTTCCGGCATTGATCAGTGTAGAAAAAGATATTGTGCAACCGCGCCTGCCCTCCTACAAACGCAAACGATCCCTTCCATCTCTCCATGTGCGATCCTTTAATCGCAATGACCTTGCGGATAAGGATGAGGAAAAATATGGTTTGAATGGATCCCCTACCCGAGTTGTGCGGATTTTTCCACCGGAAAAAACTCGAAAGACGGAGCTGGTGCAAGGGAATTCAACTGAGTTGGCTGATAAGTTTTACGAAACTCTAGCAGAATGGAAGTTTGTTTAATCATTATGAAAGCAAAGATCGTTATACACCAGCAACATGCTCAGAATCCCCAGGAACTGACAGAATTATGTCCTTTCGGTGCCATCGAATATATGAATGGGCAATTGAATATCAATGCAGCCTGTAAGATGTGTAAATTATGCGTTAAAAATGGACCGGTAGGTGTATTTGAGCTGATCGAAAAACAACAGGTCGAAATCGATAAAACACAATGGCGAGGAATTGCAGTTTATGTAGAAAATACGAATGGAGTTATCCATCCCGTGACGTATGAGTTGATCGGGAAGGCAATTGAACTGAGCAAGAAGATCGCTCATCCGGTATATGCTGTTTTCATTGGCTCTCAGATCAAAGAGCAGGCAAATGAACTCCTCTATTGGGGTGTTGATGCTGTCTATGTATATGATCAACCGGAATTTGCATCTTTCAGAATCGAACCTTATGCCGCGGCATTTGAAGACTTCATTTTGCAGGCGAGCCCTTCAACGATCCTGGTTGGCGGGACAACCCTGGGGCGCTCATTGGCACCGCGAGTTGCGGCTCGCTTTGGTACCGGTCTGACTGCAGATTGTACACACTTGGAAATGCAGGCAAATACCGATCTGGACCAGATTCGACCGGCGTTTGGTGGCAATATCATGGCACATATTCGCACACCCAATCACCGTCCTCAATTTGCCACCGTGCGCTACAAGATTTTTTCAGCACCCCAACGACGGGATGCTCGCAGTGGCACACTTATAACGCGAGAACTCCCCTCGGAAAAACTTGTTTCAAATATCCGGGTTCTTTCGCTAAAGAATAAGCCTGCGATTGTGAGTATCGAAGATGCACAGGTCATCGTGGTTGCCGGACGTGGTGTGCGGAAAAAGCAAGATATGGCAATGCTTCAATCCCTGGCGGAACGATTATCTGGGCAAGTCGCTGCCACCCGTCCATTGATTGAAGCTGGCTGGGTGGACGCCCGCTGTCAGATCGGATTGAGCGGGCGCACAGTAAGCCCCCAATTGCTAATTGCCTGCGGTGTATCCGGATCCGTCCAATTCAGCGCGGGTATGACCGGAAGCCAACATATTGTCGCTATCAATATTGATCCAAATGCGCCGATCTTTAAAATAGCCCACATTGGATTGGTTGGCGACCTCTATGAAATAATCCCGTTGTTGTTAGAGCGGATGGAGGCAGGCATGCATAGCAAACAAACCTCTCATCTGCCGTTTCCAGAGAATGTGGTGAAATGATGGCATATAAAAAAATAGATGAGCAGGATGTGCGAGAGTTGATCACAATTTGTGGTTGGGAATATGTAAAAACGCGGGAAGAGATCAGTGAGGATTTCAGTCATGATGAACTGGCTGGAATGCGCGCTTTCCCCGAAGTTCTTATTGAACCTGAAATGACCGCACAAGTATCAGCCATTATGAAATATGCTCATGAGCATTTGATTCCAGTTACGCCACGTGGACAGGGCACTGGCTTGGTGGGTGGGGCAGTCGCTGTGCAGGGTGGTATCCTGTTGAATTTAAGCCGGATGAATAAAATTCTGGAACTAGATGAGGCGACCATGACGCTGACCTTGGAACCCGGAGTGTTATTGATGGATATTTACAAATATGTTGAGGCATACGGTTTGTTCTACCCAGCCGACCCGGGTGAAAAGAGCGCCACGATCGGCGGAAATATTAGTACCAATGCAGGGGGGATGCGCGCTGTGAAGTACGGGGTTACCCGTGATTATGTCAAGGGCATGGAAGTGGTTCTTGCGGATGGTACGATCATGATGCTAAGCGGCAAGAATGCCAAAAATAGTTCCGGTTACAGCCTGAAAGACCTCATTGTTGGCTCAGAGGGTACCCTGGCGATAGTGACCAAAGCAATTTTGCGTTTGATTCCCCTCCCATCCCATGTCGTGACTTTGCTGGTACCTTTTTCCGGATTGGATGAAGCCATCCGGGCAGTACCTGAAATTGCCAGGTTGCAGAAAATGCCCACTTCTATTGAATTCATGGAAAAAGAGGTGATCATCGCCGCGGAGGAATATCTGGGAAAAAAATTCCCAAATAAATCAGCCCCTGCCTATTTATTATTATCGTTTGATGGGAACACCAGATTGGAAATTGAGGACGCCTATACCGCCGCTGCTGAAACCTGCCTGGAATATGGCGCGTTGGACGCTTTCATTGCCGATACGGAGGAAAGGCGTGAAAATATCTGGAGTGCACGCGGTGCATTTCTTGAAGCGATCAAAGCCTCTACTACCGAAATGGATGAGTGCGATGTGGTCGTTCCCCGCGATAAAATTATTGAAATCGTGGAATGCACCAGGCAATTGCAAAATGAAATGGATATCCGCATCATGAGCTTTGGACATGCGGGTGATGGAAATTTACATATCTATGTGCTGCGTGATGCCCTTGCTGACCTCGAGTGGGAAAATAAACTCAATGCCGTTTTTAATCGTTTGTATGCCCGGGCAAAAGAATTAGGCGGGCAGGTGTCGGGTGAACATGGAATAGGATATGCAAAAAAACACTTCCTTGCAGAATCATTGGGGGATAAAACGATTGAATTGATGCGCGGGATCAAGCAGGTTTTTGATCCGAAAAACATCCTCAATCCGGATAAGATATGCCAGTAGCTTCTGTGGAAAGATACAGGGTGCAGATCTCAAAAAACCCACTTATTGGTGCAGCAAGTTTGCCTGATCTTCACCGGCGCCATGAGGCGTAACGGGTGAGTATGGGAGAAAAACGACGAAGGTAGTGCTGGATAACAAGGATGAAAAGGCACACCATCAAAGCAACCATATGTTTATGAAAGATGGCGGAGCTACAGGATATGGGGAAAGCAGCAAAGTAGCGAACAGCAACAACACGCCTGACAGGTTTCCTTGATACAAAAATTTCAATCCATGCTCCCACATGGGGAGCGACGGCTGGGCAAGAGCAAAATAGTTTGTTTGAGGGCATTTCAATCCACGCTCCCACACGGGGAGCGACGTTAGTGATTATTATCAGGCAACCATAGCAGTAGATTTCAATCCACGCTCCCACACGGGGAGCGACGTAATACACGCCGATTTTTTTAGTTATCTTATTAATTTCAATCCACGCTCCCACACGGGGAGCGACATCACCCGGTTGATTATGTGCATTGGCAGAAATCAATTTCAATCCACGCTCCCACACGGGGAGCGACACGGTGCAGGCTTGTATGCCAGCGCAAAAGTTTTTATTTCAATCCACGCTCCCACACGGGGAGCGACTCCGCTGGGATTATGATATCGAGATGGCAAAGAATTTCAATCCACGCTCCCACACGGGGAGCGACTTAACGCCTGGTAGCAGGGCTGGCACACTTTGGTATTTCAATCCACGCTCCCACACGGGGAGCGACTTGATGCCCTATCCCAGATACTACTTGATGGGCATGATTTGTATTTCAATCCACGCTCCCACACGGGGAGCGACCTGAGACGTCTCGATCAGCCCAGTCTGGAGGATATTTCAATCCACGCTCCCACACGGGGAGCGACGCTTTGGAATGGGGAATTATTGTAACTTTGATAGATTTCAATCCACGCTCCCACACGGGGAGCGACATTTTCGATTTCTGTAGCTACATACCACTCTTCTATTTCAATCCACGCTCCCACACGGGGAGCGACAAGATGCCACAAAATTACTCAGAGATGAGGTTGTATTTCAATCCACGCTCCCACACGGGGAGCGACCAAATGTAATTCATACGAATACGATTTTGACAATATTTCAATCCACGCTCCCACACGGGGAGCGACATGTTATCTTCCTTTCTTTATTGTAAGGTAATAATTTCAATCCACGCTCCCACACGGGGAGCGACTCTATGTCTGCAGTTTTTCCCCCAAAATTTGATTTCAATCCACGCTCCCACACGGGGAGCGACCTGTTACATCTAAAGGTAACCCATCTACAGGGATTTCAATCCACGCTCCCACACGGGGAGCGACGCACTGCTTATGGCATTGACGTCATACATCAAGATTTCAATCCACGCTCCCACACGGGGAGCGACTTGAGGACAGCGCATTAACCGCCAACGATGGCATTTCAATCCACGCTCCCACACGGGGAGCGACTTGCGCTGGCATATAAGCCTGCGCCATACAATCCAATTTCAATCCACGCTCCCACACGGGGAGCGACCAAATGTATTGGGATATATCCGGCATTGAGAAAATTTCAATCCACGCTCCCACACGGGGAGCGACGTAATCGGCCGTGCCACTCTCGTTTATCGACCAGAATTTCAATCCACGCTCCCACACGGGGAGCGACCTGTCATTAGCGGGGGAACCTCAGACCAACTTTATAATTTCAATCCACGCTCCCACACGGGGAGCGACAAGTTGCAAATTTTCCGCCATGTCCAACCATTTTTATTTCAATCCACGCTCCCACACGGGGAGCGACAGATTATCTCGATGAAATAGAGAACGCCATCGGCATTTCAATCCACGCTCCCACACGGGGAGCGACCGGTTCTGTTGTGGAGATAATGGCGTGACAGCAAGCGAGATTTCAATCCACGCTCCCACACGGGGAGCGACGAGGCAAATTAATAATGATTATTAGTCCTGAAAGGAAATTTCAATCCACGCTCCCACACGGGGAGCGACGTCACGTTGTTACTGGTCATGCGTGGCAGATATTTCAATCCACGCTCCCACACGGGGAGCGACATCGGCTTCTGGTTGAAAAAATGGATGAGTGGTATCAGGATTTCAATCCACGCTCCCACACGGGGAGCGACGCAGCTGCTGATCAGATTTCCATTGATACAGAGGATTTCAATCCACGCTCCCACACGGGGAGCGACATGATGGCTTTCATCGCCCTACAGGTAGGCGATATTTCAATCCACGCTCCCACACGGGGAGCGACTTGATCAAGATATGGATTAAGAGGAATGTCATGTAATTTCAATCCACGCTCCCACACGGGGAGCGACATGACATCTGTCTACTGTGGCTGAAGTAAAATATTTCAATCCACGCTCCCACACGGGGAGCGACTTAACTTTTCGTTCATTTCATCCTCCTAAAATGATTTCAATCCACGCTCCCACACGGGGAGCGACTCACCGTTCGCTTCCGTTCCATCAGATGCAATATATTTCAATCCACGCTCCCACACGGGGAGCGACATTTCTTATCCCTAGATAAATCACAGCAAGCAATTTCAATCCACGCTCCCACACGGGGAGCGACTAGTATACTCTATATATGTCATATATCATGAGTGATTTCAATCCACGCTCCCACACGGGGAGCGACCAGGATTAGCGGATAAATATGATAGTCTTGACATTTCAATCCACGCTCCCACACGGGGAGCGACATAGAGGCAAGATGGCTTAATGGAGTTTGGAGAAATTTCAATCCACGCTCCCACACGGGGAGCGACGATTTGATTCATACGGATGTTTTTTGCCGTTAATATTTCAATCCACGCTCCCACACGGGGAGCGACCAGATAATGATCTTTTCATTTTCCGCTATTCCAATTTCAATCCACGCTCCCACACGGGGAGCGACCCAGCAAAGTATCAACTCTTTTATGTGGCAACTATTTCAATCCACGCTCCCACACGGGGAGCGACTTTTCCGTTTATGATGATCGCGTCATGTCGTGAATTTCAATCCACGCTCCCACACGGGGAGCGACTCATTACCGGTCTCTGCTCACGGTTGGTTGGATCTATTTCAATCCACGCTCCCACACGGGGAGCGACTCGGATCTGTTGGCGTTGTACCATACTTTTTTAGATTTCAATCCACGCTCCCACACGGGGAGCGACTGTTCAGGGTCACCTGATTTGTGGGCAATCACGTATTTCAATCCACGCTCCCACACGGGGAGCGACGGTCTATCTGGCAGTTTTGCGCGACCGGTGATGGAATTTCAATCCACGCTCCCACACGGGGAGCGACTTTCAGAAAATTGACCGGTAATGCTTACTGGTATCTATTTCAATCCACGCTCCCACACGGGGAGCGACATGGTTGATCGCGAAAGCAAAAAGCGCGTGGTCAATTTCAATCCACGCTCCCACACGGGGAGCGACAGGAACTGTTTAATCTGTGCTTGTTGAGTGGAAGTATTTCAATCCACGCTCCCACACGGGGAGCGACTATTATGGTATCCTATAAACGGAGGATAAAATATTTCAATCCACGCTCCCACACGGGGAGCGACCAATACCGGCAGGATGTTTATAACCTAACCGTAAAATTTCAATCCACGCTCCCACACGGGGAGCGACCGGTGAGCGGTTTCCATTTCTCGCCGGATAATATCTATTTCAATCCACGCTCCCACACGGGGAGCGACCCACTTCGATAATCCGAGCCGGATAACCGTCTTTTTATTTCAATCCACGCTCCCACACGGGGAGCGACTAAACTCAAAGAGCGGTAGCTTCTCCTGATCTGAATTTCAATCCACGCTCCCACACGGGGAGCGACCCTCCTGATTCACTGATTCTTTTGCAATACATTCATTTCAATCCACGCTCCCACACGGGGAGCGACGTCCGGTACTATGGCATCGTAGAGCGTTCCAAGAATTTCAATCCACGCTCCCACACGGGGAGCGACTGCTGAACTTCATTACCTCTGGCGGTTTATCCATATTTCAATCCACGCTCCCACACGGGGAGCGACGATAGAGAGTGGCGAGGCATTGGCGATGATAGAATTTCAATCCACGCTCCCACACGGGGAGCGACATCAATCCTTCAACAATTGCGGTAATGCCATCTTCCATTTCAATCCACGCTCCCACACGGGGAGCGACACGAGACCTTAATTACTTTAGGGTTGAGTTTGATATTTCAATCCACGCTCCCACACGGGGAGCGACTTACTAGGGCTAGACGCACCTCAGAAAATAGATCAGAATTTCAATCCACGCTCCCACACGGGGAGCGACACGCAAAACATATTCCATACAATGGCGTTGCATCCATTTCAATCCACGCTCCCACACGGGGAGCGACTAGCAAGAAGGGTATACAGTGAATACGTACACGGAATTTCAATCCACGCTCCCACACGGGGAGCGACCTCATGTATCTCTGTTCCCCGCAAGCAGCGATTTATTTCAATCCACGCTCCCACACGGGGAGCGACTTATATCATATTGGCGAAGTTCGCCATATTAATAATTTCAATCCACGCTCCCACACGGGGAGCGACAGAAAGCTTGCCTGCTGCGCCTGACGTTCCGGAGATTTCAATCCACGCTCCCACACGGGGAGCGACATCTGCAATAAAGTATATTGGTTATTGGTTCATAATTTCAATCCACGCTCCCACACGGGGAGCGACC
>LDZT01005139.1_pt1 | contig 32728 bp, 32 predicted proteins | sample 615521 | NCBI WGS metagenome assembly LDZT01 (sample SAMN03408292, study PRJNA278302) | terrestrial metagenome | isolation source: oil reservoir sample SB1 | place: USA: Alaska, North Slope, Schrader Bluff formation | collected 2011-09 | reverse complement strand
GTCTGATCGAGCGACTCGTCGAAGAAGTCCGATGCCTCCAGAGAGGCCTCCGGCGAGGGCGTTTCCCCGGTGGACTCCGTAGGTTGCGCAACGGGCACGTCGACGGGACCAGCCGCAGCGGCGCCGTAGTACTGCTCCAGCGCCGCCGCCACGGAGCTCGCCTCCGCGATGACGGGCTCGACCTCAAGCCCGATCGCGGACGCGACCAGGTCGAGACCGAAGACATCCATCGGGTCGCCTACCGCCACAGTGAGCATGCCCTCGATCTCGAACATGGGCAGCACCTCGTACCCACGCGCGACAGAGGCGGGCACCAGGGCGACCGCCTCATCCTCTGGCGCATAGCTGGCGAGGTCTACCTGCGGGACGCCCATGTCGTGTTCGAGCACCGACAGCACGTCGTTCGCGCTCACATACGCCCGCTCTGTGAGCACGACGCCCTCATGCACGCCACGGGAGCGAGCCGCCTCCACCACGCTCGCTACCTGCTCGACGGTCATCAGGCCTACGGCCACGAGGCCGTCCAGCACGCGACGGGAGATGCCACTGGCCGGGGACATGTGGCCCCCTAACCCTGTGCCTTCGAGAGCTCTTCCGCCACCGCGGCGAGCAGGGTGTCCGGCTCGACGGGCTTGGTCAGGTACTGGTTGGCACCCGTGCGGATACCGGTGGCCATGGCCTGCTCCTCGGTCTTCGCGGTGAGCATGATGATCGGTATCTGCTTGTAGTTCTGGTCGAACTTGAGCAGCCTGCACACGCGATACCCGTCGAGCTTGGGCAACATCACGTCGAGAAGTATCAAGTCGGGCTTCTCGGCGCGTGCGGTCTCCAGCGCCTCGGCTCCATCGGATGCCGTTATGACCTCATAGCCCCCCGCCAGAAGGATCGCCTTTATCATCTCGAGGATGGTCGGGCTATCGTCGACCGCAAGGATCCGCGCGCCTGCCATTCCAGTCTCCCTCCCGATTGGTCCGCACCCCATGCGGTGTTCGCGCACGCGGCGCTCTGACCGGCGGCGTCACGCCTTGCCGGTCGCCTTCCGACACTCTATCAGACTGCGCTCACACGTCCGTGCCAGCAGATCCGCCTGGAATCCGCCGGAAAACTCCGTCCAGCCCCCCTCGGGGCTCTTCTTCAGCGCCTTCAACGCGTTCTCGTACTCCTTCGCCGCGGCGTCGAACTGCCGCTGCGACTTGTAGATGTTGGCGAGATTCAGGTGTGCGAGCGCGAAATCGGCATCGATATACACCGTCTTCTTGAGTTCGCTGATCGCCCGCACGAAGTCACCCTGCCGCTGATAGATGATGCCGAGGATGTACCGGGGCACCGGGAGCAGCGGGTCGATCGCCAGCGCCTTGTGGCACTCGGCGAGCGCGCGCTCATAGTCGCCGGTGTCGGCATGCACGTATCCGAGGAGCAGATGCGCCTCGGCATTGTTGGGATCGGCATCCAGGATGCTGCCGGCGGCCTCGACGACCCGCTCGGGTCGTCCGTCCTTCAGGTCCTTGCGCGCACGCTCGAGGACGGCCCCGACGTCGAGGACAGGGCCTTCCTCCGACCCGCCCGCGCCTGCAGGGGCCGACACGCTCGCAGGCTCCGATCGCGCGAACGCGCTGCGGGACACGCTCCGGGTACCCCGCTCCGCCGTCGCCTCCGACCGGGCCCTCCGCCGGGAGGCCGAGGATTCCGCGCGGGTGGCCGCCGATGCGGACCGCCCTGCGGCGTCGGTCGACCGCCCTGTCGAGATCGGCCGGCCCGGGGATTTCTTCCGATAGAGGAACACCCCGCCCACCTCGACGGCCTCGAAGTCATCGCTGATCGAGGTGAGCGTCTCGGAGTGCCCGATGAACAGGTAGCCGCCCTCGTTCAGGCTGTCGAAGAAGTTCCGGACCACGCGCCGCGTCGACTCGATGCGGAAGTAGATGGTGACGTTGCGACAGAAGATGATGTCCCAGTTGCCCATGAGCGAGAGCGGGTACGGTTCCTTGATGAGGTTCTGGTAGCCGAAGTCCACGAGAGAGCGCACACGATCGTTGACCCGGTAGTCTCCGCTCATCGTGCGCTCGAAGTGACGCGAGATGACATCGGGTGTGACGTTCATCATCGCGCGCTTGCCGTAGACGCCGCTCTTGGCGCGCGCGAGCGCCTTGGTCGAGACGTCAGTTCCCAGGACCTGCGGCTTCCATTCGCTCGCGGTGATGCCCGTGTCGAGCAGCGACATGGCGATCGAGTACGGCTCTTCGCCCGTGGAGCATCCGGCCGACCACACCCTGAGGTTGCGATTACCGGGTTCTTTCCGTGCCATGATCTCGGGGGCCACCGAGTCGCGCAGTGCGTCGAACTGCGCCGGGAACCTGAAGAAGCTGGTCTCGTTTATGGTCACCAGGTTCAGCAACTCGTTGAACTCGTGGTCGTCGCGCCCGAGCGCGTCGTAGTAGTCGTTCAACGTGTTGTAGCCGAGCCGCGTTGCCCTGGTCACCAGGGAGATGCGCAGCGAGTCGAGCTTCGACTCCTCGAGGTAGATGCCGGAGTGACGGTGGATGAGGTCCCTGAAGCGTCGGAACTCCTCGATGCTCAGGTCCTTCGCCAGGTCCTCGTTCAGCATGCGATCACCGCGATCGCCCTCACGACACGCCTACGCGGTCGTCGATGCGTTCGATCAGCCCCGCGGCGTGCATGCCGTAGAGGATCTTCGCCGTCTCGAAGTCGTTGTAGCCGGTCAGATCGACGAGCTCCCCGACCGATCGGCCGCCGTGGAGATAGCACAGCAGCATCCACTCACGCGGCTTCAGGTGGATCTCCATCGACTTGTCGCCCGGCGCCGAGGCCATGATGAACTCGGTGTCCATGCTGGGAATCTTCTGCTTGATCTTGCTCCAGAGCTCGAGCCTCCGCGACGCCTCCATGATGATGTTCTCCACCGAGACGGAGATGCCGATGTCTTCGTCATCACAGGTCTCGTCTGGCTCGAATCTCAGCTCCCCCTCCTCCCACCGGAAGAGGTCGAAGAGCGTGTCGTTGATCTGGTCCTGGATGAACGCCTCAAGGACGCGGCCGTCGAGGTAACCCTCGTCCACCAGGATCTGCCCAAGCCGCCTCCCGGCCTTCTCCTTCTTCTGGATCTTCTGGAGGCCGAGCGCCTGCCGCAACTGCTTCTCCGAGATCACGCCGGCTTTGACCAGGCGTCTGCCGAGGGACTCACGGTGCCAGTTGGAGCTCGCGAAGAATACGCGACCCTTCTTGAAGCACACCTTGCCCTGCGCATCGGAGCGCTCGAGGTGCAGCGTGCCGGTCTTACGGCCTGTAGCGAGCAGGCGGAACATGTCCGAGATGGAGAAGTCTCTGAGGTTGCCCTCGAGCGCCACGAGTGGTTGCTCCTCTGATCGCGTAGAGACGGTGGACGAACGGCGCCGCGTCACGGCTGCCGCACAATCGTAGCACGTCGTGCGGGGGCCACAAACGTCACAGAATCTAATCCTGAACGGGTCTTGCGCCCCCGCTTAAGTTCCCTTAGGATGGACCTTGAGCATATGCGAATATGCGAATATGCGAGAGGGAGACATGGACGAGCACGAGTTCTACTGTCTGCATTCGGATCTCTGTAAAACGCTCGCGAACGAGAAGCGCCAGATGATCCTCGGGGCGCTCCGCGACGGGGAGCGGAGCGTGAGCGAGATCCAGGCCGCCACGGGCATACCGCAGGCCACGCTCTCCCAGCACCTCGCCATCCTCCGTTCACGTGGGGTCGTACGCACACGGCGCGCGGGCAACCACGTCTACTACGACATCATCAATCCCAAGATCATCCAGGCGTTCGATCTCATCACCGAGGTGATGCAGGAGACGATCGAGCTCCGCAGAGGAACGGTCGAGGGCATCCCAGGGGAATAACCGCTGCCGCGCGCGGCAGCGGTCGTAGGGTCCGTATGACGAGGCAAAGGGAGGCGCACGGTGACTGACGAAGGCAAGAAGAGCCTCGCGATGGTGGTGATGAGCGGCGACATGGACAAGTTGTTCGGCGCATTCATCATCGCCAACGGCGCGGCCGCGATGGGTATGGACGTGACGATGTTCTTCACGTTCTGGGGCCTGCGCGCGATCAAGAAGGACGTCCGCACCGGCAAGACGTTCTTCGGCAAGATGCTTGGCGCGATGTACGGCGGCGACATCATGAAGGCCAACCCGAGCAAGTTCAGCTTCGGGGGCATGGGCCGCTGGATGTTCGGCAAGATGATGGGCAAGCACAACGTCCAGAAGCTGAATGAGATGCGCGATCTGGCTGTGCAGCTCGGCGTGAACATGTACGGCTGCCAGATGTCGATGGACGTCATGGAGATCCCGCAGGAGACCTTCATCGACGGCGTGCAGGACCCCGTGGGCGTGGGCTTCTTCCTGCTGAAGGCCCAGGACGCGGACATCCAGCTGTTCATCTAGCACGGATCCGGGAGAGACCCGCCCGCTGATGCTGCGGGCGGTGGACAGTGAAGGCGCACGACGTGCGCACCGATCGGGAAAGGAACCATCATGTCTGACGACATCAAGGTCGACCTCGAACTGGACCTCAAGGGCCTGCTCTGCCCCCTGCCGATGGTGAAGGTCAGCCAGAACATCAACAACGTGCCCGTGGGTGGCGTGATCCGCGCTGTCGCCACCGACCCGGGCGCCATGGCCGACATCCCCGCGTGGGCGCAGTCCACCGGCAACGAAGTCCTGTCCGCCGACAAGGAAGGCTCCGAGTTCGTCTTCCTCGTCAAGCGAGTCAAGTAGCGGGGGCTCACCACCTACCATGGAAACCTATCTCTGGATCACATCCGTGTGGGGTGTGTACATCGCGCTCGCGGTGTTCATCGTGGGGATGGGGTGGCGCGTCTACCAGTGGGCGACCACCCCCAAGTCCCCCGTGCGCCTCGGCATGTTCCCGAAGCCTGCGACCAAGGGCGGGCGCTTCTGGAAGATGCTCAAGGACACGTTCGTTGCACCCCACTCGGCCAAGATCGAACCCAAGATGTACTTCTTCTCGATGCTGTTCCACATCGCGGCCCTGGCCGCGTTCGTGGGTCACCTGCGCATCCTCGGCGAGTACCCCATCCTGCCCGACCTCCTCGGCGAGCACGGTATGGACACGTTCGCCGCGTGGGCGGGCTCGATCGCCGGCACGCTGATGCTCGTGGGCATCATCTTCTGGATCGGCCGCAGGACCTTCGGCCCGTACAAGAACCTCTCCGTGCCCGAGGACTACCTGCTGCTGTTCCTGCTCTTCGGCGTGATCGTCATGGGCGACCACCTGCGGTTCGTGTACGGCAGCTTCATCCACGCCGACACCTACCAGGCGTGGTTCCAGAGCCTGCTCGCGTTCAAGCCCGCGTTCCCCGACAAGCTGCTCGCCGGCAACGTAGGGTGGTCGCTCGGCACGCACATGCTCTTCACGGACCTGTTCCTGATCTACTTCCCGTTCAGCAAGCTGGTGCACGCCATCGGCTCGCTGGCCGCGAACTACGTGAGGAGTGAGTGATGATGGAGGCGATCCGGCTCGAGACCCTCACGGGCGTCATCGACAAGAAGATGAACCGCCAGCTCAAGCAGTACATCGACATCTGCGCGCGCTGCGCGATCTGCAAGGACGCGTGCCATCAGTACGTGGGAACGGGCGACTTCAAGTACCTCCCGGCGCGCAGGGCCGAGCTCATCAGGCAGATCTACAAGAAGTACTTCGACGGCGCGGGACGCTTCATGCCGGCGCTCTACGAGGCGCGCGACCCTGACGAGAACCTGCTCGACGAGCTCTACGACTCCACGTACGCATGCACCGGCTGCCGCCGCTGCATGTACTACTGCCCCTTCTCGATCGACACGGCATGGATCCTGTCGGTGGCCAAAGCGATCCTCATCGCGGCAGGCCGGGGCAACGAGATGCTCGGCCAGCTCGCCGACGCCGCGATCTTCAAGGGCGAGAACGCGGCGATGTTCGAGGGCGTCATGCTGAGCGGCTTCGAGGACATCACCGAGGAGGTCCGCGCCATCACGGGCAACCCGGAGCACAAGGTGCACGTGAACAAGGAGGGCGCCGACATCCTGTACGTGGCGCTCGCCGGGGCGCACTCCATCCGGCCCGCAGCCGTGATCTTCGAGGAAGCCGGCGAGAACTGGACGATCTCGATGTTCGAGGCCGCCAACTACGGCTTCTTCTACGGCGACACCGAGAAGGCGCGGCTGATCACCAAGCGCTACATCGACGAAGCCAAGCGCCTCGGCGTGAAGGAGATCGTGGTGCCGGAGTGCGGCCATGCCTACCGCGTCGCCGAGTTCTTCTACGAGGCGTGGAGCAAGGAGCCGATGCCGTTCAAGGTGAGCCACATCCTTGAGAAGGTCGACGAGTACATCAAGGCCGGACGCATCACCGTGGACAAGAGCAAGATCGACGGCAAGGTCACCTATCACGACCCGTGCCAGCTCGGCCGGAACGGCGGCAAGTTCGAGCAGCCGCGCGACATCGTGAAAGCCGTCACCGACGACTTCGTGGACCTTACCCCCAACCGCGCCGAGCAGTGGTGCTGCGGCGGCGGCGGCGGGATCGTGGCCATGGAGGAGTTCAAGGACGTACGGCTGAAGTCGGGCATCAAGAAGGTCGAGCAGCTCCGCGCGAGCGGCGCCAGCGTGCTGGCGTGTCCGTGCGAGAACTGCCGCCTGCAGATCGAGGAGCTCAACGAGGTGCACGGGCTCGGACTCGAGATCTGGCAGGTCATCGACCTGGTGGTGGCTGCCATGCCGCTTCCGGGGAACGATGCGGCCGAGAGCGAGGCCTCAGCCGAGGTGTGACACACGGGCGCTGAGCGCTCGAGCGAGAGTGATGAAGGGCGTCGGGCCTCCGGCGCCCTTCACGCGTTCGGCGCGCCGTCCTAGACCGCGCGCGCGGCCTCGAGCGCGGTCACCAGACCGGCCACCTCGCGCTCGGTGGTGATGCCGCCGTCGTCGGCCACGAGCAGCCCGCCGGCCTGCGCGAGGACCCCGATCGTGCTGCCGAGAGCCTCCGCACGTGCCGCGTTGCCGAGCTCTCCCGTGAGTAGACCGCCGATGAGCGCCAGGCCGGCTTCGCGCGCCGCCCAGAAGAGGCGGTCGAACGCCTCGAAGCCGAGCCCTCCCCCGGCATGGATCGCCACGAACCCGGCGCGGGCGATCGCCGGCAGCAAGGGCCGTACGTCGCCATCGGAGTGGAACACCGCCGGCACGCCCAGCGCTCGCGCGGTCTCCACCACGCGTGCGTATCGCGGCAACAGCTCGGCGATGGCGAAATCGGGCGCCACTAGCGGGCCGTCGGTCCCCGCGACGTCCTCGGCCAAAACGACCGCCCGGGCGCCTGAGCCCACGCCCGAAGAGACGAGATCGAGGATGTCGTCGAGCCCGGCCTCGAGGCGCTCCCCCACTGCCGAGGGATCGGTGAGCGTGGCCCGGAGGCCCTCTATCTCGCCCCACGACTCGATCACCGGCCACAGCGGCCCGCTCACCGACCACAGCGGCGCCACGTCGGCCTCCACGAGGGTGTCCACGGCGTCTGCCGCCCACGGCTCCCCGGCCGGAACGAACGCGAACGACGCCCCGAGCGAGACGCACGCCTCGGACAGGTCCTCCACCGGTCCGCGGATACCGCCCACCACGGGGCCCAGCGTCTGGTGCGGCACGAAGGTGAGGCCGAAGGGGAACGGAGTGCCCCGCAGATCGAGCGCGCTCATCGCTAGAACAGCTTCACGCCGGCGGAGACGAGCTCGGAGGCGCCCCATATCACGAAGAACGCAACCACCACGCCGAGCGAGACGGCGAGGAACGCACGCTTGGGCTCCATGTCGAGCAGCCACGAGGCGGCCGTTCCGGAGTATGCGCCGCTTCCCGGCAGCGGGATGGCCACGAACACCGCAAGGCCGAGGAACCCGTACTTCTTCACGTACGGATGCGCCTTGGCCCGGATGCTCTCGAACTTGCGGTGCAGCCACCCGTCCTCGGGGAACCGCTCGTACATGAACTCGAGGAAGTAGTAGCCCGGCCAGAAGATCACCAGGTTCGCGATGAGGATGAGCGGCAGATACACCTGCTCGGCCTGCTGCACGGCAAGCGGCACGGCGGCCCGCGCCTCGATCCACGGGATCCATGTGATCACGATGTACTTCAGCCACTCGGGCAGGCCGCTCACGAACTCGGGCATCTCTTACCTTTCAGGGGAGAACACGTCGTAGATCCGCTCGACCTCGGATCGCCAGTAGGCCTCGGGATCGGAGACATCGCGGCCGAGGCGCGCCGCGTTCCGGAAGTAGCCATCGCCCGGCATGCCGGTGTCAGCCCGTACCACGAGCGACGCGAGCATGATGCCATGCCTGGCGTCGGCCTCGGTGCATATCTCGTTGAGGAAGCCCATGATCGCCCACGAGAAGGGCTTGAGCGTGATGGCGTCGACCGACCGGCAGATCTCGGCGTACGTGATCGTGCCGCGCTGGCGCGCCCGCTCCTCGAGGATCGCGTTGGCCTGGGCTTTGGCGAACTCCCACGCCTCGACCGGGAAGCCGTATCTCGTATTCTCGGACATGCAGGGAGTATGCCACAGGGAGGGGACACCGGGCTCAGGCGACACGGCCCCGTTTCCTGCAGCGCGTAGAATGGGCCGCATGAACGAACGCTATGACATCCCAGCTGACGACGACGCGCTTCTGGCCGAGTGCGATGTGCAGGTGTTCCGCGGCTCGGGCCCGGGCGGGCAGAGCGTGAACACCACGGACAGCGCCGTGCGCCTGCGACACCGTCCGAGCGGCATCACGGTGGTGGGACGGCGCGAGCGCAGCCAGCTGCAGAACAAGCGCGACTGCCTCGAACGGCTGCGTGCCAGGCTCGAAGAGCACAACGCCGCGCTCGATGCGCCCAAGCGCGTCCCTACGCGCAAGAGCCGCGCTGCCAAGGCCCGACAGGTGGAGGCCAAGCGCAAGCGCTCGCGTACCAAGCGAGCGCGCGGACGGGTGGACCGCCGGGAAGAGTAGCGGACGACCTGAGTGATTCCCCGAGTGCACCCCGCTGGCCTGGGCGAGTCGGACCGGGCAATGGCATTGTCCTACTCGATGTCTATCGATATACTTGGCGTTGTACGCAACCGTTATCGACATGGAGTCTGGCATGGATACCGTCACCATCTCGCCCAAGTTCCAGGTGGTCATTCCTAAGCGGATCCGCGAGCGCCTGGACCTGCGCCCGGGTCAGCAGGTGCAGGTCATCGAGTACGGCGACCGGATCGAGTTCATGCCGGTACGTTCGATCGCGAGCATGCGAGGCTTCCTCTCGGGCATCGACACTTCGGTGATTCGTGAGGATGACCGTGTATGAACGTTGTCGATTCATGTGGATGGCTCGAGTATCTGGCATCCGGGCCGAACGCCGACTTCTTCTCGCCCGCACTGACCGACGTCGAATCGCTCATCGTTCCCGCGGTCAGCATCTATGAGGTCTTCAAACGAGTTCTACAGCAGCGTGATGAGGGCGATGCGTTTCAGGTTGTGGCACTCATGCAACAAGGTCGGATAGTGGACTTCGATGCGACCTTGGCGATCGAGGCAGCGACATTGAGCGTCGACCTTGGACTGCCTATGGCCGATGCGATCATGCTGTCCACGGCACGAGCCCACGGAGCGACCCTCTGGACACAGGACTCCCACTTCGAAGGCGTTGAAGGGGTGCGCTACAAGGATGTTCGGCCGGGCTGACAAGCGATGTGCGCCGACCCACCACGCCTTCGATCAGCACCTGACCGTCGCTCGAAAGTCCAACCCCTTGCACATCGAACCAGAAGTCCCGGGATTCATGGCGCGAGAAGGCCGGTACGGTCTCGTGCAGCGAGTCGATGTCACGCCCCGGGTCATCGGCGCACGCTGCAACTGAATGCGCTGCCAGCAGCACCAACATGCACACCGTTATCCGCTTCGTTCGTCAGGCCTCAGAGGATCAGAACCGGGCCTGACCACAGGTGCACGGAAGACCACGAGCGAACACGCGGATACATCCACACCGGTCACCACGGTGAACCCCACTACGGCACGGCCCCGTCATCACCATCCGGACGCACGCAAACGCGCCCGCCCGCGTGATAGCGGACAGGCGCATGAGGTGTGTGGTGGAGGCGCGGAGAATCGAACTCCGGTCCACGACAGCCCCCTGGGGAGCATCTCCAGGCTCAGTCACATCTTGGCGTTCGGTCGGGGCGACACGGTGTGACGAGCGTGCCCCTTCCTAGCTGGTTCGGTCTTTCGCTGAAGCATACCGGCTACGTCTTCAGCGGCAGTCCCCTTTAGTGACGTCGGATCCGGTGACGGGGACGCTCACCGGGCGACGTCGCTGCGCTATTTAGGCAGCGAGTGCGAAATCATTGTCGACGCTTGAGCGTCTTTTGCCCCTGTTTAACGAGGTAAGGCGACCTCGGCCTGCTTCTCCCCTCAGAACTCCCGTGTCGAAACCAGTCGCCCCCGGAAGGTGAGGTATGTGAAGGTGCTTCCCGCGCGGCGCCTCATCGCCTGGCGGGTCTTGCAGTATAGACTCCGAGCACGCGCTATGCCACCTGCACGAGAGGCCGCTATCGAGTACCCTGTGGGAAAGAGCCGCGCAAGGCGGCCGCCGAGAGGAGCAGCAATGGACAGCAACTCCTACCCACCTCCCCCGTCGGTTCCGGAGCCTCCGCCGACCCCTCCCGCACCCCCGGAATCGCAGATGCCCCCGGCACCTGTAGCGCCGGATCCCGGCGCCGTTCCGCCTGCCGCTCCGCCTCCCGGCATGCCGCCGGGCACCGGCGGATCAGCCGCGCCTGAGCCCAAGAAGAAGAACAAGGCGCTGATCATCGCGATCGTTGTGCTGGCGGTGCTGCTGCTGTGCTGCGGCGGAGCCGCACTCGGTGGCTGGGCCCTCTTCTCCGCGGCCGAGGATGAGATCACGAGCGAGATCCCGCAGGAGCCGGACGTGGATACCGAGGCTCCCGACAGCGGCGACACGGGCGACACCTCCGGTGACACCGCAACGCCCGCCGGCGGGCTGCCGGAGTGGACCGCGTTCCAGCCCTCGCTGGTTGACGCATCGATCTACGCCGCGCCCACGGCCGACCAGGCCGCACTCGCCGAGGAAGTCACCGCCGAGGTCTATCCCGGATTCCGGGTGGAGGACGTCGTGGTGGAGCCGGGCGGCGAGGACGCCGAGAACTACTACCCGGACATCATCTACGTGAAGGCCGCGTACGGAGACGAGCCATCGGCTCGCATCGCCTACTACTTCTGGGCGGACCCTGAGGCTGCGGCAGCGGCCGGCGTCCATCTTGGGCCCGAGCAGGCGGAGTCGTACGAGACGCTCGCCGAGTCGAGCGACGGCACATCGTACATCTACGACCACGAGAACCTCGACACGCTCGTCGGCGGGGTCTCACAGCCGGACCTCATCGATGTGCTGGCACAGGCCGACGAGGACTTCCCGGGCTACGTGGCCTTCATCTCGGGCATGGACGGCGAGTCGATCGGCATCGTGGTGACGCGCTGGGAGGTCTTCCCCGACCTCGCCGAGGGCCTCACGGTCACCTACTACGAGGCGCCCGGCGGCTGGACGGTGGACGAGATCACCGACTGGTAGCAGCCGCCGCGAGTCGTACACAGCAGAAGGGCCGCCCCTCAAGGGCGGCCCTTCGTGGTTCCGTGTGCGGGCTCACTCGCCCTTCGTGCGCTCGCGCAGGGCGCGCTCCACATCCCGTTTCTGATCGCGCTCGGCGATCGCCTCACGCTTGTCGTAGAGCTTCTTCCCTCGCGCCAGACCAAGCTCGAGCTTCACCATGTTCCCTGACGACAGATAGAGCTTGAGCGGCACGAGCGTGTAGCCCCGCTCCTTGGTCTTGCCGATGAGATACCGGATCTCGGACTTGTGCAGCAGGAGCTTCCGCTCGCGGTCTACGCGCACGTTGCTGCGGTTGCCGTGGCTGTACGGCGAGATGTGGACGTTGTGGAGCCACACCTCGCCCCTGCGCACGGTGGCGAAGCTGTCGCGGAGGTTGGTCTTGTTCTCCCGGAGCGACTTGACCTCGGTCCCGGTGAGCACGATACCCGCCTCGAACGTCTCGTCCACGAAGTAGTCGTGGTACGCCTTCTTGTTGGTGGCGATGATCTTCTCTTGACGTGCCATCTAGCCGCTGGTTCCTTTCACGGACTGTGTGCTGCTGATGCTAGCATGAGCGCGAGGCCCGCTCACGGAAGGAAGCGACGATGGACACCATGGGGTATCAGTACCCGCCGTCCCCCCAGCGCAACGACCCGCAGTACATCGCCTACCTCGAGCAGCGTATCGTGGCGCTGGAGGCGCGGCTGCCCAAGACGAAGGTGGTCGCCCAGGGTTTCCTGGCCCGCGCCTTCGCGATCTGGGGCCACTACTTCGTGGCCCAGTTGCTCATCGGCCTGATCATCGGCGCGATCATGATGCTGATAAGCCTCATCTTCGCGGGAAGCATGGCGGCGATCTTCGGCCCGATGATCGAGAACGCTTCCTACTACTAGGACGTCCGAGGCGCATTCCCTGCCCGGGATCGACACGACAGGGGCGGCACCCGGCCGCCCCTGTACGTGAGATCACGTTCGTTGCCCACCAGCCCTACGGCGTGAAGTCCACCGCCGGATCGAGACGCCGCACGAACGCGGCGAGCATCTTGGCGGTGTTCTCCACGTCCTCGAGCGCGAGCACCTCGGTGGGTGTGTGCATGTAGCGGAGCGCCACGCTCACGAGCGCGGCCGCCTTGCCCCCACGTGAGAGCTGGATCGCGTTCGCATCGGTGCCGGTGCCTCGCGGCGCGCCTTCCACCTGGTACGGGATGCCCTCGGCCTCGGCGGCCTCGCACAGGAGTTCGAACACGCGCGGGTTGATGTTGGCGCCACGGGAGATCACGGGGCCGCCGCCGCACTTCACCTCGCCGAACTTCCGCTTGTCCACATCCAGGTAGTCGGTGGCATGCGTGACCTCCACGGCGATGCCGACGACCGGGTCGAGGCTGTACGCCGAGGTGGTGCCGCCGCGCAGGCCGATCTCCTCCTGCACCGTGCCGGCCGCCACGAGGTCACCCGCCGCGCCACCGCCCTCCTTCACAAGACGCAGCGCCTCGGCGCATATCCAGGCGCCCATCTTGTCGTCGAACGCCCGCGAGACCGCCATGCCTTCGCCGAAGGTCTCCAGGCCCACGCCGTAGGTGACCGGATCGCCTACACGCACCTTCTTCTTCACCTCGTCACCGCTCATGCCGAGGTCGATGAACATCCGGTCGATCTTGACGACCTTCTTGCGATCCTCGTCTTCCAGCAGGTGGATCGGGAGGCGGCCGAGCACGCCACGGAGCACGCCGTCCTTGGCGTGGACATCCACGCGCATGCCCGGCAGGATCTGCGGGTCATGACCGCCGATGGGCGCGAACGCGCAGAAGCCGTCATCGGTGATGTAGGTGACCATGAAGCCGATCTCATCGATGTGGCCGGCGAGCATGACGCTGGGGCCGTCGCCCGTGCCCTTGAGCAGCGCGTGCACCGAGCCCATCACGTCGGTGGTGACCTCGTCGGCCAGAGGTGTGACGTACTCGCGGAACACCTTTGCGGCGGGCTGCTCGTAGCCCGAAGGCGAAGGCGACTCGATGAGGGTCTTGAAGAACTCGAATGACTCGGGACGCATGAAACCGCCTCCTCGTTGGATATGATGACGAACCGTTAGTGTACCCTTGCGCATCGCGGGGCACCAGCCGGCGCAGCACTCCTACCGCGCGTCGCGCGAGCGTCCCTTGTGCTCGTACATGCGCTCGTCGGCCCGGCTCAGGGCGTCATCGATCGTCTCGCCTGCCGCGGGATCGTACGCCGCCCACCCCCAGCTCAGATCCACCCATGGCTCGTCGCCGGCGGCGTCCCGGCCCTTGCGCACGGCCGACCCGAAGCGCGAGAGCACGGTGTCCGCCATCGCGTCATCCTGCTCGGAGAAGCACACCACGAACTCATCGCCGCCCATACGGGCGATCACATCGGACTCCCGGAACGTATCACGCAGCAATGTGGCGGCGTTCACGAGCGCACGGTCGCCCTCCTCATGGCCGAGTGTGTCGTTCAACGTCTTGAGCCCGTCACAGTCGATGAACACCAGGTGCAGCCGGGCGCCAGTTCGCTCGGCCTCACGGGCCATGTGCTCGGCCACGGTGAAGAAGCCGCGCCTGTTGTAGAGGCCGGTGAGCTGATCGTGGATCGCCAGCTCGCGCACCTCGTCCTCCATGCGCTTGCGCTCGCTCACATCCACCACGCTCGTGACCATATACTCCTCGCCATCGGAGCGCAGCGTCTCCATAGAGACCATGCCGATGATCGGCTCACCGGCGCTGCTCCGGAACTCGACCTCACGGCGGTCGACCTCGCCACCTGAGCGCAACTCGGCTATCAGCGTGCTTCGGTCACCCCAGCGCCCCCAGACCCCTAGCTCGCGACTGCTCCTGCCGATCACCTCGTCGCGCGAGTAGCCGGTAAGGTCGCTGAACGCCTCGTTGACCTCGAGGATCGTCCCGTCGGCGAGCCGGCTGAGCACCATCGCGAACGGCGAGGCCCTGAACGCGCTGGCGAGGATCCCCTCCTGGGTCCTGAGCTGCGCGCCAAGCATGCGGTAGAGCAACAGCGCCAAGGAGAAGGTGATCGCCACGACCGCTGCCGAGTGCAAGGTGATCAACATCACGTCGGCCGACGTCGAGCGCATGAACGTCGGCCCGGCGCCGAGAGTCATGATGCCGATCGCTCTCATCACGTGGACCGCGGTGAGGAATGCGAAGGCCAGGCCGACATCACGGGTCAGTCGCCGCAGAGACCGCTCCACGCCCACGAACATCAGCCATGCGGACTCGCCGGAGATGATGCCGAGCACCAGGGCGTTCACGAATACCCTGAACGTCTGGTCGACCGGGTCGAATGCAAAGTACACGCTGTACGCGGCGTACGCGATGAGCAAGAGCGTCTCGGCGTGCTTCGGTCGAACGCGATCCACGAGATGCTCCAGGCCCACGAGCACCACGAGGCTGCCTGCAAGCAGAAGGATACTGGCGAGGGAGAGCGAGAGCAGGTCCGGGATGAGTTCGCGGAGCGCGAGGAGCGTCACGCCCAGCGCCGACGCGGCAAGGCCACCCGCCACCCACTGCATGCCATCGAAGCGCTCACGACTCTGATACCACAGCGCGCCCGCGATCGCGGTGCAGGTGGCGAACACGGCCACCATCCCCACCAGCGCAGTACGCATGTCCAGGGCGTCCATGTCAGATTCTCCGTTGTCGGTGAGCCGTTCGGGCGACGCCGATCCCGCTACGCGAGCTCGAAGTCGAGCCGGCGTTCCATCACGCTTGCATCGACCACCCGCACCGTCACCGGCTGTCCGAGCCGGTAGGCGGCGCCGGTGTTCGCCCCGCGCAACATGAAGCGCTCCGCATCGAGCTCATAGTAGTCATCGGTCATCGCTTCCACATGCACAAGCCCTTCGGCCGTGTTCTCCAACTGCACGAACAGGCCGAACCCCATCACCCCGGTGACGATCCCGTCGAACGTCTCACCGAGATGCCGCTTCATCAGCGCTACGAGCTTCACCTTCTGGCTCTCGTTCTCAGCGGCCTCCGCTTCGCGCTCCATGGTAGACGAGTGCTCGGCAAGCCACTCCAGTTCGGGCACCATCTCCGCTACCGGACCCTTGTCGAGCTTCCCGATGAGTTGGGCTTTAAGAAGCCGGTGCACGATGAGGTCGGGGTACCGGCGGATGGGGCTGGTGAAGTGCGTGTACGCCTCGCTCGCCAGGCCGAAGTGCGGGCCGAGATAGTCCACGTAGCGCGCACGCTCGAGGGCGCGCAGCAACAGCGAGTTGATGAGCCGCTCCTCCGGACGACCGTGGGCGAACGCGATGATCTTCTGGAATGTGCCAGGTCCGGCGCCGTGCATGTCTTGCACCGGATAGCCGAACTCCTTGAGGATGACCGCCGCCTGCGAGAGAGCATCGGCGTCCGGATCCTCGTGGATACGGTAGACCATCGGCGCCCGGGCTGCGGTCATATGACGAGCGACCACCTCGTTGGCCGCGATCATGGCCTCCTCGATCATGTTCGTCGCGTCCGTACGGGAACGCAGCACCACGTCGACCGGCTCGCCGTTCTCGTCGAGCGTCACCCGCGCCTCCACCGTCTCGAAGTCGAGACCCCCGCGCGCCACGCGCCGTTCGTGCAGCCACTCGGCGACCGTGCGGAAACCGGTGAGCGCACGTTCGCTCTCGGGATCCGGATAGCCGCCGTTGTCGAACCAGCCCTGCACCTGGTCGTAGTCGAAACGCCGGTCGCTCCTGATCACGGAGGGATAACATTCGTAGCGCTCCACCACGCCCGTCTTGTCCACCAGCATCTCTACGGTGAACGCAAGCCGGTCCTCATCGGGATTGAGCGAGCAGATCACGTTGGAGAGATGCTCCGGGAGCATCGGCAGCACGCGGTCCACCAGGTAGACGCTTGTGGCACGGTGGCGTGCCTCCACGTCGATCGCCGAGTCCCAGGGCACGTAGTGGCTCACGTCGGCTATGTGCACCCACAGCCGGAACGACTTGCCCTCGCGCTGGATGGAGATGGCGTCGTCGAAGTCACGCGCATCCGCGGGGTCGACGGTGAGCGTGAACAGATCGCGGACGTCGCGCCGGCCGCGTTCGACCTCGGCGTCGATGTCCTGGACGAGCGCCCCCGCGGCCTCGGTCACCTCGGCGGGGAAATCCGTGGCGAGACCGTGCTCGCGGATCACGATCTCCACGTCCACGCCGGGGGCGTCCTCGGGACCGAGGACCTCGGTGATCACGCCCTGCATCGCATCCCGTTTGTCGCCGTAGCGCGTGATGCGGGCCACCACGACTTCGCCGGGCTTCACCTCTGCGTCCGACCTCGACAGGTCGACGAACAGGTCGCCCCGGATCCGGGAGTCCGTGGGAACCACGATCCCCAGCCCGCCATGACGCTCGAACCGTCCCACGATCTCCGTGATGCCCCGCTCAAGGACCTGCACGACCTCGCCGGAGCGCCCTGCATGCTTCCGCCGCGTATCCAGCCGCACGCCCACCACGTCACCGTGCATCGCGCCGCCGGTGTCGCGCTTGCCCACGTAGATGTCGCCCACCGGCGTGCTCACGAACCCGAACCCTTTGCGGTTCATGGAGAGTCGGCCTACCGCGAGGTTCCGCTCGCGCAGTGGACGGTATGCGTCCTCACCCACCCGGGCCACCATGCCCGACTTCTCAAGCTGGCCGAGCACCCGCTCGATCTTGCCGGTATCGAACCCAGGGCCACCGTCTGCCTCGACGGCGCCCGCGATACCCGCCGCGTCGAGCGCGGTGTCTGAACGCCGCAGGACCTTCAGGACGAGCTTGTCGGGGCGCATGTGCCTCCGCTCCTCCCTGACCACCGACCGCCTGGCGAACGGTGCCGGGACCGGCTTGTGTCGAGGGTAGAATCAACGTATGGTGCAACCTTACCGCAAGCGAGAGCATCAGGAGTCGTGATGGAAGCCTCTCATCCCCGCCCACCGCTGCTCGTCCGCGACGGGACGCTCACCCACCCGAGAGACATCGTCCGAGCACTCGAGACGGTGGAGTCGTTCGCATACCGGTATATCGTGGACGGCGAGGAGATCGCCACCGGCCGCGCGACACTGGTGCGCATCATGCTCGACGAGTACTCGGCCACCACGCTGGTGAACGGTTGCCTGTTCCTCAACGTGGCGAGCTTCAACTACCTGAACTTCACCACCGCCGCCGATGGCCAGACGCACATCACGCTCTTCAACGACGGAGCCGCGCTCGAGATGACGCCGATCGATGAGGCCGACCTGCGCCCCGGCCCGCGCAACGTCATCCGCCTGATGGAAGAGAGCGTGTTCGAGGGAACGTCGTTCGTGTCGCTCGACGACGAGGATGACGACGAGTAGCCGAGCGCTCTGCGATCGGCTCCCCTACAGCTCGTCTCGCAGGATCTCCAGCGCCTTCTGGAGCTGCACGTCCGTCTCGCGGTCGTTGATGAGTCCGTGCTCCATCTCCACGACCACGTCCGGGGTCAACCCGATCTTGTCGATGGCGCGCCCGTCGGGCGTGAGATAGTGCGCGATGGTGAGCTTCACGGCCCCGCCGAAGGAGAGCTCTTCGATCTGCTGCACGCTTCCCTTGCCGAAGGTCTGCTCCCCCACCAGCGTCGCGCGTCCGTAGTCTTGTAGCGCCCCGGCGACGATCTCACTTGCTGATGCCGAGTTGCCGTTGACGAGCACCACCAGCGGCGCATCGGTGACCGTCTCGCCACTCGCACGATGCTTCTCCGCCTGACCAGTGCGGTCCTCCACGGTCACGATCACGCCGTCGGTGATGAACAGCGAGCTCACATCCACCGACGCCGAGAGCAGACCCCCCGGGTTGTTGCGCAGGTCGAGCACGAAGCCGCGTGCACCGTCCGCTTCGAGCTCCTGGATGGCCGAGCGCACGTCCGTCGCCGCCACCTGAGTGAAGCTCACGAGGCTCACGCAGCCGATGTCGCCCTCGAGCATCTCGCTCTCGACGTTGGGCACGTCGATCTTGGCGCGCTCGATCGTGTAGTCGATCAGCTCCTCGGCACCGTCGCGACGGATGCCGAGCACCACGGTGGTCCCCTCTTCGCCGCGGATGCGCAGGACCGCCTCATCCACATCCCAGCGAGGCCGCGCTTCCCCGTCGATCTCTACGATGAGGTCGCCGGGCTGGAGTCCCGCCCTGGCTGCAGGTGTGCCCTCGATGACCGAGTTGACCACGAGGTCGTCGCCGTCGTTGGAGATCGTGATGCCGATGCCGTAGAACGTCCCCATGTTCTGCTCGTTGAAGTAGCCGTACTGCTCGGCGGTGAAGTAGACGGCGTGCGAGTCTTCGAGCGACTCGAGCATGCCGCTGATAGCGCCGATCGTCATCGACTCTTCCGAGGACGGCTCGAGCGCCAGGCTCTCGATGATGTCGGCCACCTCGGCCACCGCGTCGTCGACCTCGGTGTCGGCGAGCGAGCCGCGACGATCGCCATCGATCGCGTCAGCGAGCGTGCGGTCGAAGAACACACCGCCGGCGAACGCCGCAACGAGGAGTATCGCCACGACCGTGACGGCGGCCGTGACCTTGAGGACCTTCTCCATACGGATACCTAGACCTTCAGATAGCGCCTCAGCGCGAGCATGGCGCCGACGAGACCCATCACGATACCTGCCGCGATGAGTGCCAACGAGACCTGCAGCGCATCGGCTGTGGAGAGCGAGATCGGCAGGAACGCGAGCATCTCGCTCAGGCTCGGCAGCACGTAGAAGTACACGAGACTGAGCGTGCCGATCGCGAGCAGAGCGCCGATAAGGCTCTGGATCACGCCTTCCATCAGGAACGGCGTACGGATGAACCAGTTGGATGCGCCTACAAGGCGCATGATCGCGATCTCCTTGCGCCGGGCGTAGATCGCCAGACGGATCGCGTTGTTGATGAAGATAAGGCTGATCACGGCGAGCATGATCACGAAGACGATGCTCAACGTGCGGATGATGCGGGTGACCGTGAACAGCTGGTTGACGATCTGCTGGCCGTACTTGAGCGACTTCTCAGGGTCATCCGGGCGGTCCGCGACGGCCGTGAACGTCTCGCTCGCCTTGATGCTGTCGACCACCGCCTGGACGTTGCGCGGATCCTTGAGCTCCACGTCGAGGGAGGCTGGCAGCGGGTTGCCCGGGAGCTGGTCGATGATCTCGGGGCTGTCCTGGACCATCGACTCCTTGAAGTCCTCGAACGCCTGCTCCTTGGACGTGTAGACGACGGTGTCGACCATGTCGTTGGTCAGAAGCTGCTGTTGGAGCGCGTCCACCTCCTCGGCGGGCGCGCCGTCCTTGAGGAAGATACGGATCGAGACCTTGTCCTCCACCGACTGGACCACCTGGTCGAGCAGCATGCCCGAGCCGAGCGAGACGCCTACGAGCAGCAATGAGAGGTAGATCGTGATGATCGCGCCCAGGCTCATCACCCAGTTGCGCTTGAAGCTGACGAACGACTCCTTGACGAAGTACCCGACGTTAATCGCCATAGCCGTAGACACCTCGGTCCTGGTCACGGACGACCTTGCCACCCTCGAGCGCGATGACGCGCTTTCGCATGGAGTCGACCATCTCGCGGTCGTGCGTGGCCACCAGCACCGTGGTGCCGGTCTTGTTGATGCGGTTCAGCAGGCTCATGATGCCGAGCGACGTGGCGGGGTCGAGGTTACCGGTGGGCTCATCGGCCAGGAGGAGCGGCGGCCGGTTCACGAAGGCGCGTGCGATGGAGACCCGCTGCTGCTCACCACCGGAAAGCTCATCGGGGTAGCTTTCCATCTTCTCGTCAAGCCCCACGAGCCTGAGGACCTCGGGGACCTGCGTACGTATCACGTGCTTCGAGCGTCCGATCACCTCGAGAGCGAACGCGATGTTCTCATAGGTGGTCTTGTTGGGCAGGAGCTTGAAGTCCTGGAAGACGCAGCCGATGTTGCGGCGAAGGTACGGGACCTTCCAGTTCTTCATCTTCACGAGGTCCTGGCCCGCCACCACGATCTGTCCGCGTGTGGGGAGCAGCTCGCGAAGGAGCAGGCGGATGAAGGTGGACTTACCCGAGCCTGAATGCCCAACGAGGAATACGAACTCACCCTGCTCGATCTCGACGTTGCAGCCATCGAGCGCGGGGGGTTTGTTCGGAACGTAGATCTTGCTGACGTTCCGCATCGAGATCATAGGGGTACTCCCAGTCTGTGCGACGATTCCCGCGATAGTCTAGCAGAAGGCGCACCGTTCATTCTTTCACGAGACCCGTCCGTCACCGAATGAACAACTTCTCCACGGGACGGTCGCGAAGGAGGACACGCCGGATGCATGCAGACTATTCGAACTCCTCCATCGCGGCAAGGGCGCACAGGGGGAACTCCCGCAGACATGCCACCAGCCAGGGCGCATAGTCGTCGGGCCGGTCACGCATCTCGATATCGAGGTCCGCGAGACGGAACGCGCCCACCTCGGCCACCTCGGCTGGATCCGGGTCCAGCGGACCCGTCGCCCGGCCCACCAGCACGTGGCAGAGCTCCCTTTCGCTGCCGGCTCCCGGCAGCTGCGCGTGATACGCAAAGGAGCCGATGCTCCGCAGCTCGCACGTGCAGCCGAGTTCCTCCCCCACCCTCCGGCGGGCGGCGTCGATCACGCTCTCACCGGGGCGCGGATGCCCCGCACAGCTGTCCGCCCAAGCCAGCGCCCACAAGCGCTTGAACGGGCTCCGGCGGGCGAGCAGCAGGCGACCCTCGGCATCGACCAGCAGCGTCATGAACGCGCGGTGCAGGATGCCCTCACCGTCATGCGCGCCCGTCCTGGAGACTTCGCCGAGTTCGTTGTCATGCTCATCCACCGCGATGACGGGCTCGTCATCGTGCCATGCGGCACGATCCTTGGCGCCTCTCGGGTGACTGCTACGCACGCCCTACCGCTTCCGCGCGAGCAGTTCCCGGGCGCTCGCGGCGATGTCGGTAGCGGTGAGTCCGAAGTGCTCCATCAGCTCGGCAGGCTCGCCCGAGGTGCCGAACACGTCGCGTACCCCCACCCGTGCGAGCGGCGCCGGCGCCAGCTCACCGAGCGCCTCGGCCACAGCCGAGCCGAGCCCGCCGATCACCGAGTGCTCCTCGCACGTGACCACGGCTCCGGTCCTGAGCGCAGAGGCCGTGATCGTGGCGGCGTCGAGCGGCTTGATCGTGGCGGCGTCGATCACCTCGGCATGTATGCCATCGAGCTCCAGCTGCTCGGCCGCGGTGAGCGCCTGCTCCACCATCACGCCGCACGCCACGAGGGTGACGTGTACGCCCGAGCGCAACACACGCGCGCGTCCGAGCTCGAAGGTGTAGTCGTCGTCGTAGATGACCGGCACGGCGGCGCGCCCGAGGCGGATGTAGAAGGGGCCGGGAGTGGCCGCGGCCACGCGGATCGCCTCGCGGGCGGCCACGTAGTCGGCCGGCACGAGCACCCGCATGCCCGGGAGCACCCGCATCAGTGCGATGTCCTCGAGCATCTGGTGGCTTCCGCCGTCGGGGCCCACGGTGATGCCGGCATGCGTGGGCGCCACCTTCACATCGAGGCCCGAGTAACACACCGTGTTGCGGATCTGGTCATAGGCGCGACCGGTGGCGAACACGGCGAAGCTTCCCGTGAACGCGATCTTGCCCTCCACAGCAAGCCCGGCAGCGGTGCCGATCATGTTCTGCTCGGCGATACCTACGTTGAAGTGCCGGTCGGGATAGGCCGAGGCGAACTTGGCGGTGGTGGTGGATCCGGAAAGGTCGGCGTCGACGGCGACCACCGGCAGACCCTCGTTGGCGAGCTCGATCAGGGTGGCGCCGTACGCCTCGCGTGTTGCGCGCTTCTCGCTCATCGGGCGCCCCCTTCGGTCGCTGAGGCCGGGGGCGATCCGGCCGCCTCAAGTGCTGCGCCCAGCTCGGCAAGCGCGGTCGCGGTCTGCTCGGCGCTTGGCGCCTTGCCGTGCCAGCCGGCGTCGCCCTCCATGAAGGAGACGCCCTTGCCCTTGACGGTGTACGCCACCACGACCACCGGCACCGCGGGATCCGCCGGAGGCTCGGTGAGCGCGTCGAGCAACCCCTCGACGTCGTGCCCGCTCGTCTCGCGGACCTCCCAGCCGAAGGCGGCCCACTTCTCGGCCACACCGCCCAGGCACATCACCTCGGTGCACGCGCCGTCGATCTGCAGGCCGTTGTGGTCCACGATGGCCGTCACGTTACCGAGGCCGTGGTGCGGGGCGAACATCGCCGCCTCCCACACCTCCCCTTCCTGGAGCTCGCCATCGCCGAGCAGGCAGAACACGCGCGCGGGATTCTCATCCAGGCGAAGCGCGAGCGCCATGCCGTTGGCGATGGCCAGACCCTGGCCGAGCGAGCCGGTGGACACCTCCACGCCGGCGCACTTCTGGCAGTCGGGGTGGCCCTGGAGCATGCTGCCGAGCTTTCGTAGCGTCTTGAGGTGGTCGCGGCCGAGGTATCCGGCCTCGGCGAGCGCCGCGTACAGCACCGGCGCCGCGTGACCCTTGGAGAGCACGAACCGGTCGCGCTCCGGCCAGCCGGGCCGGGTGGGATCATGACGCAACACGTGGAAGTAGAGCGTGGCCACGATATCGGCCGCGGAGAGCGACCCTCCGGGGTGTCCGCTGCCGGCCTCGGCGATCATCTCCACGATGTCGTAGCGCATCCGCGCCGCCTTGGCCTCGATGGCCGCGATGCGTGCCGCGTCGGTCATAGGTTGGCTCCCATCTCCTTGAATCCTTCGCCGAGCACCTCATGCACGTTCGCGATCACCACGAACGCCTTGGGGTCAACAGCATGCACGAGCGCTTTGAGCGAGTCTATCTCCCTGCGCGAGACCACCGTGAACAGCATCTCGCGCGACTCCCCCGAGTACAGACCCTTGGCGACCAGCCCTGTGGCGCCGCGTCCGAGCTGGTGCATGACCGCATCGGCGATCCGCCCCGGCTCGTCGCAGACGATGAACGCGGCCTTCTCCACCGCGAGACCCTCCTGAACGAGGTCGATCACCGCTCCCATCACGAACACCGCCACGGCGCCGTAAAGCGCCAGGTCGGGGCCGAGCACCACGGCGGCGACCAACGTGACCACGGCGTCGGCGATCAGCATGATCTGGCCGATGCCGAGGTTGACCTTCTCCACCAGCAACTGCGCCACGATGTCGGTGCCGCCGGTGTTGCCGCGCGCCTTGAACACCAGCCCCATGCCGATGCCGGTCACGGCGCCGCCGTAGAGCACGGCGAGCAGCTGGTCGTGCGACGCGAGGTGCGGAGTGAAGGGCGCGAGCACGTCCACCGCGACCGACACGAGCACCATGCCGTAGACAGTCTTGGCGCCGTAACGCCACCCCTTGCGGCTGATGCCGATGATCAGCAGCACCGAGTTCATGGCAAGCATCTGCACGCCAACGGGGACTGTGATGCCGAAGCTGTCCTGGAACAGGTAGTAGAAGACGGTGGCCAGACCAGATGCGCCACCCGCGGCGAGCTTGTTGGGGATAAGGAACGCGTTGAGGCCCCATGCGGTGATCAGGATACCGATGGTCATCAGGATGTAGTCGCGCACACGGCGGTTCTTGAGCACCGTGGCCGCGTTCGTCTTGGCCAGTACCTGTCGTACCATCACCGCACCCCCGATCCCGGAGCCGGATCAGTCGTTGGAGCCGGCGCCCACGGCCGCGGCCTGCTCGCCGGACACGCGCCACCGATGATAGCCCACCACGAACTCGTCGAGGTCGCCGCCCAGCACGCCGTCCACGTCGCCCGTCTCGATGCCGGTGCGCACGTCCTTGACCATCTGGTACGGGTAGAGCACGTAGTTGCGTATCTGGCTGCCGAAGGAGATCTCCTGCCGCTCCCCTTTGAGGGCGTCAAGCTCGGCGGCGCGCTTCTCCTGCTCCACCTCGTACAGGCGCGACCGCAGGATCTTCATCGCGGTCTCCTTGTTCTTGAGCTGGCTCTTCTCGTTCTGGCAGGTGACCACGATCCCGGTGGGGATGTGCGTGAGACGCACCGCCGAGTCGGTGGTGTTCACGCTCTGGCCGCCGGGGCCGCTCGAGCGGTACACGTCCACCCGCAGGTCCTCGTCGCGGATCTCCACCTCGATCTCGTCGGGCAGCACGGGCAGCACCTCCACCCGTGCGAAGGTGGTCTGGCGGCGCTTCTTCTCGTCGGTGGGGCTGATGCGCACGAGCCGGTGCACGCCGTTCTCCGAGGCGAGCATCCCGTAGGCGTTGCGGCCCTTGATGGTGAGCACGGCGCGGTCGATGCGAACCAGCTCGCGAGCTCGAGTTCCTTGGTGCGCCTGGTGATGTCCCGGATGGCCGAGGTGGCCTCGGCCGCGAGGTCTTCGTCCTCCTCGGACACGGCGAGCTCATTGGCCACCTCAAGGTCGTCGAGAGCGCTTGCGATCGACTCGTACTGCTCGATCTCGTCGCGCAGTCCCGCCGCCTGGGCCATGATGCGCTGCGCCGCGGACTGGTCGTCCCAGAAATCGTGGGCGGTGGTGCGCTCTTCGAGCGCGGCAAGGTCGGCGCGCTTGGCGTCGAGGTGCAGATAGCCGGCGATCTCCTCGACGCGCTCGCGGAGCGCCTGGATGTCTGTGCTGCGGTCTTCGATCATCTCGTACTCACACTGCTCTTCGGTAGGAACGGACAGGCCCGGGAAGCGGCGCTTACGCCGCCCGGGTCATGCGTTCGCGCCGTGGCAGTGCTTGTACTTCTTGCCGCTCCCGCAGGGGCAGGGCTCGTTGCGGCCAACGTTGGCGTAGGGGTCGCTCTTGTCCTTCACCACCGTGGCGCCGCCAGGGGTCGCGGAGCGCTTCGCCCCCGCAGCAGCGGCAGCCGCCATCGCCTCGCTGGCGCCACCGCCAGCGGCGGCCTGGCTTGCCGCCTGCGCACGCGCGCCGCCGAAGATCGTGGACTCTGTGGGCGCCGTGTACGTGACGCGGCTCAGCTCCGGCGCCTCGGGCGCGGGCTGCACCGTCACCTGGATGTGGGTGATCGTGCGCAGGAAGTCGCGGTCGATCTCGGACACGAGGAACTTGAAGGCGTCGTACGCCTCGGCCTTGTACTCCACCAGCGGATCGCGCTGGCCGATGGCGCGCAGACCGATGCCGTCGCGCAGGTAGTCCATCTCCAGCAGATGGTTCATCCAGCGCGCGTCGATCACACGCAGCATCACGTGGCGCTCGAGCGCCCGCATCTGCTGCTCGCCGATCTCGGCCTCCTTGGCCTGGTAGAGCGCGAGCACCTTGCCCGCCAGCGCCTCCGTGAGCTCCGCGGGCGTGTCGACACCGCGCACCTCGCCGTCGACGAGCGATGCGCCCGTGATCTCGTTGAGGGCGTCGGCCAGACCGTCCCAGTCCCACTCCTCCGAGTAGCTCTTCTCGGAGCAGAACTCGGCCACCGTGTTGGCCACCGTGTCGCGGATCATCTCCTCCACGCGACCGCGGATGTCCTTGCCGTCGAGTATCTGGTTGCGCTCGGCGTAGATAACCTGGCGCTGCTTGTTCATCACGTCGTCGTACTCGAGCACGTACTTCCGGCTGGCGAAGTTCTGCGCCTCCACCTGCCGCTGCGCGCTCTCGATGGCCTTTGAGACCATCTTGGCCTGGATGGGCATGCCCTCCGGGATGTCGCCCTTGGACATGAACGCCGAGATGCGGTCCATGCGCCCGCCGCCGAAGAGCCGCATGAGGTCGTCTTCGAGCGAGAGGTAGAACTGCGACACGCCGGGGTCGCCCTGGCGGCCGGAACGCCCGCGCAGCTGGTTGTCGATGCGGCGGGAGTCGTGGCGCTCGGTGCCGATCACGGCAAGGCCTCCCGCGGCCACGACCTCCTCGTGCTCCGCCGCGCACACGCGCTTCGCCTCGCCGAGCGCGTCGGCGCGCTGCTCGTCGGTGGCCTCCTCGGGGTCGATACCGCGGTTGCGCAGGATCTCGTCGGCGAGGAACTCGGGGTTGCCGCCGAGGATGATGTCGGTACCACGGCCGGCCATGTTGGTGGCGATGGTGATGGCGCCCTTGCGGCCGGCCTGCGCCACGATGTGCGCTTCCATCTCGTGGAACTTGGCGTTGAGCACGTTGTGCGGCAGGCCGCGGCGCTTGAGCGCGGCCGAGAGACGCTCGGAGTTCTCGATGGAGATGGTGCCCACCAGGCACGGCTGACCGGCGGCGTAGCGCGTGGCGATCTCTTCTGCCACCGCGTCGAACTTGGCGTCGATCGTGCGGTAGATGAGGTCGTTGCGGTCGTCGCGCACCATGGGCCGGTTGGGCGGGATCACCACCACGGGCAGGTTGTAGATCTCGCGGAACTCGGCGTCTTCTGTGACCGCCGTACCGGTCATGCCGGCGAGCTTCTCGTAGAGGCGGAAGAAGTTCTGCAGCGTGATGGTGGCGAGCGTCTGGTTCTCCTCGCGCACGTGCACGTGCTCCTTGGCCTCCACCGCCTGGTGCAGGCCGTCACTCCAGCGGCGGCCCACCATGAGGCGGCCGGTGAACTCGTCGACGATGAGCACCTCGCCGTCTTTCACCACGTACTCCACGTCGCGGTTGAAGAGGTACTGCGCCTTGAGAGCCTGCTGCAGGTGGTTGACCATCTGGCCCGACGGGTCGGCGTAGAGGTCGTCGATGCCGAGGAGCTGCTCCACGCGGCTGATGCCCTGCTCGGTGGGCGCCACGGTGCGCTTGGCCTCGTCGAGCTCGAAATCCTCGTCGATCTTGAGGCGCGGCGCGATCTTGGCGAAGGACTTGTAGGTGTCGGCCGAGCGGGTGCCCGCGCCCGAGATGATGAGCGGCGTGCGCGCCTCGTCGATCAGGATCGAGTCGACCTCGTCCACGATGGCGTAATGGTGGCCGCGCTGCACGCGGTTCTCCGCGCGGGTGACCATGTTGTCGCGCAGGTAGTCGAAGCCGAACTCGGTGTTGGTGCCGTAGGTGACGTCGGCCGCGTAGGCGGGCTTGCGCGCGGCGGGGTCCATGCCGCTCTGCACGATGCCCACGGTGAGGCCCAGGAAGCGGTAGACCTGACCCATCCACTCGCTGTCGCGCTTGGCCAGGTAGTCGTTCACGGTGACCACATGCACGCCCTTGCCGGCGAGCGCATTGAGGTACACCGGGAGCGTGGCCACGAGCGTCTTGCCTTCACCGGTCTTCATCTCGGCGATGTTGCCGCGATGGAGCACGATACCGCCGATGATCTGCACATCGAAGTGGCGCATGCCGAGGGTGCGCCTGGCCGCCTCGCGCACCACGGCGAACGCCTCGGGCAGGAGGTCGTCGAGCTCCTCCCCCGCCTCGAGGCGGGAGCGGAACTCATCGGTCTTGGCGCGAAGCGCGTCATCGGTGAGCGGCTCGATCAACGGCTCGAACGCGTTGACCTGCTCTACCACCGACTCGTACTCACGGAACTGCTTACCCTCACCGGCGGTGAGGAGTTTGGTGAAGAAGTTGGCCATCGAGAAAGCGCTCCTTAAGGAGGCGAGAACGTACAGTATCCAGAACCTGCAGATTGTAGCACGGAGCCGGAGCGCCTCACCGCCAGCACCGTGCCTCGCGGGTGTTGTGAGGGGGGCTGGCAGCCCGTCGGCTCCCAACCCCCCTTTCGGTTCCACAGGCCCGCACGCATCCGCTCGCGTTGCTGGTGCCCCTCAGGAGGTCTCCCGACTCCTCACCGCTCCGCTCGCGTGCCGTACGCGGTGACCTCACAGGTAGCCTGCCGAACCGTCACAAGCACATCGTAGCCAGCTATGTTGAACAGGAGTTCAACAGGAACCGAACGCGGCGGCGGCGAGTCTCTGGGCGTGAGAGGCCCCGGGAATTGCCGCTACTCCCCATCCTCCATCGCGAGGACAGCCTGGAACAACTCGGTCGTTTCCGAGCACGGGTCTATCCCGAGATCATCCACGAGCCGTGTCCTGCATGCGTGATACGTTTCGATCGCCCCACTGCGCTGCCCAGCGGTCATCTGGCATCGCATGATCATCTGGTAGACGTCCTCTCGCCAGGGATCGGTCGCCGATGCACGACGGAGGAAGCTCAGGGCGGCATCGTAACGCCCAGTCTCATACGCCGAGTCGGCAGCCACGAGCATGGCGTCGCAGAACTCCCGCTTGAATCTGGCCCTGTCCTCCTCGAACCATGACTCATACAGATCGGCGGGCAGTAGATCTCCCCGGTAGACTTCGACGAGTAGCTCGCCAGCCTCGACTGCATCATTGTGCCTACCGGATGAGTTGGCCTCTCGAATCGTACGTGAGCATCGCCCGAAATCTGCGATATCCGAATGGACGGCCTCGGTGACCCGACACACCCCGCCCGTGCAGACGAGGAACCGGCGCCATGCGTTTCCCCGTTCACCAGAAAGGATTGCGGTCTTGAGCGCACTCCAGGTCACGTAGAAGTTCCGTAACGCGCGCTCGCGATCCATATCCGGCCAGAGGTACTCGAGTATCACGTCTCTCGAGAGGTCACAACCTTGTCTGCACACGAGCATCAAGAACAGCCGCCGGGACTTCCTCTTGCACCAGTGCTCCTCTTCCACCCTTCCGCCCGGGCCTGTCACCTCAAGGCGCCCGAAGAGCTTGACGTGAAGATCGCCTGCGGCGGCAACCGAAGCACTTGTGTCTGACGGGGCGCGCATCGACTGCTCCAGCAGCGCCCGCTCGGATGAGTCCTCGTGCTGGCATCGTGACGCGATGTAGGCCCACTCGTCTGCAGCCAGCAGTCCGATCTCTAATGCCCTGGCAGCCTCTACGACCCTCACAGGCACCAGCCGCAGGAGTTTCGCAGACATCAGCAGCGGGCCGGCGGCACGCGCCACGAGTCCCAAGAGGCCCGGGAACGCACGGACGTAGAACGCGAGGGTCATGTTCGGAGAGCCGCTCCTGATGTACTCCGTGTATGGCGTGAGAATCTGGACCGCGTCCGCAATCCGCCCCTCTCGCCGCTCCACTTCGGCCATGACCAGATCGCTCCTGAACAAGTGGCCGGATGCAGCGCTGCCCCGAATCTCCGGCTCGACCTGATGGATGAGCTCCACTGCGATCGCCGGCTCATCCAGCGCGAGGTGCGTGGCGGCCGCCTCGATCATAGCCGCCAAGTACGTCATGCGGGCGCCCTCGCCAAGCGACTCAAGGAGTATCAGGCTTCTCTCGATAGTACTGAGCGCCCGATGGTTCTCTGCCATTGCGCGCAAAGAGCGCGCCGCATCGATGCCGTATGTTGCGACACCGAAGTCATCCGACTGCTGTTCGAGGATCGCCATGGAATTGGAGTGGGCCTCATCGGCGTCTTCCGTACGATCAGTGACGAACATGATGTTGGCGAGCGTACCGAGCGCGCATGCATGGAGCGCCTCGAGGCCTTTGAGGTTCGCGACCTCGCTGATGACCGGCGCGAGGATCTCCTCTGCAGTATCCACTTCTCCGAGTTCCGCCAGGGCCGTCGCGTAGTTCGTCCTGAGATGCAGTCGCTGTACGACCGAGATGTCGCTCCTGCAGGCGATAGGCGCGAAGAACTCCACCACCGAGGTCCAGCTCCCCAGACACTGGCAGGCAACGGCAGCCGCGCAGTTCGCCGCAAGCACGGCCTCATCGGAGCCAAGGTCGAGACTGGGGAGCATGTGTCGCACTGCGTCTGTACGCGCGAGGGCCTCCTCAAGCAGTCCGGACTGTGCCTCTGCCACAGCCAGGTACGCCTCGCACAGGCATCGGGCAGCAACATTGACCCCCAGCGCCGGGTGATCGCGCAGTCGTTCGAGATCGCCTCTGGCGTCACCCATGCGACCTCGGTCCAAATGGAGTCGCGAGGTCAGCAGAACCGCGGCAACGAAGCTCTCCTCGTCTCCGGCGGCTCGGGCCACAATCTTGGCAGATGCTCCACAATCCATAGCCTGGTGAGACATGCCCTGCGCGCGCTTCAGGTGCCCAAGCAAGACAAGCAAGCGCGCACTCGACGCGATCACGCTCATCGGAAGCCGAGACATCAGGCGCGCCGAGACTGCATGCCCAACATGCCGCATCATCGCAAACCCAGCTTGCTCGCTCCACGCAGCAACCTCGTCAAGGCTCCCGTACAACTCAAGTGCGTGCGCGAGCCCCGCATAGTCTCTCGTCTGCCACATGCGCTCGTAGATGATTGATCGAAGAGCACATAGATCATCCACGTCTAGGCGGTCTTTGGCCACTCGGTGCGCGACATCCGCGAGCACCGAGTGCGCTCGGAAGCCAAGCATCCCCATCGGCATTTCCATGAGACTCAGGAGCGGCATAGCACGGGACAAGCCGTTCCAGTCCACAATGAGATCGCAGGCGACTGCACACTGCTGCAAGGTGGTGATGGGGCCCTCCCGCAGCAACGCAGCCACGTACAGTGCAGCCACTTCGTGCTCATCAAAGCGACTGACGATGTGCTCAACCTGCCAGACCAGATCCCTCGGTCGGAAATCCCCGCATCGGAAATCGTGCCGAAGCATGATGTGTGTCATGGCCGGGTGGCCGCCAAACAACGCGAGAAGCGCGTCAACGTCATCCTCATCTCTCGGCTCACGTCCGCTGTGCAACAGAAGATGCGCCACCTCGTCCGCCGACAGCCGTAGGTCGTCCTCCTCGATCAGCCAGACGCGACGTGGGTCCAGGCGAGAATCACGTGGGATTCGGCGGCAGTTCATGATGGTGCGAGCGGATGTGCCCACGTGGGCGCGCAAGTATGATGCAACCTCTACCACGGAGTGGATGCTTCGAAGCTCATTGACCCCATCAATCAGCAAGAGGACACGCTTGCCCGTGAATCGCGTGAGCTTCTCTCGCAGAAGGAGAAGCACATCCGACATCTCGTCGTCTACCGCACACGCAGAGGCGGATATCGGACCAACCTCCGGCGCCGACCGTACGTCGAGAGCATCCCCGATGTACTGGACAACCTCAGTGGCACTTGCATCGATGTCGGGCAGTTCGACCCATATCACAGCATCGTACGCGCCTGACACGGCCACCTGTGCTGCCAGTACCGACTTGCCGTATCCGGCGGCGGCGCACACCAGAGTAAGCGGCGGACACTGACTCTCAAGCAGCCTCAGCAGTCGACTACGTACCATCATGGGTTCAGCCTGCAGGACGGCGTGTCCCAGTATCTCCATCGCAGCTCCCCCTGATTCCGGCGCTGGAGACCCCCTGAAGGACTATCATGTAAGCCTATATACGCCCACAGTGCAATACTCATGCTGCAAATAGCACAGGCCGTATTCACAAGCATGATTCTGGCCAGAGAGGCTCGTCAGGCCATACTCGGGCGATCCGCTAGGTGGGCAGGCCCGATGGCCTGCGGCTCGCCGTAAACACCCACCCTGCCAACCCAAGCGAGAGAAGGATGTCACCCACACTCACGACACCTCTCTGCCACTCAGGACCCGGAACGGCGATCACGTCCGCGAGCTGTGGCAGGAGCGTCTCCCCGTGCAGCGCCTCATGCAACTGGTCGGCATCGAGGCTTGCAGTCGCCTCATCGCGCGGCGCACCCAACTCTGAAGTCGAGCGCAAGCTCACCGGCATGGCGCCATTGAGCCCAATCACCAGTACGTTCAGCGCGATCCCGAGAGCCGCGAAGCCGAGAATCCAGCGTCGCCAAACGTTGGCGAGCATCACGCCCACCAGGGCGACCATCATCACGAGCCAGACCATCAGACTCAGGTCATGCCCAACGCCAATCAGTGAAGCCACGCGTGGCCACACAAGCTGAACGGGCAGCAGTACCAGCAGCACCCACTCGCCTCGAAGCCTTTCGTGCTCCAGATTACGCAGAGAACCCCCCGTTGCCAGGGAGAGGAGCAGCGCGAGAACGACTGCTTCCAAGAGGATCACGACGGATCCTCCGACAATCCGAGCGAACCGGAGCGCCGGCTGACGACCGAGGCCAGGGTCTTCGCAGCCCTAAGGCGGCGCCCCTCCTCTACTGCCTCCAACCTCTCAAGCGCAGCCCTAGCCCCGATGTGTGAGCGCAAGCGATCGTAACGACAACACACGCCGACGATCACGGCACCTTCGGGCACGGCGTCATCATCGGTATCCCGATGATGTCTGATCA
>LDZT01007969.1_pt1 | contig 32886 bp, 31 predicted proteins | sample 615521 | NCBI WGS metagenome assembly LDZT01 (sample SAMN03408292, study PRJNA278302) | terrestrial metagenome | isolation source: oil reservoir sample SB1 | place: USA: Alaska, North Slope, Schrader Bluff formation | collected 2011-09 | reverse complement strand
CCTCGTGAGTCACATCTAAAGATATTAAAGCTTTTGTGATTGGGACATCGAGGTCGGCAAATTGGATACCACTATTATCAAAGCTTTCCTGTAAGGAAAGGGGGCAATTTTATCTAAATTATTTAAAAGATTTTTTTACCTTCATTTTTTCACCTTCTCTCGTTAGCGTAAACTTTTTTCTATTTTTTCTTTCTCTTTCTTAACTCGATACTATATACTTGATACCGCATTCTCTCGCTCTATTAGGTCAAAGGAACTTGGATATTTAAAGTATGATTCATCAAATCATAAGTATTTTCTTGGTCCAAAGGTTTTATCATTAGGTTTTTCAACAATAAGAAATATGAAAATTAGTGAAATAGCCCACCCGTATCTCCGTAAATTATATAAAAGAAGCGGTCAAACAGTAGCCCTCGGAGTATTAGATGGCACGGAGGTTGTTTATATAGATCGATTTAAAAAAGAACAAATTTTGAATATAAATTTACATATTGGTAGCCGTTTTCCAGTATATAACACCTCAATTGGGAGGGCGATTATCGCTTTTTTACCCCAAGATGAGTATGAAGTTATTCTAAGGAAATTATTAGAAGATAAAAATATCTTATCCTTTATCGGCAAAAATGGTGAAAAATTGGCAAAGATTCTTAGGAATGTTCGAAAAGTTGGATATGCTATAGATGATCAGGAGTATGTTATTGGCTTAAGAGCAATTGCAGTACCAATTTTTGGATTAGAGGGCAAGGTGATAGGAGCTGTTAATATTCCTGTTCTTGCAGAATGTTTTAGTATGAAAGAACTTATTGAAAAATATGCTCCCATATTGTTGGAAACTAGCCGAGAGATATCAGCAATAATGGGGTATAACGTTAAAGCATAAATAAAAAATAGATGGGGGAAAGATAAGAAATGAAATATCTCGTGAAGAAATCAGATTTAAAAGGTTCCATAAAAATTCCTGGGTCTAAATCCAACACTACTAGAGCTGTTTTTATTGCATCTCTCGCCGAAGGAAAATCTATTATTCGTAATCCTCTGCCTAGTGCAGATTGTTTGTCTACCGTTAAAGTCTGTAAAAATTTGGGAGCAGAAATAGATTTAGGAGAAAATTGGATAGTTAAAGGAGTTGGGAAAAAACCTAAATGTCCTAGTATGGTACTGGATTCTGGAAATTCAGGTACAACTTTTTACATTGCATTGGCTGTTGCCGGATTAGTTGATGGTTATTCGGTAATTGCCGGAGATCCACAATTATCTGAAAGGCCAGCTCAGCCCTTAATTGATTCTCTTAATGATCTAGGTGCAAAGGCATTTTCCACAAGAAATACCGGAACTGCTCCTGTAGTAGTCAAGGGAATTTTAAAGGGTGGCAAGACTAAACTTCCAGGTATAAATTCCCAATGGCTTACTCCTTTATTGATAAGTTGTCCTTTGAGTAATGGAGACACTGAAGTTTATGTCGAAAATTTACAAGAGAAACCCTATATCCGCATGACTTTAGGTTGGTTAAAAAGGCAAAATATTTCTTTTAAAGAGGAAAATATGGAGAAATTTTACCTACCCGGAGGGCAATCCTATAAACCTTTTAATGAAACCATTCCCGGTGATTGGGAATCGGCTTGTTTCCCGTTAGTTGCTGCGGCCATTACTAATTCAGATATTACTATTTATGGAGTAGATATTAATGATTATCAGGGCGATAAGGCAATAATTAATATATTGCGAGATATGGGAGCAAATATTGAAGTAAAAGATAGAGGAAGAAATGGAATTATAGTTAAGGGAGGGAAAGACTTTCAGGGGATTGAAATTAATTGTTCAGATTTGCCAGATATAATACCTATTGCTGCAGTGTTAGGTTGTAGGGCTAAAGGAAAGACTGTTTTAACTAATTTAGGAGCATCTCGACTAAAAGAAACAGATCGGGTTCGATCTATAACAGAAGAACTAATTAAAATGGGAGCCAAAATAGAAGAAAGTGAAAATAGTTTAACTATATATGAGAGCGATTTAAGAGGAACATTGATTGATGGACGAAATGATCATCGTATTGTAATGGCTACGACAGTGGCTGGATTTATTGCGAAAGATTTTACTTTAATAAACAATGCTGAATATGTAAAAATATCTTTCCCAAATTTCTTTGAAATTATGAGTCAGTTAGGGGCAAATATTGAAAGATTAGAAAATATATAGGTAAGTAGGTCATACTAAAAAAATTTGGGAAATTACTGGAAAATAAACAACACAAGAAGGGGGTGATAATTCTTGAAAAATTAATTGATTATTTCTTAAAATATTAAAATAAAAGTAATTTAAATAAAAAGAGAGGTTATTATTATGAAAACGCGATTTCAATTAAGTGTAAGTTTTTTAATTTTGCTAATAATATTAAATTGTTTTTTTTCATTTGCTATTGCTGGTGAAAAAAGAATTATAATAGGTACAGCGGGTACAAGCGGAGCTCTTTATCCCATGGGGGTAGCATTGGCAGAAGTAATCAATGAATATGCTGTTGGAATTAAAGCAAGCGCAGAAGCAAGTGCTGCATCACTGGAAAATATAAGAAATCTTGATCAGGGGAATATAGAATGGGGTATTTCTATGTCGGAATTTTCTTATTTTGCTTACAACGGCTTAGATATTTATGAGAACAAAAAAGTTGATTCCTTAAGATCTTTATTCGGTACTCTCCTTTCATGGACACAGATTTTTACTTTGGCTGATAGTGATATTAATACAATTTCTGATTTTAAGGGAAAACGTATCGGAATGGGGTCCCCAGGTAGTGGCGGTGAAAAACAGGGCAAAAAAATAATTGAATTTTACGGCCTCGATTATAATTCGATAAAACCCGTCTTTATTTCAGATATGGAGATGGTCGAAGCTTTAAAAGATGGTTCAATTGATGCCTTTATAAGCACACATCCTTTAGGTTCTGCTGCTTTTTTAGAATTAACTAATAGTATAAAAGTAAAAATGATTCCTGTAGATGCACCAGAATTCTATGAAAAATATCCTTATTATACAATGCAAGTTATTCCAAAAGGCACTTATAAGAACGTAGATTATGATGTTCCAACTGTTACTGTTAGGGTAAATATGCTTACAAGTACAAAAGCAGGTCTTACTGAAGATGACATTTATCAGCTTTTAAAAGTAATATGGGAACATGAAGAAGAATGGACCAGTGTTCATGCGGCAGTAAAAAAATCTACTACTTTAGAAAGGGCATTAATAGGTTTAGCTGTGCCTCTGCATCCAGGAGCGGTAAAGTTTTACACAGAAAAAGGATTTTCTATTCCGAAAAATCTTTTACCACCCGAGATGCAATAATTTTACAAAAAGCTTTTAGTAAATATTTATCGTAAGAAGACATATATAGAGGAAAGTATTCCCGGAGAAGTTAGTTATTAATTTCTTCGGGAATACCAAGTTTTTACATTGGGTTTGTTAGATTATTTTAATAATTAATTTTATTAGAGAGGAACAGGTAAAGATTGTAATAATAAGGAATCAAGGGATTATTAAAAATGAAAAATGAATCACTAAATTGCGAAAAAAATAATTTGCAAAATAATTTAAATAAAAAGAAACACCTTTTTGGCTTGTTATTAATAATATTGTGGACTCTCTGTTTAGGTTTTTCGGGATTCCATTTATACACCGCTTTTTTTGGATTGAGAAGCCCAATGATTCAACGTCCACTACATCTATTTTTTTCTCCATTAATCTGTTTTTTAACTTTTAAATTTAACCCTAAAACAAAGAGAGATTCGATAACCTTTATAGAGTGGATAATATTTATTTTCATTAGCGCAATTGAGATATATTTTTTAACTAGACAGACTTCAGCTCTTATACTTAATCGTGGCATAGAAGGTGTTAATAGTATAGAAATTTTAGTAGGATTTTTTATTATTATATGTATTTTGGAAGCAACCCGCAGGGCCATTGGTCTTCCTCTTGTATTGGTAGCGATATCTTTTCTTCTATATGCTTATTTTGGAAGTTATATGCCTTCTTTTATTTCACACAAAGGATATTCTATTGGACGTTTAGTTAATTTTTTAGTTTGGTCAACTGAGGGTATTTTTGGAATTCCAATAAAAGTTTCATCTTCTTTTGTAGTAATATTTATAATTTTAGGATCACTTTTAGGTAAGTTTGGAGTGGGCAATTTTTTATAAAATTAGCCTTAGGAATATCAGGAAAGAAAAAAGGTGGTCCTGCTCAAGCTGCGGTTATTTCAAGCGCTATGATGGGAAGCATTTCGGGGTCAGCAGTTAGTAATGTTGTGACTACTGGTACATTTACTATTCCCTTAATGATACGAGTGGGCTATCCGCCTTTTTATGCGCTGCAGTAGAGGCAGTAGCATCAACCGGAGGGCAAATTATGCCTCCGGTAATGGGAGCCACTGCCTTTGTATTAGCAGAAATGATAGGGATCCCTTATATTAAGGTAGCTTTAGCGGCGTTTATTCCTGCTTTTTTATATTTTTTAGCTATATGGGTTATGGTATATATTGAGGCTGATAAAATAGGAATTTCGATAATTCCTAAAAATGAAATTCCGAATGCATATAAAGTTTTTACCCAAGAATTTTATTTATTAATTCCTCTCGTTATTCTTGTTTACTATTTAGCATTTGTGCGATTGTCACCAATGAGGCTGTGTTGTAAATAATTGTATTTAGCAATAATTTTTTGTAAATTAAAAAAATTTAAGGTTTTTGAGCTTAATATGAGAAGAATAATTATATTTATTCTGTTTTTAACTCATATTGCCTTATTTTACTTGAAATACAGGGGTATTATCCCCCTAACAGGCCTTTAATTCTTTGACTAAAGCTGGTACTCCTAGGAGAGTGATCATCCGAACAAGATTAAAGCAAGTGCCAATAATAGAGGCCTCAGCTTTTGCTCCTTTTTGGCCTCTTAGGAGGAAGGAGCCGAACTTTAGATTATGTTTGATATGTCCGAAGGGGAGTTCAACTTTCTCTTTTCTAAGTTTGTAAATCTCCTGGGAAGAAGGTTCATCATATCGGGCTTCTAATCTTTGTCTAACTTCTTCCTTTAGGAGACGGCTGATGGTTCTTCCGGTAGGAGATTTCGTACAGATACCGTAATGGGGACAGGAAAGGCATATTTTCTTATGGTTAATTTTATATACTTTATTATTTCCTTTATTAAGACGATAGGGAGTTAGCCTGTGTCCCTGGGGACAGAGGTAATAATCATCCTGGTAAGTAAATTGTTCTTTGGCAAATAAAGAAGGTTTTTTTCTCAAGGCTTGTCTTTGAGAAGGGACGATGACCTGGATTCCTTGTTTATCTATTTTCTCTAACTGGTTGGTTGAGGCATAACCACAATCAGCAACCGCGGTTTCACACTTTTTACCTAAAATCTTATTGGCTTTATTGATTTGAGTAGCAAACTGATTGAGGTCATTGGTCTCACTTACTACATCGACAGATAAGATGAGACCTTTTTTCTTATCTACTGTACTCTGGAAATTAAAGCCGGCATAAAAGTTCTTTCCTTGTTTTATACTGGTACACTCAGGGTCAGTGGTATTAAAGGATCCTTCTTCTTTTATTTCTTGCAGGATACCTTTAATCTTGGCTTTTAAGGTCTTTTGGTCTTTTAACTCTTCATCCATGGTGATCAAGGAACCTTGTTCGGCCTCATCAATAACATCACATTGGGTAAGGATGGAAGAGATACGCTCATCGATATGCTTTAGGGCTTTTTGGGCTTTTTTCTTAGTCCAGGTATTTTTGATTGAGGCATTGGCTCTTATCTTAGTACCATCGACAAAGAGGGTATTACCTTCTATAAGGTTTAACTTGATACATATTCTGGCACACTGTTTCAAGACATTAGCTAAAGCCTTTTTATTCTTTCTTCGGAATTCGGCTATAGTCTTATGGTCTGGTTTTAATCCGGAGGTAAGCCAGATAAAGGAGAGGTTGTGATGGCAGGCCCTCTCTAGTTTTCGGGAACTGCGGATACCGTAGGAGTATCCGTAGACTAAGAGTTTTAACATAGCATGTGGATGGTATTCGGAATTACCTACCTTATGAGCATCAACGGTTCTTTGTTTGACGATTTCCTATTACAGTTAGCAAGATAAACTTTTACCGGGATGATTTTATGCTCGGGGAAACAAGAAGAACAAGTAATGGTAAAATATAGAAAAATATAAGCGGTATACACCAGAAAAATATTTGTAGATGGTGATTATCGAAAATCTATTGATATTCTTGATAAACTTGTGTGCGCTCACGAATACAAACTGGAATTTTTAAATATTTTAAAAACTGGATGGAAGCTCGTTGAGACAATTATCCAGATTGACAGGATTTACTGTCAATAAGATTTTTAGAGTATGAGACAGAAATCCGTTCCCTGTTTTTTTACAACATCAAGTTCAACGTCATAAATAAATTGTCATAAATAAATTTGACAATTTGCCTTAATTATGATATTTTTAAAAAAAAGAATATTGAACTCTTATCAAGAGTGGTGGAGGGACGGACCCTGTGAAGCCCGGCAACCTGTAATGTCATAACTAATGACATTATGTTGGTGCCAATTTCCGCGGAATGAAAATTCAATTCCGAGAGATGAGACATGAAATTACCTCTTCGGTTTTTGAAGAGGTTTTTTTATTTTTTGAATCAAAAAACCGGATATAGAAAAATTAAAAAATAAAGGGGGAATTTAATATGAATAACAGATACTTATTCACTTCAGAATCAGTTACCGAAGGACACCCGGACAAGATTGCCGACCAGATAACCGACGCAATCCTGGATTCAGTCTTGGAGAAAGATCCAAACGGAAGAGTGGGAATAGAGGCCCTGGTGAGTGCGGAAAATATTACCGTTGCCGGGCAGATAAAATCATCCTATCATCCCGATATTCCCAAAATAGTGCGCCGGACCATTAAAGATATAGGATATACCGAAAACTGTTACGGCCTTAATCCCAACTGCACAATTTCGGTCTTTGTTAACGTACAGGCCAAAGACATTTCAAGAGGAGTTGATAAATCACAAGAAGCAAGGGCAGGGGAAGAAAACGCTTCTCTTACCGGGGCAGGTGACCAGGGGATGATGTTCGGCTATGCCTGTAATGAAACCCCGAAGCTGATGCCCCTTCCGATCATGCTGGCTCATAAATTAGCCTATCGGCTGGCAGAAGTTAGAAAGAAGGAAATACTTCCTTACCTTTGGCCTGATGGAAAATCTCAAGTAACAGTCGAATACGAAGATGGAATTCCTAAAAAAGTTGTAGCAGTAATAATCGCCGCCCAGCATAGCCCGGATGTCTCTAATGAAACTTTACAAAAAGATATCAAAGAAAAAATAATTAACTATGTGATACCGCAAAAATATCTTGATCCTTGCACTAAATATTTTATTAACACTACCGGGAGGTTTGTTGAAGGCGGACCAAAAGCAGACACCGGTCTTACCGGCAGAAAAATAATAGTAGATACTTATGGCGGAATGGGAAGACACGGAGGAGGATGTTTCTCCGGAAAAGATCCCACCAAAGTAGACAGGTCTGGTAATTATGCCGCCCGTTATGTGGCTAAGAATATTGTAGCTGCCGGGCTGGCTGATAAATGTGAAGTGCAAATTGCCTATGCCATAGGAGTAGCTCATCCAGTTTCTATTATGGTAGATACTTTTGGAACGGGAAAAATTACTCACTCGAAAATATTGGAATTAGTCAAAGAGAATTTTGATTTACGTCCCGGAGAAATCATTAACCACTTAAAATTAAGAAGACCTATTTATAAAAAGACTGCGGCCTACGGGCATTTCGGAAGGGAAGATAAAGATTTTACCTGGGAAAAGACCGACAAGGCAGAGATGCTAAAAAAAGCTAAATAGAGTAAAAAATTAAGGAGGTATTTAGAAAATGAAAAAATTAATAACACTTGCAAATTTCGCAACGGGAATAATAAAAAATGCTGTAACTGGAGAAGTTAAAACAGTCGATACAAACTTGAGTGAAAAAGAACGAATTAAATTAATGGCTAAAAATATAGCAGAACAGCACAATGCTGCTATGAAAAAATTAGAAAAAGAGGAAGAGGAAAAGTGGGAAGCAAATATTTTTTCTAATCCAACCCCAATTATCCAAAGGGCGATCCAAGGAAAAAAAGGATACTATCAAGGAGAAACAGTTAAATTTTATGTGAATGGGTCGAAGATTAAAGTCATAGGAAGTTATAAGATGGCTTGTGAAATCGCACTACATCGTATAAGAGATCACATAAAAGACATTATTAATGCACAGAAATGTGATGACATCATAGTAGAGTGGATAATAGAAGAATCTGATGCTCTGGGTATAAGAAAAATTTTAACAGGGAATATCAACGAGATGTGTTGCAAAACTTGTAAATGGCTCAGAAATAATAAAAGAGATTTTAACTTCTGTTGTAATCCTTACTGTGGTGTTGAAGATATGGGTCATGGGGGATTTAAGCTCTTTTTTCGTGATATAAATAAATGCGACTTCTGGGAAGAGAGATGTTATTTTATAGGTGAAATCAATTATGGGGTAAATATTAAATAAGGGGAATATAAGCTATGGGTCTGGCTAATATCGTTTATATGATTATAATTCCTATTTTTCTTATTTGAAGAATTGTTGAAATAGTTAAAAAATATAATAATAGAAGTGTTTTTGATTTTGAACAAAAATTACTTCTAGACATTATACCTTAACACGTCACTATTAAAAAATAAATCTGAGGAGAGATGATTTTATGAACAATTCAGTAGTTAAAATTGGCATTATATGCCCTTGCCCTGAGGAATATCAGAGTTGCAAGAAAATATTAAAATTAAATAATGAAATCAAATTAGCAGGCAGGTTAATTTCATCAAGGAAAGAAAAAGAAGTAGAAGTAATAGCCATAGAAGCGGGTGCAGGGAAAATATGCAGCGCTTCAGCAACGCAATTGATTATTGATAAGTTTGAACCTGATTTTTTATTTGACGTCGGTGCTGCCGGGTCTTTATCTGAAAAGTTAAGTATTAATGATATTGTTTGTGCTGAGCATTCATTTGAATATGACGCTTGTAAAAGAGAGGAATTAACTAAGATACCGGATGATTTAAAGACAAGTACAGCACTCAACGAAGTTTCTTCTCAAAAAGTACTAAAAGAATTTTCAAATTGGGTTGGAAAAAATATGGGCGCTATAATAAAAGTTGGCAATATTGCCAGTGGGGATAAGGATGTGGATAATAAAGAGCTTCGCTGGGACTTGCACGAAAAATTAAATGCAATAGCCTGTAATTGGGAAACTTCCTCAGTTTTAAAAACAGCGCAGCTAAATGGAATAAAAAGCCTTTCTTTTCGGGTGATAACAGATAATGCTGATGAAAAAATGGATGGCGATTTTAGGGCAAATCTTGACAGGGCACTTAAAATCATGTTTCCAGTATTGGCTAAGTTTCTTTTTGAAGGTTGGATTAACAAGATCTGGCAATTTGCCTTAATATGGCCTCTGTGAAGCCCGGTAGACTAATTACACTTGTATCCTACACCTTGCAACTGACATCTAATAACTTTTTTTCCAAAAAAGAAGGACTTTTCCAACCCTTTGTCGAATATATAAAAAAGTACTAATAAACCAAAAAGAGCACATTATAAATGCAATATCTAAAAAGAAATACTAAATATAGCATTCTTGCCTTTCTCATAATTGTTCTTTCTATTACTATATCTCTTTCCACCCTTGTCAAAACCGAAGTCTACTTCTCCCTTTACGAGAAGGTAGGGGGGTCAGGTCTTGAAATATCTTACAGTTAGCAAGATAGACTTTTTTACCAGGATGATTTTTATCCCCGGGGAAACAAGTAGGATAAGTAATAGTAAAATAAAGAAAAATATAAGCGGTATACACCGGAAAAAATATTTGTAGATGATGATTATTGAAAATTTATTGTTATTCTTGATAGACATGTGTGTGCTCACAAATACAAACTGGGATTTTTAAATATTTAGAGGAAATGCCCGGCAGACCATCTTTCTTAAAGGGGAAGACTTTACTGATTTCCTAGAAATCTTAAACTCTGCGGTTAGAAAATATAAGGTTTTCTGCGTTTTCTTGTTATGTGTGATAGTGTTAGTGCTTCCAAAATATGGAGAAAATGAGGTAAAAAAGGGCAAAAGTTGTATTTTAGGTCGGTAAATGATTGTTAGTTAAATTTTAAAAGCGAACCATTTAAGTTTTAAAAGTGAACATCCTAATAATTAGAAATAAACCATTTTTAAATTTTTGGATATCATAAATGATTAATTAAAAGTTAAAACTGGACTAAATTTAAATCAGAATTTTTAACTTTTTGACTACCTAAAAACTCACCTTCATGCCAGAATCTTACTTCAGATATACCGGATTCTCTATCTGGGCTAATCCGAAGTTGTATGTTCTCGTGCAGTGGTGCTTTAGGTACTCTTAATTCGAATTTATTTATAGAAACTTTGCGATAAGGGTTTACCATCCTGTCTACCCTTAAACAGAAGATATCCTTAGTTGATAAGAATGGCGGCATTATCGCAAATTCTCTAAATAAAGTTCTTTTCTCTCTTATTGCTCTTTGAAATCTGATATAGGGTATCTCCCCGGTGGTAGAATGTACTATACGGTAATTGTATCTTTGGACAAGGTAATTCAAGATTAATTGAGCTTTTTTGATATCCCTAACATTCTCTCGGTAACAGGTCCTGACCAATCGGTCCTGAATCCATCTGTAGGGTCTTTCAATCTTCCCCTAAAGCCTTTAGGAGAAAGCGCATAGGTTGCCTTTACCCTACAGTCATCTAAAACCTGTTTCCACTGCGGATTAGCCTCATCAGTAAGCCTGTAGTGGTTTCGCCAAAAGGAATCTCTACCCTGTACAAATCTGAATATAGAATGACTATCTACATAATAGGCCAGAGGGAATCCATATTTTAATAAAACTGCCTCTAAGGCCAGGATGTGTTCCCAGGTAGTCTCTCTTTCTACCAGGACAGCATACAGGATCAACCTGCTGTAGTCATCTATTGAGGTAATCAGATACCATTTATCAGAAGCATAAGGGGCAAACAGATGATGAGAGGAATCGTGTTGGATAAGTTCTCCCGGGTAGTTAGTTAATACCTCTCTATCATGGGCCTTTCCCTTCGGCCTTGAAAAGTAAAAATTATTTCTTTTGGCCCGGTCGATTATGGTAGGTAAAGATACCTTCTGGCTATATTTTTGTTCTAAAAGATCTTTGATGTAACTGTAGTTGTAATACTTAATCGGTACTTCTTTTGCTTTGATTAAATCTTTTTCGATTTTTAGTTCTTTCACAATATTTCTCTCGATATCTTTTGAAATTTTTCGAGTAGGTATTTTGCGAGAATACATAATAGAGAAATTTTCGGGATCAGCTTTTAATTGCTTTACTAAAGCGAAGAATCTTGTTTTCTTAATACCTAAAATTTCCTGGATGTATTTTCTGGCTATTTTCTTTTTTAGATAACGGGTAATTAGTTCTTTAATCTGATAATCGGTGAACTTTTTGTGTAGCTATTTCATAATATAGGACCTCACTTTTTTAATCCTATATTATTATAATTTTAGTTTGTTTTTAAGAGTTCACTTTTTATTTTTAAATGACACCAATTTCAGTTTTTTTTGACAATTCTGTTAATATTAATATAATTATTAGTATGTAATGCGTAAAATAATTCTACAATTAGAGTAGGAAAACGCATTTTAATTATGCGGAACTTTTTACCCAGTCATTATTTCCTTAATAAGCCTTTTTTAATTCATTAACAACGATTAATTTTTTATTTATAATAATGAGGGAAAAATGTACCAAAAAATTCGATATTTAACTGCTGGCGATAAAGCAATTGTCCTTGAATTTGGGAATGAAATCAGCAAAGAACTAAATTTATTAGTAAAAAAGATGTATCATTGCATCAGCAAGAAAAATATTGAGGGAATAGAAGAGACAGTCCCCACCTATCGTTCCTTGATAATTTATTATAATCCTCAAAAAGTAACGTATACAAATCTCGTCCAGCAGCTCAAAAATTTGGAAAAATCTGTTGCTGAAATAACCATGCCTCCTGCCTATGTTACTGAAATACCCGTTTTATATGGCGGAGAATACGGCCTGGATTTAGAATTTGTAGCCCAATATAATAAACTTTCTACAAAAGAAGTAATCAAAATACATAGCCAAAAAGAATACTTCATCTATATGTTAGGATTTTCGCCAGGATTCACCTATCTTGGCGGTATGTCTGATAAAATTGCAACTCCCCGCTTAGAGAAACCCAGACTAAAAGTTCCAGAAGGATCTGTGGGCATTGCTGGAAAACAGACTGGCATTTATCCTATAGAAAGTCCCGGAGGTTGGCGAATTATAGGGAGGACTCCCCTTAAACTTTACGACCCCCAAAAAGAATTTCCTTTTTTATTAAAATCTGGAAATTACATAAAATTTTACCCGATAGATCAGGAACAATTTAGAGAAATCGAAAAGAAAATCGATGAAGGAAATTATAATTGTAAGGTAGAACTACATGGAAGGATTTAAAGTTGTTAAATCAGGTATTTTCGATACCATTCAGGATTTAGGTAGATTTGGTTTTCAGCAGTATGGAATGACAGTCAGTGGGGCAATGGACTCTTACGCTTTACGAATCGGCAATCGACTTCTCGGGAATGAAGAAAATGAAGCCGGGATAGAGATAAGTACACCTGGCCTATCTTTAGAGACAATAAACCGAACAGTAATTGCCATAACCGGGGCAAATTTCAATCCTACAATTAATAACTCCCCTGCTCCAATGTGGGAGGCAATAGAGGTGAAAAAGGGAGATATTATCTCTTTTAACCAAACTAAAAGTGGTTGTCGCTCTTATTTGTTAGTTGCTGGAGGCATTGATGTCCCCATTATACTTGGAAGTAAGTCTACTTACGTAAGAGGAAAAATTGGGGGATTAAAGGGAAGACCTTTAAAGAAAGCAGATATAATCAACATAGGTAAAACAAATCAGGAATTGCAAAATATAATTGGAAGACGAGTATCAGCAAATAATTTACCTGACTATTATGAGGAAAATGAAATAAGAGTTATTTTAGGTCCACAAGATGATTATTTTAGCAATGAGGGCATTCATTCTTTTCTAAATTCTTTTTACGAAATAACTGCTAATTCAGATAGAATGGGTTACCGACTAAAAGGCCCTAAAATCAAAACTAAAAATGGCTCTGACATAATAACTGATGGCATCCCCCTGGGAAGTATCCAGGTACCTCAAGATGGCATGCCGATAGTTATGTTAGCTGACCGGCAGACCACCGGCGGATATGCAAAGATTGCCACGGTTATCTCGGTTGATATTGATAAATTTGCTCAGATGAAACCTGGAAATAAAATAAAATTTACTCAGGTAAATTTGGAAGAAGCACATTTACTCTTAGGCGAAAGAGAAAAAAAGATTACTGAGATGCAATTTGAGAAAAAAAATACCCCTGAATCAAAATCTGGTAATGTTCGGGTATTTAAGGTAAAATTAGAAGAAAAAATTTATCAGGTTGAAATAGAAGAAATCTAAGATGGAGGCAAAAACAATGGCCAAGGTAATTGACTTAAATTGTGATATGGGGGAAAGTTTTGGAAACTACAAGATAGGCCAAGATGATGAAGTAATCAAGTACATTACCTCCGCAAACATTGCCTGCGGATTTCACGCTGGAGACCCCAATGTTATGAGATATACCGTAAAACTTGCCAAGAAAAATGATGTAGCCATAGGGGCTCATCCTGGTTTTCCAGACTTGCAAGGTTTTGGCAGACGAAAAATGGATATTCCCCCTGAAGAAGTTAAAAATCTTATAATCTATCAAGTCGGAGCCCTCCAGGCAATCGCTAAAACCGAAGGAGTGATTTTGCAGCATGTAAAACCTCACGGAGCCCTTTATAATATGATATCAAACGATAAAAAGTTAGGGCAGGCAGTAGCAGAAGCTATTCTCGAGATAGATAAAAACCTTATCTTGGTAGGTTTAGCAAATTCAGAAATAATTAGCATTGCCTTAAAATTAGGTTTAAAGGTTGCCAGAGAAGGATTTGCTGATAGGGCGTATAATTCTGATAGTACATTAGTTAAAAGAAGTAGTGCTGGTGCAGTAATTTCTGACCCAGATTTAATCGCTGAAAGAGTAATTAAAATGATCGACCAGCAAAAAGTAGAAACTATTGACGGTAAAATAATTGATTTGCAAATTGATACTGTCTGTCTTCACGGTGACAATAAAAATGCACTAAATGTAATCAAAGCCATTAGAAAGATATTGCTTGTGAAAAATATAAAAATAGCTCCTTTATATAAATTTATTAACTGAAAATATTGCTCACCAAATTAATTTTAAAAGATTTTTGAAGTTAATAAAATTAAGAATAAGGAGTAAATTAAATTGGGAGGTGATATATCTTTAATTTAGTAGTAAACAAGTTATTTATTCTATTGTCAAAACAGAAATTTACAAACGTTAATCAGTTAAATTTTTTAAAAAATAGAGAAGGAGGAGAAAAAAATGAAAAAAATAATTTCCGTTCTTTTAGTAATTAGTTTAATAGTAGGAATCTTTGCGATATCTGGTCTTACAGCAACTAGATGGGTTGCTAATTCAGTTTGGCCACCGAATAATCATCACAGTATAGGTTTGGTTGAGTTTGCAGAAAAAATTAAAGAGCGCACTAATGGTGAATTAGATATTGTAGTAGAAACTGGTGGTGCGCTTGGTTATAAAGGCCCCGAGCTACTAAAAGTAGTTCGAGATGGCTTGGTTCCCTTATCAGATATGTTGATTAGCGGGGTAGCTGGAGACGAGATGCTCTTCCAGATAGTTACCTTGCCTTTTTTAACTTTAAGTGATGATGAAGCCAAATTATTAAGTGACATTTGTCGCCCATTTTTTGATAAGGCTGCAGCAAAATGGAATCAGAAGATTTTATATATCGCCCCTTGGCCAGCTGCAGGGTTATGGACCAAAAAGGAAATTAAATCTGTTGAGGATATGAAGGGATTAAAGACACGTACATACGATAAAAACGGTGCTTTAGTAGTTGAAGCTACTGGTGGTACACCTTATGCGTTACCATTCAGTGAGGTTTATTCTTCCCTGGCTACTGGCTTAATCGATTCAGTTATTACTTCTACACCAACTGGGGTAGATGGTAAATTCTGGGAAGTACTAAAATATTTCCAACGACTCAATATTACACAGGCTACTGATATGGTTACTGTAAATTTAAGGGCTTTCGGTAAACTGGACAAAGAAACTCAACAAATTTTGATTGATACCGGTAAAGAGATGGAAGAAATAATGTGGAAAAGAGTGAAAGAAATAGATAAGGAAAGAGAAGCCTTATGTAACCAAAATGGCATAATTAGTGTTCCCGTAACTGACGAACTTAAAAGGGAATTAAGCAAGATAACTGCAAGAATACGTGAAGAATGGTTAGCTACGGCCCCAGCTGATGCAATAGTAATCTATAAGAAGTTTATGGAACAAGTGGGTCGTTAATTTAGCCTCTAACCCGAGATTTGCATAAATCAAGAATCCTGAAATTAATTTTCAGGATTCTTGATTCGATTTATACAATGATAAATAAAAATTTTTAAATATCCAATAGTAAATACAAGGGGACTTATCATGAATAAAAAAATAATTGCTATTATCGATAAACTTTCTGTTTTTGGTGGTGTATTGTCTGGTATTATGATTTGTTCGGCTTTTGCCTTAATAATAGCAGAAATTATTGCGAGAACTATATTTAATAGTACTCTGTATGTTGCTGAAGAATATTCAGGATATCTAATGTGCTGCCTTACCTTTGTGGCTCTGGGCGTTACCCTTCGAGAGAAAGGTCACATCCGTATGACTTTTCTCCACAATATACTAAAAAACCCTCAACATATATTGGTCTTAGATATGGTTTGTTATGTTATTGGGTTTGTTTTTTCTATAGGGGTTACCTATTTTACGGGAATGTTCTTTTGGGACTCGGTTGTAAATAGTTCTCGGTCTATGCAAATCTCTGAAACATATCTTGCTATACCACAATTTTTTATGCCTTTTGGTTTTTCAGTATTAGCTCTCCAATTTGTTGCCGAATTTTTAAAAGACCATATAGCATTAAAAACTGGCAAAATTAAAATTACAGAAGAAGATAAAAGTTTGGGAAGATAATTTTAGCTTTGTTAAAGTTATTACCAAACTGTAGACACTTTCTAAATAAATTAACACAGTCATTATTTTAATCTTTAAAAAATATTAGGAGTATAGATTATGGATTTACTTACTGTTTCCCTGACCATGATCGCCTTATTAGTACTATTTTTAGGCGGAAGCGTATGGATTTTTATTTCATTATCCTTAGTGGGTTTCGGTAGTTTTTATTTTTTTTCCGATCTTCCATTCGGTGCTATTTTAGCCAATATATTCTGGAATAATACGAGTGGTCCTGCCATGATGGCTTTACCTCTCTTTGTTTTTATGGGAGAAATTCTTTTTAGGAGTAAAATCTCAGAAAATTTATTCAATGGCCTATGCCCTTGGATGGATTTCATTCCGGGTAGATTGCTTCACGTGAATATCTTTGCTTGTACTTTATTTGCTGCAGTTAGTGGCTCATCTGCGGCTACCACTTCTACAGTTGGGAAAATTACCATACCAGAATTCAGCAGAAGAGGTTACAATAAATCCCTTTCCATTGGTTCTTTAGCCGGATCCGGTACTTTAGGATTTTTAATCCCACCCAGCATGATGATGTTAGTCTATGGCATTATAGCTGAAGTAAGCATAGGAAAACTTTTTATTGCGGGATTTATACCTGGCTTAATATTAGCATTAATGTTTAGCGGTTATGTTATCATAAAAAGTTTAAGTAACCCGAATATTGCACCTGCTGGTAAGACACACTATTCTTGGCGTGAACGATTAAAAGCCATACCTTTGTTAGCTCCGGTAGTTATTTTAGTTTTTATAGTTTTGGGAAGTATCTATTTGGGTTGGGCTACCCCAACTGAAGCCGCTGCAGTAGGAGTTGCAGGAGCATTAATTTTTGCCTTATTAACTCGTAGTTTAAATTGGAAAATATTCAGGACTGCTTTAATGGGATCAGTTAAAACAAGCTGTATGATTATGGCAATAGTTTGTGGCGCTGCTTACCTATCAGTTGCCGTCGGTTATATGGGAATTACCCGAAGCTTAACTCAATATGTAGGTTCTCTCGGCCTATCACCTTACTTGCTAATTGTAATACTTTCAATTATGTATATAGGATTGGGTTGTTTGGTTGATGGATTTTCCATGATTGTAATGAGTACACCTATTGCTTTGCCTTTAATTAAAGCAGCTGGTTTTGCCCCACTATGGTTTGGTATTTATCTGGTATTAATGATTCAATTAGCTCAAATTACTCCACCTGTCGGTTTTAACTTATTTGTTATAAATAATCTAACCAATGATGATTTATGGACCATTGCAAAAGCTGCATTACCTTTCTTTATTATGTTGTGTATAGGCACGGCCTTGATTACTGTATTTCCCCAGATTGCCTTATATTTACCAAGTTTAATGATAAGGTAATAAATGTAAATCTTATAATTTTAAAAAGAATTAAAAGGCTAAATGGCAACCAAAATTGTGTACCCTGCCAGACCTTTATAAAATTTAATTGTATAAGAAAATTATTATAAGATAAAGGAATAGATGTGTAAATGGCTTTTAAGGGATACATGAACAAAAGGTTAAGAATTAATCTTAATAAAAAGAGCAAACAAGAAGAAATTATTTCAGAAGATTTCTGCCAAAAATTTATCGGCGGCAAAGGATTCAATACAAAGATACTTTTAGATGAAGTGGGTCCCGGAATAAAACCCTTTTCTGAAAAGAACCTTCTAATTTTTGGTGCAGGACCGCTTATTGGTACCACGACATTTTCAGCAAATCGTCTTACTATATCGGCAAAATCTCCTTTAACTGATGTTATAGGAAATTCAAGTATTGGCGGAGGAGAATTGGCAGTAAGAATGAAGGGCGCTGGATATGATCAAATTGTTATTGCTGGGAAAGCAGAGAAGCTCATTTATTTAGTTGTTACTGATAGAAATATTGAATTTAGAGATGCTGAGCACCTTAGGGATAAAAGCACATCAGAAACCATGCTTCTAATAAAAAGGGAAATAGATGATATAAGTGCAGCTATAGCTTGTATAGGGCCTGCAGGAGAAAATTTAGTCCGTTTTGCTTGTATTATAACAGAAGATCATGCAGCAGGTAGAACAGGAATGGGTGCAGTAATGGGGTCAAAGAATATAAAGGCTATAGTGTTTAAAGGGACTAAAAAACCACAAATTTACGACAAGGAAAAACTATCTGCAATAAAAAAAGATATTTTACAGGAATTAAGTTCGGATCCTGCTATCAAGAAGGCAAAAGAATATGGAGCAACTACGGCGGTAGAAGCCCTTAATTCAATCGGTGTCTTAGAGGTGAAAAATTTACAAACAGGAATTTTCGATGAAATTGAAAAAATATCCGGTAAAATGGTAAGAGATAATTATGGAATTAAAAAAAGAGGATGTTTATATTGTCCGATAGGCTGCAGATCACTTTCTTTATTTCACAGTAAAGAATTTGGTTCATTTGTATTGGGTGGTCCTGAATTCGCTTCTTTACAAAGTTTTGGGTCACGGATAGGAAATAGTAATGTTGAATCTATCTGTTTTATGACAAAACTTGCCAATGACTATGGATTAGATTTTATGTCATTTTGCGGGGTAATTTCTTGGTTAATGGAATGCTATGAAAAGGGATTAATAACTGAAAAAGATATCGATGGTATTTCTTTAAATTGGGGAGATTATAATAAAGTAATATTGCTTATGGAGAAGATTGCTTTTAGAAGAGGAATTGGTGACATTCTAGCAGAAGGCTCATATAGAGCAAGCGAAAAATTTGGTGAAAAAACTAAAAAATATGCTCTCCATGTTAAAAAACTGGAATTTGAAAATTTTGATCCCCGAGGATATAAAGGCAGAGGAACTGGATTTGGTGTTTCGGCAAGAGGAGCTGATAATTGCACAACTTTATGTTCAATAAAATCTACCCTAGGATATTTTATGCCTTGATAACCAAGCGAGGATGAATTACCCGGGAACAGTTGGCGGCAATTGGCTATGGCGATACAAAAAGGGAGATATTACAGAAGAAATGCAAGAGAAGCTTGCTATTCTATCCCAAAAATACCATCGTTAAAAATTCCATAAAAAATTTAAAGAATTTTAATAACTCATATCCTACTACTTCAAATTCTTTCTTTCCATTAAATTAAACTCTGCTATTGACATCTTTAAAAAATAATGTTAAAATTTCCCTAAATTTATCTCATTAATACTTTAACGTATTAAAGAAAGAAAGATATTTTCGATCGAAAAAAGATAAGGGGTAATAGCAGATGAATATTCCTGAAGGTTTAAATGATTTACTACCGGAAGAAGTTTTAAAGAAAAGGTTATTAGAGGATAAAATAAGTCAGGTCTTTACCAGGTGGGGTTATCAAGAGATAATCACCCCAACTTTTGAATTTTATGAAACTTTAGCCAAGGGCGCTGGGTCAATTATGAAAAAAGAAATGATTAAATTTTTTGACCGAGAAGGTAATATTATTGCCCTTCGCCCGGAGATGACTACTCCCATGGCCAGAGTGGCTTCTACTAAAATGCAGAATGAACCTAAACCGTTAAGATTTTATTATATAGGTAATGTATTCAGATATGACGATAAAGTGAAGAATCAAAGAGAGTTTTGTCAGGCAGGAGTAGAGCTAATCGGAATAAATAGCAGCAAATCAGATGCAGAGGTTATTGCTTTAGCGGTTGAATGTTTGAAAAAAAGCGGACTTAAAAAATTTTTTATAGATATAGGTCATATCAATTTTTTCAATGGAGTTATGGAATCAATAAAAGTTAAAGAGGAAAGGAAACAGGAAATTAAAAAAACAATTTTAAATAAAGATTTTGTGTTACTGGAAAAGTTATTATCCTTGGAAGGCATAGAGGATAGGGAAAAGGATTTTATTTTAAAGATACCAACCCTAAGGGGAGGAGAAGAAGTATTAGAAGAGGTAGAAAAGATGATAGACAATAAATTATCGCTATCTGCCCTAAAAGAAATAAAAGAGGTCTATAGCCTTTTGAGAGATTACGGATTAGAAGAATACGTTCTGATAGATTTGGGGATTATACGAAATTTTGATTACTATACCGGAATTATATTTGAAGGTTATACTGATTATTTGGGATTCCCGATCTGTGGCGGGGGGAGATATGATAACCTGTGTTCAATGTTTGGGGAAAACCTACCTTCTACTGGGTTTGCCATCGGATTAGAAAGATTAATAATGGCCTTAGAGAGAGAGGATATAAATTCACTAAATTTAGAAAGACCTGAACAGTATGTGTTGTATTACCAAAATAATGAAGACAATTTTAGAAAAGCCCTGGCAGTAGCTAAAGATATGCGAAAAAAGGGGCTGATTGTAGAGCTGGAGGTAGGAAAGAGAGAGTTTGCCGAGGTGTTAAAATATGCTCGCTCTAAAGGAATAAAATATATATTGATATTAGATGATAATCAGTCAAATAAAATCAAAAAAGTTGAAGTAGTATCGGGAAAAGAGGAAATCATAAATTATGAGTAGAGAAAATAATAGTAATTATTTAGTTATTGCTTTATCCAGCGGGAAATTATTCAAACCTTCTATACAATTATTTGAAGGGATAGGAATAAATTTGAGAGGTGGTAGGGAAATAAACAGAAAACTGACCTTTTATGACCAGAGAGAAGATATTAAATTTATTATTACTAGACCGAAAGATAATCCCACTTATGTGGAATGCGGAGCATCAGATATTGGTATAGTAGGGGAGGATGTATTATTAGAAGAGAAGAAAGATGTTTATAGACTTTTAGATTTAAAGTTTGGAAAATGTAAGATGGTAGTAGCTGTTCCCGAAGAGAAAAAGCAAGAAAAATATTATAAGAATAATGGGCATCGCTTAAGGGTGGCCACCAAATATCCCCGTATTGCCGGAGAGTATTTTAAAAAAAAGGGGATATATGTAGAGTTAATTAAGCTTTATGGCTCGGTAGAATTGGCTCCCCAGGTAGGTTTAGCAGATATGATTGTCGATATAGTTTCTACGGGGCGAACCTTAAAAGAAAACGGACTAATCATAATTGATGAAATAATTCCTCTTAGCGCCCAGCTTATTGTTAATCGGATTAGTTATAAGACTAAACATAAAAAAATTGCCAGACTTTTACAGGGCATTAAAAAATTTGTATCCTCGGAGTCAGATAAGATTGCAAAATGGTAGTGGGATTTAAAAGCAATACTTTATTTATACGAAAAAAGTTTTGAGCTTTGAACTATAGACTAATTTATTAAAAAGATTTTTAAAATATTAGGGAAGAAAGGGCTTAGCTAGAGTTGATAAAAACTATTTTTTTAAACGAAGAAAATAAGGAAAAAATAGAAGAGATTTGCAGACAGAGATATTCTGAAGATAACTTGGCAGATGATATTGAAAATAAGGTTAGAGAAATTATATTAAGGGTGAAAAAGGAAGGCGATAGAGCTCTTCTTGAGTTTACTGAGAAATATGATGGGATAAAACTAAGCCCTTCAGAAATACTGGTAAGTAAAGAGGAATGGGAAGAGGCTAGTCGGAAAACAAAGAAAGGATTATTGGAAATAATAAAAGAAACCATAAAGAATGTAAAAAAATACCACTTGCACCAAAAGGAAAATTCCTGGTTTACTACAGAAGAAAAGGGCATTATTTTGGGGCAAGTAGTGAATCCTATTGAGAGAGTGGGTTTGTATGTCCCGGGAGGAACGGCTGCTTATCCCTCTTCCCTTATTATGGCAGCGGTACCGGCAATTATTGCGGGGGTTAAAGAGATTGTTGTAGTAACTCCTCCTTCTCCTGATGGTAAAATTAATCCTTACTTATTATCTACTGCCCGGGAATTAGGCATATCGGAAATCTATAAAATAGGAGGCGCTCAAGCCATAGCTGCTTTGGCCTACGGAACAGAAACTGTAAAGAAAGTGGATAAAATTGTGGGCCCGGGAAATATCTATGTAACTTTGGCCAAGAAAAATGTCTTTGGAAAAGTAGATATAGATATGCTGGCAGGGCCAAGTGAAATTCTTATCTGGGCTGATGACAAAGCTAACCCTCGATATTTAGCCTGTGATTTGCTTTCTCAAGCTGAGCATGATGTAGAGGCCTCGGCAATTTTGATAACCACTTCTTCCTTGTTGGCCAATAAAGTAAGGGAAGAGATTGAAAATGAGTTAAAAAATTTAAACAGAAAAGAAATTATCCAAGAGTCTTTAAAGAAAAAGGGGAAGTTGATTATTGCCGAAGATAAAGAATTAATTTTAGAATTTGTAAATAGTTTTGCCCCTGAACATTTAGAATTACAAATAGAAAGTCCCTGGCAGATATTGGGAGAGATAAAAAACGCTGGGGCAATATTTGTGGGGGCTTATTCTCCGGAGCCTTTAGGGGATTATTGGGCAGGGCCCAATCATATTCTGCCGACTTCCGGAGGGGCAAGGTGTTTTTCGCCTTTATCGGTAAGTGATTTTACCAAAAAGAGCAGTATAATTTTCTACGATAAAAAGAGCCTAAGGAAAGATGGGCAGAAAATAGTGAGTTTAGCCAGATTAGAGGGGTTAGATGCCCATGCCCGTTCGATAGAGATAAGAAATTGTAATGAAGAAAGAGTTGATTAATTTATGTTGATTTCAAAAAAATTAAATTCAGATTATTTATTTCGAAAAAATATTATTTTGAGTAAGAAGATTTTAGATAAACTTTCTCAGGTAGATACGCTGGTCTTTGACATTGATGGCGTATTGATTGATGTGCGGGATTCTTATAGAGAGGCCGTATGCCAAACGGTTCAATTTTATTTTAAAGAAATATTGCATTTTCAAGGTTTCCAAAATTTAATAAACCCGGAAGAAGTTAAATATTTTAAGATGGCCGGGGGCTTTAATAATGATTGGAATTTAACTTCGGCTGTAGTTTTGTTTTATTTGATGAAGGCAAGAAAAAATAATTTAAGGGACATAGATGTACTTAGATCTATAGAACCGGATATAAGAAAGTTTACCACCGAGATGCTCCCTTCGGGAGGAGGTTTAGCTAAAGTAATAGATTTAATTGAGGAAGATGGGCAGGCAAAAGAATGGATATTTAGTCTGTGGGATAAGGATTTAATTACAAAAATATTTCAGGAAATTTATGCCGGGGAAGAATACTGTTTTAATATTTACGGGTTTCATCCTTCATTGGTTAAGACCGAAGGTTTGATAAAACAGGAAAGAATAATCATAGATAAAAATAAAAAAAAATTCTTGCAAAATTTTTCTCTCGGTATCTTAACTGGTAGAACCAAAAGAGAGGCTAAATTAGTTCTTAAAAGATTAGGTTGGGATGATTTTATTTCTAAAGAAAAGATAGTTACAGCTGATGATGGGTTGGAAAAACCTCACCCTCAGGGATTAAAAAAATTAGCTAACAGTTTAAAAACTGAGTTGGGGATTTATGTGGGTGACACTTGGGATGACATGATTACTGTAAAAAATTTTAATAAAAAAGTAAAGACAACAAAGTTTTTGTCGGCAATGGTTTTAGGAGAAGAATTTAATTTACGAAGTAAGTCAGTAAAGTTGTATCTAAACGAAGAAGTGGATTTATTGGCTCAGGACGTTAATTACATTTTGAGTTGGTTAAAAAGCGTTAAAGAAGTAGTAGATAATAATGGAAAGGCGGGTTGATAATTTTGAAGAAGAGAATAGGTGAATGCAAGAGAAAGACTTTAGAGACTGATATTGAAGTGAAGATAAATTTAGATGGTAAAGGGGTGAGTAATTTACAGACAGAAATTTATTTTTTAAATCATATGCTTGCCTTATTTGCCCGGCATGGTTTTTTTGACCTAGAGGTAAAAGCCCAGGGGGATCTTGAAGTAGATTATCATCATACCGTAGAAGATATAGGAATATGTCTGGGTGAAGCCATTAAGAAAGCTCTACAAGATAAAAGGGGGATAAAAAGATATGGGTTTACCATTTTACCGATGGATGAATCGCTGGTACAAGTGGTATTAGATTTAAGCGGAAGAGGGCAATTAATCTACAAAGTCCAATTTGAACAAGAAAGAGTAGGCTCTTTTGAAGTTAATTTGGTAGAAGAATTTTTTAGAGCTTTATCTTATCATGCCAGGATGACTCTACATATCAATCTGCTTTGCGGGAAAAATTCCCATCACATCATCGAGGCAATATTTAAAGCCTTCGGTCGGTCTTTAGAGGAGGCAACCAGGGAAGATAATCGGTTAGATAATATCCCTTCCACTAAAGGGGTTATTGATTAGAGGATTGGGAGAGAAAAGAGAATGATAGTGATAGTAGATTACGGGATGGGAAATTTAAAGAGTGTGCAAAATGCTTTTGCCGCAGTTGGATATAAAACGGTAATAACTGATGATCCCAATCAGATTAAAAAAGCCAGCGCTTTAGTGCTCCCCGGAGTAGGAGCTTTTAGGGATGCTATTAAATTTTTAAAGGATAAAAATATAGAGAGTGAATTAATTGAAGCTATAAAGAGCGGTAAGCCTTTTTTAGGTATTTGTCTGGGGATGCAGTTATTATTTACTTTTAGCGAAGAAGGTGGGCTTTTTCAAGGATTGGATATTATTTCCGGCAAAGTCAGGAGATTTCCCGACTCAGTAAAATGTCCTCACTTGGGGTGGAATAAGATAAAATTTACCTATAATTCTAATAATACGAATCCTATCTTTCGGGATATTTCAGATGAATCTTATTTTTATTTTGTTCATTCTTATTATTGTGAGCCAGATAATTGGGAGGCAATATGTTCTACAACTGATTATGGATTAGTCTTCTCCTCTTCTATCCGGAGAGACAATTTATATGGAGTCCAATTTCATCCCGAAAAGAGCAGTAAACAAGGTTTAAAAATTTTAAAAAATTTTGGAGACTTGAGCAAATGTTAATCATTCCGGCAATAGATATTAAAGAAGGCAGATGTGTTCGCCTTACCGAAGGTCGATTTGAAGATACGGAGATATTTTCTGATGACCCGGTAGCAGTAGCTGTGGAGTGGGTTAATAAAGGAGCAAAGATGCTTCATATAGTAGATTTAGATGGAGCTAAATACGGAAAATTGACTAATATTTCTCTGTTGAAACAGATTATTAAAAAAGTTAATATTCCGGTGCAATTAGGAGGGGGCATTAGGAACTATGAAGAGGTAGAAAAATTAATCAGTTTGGGAGCGAGCCGAGTAATTTTAGGCACAATTCTTTGGAAAGACAAACTCTTAGCCAGGAGACTATTTGAGGATTTTTCGAAAAAGGTAGTAGCCGGTATTGATGCGCGCGATGGATATGTAGCTATAGAAGGATGGCAGAATATTACTTCTGTCAATGCCCTGGATTTTGCTAAAGAGATGGAGGAATTAGGGACGCGGCGAATAATTTACACTGACATTAAGAGGGATGGGACCCTTATAGGTCCTGATATGGATAACATAGAAAAAATGTTAAAAAATGTTAGTATTCCCCTTATTTATTCCGGAGGGATTACATCTTTAGATGATGTAAAAAAATTACGAAAATTCAAGGATTTAGGCTTGGAGGGAATTATTATCGGCAAGGCACTTTACAAGGAGAGAATTATATTGGAAGAGGCAATTAAATTAGTCGTTAACACTTAGTTAGCTAGTTAGTTGGTTTGTTGGTTAATTAGTTTATTATTAATTCTTCAATGTACCCATTCCCCAATCAGTTAACTAGGCAACCAACTATCCAACTAATCAAAAATAAAGGAGGTATTGATAATGCTTGCTAAGAGAATTATACCCTGCTTAGATATAAAGGAAGGCCGAGTGGTAAAAGGGACTAAATTCATTAATTTGATAGATGAGGGAGATCCAATTGAAATGGCTTCTTTCTACGAGAAAGAAGAAGCAGATGAACTGGTTTTTCTGGATATTACTGCTTCCTGGGAGAAGAGGAATATCATAATTGAATTAGTAAGAAAGACTGCGGAAAAAGTTTTTATTCCTTTTACAGTAGGGGGAGGAATAAGGAATCTGGAAGATATATATTATTTATTGAGGGCAGGGGCAGATAAAGTTTCTATTAATACGGCAGCTGTTTTAAATTCTCGTTTAATTAAGGAAGCTTCTTTAAAATTCGGTAGTTCCACTATTGTAGTGGCAATTGATGTGATGAAGATAGATTCTGATTGGGAAGTGGTAATTAACGGGGGGAGAACCAGGACCGGTTTAAGGATATTAGATTGGGCTAAAAAAGTGGAGAGGTTAGGAGCAGGGGAGATACTACTTACCAGTATGGATAAAGACGGAACTAAAGAAGGATATGATATTGAATTAACTAAAATAGTTTCAGAAAATGTTAATATCCCTATTATTGCTTCTGGTGGTGCGGGAAAACCAGAGGATTTATATGAAGTGTTAGTTGAGGGGAAGGCGGATGCCGCTTTAGCTGCCTCCATATTTCATAGAAGAGAATATTCTATATCAAAGGTTAAGGAATTTTTAAAACAAAGGGGAGTAGAAGTAAGGCTGGCGAATTAAGGAAAAGGTGAAAGGCGTGAAAATTAATGAATAAAAGTGAAATTTTAAGTCGAATAAAATTTAATAAAGAAGGATTAATACCAGCTATAATTCAGGATGAGATGACTAGGCAGGTTTTAATGTTAGCTTATATGAATAAGGAATCATTGGAAAAAACTTTAGAAGAAGGAAGAACCTGTTTTTACAGCAGGAGCAGAAGGGAATTATGGTTTAAAGGTGAAACTTCAGGAAATATCCAGATAGTAAAGAAAATTTTTTTGGACTGCGATAATGATACTATACTGATTTTAGTAGAACAAAAAGGAGTTGCCTGCCATACCGGGAATTATTCCTGCTTTTTTAAGGAGATTAAAGGTGATAAAATAAGAGAAATTAGACCAGAAACTTCTTCCTCTCTACAAAAAGAACAGGCAGAGAAGCAAAAATCTCCCCAAGGGGAGGGCAGAAGAAAACAATCAAAAACAGACAGTGAAATTATTGATGAAATATATCAAGTAATTCAAAATAGAAAATTAAACTACCAAAGCGATTCTTATGTTTGTAAATTACTGGCTAACCCTGAAGACTTACTGCCCAAGAAGATAGGGGAAGAGGCAGCAGAAGTTATTATTGCCTTTAAAGATAAAGAAAAAAGTGCAATAATATATGAAATTGCTGATCTATGGTTTCATACTTTAGTGGCATTAGGTAGTTGTAATATTTCCACTCAGGATATATTTAAAGAATTAAAAAAAAGAAGAAAATGAGCAATTATAAATAATATTTTGTCAATACAAATGAAAATGAATTTATATTTCCGTAGGACAGGTGTCTCGCCTGTCCATGAAGTGCAATAAAGGGCACAATTCATTGTGCCCCTCCAAGGGAGAAGATAGTGAATATATAAACTATGTAATGTTTTTTCTTTACTAAATACTATTCACTAACGACTAACGACTAAATAAAAAATGAGGTGATAGAATGGAAAATTATCCTCGTTGGAAAGATGAGTTAACCGATCAATTATTTAAGGCGATATTACTCCTAAAAAACGAAAAAGAATGTTATAACTTCTTTGAAGACTTAGCTACCATCAATGAAATTAAGGAATTTAGCCAGAGACTTGAAGTAGCCCGAATGTTAAGTGGGGGCTCTACCTATGAAGAGATTGCTCAAAAAACGGGGGCAAGTTCGGCAACTATTAGTAGGGTAAAAAAGTGTTTGAATTACGGAGCTGATGGTTATAAATTAATTCTGGGGAGATTATCGGGAAAAAAGAAATAATTTTTTTCCATGCGTTGACAAAAAAAATTGTTTGTGTTAAATTATGTACACACGATTAAAATTGCAGAAACAACAAAAATTGTTTACTGGAATAGTAAGTGGTTTGTCTTTGTGAAGCAAATTTACTGAAATCCTTCCAGTATTAGCTTAAGCGAAAGAACTGTTCAAGTAACTTAAGACGTATAAGGGATGGCGTTAACATCTTATCTAGAAGTAAGAGTGAGAAAAATTCTCACTGAATTGGGGTGGCACCACGGAGCTTATCATTCGTCCCCATTAACCATCGACAAGATAACTTTAATGATGGTTAATGGGGATTTTTTGTATCATTTTTAAAATATAAAACTTGCTTTATATTTAAGATAATTAAAATAGACGAACAAGTAAATCTAAAATTGAAAGGGGAGAAGAAAATGTATAAAAAATTATTTATTCCCGGGCCTACTCATGTAACCGAGGATGTTTTGCAAAAGATGGCTACTTCCATGATTGGTCATCGAATTAAGGAGGCTTCAACTCTACAAAGAAGCATCAGTGATAAATTAAGGAAGCTAATGTATACCCAAAATGAGATTCTATTATCTACCTCTTCTGGCAGCGGTTTAATGGAAGGAGCTATCCGTTCCTGTACTCAAAAAAGAGCAGCAGTATTTTCCTGTGGTAATTTTGGCAATCGATGGTTTGTTATGGCGGAAAATAATAATGTCCCTGCTGATAAATTTGAAGTTGAATGGGGTACCCCCAATCTTCCCGATCAAGTAGAAGAGGTTTTAGCTACTGGCAAATATGACCTTATTACTATAACTCACAATGAAACTTCAACGGGAGTAATGAATCCAATTGAAGAGATAGCCCAAGTGATGAAAAAATATCCGGAAGTAATATTCTGTGTAGATGCGGTAAGTTCCTTAGGTGGAGCCAAGATAGAAGTGGATAAATTAGGCATCGATATTTGCATAACTTCCAGTCAAAAATGTTTGGGTTTACCTCCCGGATTATCTCTTTGTTCTATCTCAGAAAAAGCTCTGGAGGCAGCCAAAAAAGTTAAATTTAGAGGAACTTACTTTGATCTGTTACAGATTTATGAGTATATTCAAAAGAAAGATTATCAATATCCTTCTACACCTTCTCTGTCCCATATGTTTGCCCTTGATTATCAATTAGGTAAGATATTAGAAGAAGGTCTGGATAACCGTTTTGATCGTCATACCCAGATGGCCGATTACGTCAGGGCCTGGGCAAAAGATAAATTTGCTCTTTTTGCTCAGGAAGAATTTGCCTCTAATACCGTAACTTGTGTAAAAAATACCAGAGAAATTAGCGTAGGTGATTTAAACAAAGCTTTAGGCGAAAGAGGTTTTATGATTTCTAATGGTTATGGAAAACTAAAAGAGAAAACTTTCAGAATAGCCCATATGGCCGAACTTACCCTTACCGATATTAAAGAGCTTCTTTCTAATATTGATGAGATTTTAGGATTATAAGGAGTGATGAAGATGCTAAAAATATTAATAACTGATGGAATGGATAGAGGAGCTGTTCAGAGTTTAAAAGATTTGGGGCACGAAGTAACAGAACAGTTCTTTGAACCCGAAGAATTAAAAGAACAGGTAAAGAATTTTAATGTAATAATAGTACGTTCTGCTACTAAAGTAAGAAAAGAAATTATCGATTCCGCCCTGCAAACCGGAAATTTAAAATTAATTATTCGTGGTGGAGTTGGAGTGGACAATATAGATGTAACTTATGCCGAATCTAAAGGGATAAAAGTTCGAAATACTCCTAAAGCAAGCAGTTCATCTGTGGCAGAATTGGCTTTGGGGCATATGTTTTCTCTGGCCAGATTTATTGGAATTGCCAATGTTACTATGAGAGAAGGTAAATGGAACAAGAAACAGTATAAAGGAATAGAACTTTCTGGTAAAACCTTAGGGATTGTTGGTTTTGGTAGAATTGGTCAGGAATTAGCTAAAAAAGCTAAAGCATTAGAGATGAAAGTTATCTACAATGATATCTTGGGCCCTGCCAAAGATTGTCCAGAATATTCTTTTGTTTCCCTGGATGAACTTCTGGCTGATTCGGATTTTATCTCCCTGCATGTGCCGGGGAATAAAGATAAATCTACCGTGATTGGTAAACCAGAATTTTCCAAAATGAAAGACGGAGCCTATCTTATCAATTGTGCCCGAGGTAGTGTGGTAGATGAGACAGCTTTGCTGGAGGCCTTAAATTCCGGGAAGATTGCCGGAGCGGGGATTGATGTATTTTCCGAAGAGCCTCCTCAGAATCTGGAACTGGTAAATCATGAGAGAGTTTCGGTGACTCCTCATATTGGAGCATCTACCAAAGAGGCGCAAAAGAGAATCGGAGCCGAGATTGTCTCTATCATCAAAGAAAATTTTTAGATTAAAAGGGAGAAAAAATGCCAGTAATCAAACCATTCAAAGCTTTCAGACCTCAACCAGATTTGGTGACCAAAGTAGCATCACCGCCCTATGATGTTCTAAATAGCGAAGAAGCCCGTCAATTAGTAAAAAATAATCCTTATTCCTTTCTTCATGTTAATAAAGCAGAGATAGATTTAGAGTCTTCCGTAGACCATTATGACCAAAGGGTGTACGAAAAAGCCAGCGAAAATCTTAATAAGTTGATTAAAGAAAGAGTATATTTACAGGATGAGAAGGAGAAGATCTATATCTATAGACAGATAATGAAAGGAAGGGCTCAAACTGGATTGGTGGTCTGTGTTTCTATCGATGATTATCTCAAAGGAAAGATTAAGAAACATGAAAATACCCGAGAAGATAAAGAAAAAGACCGCATAAACCATATTGACTTTACTGATGCTAATACCGGACCGGTTTTTATTACTTACAAGGCAAAAGAGGAAATAAAACAAGTTGTTAACAGGTGGACTAAAGAAAAAGAACCAGTATATGACTTTACCTCAGAAGATGGAATTACTCATACCTGCTGGGTAATTGATGATGAGCAGGAAATCAAAAGATTGATAGAATCCTTTGCTGAGATTGATTATTTTTATATTGCTGATGGTCACCATCGGGCAGCAGCAGCGACCAAAGTAGGGTTGAAGAGAAGAGAACAGTTTGAAGATTATACCGGGAAAGAAGAGTTTAATTATTTTCTGGCTGTCCTTTTCCCTCATGATGAACTATATATTATGGATTACAATCGGGTGGTAGCTGATTTAGCAGGAAACTCCGAGGAAGAATTTATCCAGAAAATATCTGAAAAATTTACCATAGAAAAATATAGAGTGGAATGTCCCTACCGACCGGAAGCAAGGCATACCTTTGGAATGTATTTAGATAACTGTTGGTATAAACTAACTGCTAAACCGGGGACTTTTAATGAAGATGATGTAGTAGGCAGTCTCGATGTATCGATACTGCAAAATAATCTGCTTGACCCTATTTTGGGAATCAAAGACCCCCGAACAGACCAGAGGATAGAATTTGTGGGAGGAATCAGGGGTTTGGAGGAATTAGAGAAAAGAGTGAAGGTAGGGATGAAGGTAGCCTTTTCACTCTACCCCACTTCCATAGAGGAATTAATGGCAGTTGCCGATGCCGGAAGATTAATGCCTCCCAAGTCGACCTGGTTTGAACCGAAACTACGCAGTGGAATTTTTATCCATAAATTATCCTAATAAAAGCTTAAAAAAATAAATTGGATTAATTACTAGAGCCTAAATCAAGTGGCATAAAACACTAGTATCAGAAACACTGGTGTTGCTTTCTTGACTTATACCCTAAATTATGGTAAGAAACAGGCATAAAACACCAATAATATTAAAAACATCGGTATTACACCGTGGGTATAAAAGACCCCAGCGTATAGGTCCTTTTGTTTTAATTAACAAGATGGATTTATTTGTTGGGGGTTTTAAAAATGTGAAATAAAAATTAAAAGCAGGTGAAAAATATGCGTAGTGATGTAATTAAGAAAGGCGTAGCCCGAGCTCCTCATCGTTCTCTACTTAAAGCATTAGGAATAACCGATAAGGAGATGAAGAAATCTTTTATCGGTGTTGCTCAGGCAGCTAATGAAGTAATTCCTGGGCATCTTCATTTGAAGAATATTGCCCAGGCAGTAAAAGATGGGATAAGAATGGCAGGAGGTGTGCCCTTTGAATTTTCCACTATCGGAATTTGTGATGGTCTAGCTATGAATCACGAAGGGATGAAATATTCTCTTCCCAGCAGGGAATTAATCGCTGATTCTATTGAAGTGATGGCTAAAGCCCATGCCTTTGATGCCTTAGTCCTTGTCCCTAATTGTGATAAAATAATCCCCGGAATGATTATGGGTGCCCTTAGACTAAATATACCTACTATCTTAGTAAGTGGGGGTCCTATGTTAGCTGGATTTCACCAGGGAAAGAACATAGCCTTGAGTAATGTCTTTGAAGCAGTAGGAAAGTTTCAGACCGATTCTATAAGTGAACAAGAATTAAAAGAGATGGAAGATTGTGCTTGTCCTGGGATTGGTTCTTGTGCTGGTCTATATACCGCAAATTCTATGAATATCTGGGCTGAAGCGGCAGGTATCGCCCTTCCTGGTAATGGAACTATCCCAGCAGTTGATGCTCGTAGAATAAGGTTAGCCAAGTATGCAGGAACGAAAATTATGGAACTCTTAGAAGGGGATGTTAAATTTTTAGATATTCTTACTAAAGAAGCTATAGAAAATGCGCTTGCAGTAGAGATGGCTTTAGGTGGTTCATCTAATACTATGCTCCATTCTTTAGCTATTGCCTTTGAAGCAGGTATCCCTTTGACTATAGATGATTGCAACA
>LDZT01004571.1_pt1 | contig 32947 bp, 24 predicted proteins | sample 615521 | NCBI WGS metagenome assembly LDZT01 (sample SAMN03408292, study PRJNA278302) | terrestrial metagenome | isolation source: oil reservoir sample SB1 | place: USA: Alaska, North Slope, Schrader Bluff formation | collected 2011-09 | reverse complement strand
ATTTTTAAAAAGGCACCTGATTTATTTAGTATATTCGGTGCTTCTCTCATAATTGTAAGCGGATATTTAAATTATAAGTTAAAAGCGGAGTAATACATACTTTTTTTTGGAGTTTTAGAGTAGCTTTTCTTGTAAATTGTGGTATTAAAAAGTAGACATACTCACTTTTACATATAAGGAATAAATGAAATTAAAATATGGTAAAGAGGACATTCGATTACCGATTGAAGATAAAAATATAATAAAAATACTAAATTTAAAAAAACAGAAAGCTCTATTAAATCCGGAAATTAAATTGAGAGAACTTTTAAAAAGTCCGATTGGTTACCCTTGTTTGAAAGAATTAATTATTCAGAAAAAAGCCAAAAAGATTTTAATCATTGCAAACGATATAACCAGACCTACGCCCTATGAAATAATTTTACCTCCTTTATTAGATGAATTACATCAAATAGGGATAAAAAAAGAAAATATAATTTTTATGGTGGCTACCGGAATACACCGCGGTAACTCTCGAGAAGAAATAAAGGAAATATTTGGGGAAAATATTTTTTCTGCTTATAAATTTATTAATCATAACTGTGATGATCCCTACCTAAAAGATTTGGGTAAATTGAAAAGTGGATAGAAGAAGCAAATACTCCCGATGATATAATCAAACGCTTGAAGAATAAATTTGTTTTAGGCGGTCACAAAGCTTATACCATAGCTGAATTAACAAAAGAAGTGGAAGTGATTTTAATTTCTTCCCTTCCTTCGGATAAAGCTCGAAAACTATTTTTTATTCCTATGGAAAATATTTCTCAAGCTTTAAATTATGTTAAAGATAAATATGGGAAAGATTTTCAAGCTTATATTCTTCCTTCAGGGAATACAGTTTTACCTTTCTTTTCTATCCTTGGGTAATACCAGCTTTTTCCATTCTTTCAATCGCTTCTTCCAATCTTTTTTCATCAACAGTTAGGGCAATTCGTACATATCCTTCGCCATATTCTCCATAACCGATTCCCGGAGTTACAATTATTCCCGTTTTTTCTAACAAAAGATTAGCAAAATCTATAGAACTCATTTTATTTAAAGTGGGAATCCAGATGTAAAAAGTAGCTTTAGTTGGCTTTAAACTCCATCCCAATTTATTTAGTCCATTTATCACTACATTTCGTCTACCGGTATAAATTTTATTCATCTTTTCTATATTATCCTGCGGACCGGTTAAGGCTTCTATCCCGGCTTGTTGTATTGCCTTGAATGCACCCGAGTCGATATTAGTCTTTATAATAGAGAGAGCGGAAATAGCATCTTTATTTCCCACTGCAAAACCCAAACGCCAGCCGGTCATATTATAAGTTTTAGATAGAGAATGAAATTCTATCCCTACTTCTTTAGCCCCATCTATTTCCAGAAAGCTGTTAGCTTTATAATCATCAAAGGTCATCTCCGAATAAGCGAAATCGTGGCAGACTAAGATATCATATTTTTTAGCAAATTTTATTACTTTTTTGAAAAAATCTTTATTGGCTACTGCAGCAGTAGGGTTGTTAGGGTAGTTGATAAACATTAATTTAGCCCTTTGTGCGATTTCTTCATCTATCTCTTCTAAATCAGGCAGAAAATCATTTTGTTCTAATAAAGGCATAATACAAGGGAAACCGTTGGCGAATAGAGTTCCTGTTTTATAGACCGGATAACCAGGATCAGGTATAAGGCTGAAATCTCCCGGATCAATAAAGGCCAAAAAGATATGGGCTATCCCTTCTTTGGAACCGATAAGAGCCATAACTTCTTTATCCGGGTCTAAGTCAACCCCAAATCTATTTTTATACCATAAGGCAACTGCTTGCCTGAATTCACCTGTTCCTGCATAAGGTGGGTAATCATGGGTTTTAGGGTCTTTAACACTTTCCCTTAATTTTTCAATTATATTATTAGGTGTTGGTTGGTCAGGGTCGCCTATGCCTAAGTTAATAATATCGACTCCTCTTTTTATAGCTTCTTCTTTTTTCTTATCAATTTCTGCAAATAAGTAAGGGGGAATTGTTTCTATTCTTTGTGCTATCTTCATTAATAAAATTCCTTTCTATTAAAATTATTTTATAATTGTAATATAGTATTATAGTAACCCAAAAAGTAAATAAATTTGTTAATCTAGATTCCCGCTTTCGCGAGAATGACATATTTTCTTTATCAATTATTTTTTAACAAATAAATTGAATGGACTTAAAGAATGTTAGACTTTTGTATAACGAATTCTGTTTGTTGTATATTGTAGGGGGCGGATTCATCTGCCCCGTCTTTATTGCGGGCTTGATAAATCAAGCCCCTACAAGGAAAGTTCGATGAATCGAACCCCTATCTTCCTATACGCTATTTACTAATATACGAATATACGAGATTGCCACGCTCCTTATAGTCGCTCGCAATGACATGGAAATCTATATGCTAAACGCTATTATGCGATATGCTAATTTACTCTAACTGTATGACTAATTAACCAGCTAACTAAAATTAATTGGTCAATTGGTGAATCGGCTAATCGGTCAATTGAATTTCCATTTCTCCCTTAAAAACTAATTCTGCTGCTCCGATCATGTAAATGTTTCCATCATCAGCCCATCGGATATCTAAATCCCCTCCAGGTAAATGAATTGTAGCTTTCCGATCGGTCTTTTTATTTAAAACTGCAGCTACTAAAGCTGCACATGCTCCGGTTCCGCAAGCCAAAGTTTCTCCAACTCCTCTTTCCCATACTCTGAAGTTTATCTCTTTCCTGTTTAAAACTTGAATAAATTCTACATTAGTTTTTTCAGGGAAGAGAGAGTGATTTTCAATTTTTGGGCCAATTTTATCTACTGGTATGGATTGTACATCATCTACAAAGGTTATACAATGAGGATTTCCCATAGAGACACAGGTGATTTTAAAAATCTGCTCGGAATTTATCTTCAATGTTTCATCCACTACTGCGGGGGTATCTTCGCCGTTCATAGGTATTTCTCTTCTTCTCAATTTGGGAGTGCCCATATTTACTTTAATACCCGAAACTTGGTCATTTATAATTATTAATTCAGGAATTATTATACCTGCTAAGGTCTCTACAGTGAATTTATTTTTTGAAACCAATTTATTTTTATAGGCATATTTAGCAAAACACCTAATGCCATTTCCACACATCTGGGCTTCACTACCGTCAAAATTAAAAATCCTCATTCGCAAATCAGCTTTAGAAGAGGGCGAAATAAGTATTAGCCCATCTGCCCCAATTCCAAAGTTGCGATCACAAAGTTTTTTCGCCAGATAAGAAAGAAATGAAGAATCGCCCAATGATTTGTTTAAACAATCTATTAAAATAAAATCATTCCCTAATCCATGCATTTTAACAAAATCTATTTTCATAGTGATTTTTTCCTTTACAATTCTTTTTTGTAGGTTGTAAAAAATATTTAGTTAAATTAAGTTTTATTATTTTTATACTAGTAGAGGGCGGATTCATCCACCCCGTCTTTATTTTCCACGGGCTCGATGAATTGAGTCCCTACGCGATAAAAACTAAAAATGCAAAACTAAAAGCAAAACTTAGAGAATCTTTCAGTTTACCGGTCATCCGGTCCAAATAAATTCATATATGTTATGTAGGGATAAATGTTCTGGATTCCCGCTTTCGCGGGAATGACAAACTAAAGTTTAATGCTATGGGCGTATAGCAATACGCCACTACTCTAACTTTGAGTTTTTCTTTTTCTTAACCAATTAACCAGGTAACTAACTAACCAACTAACTCTTTTTTATATCTTTAGTACATCTTTCATATCGTAAAAGCCTGCGGGTTTGCCTTCCATAAATTTTATTGCCTGAATTGTGCCATAAGCAAAGGTATCGCGGCTGTGAGCTTTGTGAGTTAATTCCAGTCTTTCGCCCAAAGCAGTGAACATCACTGTATGTTCCCCAGTGATGTCTCCGCTTCGGATAGAATGAATACCTATCTCTTCTCTTTTCCTTTCTCCAATCATTCCTTCTCTTCCATAAATCGCTACTTCATCAAGGTTTATATTTTTAGCTCGAGCAATCTCTTGAGCTAATTTCTTAGCCGTGCCGCTGGGAGCATCTTTTTTGAAACGATGGTGAGATTCGATAATTTCTATATCGTAATCATCTCCCAAAGCTACAGCAGTTTCCGCTGCAAGTTTAAATAGTAAATTTACTCCCAAAGACATATTTGGTGAAAGAAGAAGAGGAATGCCTTGAGCTAATTTATTGATTTTTTCGATTTCTTCTGAGGAGAACCCGGTAGTTCCCACAATTATAGCTTTTTTATATTTAGAAACAATTTCCAGATGTTTTAGAGAAACTTGGGGATTGGTAAATTCAACTATCTGGTCGGTATTTTGAATTATCTCTTCCAAATTATCTTTGATAATTATTCCAGTTTCTCCCAAGCCCGCTACTATTCCCCAGTCTTTTCCCTTCTGGGGATGAGAAGGGGATTCAATTATACCTGCTAATTTCATATCTTCGTTCTGATGAACTAACCGAGCTACTGTGGAAGCCATTTTTCCACAACCGCCACAGACAATGACATTAATCATTTATTATTCCTCCAGTAAATTAAATTTTATCAATTCTGCTTTTAATTTAGCAAGATTATTTTCGCTCATAGGAGACAGAGGTAGCCGTAAATCACCAGAAGGTAATCCCATTAAACGAGCACTCGTTTTAACCGGGATAGGATTAGTTTCGTAAAACATAGCATTACTTAAAAGGTAAACTTTAGATAAGAAAATTTCTTTAGCTTCTTGATAATTCCCTTCTTCAAATTCCCTGACCATATCAGAAACATCCCGAGGGATAATGTTGGCTACTACTGAGATTACCCCCTTCCCTCCAATAGATAATAATGGAAGTAACAACTTATCATCTCCAGATAAAAGAGTTATTTTATCTCCGCACAATTCAACTATCTGGGTCATCTGATCTAAATTCCCGCTGGCTTCTTTTACTGCCACAATATTTTTTAATTCTGCTAATTCCGCTAATGTTTCAGGCAGTATATTTACTCCGGTTCGGGAAGGGACATTATAGACTACAATTGGAATATCCACTTCTTCCGCTATCTTTTTAAAATGCAGATACAATCCTTTCTGAGTTGGTTTGTTATAATAAGGGGTGATTATTAGTGCACCATCTGCCCCTGCTTCTTTAGCATGAGAAGTTAGATCTAAGGCCTCTCGAGTGCAATTGGAGCCGGTTCCGGCAATTACCGGAACTCTCCCCGCTACTGCTTTTATGATTAATTCCACAACTCTTTTATGTTCCTCATGAGAAAGAGTAGGGGATTCCCCGGTAGTGCCGCAGGGGACAATACCATTGGTTCCATTTTTGATATGAAACTCCACCAATTCTTTTATTCCTTGTTCATCGACCTCACCACTTTCGGTAAATGGGGTAATCATAGCTACCAAAGATCCTTTAAACATTTTTTATTCCTCCTTTTTTATTTAGTCGCTAGTATTTAGTTAGCTAGTTAACTGGTTTATTGGTTAATTAGTTTAAGATTAATTCTTCAATATACTCATTCCCAAACTAGCTAACCAGGTAACCAACTAACGAGCTAACTCTTTTCTTATTACACATTACTTATTACTGTTTTTCTATACGCTCTACGCTAAACGTTCCACGCTAAATTCAATTGCTTACCTTGATTCCTGCTTCTTCTAATGATTTATTGATTATTTTGTAAGCGAATTCTCTATCTTTCCATTCCAAAAAGATTAAAATGTCTGTTTTGATAGTAGTCATTTCAATTATATTTATATTGTTTTGAGCCAAAGGCCGGGTAATTCTCTCGATAATACCAGGTGTTTCGATAAAATCTCTACTTCTGGCGATGATTAAAGCAATATCTTTTTTTAAGGTAACTGATTTTAATTTTTCCTCTTCAATTACAATGGGATGAATCAGATCATAAGATTGCTGGGCATAATTTTCCGTAACATAGGTTCCGATATGTTTTGTCCCGATAGAAACTCCGTATAGGCTAATATGATTATCGGAGATAGGAGTAATTACTTTTTTTAATAGTCCCGGAGTATTAAAAATTTCAGTTCCCAGAACAGTTAGCATAGTCAGTTTTTCTTTGAAAAGAGTTAATTTACTTCTAAAAGCCCCTATTATCTCTGTACCTTCTGCCGCTAAGTTTCCGTTCTGAAAGTGAATTATCTTTGCTTTCATTCTATCAGTTTTATATTTTAAGGCCTGTGGATGTAAAACTTTTGCTCCACCTTCGGCAAGGACTCCCATCTCTTCCACGCTTATTTCTTTTAAAGTTACGGGTTCTTTTATTATACGGGGATCAGCACTTAATACTCCCACTGCATCGGTTACTATAATTACTTCATCGGCTTCTAAAAACTTTCCCAGGGCAAAAGCGGTGATATCACTACCGCCCCGGCCAAGAGTGGTTATACTTCCATCTTCATAATTTCTACCTAAAAAACCGCATACTATAGGAATAATGCCTTTCTTAAGCAATGGGTCGATTATTTTTTCACACTTTTTTTTGCTTTCCGCAGGCAGTATTTTAGCCTGACTAAAATTTTCATCAGTTATTATAGGAAAATCCTCATCTGCGGGGTCAAAATATTTCGAAGAAAATCCCATAGATTTAATGGTAGCCGCAAGCACTCTGGCACTTATTCGCTCTCCCATAGAAACAAAGTCAGCATAATCTCTATCCTCAATACGGTCTTTAACAGAATCTTTAAGTAAAGAAGTTAAAGTATCGGTGGTATTTCCCATTGCTGAAACAGCTACTACTATTTCATATCCTTTTTTTGCTTGTTGAATTATTGATTGAGCGGCTTTTTTAATTCTTTCAGAATCCTGAACACTGGTTCCGCCGAATTTTACTATTATTCTCATAAATACCACCTTTACATTATATTTTATTGAACCATTCTGGCATAGTATCATTTCTTACAATATCAGTATAAGTTTCTCTTTTTACGATTAAATCATCTTTTCCTTGATTTACCAGGACAACCACAGGCCGTGGAAGTCGGTTATAATTACTTGACATAGAATAATGATATGCCCCAGTGGTAAATACTGCTAAGAGATCTCCGGGGGAAGCTGAGGGAAGTTTTAAATCTTTAATTAGGATATCTCCTGATTCACAGCATTTCCCGGCAATAGTTACCACTTCCTTGGGCAGGCTGTTATTTATTTTATTTGCTAAAACACCTTCATATTTTGCTTCATAAAGGATAGGTCGAGGGTTATCAGTCATCCCGCCATCTACAATAAGGTATTTCCTAATCCCAGGTATCTCTTTTATATTACCGATAGTATAAAGAGTAATGCCTGCTTCCGCCACTATAGACCTTCCTGGTTCTATCAATATCTTGGGCATTACTAAATTATTTTCTTTTATTTCCTTTGTAAGATTATCTACAATTAAATTTACAAAATTTTCTATAGAAGGAGGTTGATCAGATTCAAGGTATTTCACCCCTAAACCTCCACCTAAATTTAGATTAAGGGTATCTATTCCCCAGAGGTCTTTTATTTGCTTAATGAGTTTTGCCATTTCCTTAATAGCCAGGGCATAAGGAGATAGATCAAAAATTTGTGAACCGAGATGAAAATGCAGACCCTTATAAGAAATATTTTTTATAGAAAGAACTTTTTTTATGAAATCAGGGATACTATCAATACTGATTCCAAATTTTGAATCTACCTGTCCGGTTTGAATATATTTATGAGTATGAGTATCTATTCCCGGAGTTACCCGGAGAATTACTCCCACCTTTGTATTTAAACTTTCTGCAACCTGGCTAATTACGTCGAGTTCATATTCACTATCTACCATCATGGTGCCAACTTTTTCTTTAAGAGCGAATTCTATTTCCTCTTTGGATTTATTATTCCCATGGAAAAATATTTTTTCCGGAGGAAATCCTGCTGATAGGGCAGTATATAATTCTCCGCCAGAAGAAACATCCAAACTTAAATCTCCTTCTTTTAAAATATTACACATTGCTTTAACTAAAAAGGCTTTACCAGCATAAATTACTTCAAAATCAATGTTTCTTTTGGAAAAAGCAGAAGTATATTGCCGGCATTTTTTTCTAATTATACTTTCCGAAAAGATATAACAGGGGGTTCCATATTTTTGGGCTAATTTTAGAAGTTCACATCGGTCAAACTCTAAATTTCCAGATCTATTTAGGGAAAGACCTTCTCGATTAATTCGAGGTGTTATACTGTTTTGATTTTTCATTTTATTCCTCCTTAAAATAGTCGTTGGTCGTTAGTATTTAGTTTTAGGTTGCTATGGTAAGTTGCGAGTTTATTCAATCTACCAGTCATATTTAATTTGCCAATATGTTATTCCCACAACTTATGTCATTCCCGCGAAACCTGTCCTCGACCTGATCAGGGAGCGGGAATAACATAATGACATAAGGCATAGGAGGGTTTGATAAATCAAACCCCTACATTTGCATAGACAGGTAATCCAAATTCATAAATAAAAAAGGCAATTGACAAACGCTATGCTCATCAATTGCCTGAAATTAATTTGACAATTAGATTTACTCCCTTATTTTCTCATCAGATGAGATAGCGCTCCATCAGAAATCAGGGTAAAATTTCTGATGACAGTCTTATGGCTTTTAACCATAAACCCAGCATAAAGATTAGAGCTGTCATCTTTATGCTTCGGCGAGAATACCTTTCCTGGCAAATCAAAGTTGCTCATCTTATTACCAGTACTGATTATTACTCGCGCCTCTACCTCACTTAAGAAAAAAGTGAGGTACAAATATTAAATTTTTAATAAGATAACATATATATCAGGAAAAGTCAAAAATTCTTTATATTTTTATTCCTATTTTAAAGATTAAAAAAATTCCCAGGAAATATACTATAAAAATTAACCAGCCGGCAATTCCCAAATTAAATACCGTTCTTTTAGGTTTATATACCACACTGCTAATAGCAATGCTGGTGAGAATTATAGCTATTAGAGCACTAATAATATGCTGGGGTGAGACTACACTTAAAATTGGTGGGCCATCATAAAATATATCTGAGAAGAATGGTATAGTCATATTAAGAATATTTGCTCCCAGGACAATGCCTACCGCAAGATCATAAGCCTTTATTCTAATAGCTGCAAGGGCGGTAACTAATTCTGGTAGAGAAGTTACGATGGCTAACATTATAGTGCCCATAAAAGTTGTTCCCCATCCGGTAAGGTTAGCTAAACTATTGGCTACTTGTGCTAACTTCATGGCGGCAAAGATTATAATTATAGCTGCTATTAAGAATTTGATATTGGTTAAGGGTAAAGAATAGGCAGTATAATTTTCCTCAGGGATTCCCAGGACATCATCGGGTTTATTTCTTTTACTATATTTGAATATTACTAAAATACCTAAAAAGTACAGAATTATTAAAATTAGAGAATCTATACCGATCCCTGCAAGGAGAAATGATGGTTTTAATAACATACTCAAGGCAGCAATTGCACATAGAAATATTCCTAATATGGCGGTCAGAATTTGGCCGGCAGAGACTTCTCTAAGAAGCGGGACGGAACCATGAGCAAAATCTGCTATGGCGATAATTAGTAGATTAAACATGATACTGCCGAAGATATTTCCAATAGCTAAATTGGGAGCATTGATCCAGGCGGCACCGGAACTGGAAGTGATTTCAGGAAGAGAGGTAGCTAGTGGGATTAATGCAGCCCCAATCCAAACCCTTCCTAACCCCGTTTTTTTAGCAATTATATCTCCATAGTGGGTCAGTTTAGTTCCTGTAAAAATAATTATTAGGGCACATATTAAAAATAAGAGCCATAAATTAAGCAAATTTACTGCATTCCTCCCGTGGTTGAAGTATTTTATTTTTATAAGATTTATTGTAATATAATAAAAAATATTACCTTATATAACTTAAAAAATTATAACACTTCTTTAAAGGGTAATCAATCAAAATTAGTATCTCGTTATTTAGTTAGATGGTTAGCTGGTTATCTGGTTAAGAAAATAGAACAAAGAAGCCAGAAGATAAGATAGTATTTAGTATCGAGTATATAAATACAGTGATGAGTAATATATAATAAGTAATAGGAGATATCTAGTAATATAATTGTTTGCGGTGGATAACTGAAAAAATTTTGAAAAAAATTAAAATTTATGCAGGGATTTTATATTTTTTGTAGAATATAATATATAGAGAAAAAGAAAAACTCTTAAAATTAAAAGTAAAATATGTTAAAATACAAAATAAAAAAGAGGGATAAAAATGATAAGGATAAAAATTTCCGGTGTAGCAATTGACCCGGTGACAAAAGGTTTTGTGGTAATTTTAAAAGATGAAACTGAAAAAAGGTGGCTTCCTATCTGGGTAGGGCATTACGAAGCAAAGATGATTTCTTTAGCTTTGGAAAAAGTAAAACCAGTAAGACCTTTACCCCATGATTTAATAAAAAATATTTTAGATTCCCTTGGCGTAGTTGTAACAAGAGTAGTAATTTGCAATATTAAGGATAATACTTATTTTGCTACAGTTAGATTAAAAACAAATCAAACGGAAAAAGAAATTGATGCCAGACCGAGTGACGCTATTGCTTTAGCCCTGAGGGCAAACGCCCCTATTTACGTAACTGAAGAGGTATTAAATAAGGCTTCTACAGAGAAAGTTACCTTAGAGAATGAAAAAGAAGTAAAACTTGTCGAGTTACAACAAAAGATGCAGAGAGCAATAGAGATAGAAAATTACGAGGAAGCTGCTAAATTACGGGATCAAATCAGGAGCTTAAAAAAGAAATAATCTTTTCTTTCCTTTATTTTCTTCAAAAACTATTAATTCCCAAACAGTTAAAATAAAAAAGTATCAAATTAATTAAGCTTCAAAGAACAATTTTAAGGATAATAAATTAAGAAAAAATACATAAATTTTAAATGAAAGGTGGAAATAAATAGATCATGAGAAAAGTAATAATAGATCCAGAAATTTTTGTTCAATTTCCTGATTTTAAAAGAGGGATTATAATTGTTAAAAATGAAGAAAATGCACTCGGTAACAAAAGAATAAAGAAACCTTTAAATAAAGAGATTGAAAAGAGGATGAAGGAAGATTTAATTGAACATCCTTTTGTAAAATCATGGGATGAAGTACATTTAAAATTCGGTTCTAATCCTAATAAATTTCCTCCCTCTATAAAATCACTTTTAAAAAGGATTAAAAAGGGCGGAGGGTTTCCTTTTATCAACTCTGTAGTGGCTTTATTTAACTATATTTCTATAAAATATCTTATCCCTTGCGGTGGTGATGATGTAGATAAAATAGAGGGAAATTTACACCTTGGTTTTGCCAAAGGGGATGAATGGTTTATTGCTTTAGGCAGTGAAGAGAAAGAGAATCCTCAGCCAGGAGAGGTAATTTATTTTGATGATAAAACTTTAAAGGTGATGTGTAGGAGATGGAATTGGCGAAATGGTGATTTTAGTAAAATTACTAAAGATACCAAAAGAATGGTTATTAATATTGATGGAATCGAGGCAGTTTCTCAATCGATTATAGAGGAAGCAAGAGATGAATTGGCAAAATTATTAATCGAGCAGTGCAAAGCAGAATTAACTACTGATTTACTGAATCGAAATAATAGAGAGATTGAAATAGATTTTTAAATTATATCAGGAGATACTACTTTGACACAGTAAGAAGGGAGCAATAATAAGATATGAAAAAAGACAAGAAATTTTATCGGGATAGTTTAAAAAAATTAAAACCTTACGATCCTCATGAAGTGCCTTATAAAGTGAAATTAAATGCTAATGAAAATCCTTATGGTTTACCAGATAAAATTATTGAAGAAATATTAAGAAAAGCTAAAAATTTAGAATATTCTCGTTACCCTAACGCAAATTCTGTGAAGTTAAGTGAAGCCATTTCTACTTTTTGGAGTTTAACCAGAGATAATATACTTATAGGAAATGGTTCTGATGAACTTATCGATTATTTGATCAAGGCTTTCTCCGAAAAAGGGAGAAAGGTTGTTACTACTGCGCCCTCTTTTGCCATGTATAAAATTTCTTCAATTATTAACGGGTCTATCTTTGTACAAATTCCCTTAGGTCAGAATAATTTTAGTTTAAATGAGGATAAGATTTTAGAGGAAGCAAAAAAAGAGGATTCTTCCATAGTTTTTTTAGCCTATCCCAATGCCCCTACCGGAAACTATTTTGCCGAGGATAAGATTATAAAGATAATTGAAGAATCAGGTTGTCTGGTAGTAGTGGATGAAGCTTATTATGAGTTTGGAAAAAAGACTTTTGTGCCCTTTATATCTCGTTACGACAATTTGGTTATTCTTAGGACTTTTTCCAAGGCTTACAGTATAGCCAGTTTACGAGTAGGGTATTTATTTTCTAATTCTAAAATTATAGATGAGACAAGAAAAGTTAAAGGTCCTTATAACGTAAATTCTTTTTCTCAGCTTGCAGCCCAGGTGGTTTTTGAGAATAAAGAAGTTTTAAAAGATAGTGTAGAGAAGATTATTAGAGAGCGCGAAAGATTAATAAACAGAATAAACGAACTTTCATCTTTTAAGGCTCACCCTTCACAGACTAACTTTGTTTTGGTTGAGGCGGGCTCCAAAGAAAAGTCGGAATTAGTTTATGACAATCTATTAAAACAGGGAATTTTAGTTCAAACAGTTTCTGATCCGGTTTTTTCAACCTCCCGATATTTTTTGCGTATAACTGTGGGGAATAGAGAGGAGAATGATATTTTAATTAAAGGGTTAGAAAATGTGTCAAAGAACCGTTCCCTGACACGTTACATATTTAAAGGAGATGAAGAAAATGATTAAATTTGATAAATTTACCATAAAAGCGCAGGAAGCAATTGGCGAAGCACAACAAATTGCCAGTAGTTATAACCATCAAGAGATAAAAAGCGAACATCTTTTATTAGCTTTAATTAATCAGAAAGGGGGAGTTATCCCTTCAATATTGCAGAAGTTAGAAGTTAATTCTGAAGAACTTAAAGTAAAATTAGAAAAATTATTGGAAAAAATACCTCAGGTCCATGGAGGTGGCGGAGGGCAACAGTATATCGGTAATGAACTTAACGATATATTAAATACAGCTCAGCAGGAAGCTCAAAAAGTAAAAGATAAATATGTAAGTACGGAACATTTATTTATTGCTTTGGTTGAAGCAGGGGGAACCAGAGTTAGTGATATATTGAAAGCAGAAGGAATCAGTAAAGATAAAATTTATCAGGCTTTAGTCAATATTCGAGGAAGCCAAAGGATAACCGATCAGAATCCGGAGGAAAAATATCAGGCTTTGGAACGTTATTCCCGTGACCTGACCGAATTGGCCAGAAGAGGAAAACTTGACCCGGTAATTGGGCGGGACGAAGAGATAAGAAAAGTTATGCAAATTCTCTCCCGTCGCACGAAGAATAATCCCATGTTAATAGGTGAACCCGGAGTAGGAAAAACCGCCATTGCCGAAGGTCTGTCTCAGAGAATTGTGCGGGGAGATGTCCCGGAGGGTCTAAAGAGTAAAAGGATAGTAGTATTAGATATAAGCGCTATGGTTGCGGGTGCAAAGTATAGAGGAGAATTTGAGGATCGACTAAAAGCTGTTTTAAAAGAAATTCAGCGAGCTGAAGGAGAAATAATTGTTTTTATAGATGAAATTCATACTTTAGTGGGAGCAGGAGCAGCAGAAGGAGCTATAGATGCTTCTAATATGTTAAAACCGGCTTTAGCCCGCGGCGAACTTCATTGTATCGGAGCAACTACTTTAAAGGAATATAAAAAATATATCGAAAAAGATGCAGCTTTAGAGCGGCGGTTTCAACCGGTATTAATTAAAGAGCCTTCGGTAGAGGATACAATCTCTATTTTGCGGGGGCTCAAAGAAAGATATGAAGTGCATCATGGAGTAAAAATAAAAGATTCAGCCTTAATTGCGGCAGCTGTCCTTTCGGGTCGATATATAACTGATAGATTTTTACCCGATAAAGCTATCGATTTAGTTGACGAAGCAGCTGCCAGTTTACGGATAGAAATTGATAGTATGCCTATCGAAATAGATGAAGTGGAAAGAAAAATTATTCAATTAGAGATAGAAAAACAGGCTCTAAAGAAAGAGAAAGAAGCCAGCTCTCAAGATCGTTTAAAAAAGATAGAGCAGGAACTAAGTACCCTTAAAGAAAAAAGAGATAGTATGAAATTGCATTGGAATAATGAAAAAGAAGGTATTCAAAAAATCCATGAGATAAAAAGTAAAACTGAACAAGCGAAAATAGAAGCCGAAAAAGCAGAGAGAGAAGGGAACCTTAATCGAGTTGCCGAGTTAAAATATGGAGTAATCCCTCAACTTCAAAAAAAATTGGAAGAAGAAAACGAAAAATTGGCTTCCTTACAAAAAGAAACCAAGATGCTTAAAGAAGAAGTGGATGAAGAAGATATTGCTGAGATTGTCTCTAAATGGACTGGCATCCCTGTTGGCCGACTTATGGAGGGTGAAGCAAGTAAATTAGTCAGGATGGAAGAAGAGCTTAAACAAAGAGTGGTTGGACAAGATGAGGCAATCAGGTTAATTTCCAATGCTATCAGAAGATCCCGGGTGGGGATAGCAGACCCCAAAAGACCGGTTGGGTCATTTATCTTTATGGGACCCACAGGCGTAGGAAAAACCGAACTTGCACGAAGTTTAGCTGATTTTTTATTTAATGATGAAAATGCCCTGGTACGTATTGATATGTCTGAATATATGGAAAGACACAGTGTAGCCCGCTTAATCGGGGCTCCCCCGGGTTATGTCGGATATGAAGAAGGAGGACAACTCACCGAAATTGTTAGGCGCAAACCTTATTCGGTTATTCTCTTTGATGAAATCGAGAAGGCCCATCCCGATGTTTTTAATATTCTATTACAGATTTTAGATGATGGACGCTTGACTGATGGGCAGGGCAGGATAGTTAACTTTAAAAATTCTATCCTGATTATGACTTCGAATATTGGAAGTCAGTGGATTTACGAAATGAATGAGGGAAATAGAGAGTCTGTTATGCAAAAAGTAAACGATTCTCTCCGTGAGCACTTTAAGCCGGAATTTTTAAATAGACTTGATGAGATAATTATCTTTAACAATTTAGATAAAGAGCAGATTATTAAAATCGTAGATATACAGCTCAATATTTTAAAAAAGAGATTAATAACTAAAAAAGTTTATTTAAAAGTTACTCAAAAAATAAAAGAATTTTTAGCTGAAAAAGGATATGATCCTCATTATGGTGCTCGACCTTTAAAGAGAACCATTCAAAGGTATATTCAAGACCCTTTAGCCTTGCAAATTTTAGAGGGAGTTTTCAAAGAAGGGGATAAATTAGAAGCCAATTTGGATGAAAAAAATGAGAAAATAATTTTCAAGAAATTGTAAATTTGATATTAGTTAGCTAGTTATTTGGTTACCCGGTTATTTGGTTAAGAAAATAGAATAAAGAAGTCAGGAGTCAGAAGCCAGAATAAATTCGTTCGCGTTAGGTTTCTCTTTTGTCATTGCGAGAAGCGAAGCGACGAAGCAATCCCAAACATAGATTGCGAGAGAAGAACTCAAGTAATATCGAGTACTTCTCTCGCAATAACAGAAAAGCATGAAAGGAGGTTTTGAGTTTCGAATTCTGATTTTTTTCATACGATACTCGATACGCAATACGAATATAATATTCGCTATCGACTAATTTAATCGGTAAATTGGTCTTAATCTTTATCTTAATCGACTAATTGAAGAATTAGTGAATTGGTTAATTGCTATATTGGTAAATTGGCTAATAGGGGAATTGGTGAATTGGAAAATTGATGAATCGGTCAATATAATTTATAAAGGAGAAACATAAATGTTTATACAATATATGAACAGTTTTTGGCAAGCGGTATTAAGTATTTTTAGTCCGGAAAATCTTATTCTGTGGTGGGGGAAATTTATAACTATAATTATAATAGTAGTCGTTGCAAAATTAGTTTTATCTATAGTTAATAAATTTATAGAAAAATCTTTAACACCTTTAAAAAAATCTAAAAATTATAAGAAGAAGATTTCTCGTGCAAATACCCTTATTCCGCTTTTGCAGAGTGTTTCTAAATATGTAATCTATTTTATTACCGGAGTAATAGTATTAAGAGAATTAGGAATAGATACTACCGCGATTATTGCTAGTGCCGGAGTTGTTGGTTTAGCAGTTGGTTTTGGTGCACAATCTCTAGTGAAAGATGTTATTTCAGGTGCCTTTTTACTTTTTGAGGGGATAATTTCAGTAGGAGATTCTGTTAATATAGGAGAACATTCTGGTACAGTGGAAGTTGTTGGTTTAAGGAATATTCATTTAAGGAAATTTTCAGGTGAGTTAAGAGTAATCCCTTACGGAGAAGTTAATAGTTTTGGTAATTTTAATAAAGGGTACATGAGGGCCATTGTTGAAGTAGGAATAGCTTATGAACAAGATATAGAAAGAGGAATGAAAGCCTTAGAAGAAATTGCCGATAAATGGGCTGAAGAGAATAAAGATATTGTTTTAGAGCCACCAATTGTTCAAGGAGTATTATCTCTCGGTTCATCAGATGTTATTTTAAGGATAGCAATTAAAGTTAAGCCAATGACTCATTGGGGAGCAGAAAGAGAACTTAAACGAAGAATTAAAGATACTTTTGATAAAAAAGGAATAGAAATTCCCTTCCCCAGACAGGTAGTCTACCTAAGAAAAGAGAAAGAATAAAGATTAGTGAAACTGATTCCAATTGATATTCCAAATATCAATTTTTAAATAGATTTTCACATAGAATAAAAGATTCTTAGAGTACGAAATACAAGTAAATATATTTTTAAGATTATGGTAAAATAATCTTTTAAAAAATTTAGTTTAAAAATACACTTTTTATCTTCTTAAGGAATATCAATATAATCAATATCTATATTAGAAACTCCACAATCAATCTCTATCTCTGTTTTGAATTCTGATTCGTTGTAATTATTGGAAATATACATACTATCTCTCTTAATAAAGTCGTCAAGATCTTTTATAGCAATTCCCGAATCAATATTTACTGTTGTTCCCACATTTCTAGGAATGGCAATATCAATATTGGATACCCCTGTATCAATAATTATTTTAGAATTATATTTAGGAATAACTAAATTAATATTACTTGCCCCACTTTCTATGTAAAGTTTTTCTACCTTAAATCCTGATAAGTTACAATCCATATTGACAGCTCCTGTTTCTATATTTAAATCATATATTAGTTGATTATTTAATTTTAACTGCCATTTATTTTTAGGGTTACGAGAATTTCCTTTAACCGACGAATGATAGATAAGAATGTTAGCTTCCTTTTCAGTAGTAGAATATTTTTCAAAAGGTTCAAATTCTTTATAGCGGTAATGGGAGATACATTCATAAAGTAGGGGGGTAGATTCGTCTATATTAAGAGTCCCCACATCAAACTTTAATTTAATTGAAGCTTTTTCTATTTTAGAATATTCTTTAACTTCCGGAGATATTTCCACTTGTTGAGTTGATTCGGTTTCTGGTGTAACTTCGGTTTCTGAGGGTGTTTCGATTTCCGGAGCCTTTTCGACTTCGACAACTATTTCTCGGCTCAGAGTTTTTACTTCCCTTACCATTTCTCCTTCCAAACCAATTCCCATATAACTTGCCACTACTCCTAAAATAATTCCTAAGAATATGATTAACGGACCCAGGAAGGAAAGGCTTTTTTCTCTTAAGATTAAAGATATACCCCAACTTACCAAAAGCAGAGGCCAGAGTTTAATTATGTTTGACCAAACAGACCACTCTAATATATTTAAAGTGTTTGCTAAAAGGATTATTCCTATAAGTAATAAAGTTAAACCGTTAATTATTTTATTCGCTTTCATTTTTTCACCTCGATTTATTAATTTACCAATTTACCAATTCACCAATTAAATAAGTCGATAGTAAATAGCATATGATTAGCGTACAGCGTTTAGTGTATAGTATTACGATAAAATATTTTTCTTTTACAATTTTAACTTTATTTAACTTTACCTTTAATCTCTTTTTAATAGAGAGAATGAAATAAAGAATCTGTATTTATTTTTAGTTTTTTTGTAGGAGACGGATTTATCCGACCCGAGTTTTACGGGCTTGATGAATCAAGCCCCTACATATTGCTTATTACTGTATTTCTATACGCTATACGCTCTACGCTATCTTTACGATATACGATTTTATTCTTTCTTAGTAAGATTAGACCAGGAGTTAGCAATTAGAAGATCTATTAATCTTTGTTGGTCAGATAAATATTCGGGATTTAGACTTAAGGCAATTTCTCCTTCTCTTACTGCATTTTCATAATCCTGGCTGCGGTAATAAGCTAAGCCTAATTTATAATGTGCTTCAGAAAGAATATAATTTGAATCCGCTAACTGAAGAGCCAGCTCATAGTTTTTATGAGCTTTTAGAAGGTCTCCTGCATTATAATGCATATCTCCTATTTCAATGAAGGCTTGGGCAAAATTATCAAAGGTAAAATCTTTTATATATAGGGGATAAGTTTTTTGGGATAAAGTTTTTTTCATTATCGCCTGTTCATATTCTTTACCTTTTAATTCAATAAGTCCTAATCGATAATATGCTATAGCTATTGACCGTTCATCATCGCTAAATTGTGTGGCTTTATTATAGGCAGATACAGCTTGATCAATGCTTCCCACACTGCTGTAGTAATCACCTAAATTTAAATAACAAGCAGCACTTTCCTGGTAAGCTAAAAAATTGTCCAGGATATAAGGGCTGGGTTTAAGTTTACCCAATTTTATATATGTTTCCGTAGCTTTAATTAGTTGGTCATTATCCTGGTAGAGCTGGGCTAATTCGGAAATAAGCTTGTCATTTTGGGGAATGAGTTCAGCAACTTTTTCGTATTCTATTATTGCCAGATCATACTCGAACGTATCTTTGTATATCATTCCCTTTACAAAATAGGCAAAGGCATTATTGGGGTCTTCGATAATAATTTGAGTTAATTTAGTAAGAGCTAATTCCTTTTCTCCTATTTTGTACAAAGCATAACTCTGATTTATCCTGGCCAATATATTTGTTTTATCTAAACCTAAGGCTTTTTCGTATTCTTTTTCCGCGGGTTCATATAGATCTAATGAACAATAAAAGTTTCCCATATTGATGAAAGTGAAGATATCAGGTTTCGCGTTTTTTCCTTCTATAATTTCTTGCAATAATTTTTCTGTTTCACTGCTGGCGAAGACAGTGGTAGTAAAAAGGGCTAATAAAATTACTAAAAAGATTACAAAACTTAATTTCAAATTTTCTCTATACATATTTACCATCCTTTCTTTTTTAATATTTTATAACTTTACGGATAAAATCGAAGAAATACTAAAAGAATTTATACTTAATACTTATATATTCAACATTATTTTTAAAAATCCTCTTTTTTTATAAAAATATTTATAATTAATTTACCGATTACCCAATTAAATTAGTCGTTAGTGAATAGCGAATAGTATTTAGTAAGAAAAAACAAAAAAGAAAATAGTTGCAAGATGCAAGTTGCGAGTTACAAGTAGGGGCAGATCTTGTGTCTGCCCGAAACAAGACCAATGAACCAGCTAATTGGAAAACTTTTAGCCAACTAACTATTAAGACAGCCATCTCACCTGCCTAATGTTGTAATTTTTAAATCAGCATATATAATTAAAGAAGGATTTTTACTTATTTTGTCGAATAAGCTAATTATAAAAGACAATTTGCCGATATAAACTTTATTGAGGTAGATAAAAAGTAGAATGGTATTTTTCTTTCTCTTTCTTGACGCGATACTCGATACTATATACGAGATACGAGACTATGGTTAGTGTAAAGTAATCATCTTAACTTGTAGCTTGAAACTATTAATAATCGATAAACTGGTTAACAGGCAAACCGGATAACTAATGAACCAAATAACCAGTTAACTAACTAACCAGCTAACTAAATACCGAGATACGAATTTTATTTAAAGAGAGGTGGCAATCGATGAAGATTACCCATAAACTTGCTCAGAATATCGTAGAGAGAACTATGGGCATTTTAAGGAAAAATATTAATATTATGGATGAGAATGGCGTGATTATCGGTTCTGGCGACAAAAGCCGTTTGAACCAATTTCATGAGGGGGCAGCCCAGGTAATTAAGGAAGGAAAAAAAATGGAGATTTATTCCAAAGATATAAATAATTTAGTAGGGGCAAAGCCAGGAATTAATCTCCCCATAGAACATAATAACAAAATTATAGGAGTAGTGGGTATTACCGGTGAACCAAATGAAGTTAGCCCTTTTGGCGAAGTAATTAAAATGACTGTAGAGATGATGTTACAGCAGGAATTTTTATTAAAAGAAATACAATTAGAAAAACAGGCTCAGGAAAATTTTATTCACGATCTAATCTCCGGAAGAATTGGAAATGATTCAGATTTATTTTTAACTCGAGGGCAAATTGTGGGGTATGATATCCTAATTCCTCGAGTAGCCTTAGTTATGGATATTTATCAGTTTGAAAAGACCGCTAAACAGAGTTTGCAGGCATTCAAAGGGTCGAAAGAAGGAGAAATTCATTTACAAAGATTAAAGAATGATGTATTAAAAACTATTCAAGGGATATTTGTGGATACCCCTCAGGAAATTGTATCTTATACGGGGGGAGATAGATTTGTAGTTCTGAAAACTATTAATCTTAAAGATTCAGATGAAATTCTAAGAAAAAAATTATTTAGAATTGGAAAGAGAATAAAAGATACCATTTCTCAGCAGATGAAATTTAAAGTGACCATCGGAATCGGAGAATATCGTGGAGGTATTCAGGGTTTAAATAAATCATTTAAAGAAGCTACCCAGGCGTTAGATGTAGGGACTAGATTGGAAGGAGCGGGAGATATTTATCATGTAGACAATCTGGGCGTAGGCAAGCTGTTAGCGGAGATAAGAGAAGAAAGTCAGCAAGAATTTATGGGAAAAACTATTTATTCTACAAAAAATAATAAAGAGAAGAAAATAAACGAAACATTGCTAGAAACTTTAAAAGCCTTTTTTGATAATAATTTAAGTATTTCAAAAACTGCTCAAGCTATCTATGTACATCGCAATACTTTACTTTATAGATTAAGAAGAGTTAAAGAGATAACCGGTTTAGACCCTAAAAAATTTGATGATGCTGTACAACTGAGGTTAGCTTTAAAAATGAGGATATATCAAGGAAGTAATTAGTTTAAATAATCTTAAGTTGTACTAACTACTATTAAATTTATTCTGCAGAATATTTTAAGTTTTGCTTATTTTAGAAGCATATGATTAAAGAAATTAAAAATGAATAAGGACTAAGGAGGAAATTATATAATAAAACTAAGAAAACTTTCTGACCAACAAAAGAGAAAAAAAGAAAGGAGAAAATTAAATTGGCTAAGATTAATAAAAAGCAATACAAGGCATTCATTGTACCTCATACCCATTGGGATAGAGAATGGTATCAAACATTTCAACAATTTAGAGTTAGATTAATTAATTTGGTAGATAATTTAATCGATATTTTAGAAAATGATAAAACATTTAGTGATTTTACCTTAGATGGTCAGACTATTGTTCTGGAAGATTACCTGGAAGTTCATCCCGAAAAAAGGGGAATTCTAAAAAAATATATCACTGAAGGCAAAATTCATGTTGGTCCCTGGTATGTTCTCCCTGATGAATTTCTGGTGAGTGCAGAATCAATTATAAGAAATCTACTTTTAGGTCATAAGATTGCCTCTGAGTTCGGCAGAGTAATGAAGATCGGTTATATACCCGACCCTTTCGGCCATATATCCCAGATGCCTCAGATCTTAAAAGGTTTTGGAATTGATAATATTATTTTCTGGCGGGGTATAGAATATGACCAGAGTCAAGGGAATGAATTTATCTGGCAAGGACCTGATGGTACAGAGCTTTTTGCTGTTCATCTACCCAAAGTCGGTTATTGTAATGCTATGAGTTTACCCGAGGATGTAGACCAAGCCTATAAGCTAATAAAAGAGGCAATTGAAGATTTATTATCTCGAGAAACCTCAAAATCGCTATTATTATTAAATGGTGTTGATCATTTGGAAGCTCAACCCCTTATACCTCTTTTAGTAAAAGAGTTAAATAAACGTTTTATAGATGTTGAGATAAAACAAGGGAACCTGGAAGAATATATAGATTATGCTAAAGAGACTGTAAAATCTAATCTTAATAAAATTAGCGGTGAATTTAGATCAGGCAAAGATACTCATATTTTACAGAGTGTATATTCATCCCGTATGTATATCAAACAAGCTAATGAAAGGTGTGAAATCCTTTTAAAAAATTGGGCTGAACCGACTGCTTCTCTGGCTTGGCTGTTAGGCAAAGATTATCCCCAAAATTTAATCTGGACCAGCTGGAAATGGTTATTAAAAAATCATCCCCATGATAGTATCTGTGGCTGCAGTATAGATCAGGTACATAAAGAGATGATGACCCGCTTTGATTGGTCCAAACAGATCGCCCAAGGGGTAATCAATAAAAATTTAGATTATATTACAGGAAAGATTAAGATTAATTATTTAAATAAAGATGAGTTGGCTCTTTTGGTCTTTAACCCTCTTCCTTATTTCATAGATGAGAATGTAGAGGTAAGGATTAAATTCCCCCAAGAGATTAACTTAAATCGAGTGAAGGTTTTAAATACACAAAGGGAAGAGATTCCTTATCAATTAAAAGGATATGGAGCAGATTATAAAATTATTTTTAATCCTTTTAAGGTTCCTCAATTTTTAGAAGTTAATTATGCTGATATATCTTTTACCGCTAAAGACATTCCTGCCTGTGGTTATAAAATATTTATAGTTAAGGCAATTAATAATTTAATGACCTCCAAAGAATATGAGACTGATATAAGAGCCGGTAGAGATTACATTGAAAATAAATATTACAAAATAATTGTTGAAGCTAACCGAACATTAACTATTGTAGATAAGTTAAATAATAAAGTTTTTAAGAATTGCCATAGATTTATAGATGGTGGAGATGCAGGTGATGAATACACTTATTCTCCTCCCTTAAATGATGAAATAATAATTAGTCAATTGGATAATCTTAGTATTCAGGATGTAGGTCCATCTGAAGCTACTTTAAAGGTATCGGGAAAGATGATGTTGCCAGTGGGATTAAACCCTGATAGAAAATCCCGAGCAGATAAGATGATAGAGTGTCCTCTTGAATCTGAAATAAAATTATATAGTGAGATTCAGAGAATAGAATTTAAAACCAAATTTAATAATAGAGTCTGTGATCATCGTTTACAAGTAGAATTTCCCACTGCTATTAAAAGCGATTATGTTTATGCTGATGGTCATTTTGATGTAGTAAAGCGTTCCATTAATGTATCTGATAGTGAAGGCTGGAAAGAAAAAGCTTATAAAACTGCTCATAATTCAGGATTCATAGATATTAATAATAAAGAATATGGACTGGCAGTACTGAATCGGGGACTACCTGAATACGAGATAATTCCTGATAATAATACTATAGCTTTAACTTTAGTTCGTAGTGTAGGCTGGTTATCACGGGGAGATCTGGAATATAAAAAAGGAAATGCTGGTCCTTCATTTGCCACCCCAGAAGCACAATGTTTAGGAGAAAATATTTTTTCTTATGCTATTATACCTCATCAGGGCAGTTGGGATGATGCCCGTATTTCTCATAAGACAAAACAGTACAAGACCAAAGTAGTAACTAAACAATTAGAAAATCAACCAGGAAATCTATCAGATAAATATAGTTTTATTCAATTAGAAGGTGACCATTTAGAGATCAGCGCTATTAAAAAACATGAGTTCAAAGATAAATTGCTAATCAGGGTTTATAATCCTACCGATAAAGTGACTATTGGAAAGATTAAATTAGAATTTGATGTAAATAAAGTTTACCTGGGTAAGCTGGATGAAAGTTATGAAGAAAAATTAGTATATAATAATGGAGTCAAAATAGAAGTTAAGCCAAAGGAGATAAAGACTATTATTTTTGAAGTATTATTGCGTAAATAAATATAGTTTTGATAAGATAAAAAAATTTGCAATTTATTTGGTATATTATTTTTTGATTATGAAAGTCATGAGGGGATATAGAATTATTACACAAAGGAAGGATAATATGAATATAGCATTATGTCATTATCGAGTTGGCGAAACTGATGGAGTTTCCCTGGAAATGGATAAATGGGAAAAAGTTTTAGAAAATATGGGGCATAAAGTATATTTTATCGCCGGCAGTACAGGTACATCTGATGGTTATATTATACCGGAAATGAATTATAGATTTGAAGAGGATTTGAAAATTGAAAGAAATGCTTACTTAAAATTAGAAGATTATCAGGATGAGGACGAATTAATAAGAGCCATAAGAAGGCAAACTTTGAAAATTGAAGAAGCTTTGAAAAAAATCTTAATAGAAAATAAGATAGATTTAATTGTTCCCAATAATATTTTTTCAATCGGCAGAAGCATCCCTACTGCTATGGCGTTTGTTAATGTTATTAAGGAATTAGGTATTAGATGTATCGGACATCATCATGATTTTTACTGGGAAAGGGATAATTTTTCTCAGCCAACATGTAATTTTGTTCGCCACATCTTAAATAAATACTATCCCCCAAAAGATGATTTGATTTCACATGTGGTGATTAATAGTATTGTTCAAAAAGAATTAAAAGTGAGAAGAAATCTAGATTCTACTATTATACCTAATGTATTTGATTTTAATGAGAAGTTATGGGAGACTGATAATTACAATAAAGATTTTAGAAAAAAATTAGGCATTAAAGATAATGATATTCTTATGTTACAGGCAACCAGGGTAACAAATAGAAAAGCAATTGAACTGGCAATAGATGTAGTTGGGGAGATGCAGAAAGAGGAGAATAGGAAAATACTTGAAGAAGCAAAATTATATAATGGCAAAAGTTTTAAAGAGGATAGCAGGATCGTACTCGTTTTAGCGGGGATGATAGAGACTGCAGATGATTATGTTGAGAGGCTTAAAACCAGAGCCAAAAAAAGCAATGTAGAATTGCTGTTTGTCAATAATCTGGTTGAACATTCAAGGTGTACAAAAAACAATAATAAGATATATTCCTTATGGGATACGTATGTTTTTGCAGATATAATAACCTATCCGAGTATTCAGGAGGGATGGGGAAATCAGTTTTTAGAAGGTTTATTTGCCAAAAAACCGATGTTAGTATTTGAGTATGATGTTTATAAAGAAGATATCAAAGAAAAAGGGTTTAAGGTCATTTCTTTAGGCGACAAATACGAGCTTGATAAATACGGTCTGGCAAAGGTGAGTAAAGGAGTAATAAAGCGTGCTGCCGGGGAATGTATAAAATTACTTATAGATAAAGATTACAGAGAAAAGATGGTTGAAGGAAATTTCCAATTAGGAAGAAAATATTTTTCACATGAAAGCTTAGAAGAAAAATTAAAAATGATTATATAATGATTTTATGGAGGTGATTTGAAATAAAGGAATATACTATTAAAGATATCGCAAAAATCGCCAACGTTTCTCCGCGGACGGTTTCCAGAGTTGTAAATAGAGAAAAAAAAGTAAAGAAAGAAACAAGAGATAAAATATTAAAAATCATTGAATCAACCGGGTATGATGTTAATCTTATTGCCAGGTCACTTAGAAAAAAAACAACCGGGATTTTGATAGTCTTTGTAGAAAAAAATGCGGCAAATTATATAGGAAATTTCCATAATGTTTTTATCCGATATTTAGATAGCGAAGCCAATAGATTAGGGTATAAATTAATAGTTTCAAAGTCTTCAGCTTATAAAGTTGAAGAAAATAAACATGATGGTTTCTATTTGCTAAAAAACGGCTTTGCAGACGGTGCTATAATTTTTGATACTCGGGAAATTGATCGCCGGATTGACTATCTTGTGGAAAGGAAGATTCCTTTTGTTATTGTCGGTAGGGATAATGTCTATGAATCTAGTTCTTTTGTTAATCTTGATAATGTTAAAGCAGGTTATTTGGGAGCTGAGCATCTTATCAAAAGAGGGAAGAGGTCTATTCGATTTTTTCTGGGGGATAAAAATTTTACGGTAAACCAGGATAGAGCAAAAGGATTTATTCAAGCCTTTAATGATTATCATATCAAGAGTGAATTAATGCATATTGATTATGGAATTATGAACCCCAAATTTGCTTATGAAAAGATGAAGAATATTTTAGAAGAAGAAGCTCCTGATGCCCTTTTTGTCTCCGGTGACCAGAGGGCAATAGGGGTTTATCATGCTATTCAGGAAAAGAGGCTAAAAATACCCCAGGATATTGCGGTACTTGGAATTGATAATATTCCGTTATCAGAATACTATTATCCGGCCCTGACAACGATTAGCCAGTCTGTAAGAAAGATGGCAGAGGGGGCAATAAAAATTTTAGCTCAACAGTTAAAAGATCCCGAGAATCATAAAAGTCAAAGAATTATTTTCCAGCCAAAATTAATTATCAGAGCCTCTACTTAGGACGATGAAACTTTATTAAACAATTTACTCTTATTGTTGAAAAACCATATCGGAGAAGCAGTGCAATATGTCAGTATCTAAAATAAGTCGGGAAATAATAATAAACAAACTGGAATTCCTTTATGGCAGGGATAGAGCTCAAAGTACATTTAAGAAGATTGATGAATTAATCGATAGATACCAGAAGAATGGTGCCGGCAAAATTCCAAAAGCCAATTTTTTAAATGAAAAAGATGTTATCTTAATTACTTATGGAGATAATATTCAAGCAACCAATAAAAACCCCCTACAATCCTTATTCAAATTTGCCGATGAATATATTGAACAGGCAATAAATATCATTCATATACTACCATTTTATCCTTACTCTTCTGATGACGGATTTTCGGTTATAGATTATAAAAAAGTTAATCCAGCTTTAGGGGATTGGAAAGATATTGAAGATATAGGTCAAAAATTCAATTTAATGTTTGACCTGGTAGCCAATCATATTTCCTCTGAAAGTATATGGTTTAAAGAATATCTAAAAGGCAACCCCAAATATGATGACTATTTTATTAGTGTTGATAAAGATGCTGATCTATCTTCAGTTACAAGGGCAAGAACGCATCCATTATTAACAAAATTTAAAAGAAAAGGGGAAGATATTTATCTCTGGACAACTTATAGTCCGGACCAGATTGACATTAATTTCGCAAATGAAAATGTACTACTGGAGATCATCGATGTAATATTATTTTATGCCAGTAAAAGGGCCAGAATTATCCGCCTGGATGCAATCGGTCATATCTGGAAAAAATTAGGGACAAGTTGTATTAACTTGAAAGAAACGCACTATATAATTCAATTAATTAGAGCTATTCTTAATGAAATTTTTCCTGATACATTATTGCTTACACAGACAAATGTACCACACAAAGAGAATATTAGTTATTTTGGTAATGGCTATAATGAAGTCCAATTAGTATATCAATTTGCCCTCCCCTTATTAGTATTACATACCTTCTACACCGGTGATGCCTCCCGCCTTCTTGAATGGGCATCCCACATCAAGAATGTTTCTGATAAAACAGCTTTCTTTAATGTGCTTGCTACCCATGATGGTCTGGGGGTTGTTCCGGTTAAAGCCATTTTAACTGACAGGGAAATAACCGATATCGCAGATAACATAAAAGAAAGAGGTGGATTTGTATCTTATAAAACTGTAAAAAATGGGGTTAAAGAACCATACGAAATGAATATTACCTATTATAGTGCTATTGCCGATTCTAAAAAAAGTGAAGAATTAAATATAGAGAAATTTATAGCTTCGCAAGCAATAATATTATCTCTATTAGGCATTCCGGGAATTTATATTCATAGCCTGTTCGGAACGGAAAATTATCTGGAAGGAGTAAAGGAAACAGGTCAAAAAAGAACTATTAATCGAAAAAAATTTCAATACGATAAATTAAAAGAAAATTTAGCAAATTCGGATTCCAGAGAACATAAAATATTTACTGAGTTCATGAAATTAATTCATAAAAGAAAATCTGAAAAAGCCTTTTATCCCAACGGAAAGCAGGAAGTATTATTTTTAAAGAAAGGAATATTTTCTTTATTACGGACTTCTCCGGATGGTAAGGAAAAAATAATAGTCTTACATAATATTACAGATAATATGCAGAAATGTTGTTTTATAAAAAATCAGTATGGCTTAAACAAAAAAGAATATTTTGACATAATATCTGAGAAAACAATAGATATAGAAAAAATCTCTCTGACAACATATCAAATTATGTGGTTAAAGATTTATTGATTTTAAAATTTGCAATTTATTTAATATTATGTTAGCATAAAAAATAAATAAATTTTTTTCAGATAAATTGGAAACGTTTCCAAAGAACAACTTTGATAAAATTATACTTTGTGGCATAGGAGTTTTAAAAAATTTTGATGATGAAGGGAGTTTTCTACAATTTATAATCAGTGAAAAAAATAGTAAATTTGAAAGGAGTGATAAATATCGGAAGGATAAAGATTAAAGAGGTAGCAAAAAAGGCTGGAGTTGGAATAGGAACAGTGTCCAGGGTTTTAAATAAAAGAGAGCATGTAAGTTCCGCAACCAAGGAGAGAGTAATTGAAGTTATTAAAGACTTAGGTTATCAACCTCATGCTATAGCCAGGAGTCTTTCTTCTAAAAAAACAAATACAATAACAGTATATTTATTACATGATTTTACAGGTTTTAGAACGAATGTGGTTAGAGGCATTCAAAGTGAGTTAAGAAAATTTAACTTTGACATAATATTAAACTGGTTAGACAATGCGGAAGAAGTGAAAACACTTAGTAAAAGAATTCAAAATTTCTCTATTCGGAGCAAAACTGATGGATGTGTAATTATCAGTTTGTTACCGGAATCTAAATTAAAACCTGATTTAATTCCCAAGGATTATCCTATTGTATTAATCGATTCACAAAGAGATAATTTATCCTCTGTTTATATTGATAATGTTTCTGCAGCTTATAACGCCGTTAATTATCTTTTTCAACAAGGCCATAGAGCTATTGGTTATATTATGGGGGTTCAATCCACTACCTCAGGTTATGAAAGATTATTAGGTGTTAAAAAGTTTTACCAAGAGAAAGGAATTGCATTAGATAATAGATTTATTTCTATAGATCATTTTACCTTTAAAGCCGGAAATAAAGCAATGAAAAGATTTTTATTACAAGAAGATACTAATTCATTAACAGCAATCTTTGCAGCAAGTGATTATCAAGCTGCAGGGGCAGAAAAAGCTTTAAAAGAAGCTGGTTTAAAAGTACCAAATGATATTTCATTAATAGGTTTTGATGATAACCCCTTATCTGAGTATCTTGATTTAACTACATTTTCACAACCTATATATGATATGGGAGTTTTAGGGGCGAATATAATATTAAGAGAATTAGGTTATTTAGAAGAATTTCCAAAGATGAAATTTAATTTTGATACGAAGGTTGAAAACAAAAATGATAAGGTGCACATAGCATTAATCCCTAAAATGATATTTAGGAAGAGTGTGAAAAAATTAGGTTAAAACAAAAGAATATTAAGATAAAAGAATTCAAAGAAAAGAGAAAAAATATAAATTATGTGAAAAAGAAGATTATAACACAGCAAATGAAGTAGCATCGAGAAAGTGAAAATCAAGCAAAAAGAAGAGAGGGGGTGATAAAATAAATTAATAATCTATCTGCGTTTAGTGAATTTTAACTTAAATTAAAAATTTTAAAAATGGAGGATAAAGTAAAATGAAAAGGAAGTTCTTAGTATTTGTATTGTTAATTATTGTAGCGATATTTCTGATGAATGTAGGAAGTGTCTATGCTGGTAAAGTATCTCTTATGATGTGGGGAGGAGCAGTCGAGGAAAAAGAGATGAAAGGATATTTAGCTGCCTTCAATGAAGAATATCCTGATATAAAAGTTGAAATAATTCGACCAGCAGACTATTGGCCAAAATTGATGAGTATGATGGCTGCAGGAACACCCCCAGATGTTTTTTACATGGGATTTCCTGAATTTGTTAGTTATCATGAAAAGGGTGCTATTTTAAATCTTCAATCCTACGTAAATGCTGATCCCAATTTTAATGAATCGGATTTCTTCCCTGGTCTACTTAGTGCTTTCAAAGACCGGAATACAAAAGAGATATTTGGGATTCCCAAAGATTGGAGCACATATGTAGTGTACTACAATAAAGAAATGTTTAAGAAAGCAGGTTTGCCTACTCCTAATGAAATGTTCGGTTATGGACAGTGGAGTTGGCAAGATTTTCTGGAGACCGCTAAGAAACTTACTAAAGATGGTGTTCACGGAGTTGCTTTAGATGCAGGGAGATGGAAAGTCTTTCCACCTCAAGGAGGTGCGAATTGGGTTCAAGGGGTTAACAAAGTTGTTGTGAATACTCCTGAGTTTGCCAAGGCAATTCAGTTTAATGCTGATCTCTGGCTGAAACATAATGTAGCTCCTGATATGACTGAACAGGCAGACCAGGGACCATCAGACAGATTTGCTCATGAAAAAGCAGCGATGTACATCTGTGGAAGATGGAAAGCTATGTCCTATAAAGATCTAGATTTTGAATGGGATATTGCTCCTTTACCATACAATAAAGGGATGTACACCTGGGTAGATCTGGTGGCTTATTGTGTGGCTAAAGATAGTAAAAATCCTGATGATGCGTATAAGTTGGCAAGTTTCTTAACTGGTAGAAAAGGGCAAGAATTAATGGCTGCAGCTGGTCATGCTATCCCTTCGAGGATGTCTGTTGCTTATTCTTCTGAATTTGCAGAAGTGCTTCCTGATAGAGGAATTCACAATACTGTACATCTGGTGCCATATTACGAAACGATGTTGGTGTTTAATCACTGGGGTGAGATCTGGACAGCGATAAATCGGGCATTAGAGCCAGTATGGATGGGAGAGAAAAAAGCTGAAGATGCTCTCCAAAAAGCACAAAAGGAAATAGATCGTCTAATGGCAGAGTAATAAAAATCACTGTTCTCTAATGGGAAGGGGGATTATTCCCCTTCCCATTTTCTATAAAAAATTTTAATTTTGCTTTAATAAGTTTCATAATATAAAAAAGAAAGGTTAAAATGGTTAGATGAAAAAAATAAGATTATCTTATAAACATCAACAGTGGTTTTGGGGATATCTTTTTATCTTTCCAGCAATGTTGGGATTTTCCCTTTTTATGCTTTATCCAATGCTAAGTGGTATATTGATGAGTTTTACAAAATGGGGTGGTTTTGGGTCTCAGGAATGGATTGGGACCGCTAATTATGTAAAAATGTTTAATGATAAACATTTCATTAAAGCAGTGTGGAATACTATTTATTATACATTAGGGATTCTGTTTACAGGCGTTCCCCTGGCTTTAATTCTTGCTCTATTTTTAAACCAAAAATTTTTAAAGGGACGTAATTTCTTCCGAGCAATATATTACCTTCCTGTAATAAGTATGATGGTGGCTGTTTCCATGCTATGGAAATGGTTATTGAGTACGAATCATGGACTCGTTAATTATTTTATTGGACTTATAGGATTACCTCCCGTGAATTGGCTTCTCGATCCACGTTGGGCTATGCCCGGACTTATTCTAATGAGTATTTGGAAGGGGACTGGATATAATATGATTATATTTCTCGCGGGGTTACAAGGTATTCCTAAAATTTACTATGAAGCAGCAGAAATCGATGGGGCAAATTGGTGGCATAAGTTTAGAAATGTTACATTGCCTCTTCTTTCTCCTGCAACATTCTTTATTGTTATAACTACGATGATACATTCATTTCAAATATTTCAACAAGCTTACATAATGACGGAAGGTGGACCACAAGAAGCAACAACCACTATTGTCTACTACGTCTACAAGAATGCCTTTGAGTGGTTTCATATGGGTTACGCCTGTGCACAAGCAGTATTACTATTGGTCATCTTAATCCTGGCTACTTATGTTCAAAAAGAACTACAGAAAAAGTGGGTGTTTTATGAATAAAAAATTAATTTTTCATAAACAAAAAGGGCTAATTTGGGTAATTATTTCTTATATTTTGATTATTGCCGGTGCGATCGGTATGCTTATGCCATTTTTATGGATGATATCAACTTCACTTAAAGATATTAATCAGGTTTTTATTATTCCTCCAAAATGGATACCAGAGCCTATTCATTGGGAAAACTACAAAAGAGTTTTTGAACTAATAAATTTTGGTAGATATTATTGGAATACTATATTGGTAACTACAGGACGGATGGTCGGTATGTTCATTACATGTACGCTGGCTGCTTATGCATTTGCCCGATTAAAGTTTCCAGGCAGAGATATTCTGTTTTTCCTCTTGCTTAGTTCCTTGATGCTGCCTTTTGAAGTTCTTATGGTACCAGTCTTTATACTAATGAAAAATTTGCATTGGATTAACACCTATCAGGTTCTGATTATTCCTCATGCACTGGGAGCATTCGGTGGGGCTTTCAGTGTATTTTTATTGAAACAGTTTTTTCTTACCATACCTAAGGAGTTAGAAGAGGCGGCTATTATAGATGGAGCAAGTCCTTTTAGAATATTTTGGAGTGTAATGTTACCACTGGTAAAGCCCGCACTGGCAGCGATGGCAATATTTACCTTTGGTTCTGCCTGGAATGATTTTACTTACCCACTTATTGTAACAAACACGGACAATATGAAAGTCCTTGCTCTTGGTATTGCTGGTTTTAAGGGTTTCCGAGAAGGACTAACCCAATGGCCACTAATGATGGCAGC
>LDZT01010690.1_pt1 | contig 32953 bp, 28 predicted proteins | sample 615521 | NCBI WGS metagenome assembly LDZT01 (sample SAMN03408292, study PRJNA278302) | terrestrial metagenome | isolation source: oil reservoir sample SB1 | place: USA: Alaska, North Slope, Schrader Bluff formation | collected 2011-09 | reverse complement strand
AAAGCTTTGGCTATAAAAACTCTTTGTCTTTCTCCTCCACTTATTTTTTGAATATTTTTTTCAGATAAAGGCAAAGATTGGGTTTTTACCATTGCTTCTCGAGATATTCGATAATCTTCAACAGTCTCACCTTTTATTCGAGAAATATAAGGTATTCTTCCCATAAAGACTACCTCTTTTGCTTTAAAGCTAAAGGCAATCCAGGTATCTTGAGGGACCACTGATACAAATTTAGATATTTTTTTTATAGAAAATTTATTTAAGTTTTCGCCCAGCAAAACTATATTCCCTTTACTGGGTTTTAATATCCCCGAAATAATTTTCAGAAGAGTAGTTTTTCCAGAACCATTAGGTCCAATAATCCCTAACAGTTCTCCCCTTGATAAAGAAAAGTCTATATCTGATAAGATTTCCCGATGACCATTATAAGAAAAACTAATCCCTTTTATAGTTAAAATATTGCTATGAAAAGACATTTTATTTATTCCTCCTCCTTAAAAGATAAATAAATAAAGGGGCTCCTACTATGGCAGTTACAGCTCCAATTGGTATTTCTGTGGGAGCAATAATAATTCGGGCAAAAGTATCACATAATATGAGGAAAATTGCTCCAAAAAGTGCTGATGTAGGAAGCATAACTCGATGGTCCGGACCTACTAAAAGACGAGCAATATGAGGGACTACAAGCCCTACAAATCCTATAAGACCGGTAAAGGAAACTATACTGGCTATAATTATTGAACCAATGATAAAGATGCGTATTCTTAATTTTCCAGTATTAACTCCTAAATGAAGAGCCTCTTCTTCCCCCAAAGATAAGGCATTTAAGTCTAGAGAGGATGAAAACAAAAATAGACAACCAACAATTACCGGAATAGTGACTATAGTTATTTTATTCCAATTAGCAGTGGATAAATCTCCCATAAGCCAGAAAATCATAGAATGTAATTCCCTTTTAGAAAGAGCCAAAAGTACAGTTATTAAAGCAGAAAAGAGAAAATTTATAGCTACTCCAGCAAGGAGTAGTCCAGTTGATTCTAAGGTATAACTAATTTTAGAGGACATATATACCAGATAAAGAGAAAACATTGCACCTGTAAAGGCAAATAGAGGAAGATAAGAAGCTAAATAATATCCGGTAGTATATTGTAAAGCAATACCAATACAGGCTCCTAAGGCAGCTCCCGCAGATACACCGAGGATATAAGGGTCAGCTAAAGGGTTTCTTAAAATTCCCTGAAAGGCGCCTCCTACAGTGGATAAAGCTGCTCCGGTAAGGATAGCCATAGTAATTCGAGGGATTCTTAATTGCCAGATAATTAAGCTATTAGTTTTATCTATTGAGTTGTTCCATAAAAGGGAAAAAATCTCTTTGGGGTGGATAGGGACCACCCCAAAATTAAGACAAATAAGACTAACTCCCAGGATACCTAAACTTCCCCCAAAAACCATTAAGATTAATTTTTTTCGCCAGTTGGTATAGCCAGCTATTTCTTTAGGTAATTTATTTATAGAAAATTTCATATAATAATTCGAGTCCATCTACTAATCGAGGTCCGGCACGATAAAAAAGATCTTCATTTACTATGAAGATCTTTTTGGTTTTAACAGCTGGAATATTAGACCAACCCGGCCGATTAGATATATTTTCCTTAACCTTTGATTCTTCTCCTGGATTCATTGCTCCTATGGGAATAATAATTATTTCTGGCTCTGCTTCTGCTACAAATTCTGGACTTATTTTTACCCAACCAGGGAGACTGGCAGCGATATTTCTTCCTCCCGCCAAAGTTATCAGTTCATTGAATAAAGTGCCTGCTCCCGGGGTGTAAATAGTCTCGTAGGTTCCCCCTATAAATACCTTGGGACGGTTAGAAATAGCAATTTTGGAAACTTCAGATTTAATTTTATTAACTCTTTGCGATAAATCTTCCACTAAAGTATTCCCTTTTTTAGGGATTCCACAAGCAGTAGCTACCATTTTTATACTTTTGAGAGTTTCCTTGATAGTTAAAGGCTCAATAACCAATACATTAAAACCCAATTCTCGTAGGCGTGGAATTTCTTTCAGTTGAAATCCGGCATAAGCTAAAATAATATCTGGTTTTAATGAAGTAATTTTTTCTAAGTTAAGAGGTGACATTTTCCCTATCTTTTCTACTTTTGTTGCTTCTTCGGGGTAATTAGTGTAATCTGTTACTCCGACTACTTTATCACTAAGACCGATGGCAAATAAAATTTCAGAGTTACTGGGCGCAGTAGAAATAATTCGTTGTGGTTCTTCGGGAATTGTAACTGCTGACCCGGTATCATCGATTATAGTTAAAGGGTAACTGCTCGCTTCTGCGAAACTAAATGAGAGTAAAGAACTTAATATAAGAAATAAAAAAGCAAAAACTAAAATTGATTTTTTAAAAATTCTCATGGATAATCTCCTTTTTAATTATATTAGTTAATTAGTTAGAATAATTAGAAACTTTTTTGTACTTTATAATTTTTCAATATTTTATAAATAAAAATAACACCCCCTTTTCCACGAAGAAGTGATTGGTTCGTCTAAGCAGACAGGTCTCCTGGCTCAGGGGTCAATCTACTTGCTGTGCCTTCCCATCCGAGATTTACTCTGATTGCTGGACAGTGGACTATTACAGCTTTCGTCACCCATTACAGTAGCGGGACTGCGGTGGATTTTCACCACTCTTCCCTTAACCTGCTTATGTTTGAATATTTAATTTTCAATTAACAAAATTATAATACATTAACCGAAAAATTACAATATATTTTGCAATTATCGTTTCTATAAGTAAAGTTAGTGTGTTTTTTATTAATTATTTTGGTATAATAATTTTAAATGTTTTGGACTTATAAGGGTGGGAGGTCAGTTGGTTAGATGATAAAAGGTTTGATTCAAGTATATACCGGTGGTGGAAAGGGTAAGACTACCGCCGCCTTAGGGTTAGCACTTAGAGCAGTAGGCAGAAATATGAAAGTGCTGATAGTTCAGTTTATGAAAAAATGGGACTATGGAGAACTTCATTCGGTTAAATTAATTCCCAATATTACTTTAGAAACCTTTGGCACCAAAGAATTTGTCTATAAAGGGAAAGCAAAAAAGATAGATTATGAGGAAGCAAAAAATGCATTCTCTTTTGGTATAGAGGGAATGCAAAGCGGCGATTATGATATAGTAATATTTGATGAACTTAATATGGCGCTTTATTATGAGTTATTAGATTTAAAAGAAGTTGTCGAAAAGTTAAAACGGAAACCCGATAATGTAGAAGTAGTTATTACCGGAAGAAGAGCCCCTGAAGAGATAATAGAAATTGCTGATTTAGTTACCGAAATGAAAGAGATTAAGCATCCTTATCAAAAAGGGATAGAAGCGAGAAGAGGAATTGAATATTAAAAAAGAAAAATTAAACAATTTACGAAAAATATTATCTGAAATGGGAAGTGTTTTGATTGCTTATTCGGGAGGAGTTGACAGCACTTTTTTATTAAAAGTTGCCCGAGAGGAATTAGGGAACAAAGTTATTGCGGTAACTGTAAAGTCAGAAATTCATCATCTTAGCGAGATAACTGATGCTAAGAAAATGGTGCAAAAATTTAAAGTGAAGCATCTGTTTATTGATATTGATATTTTATCAAATAAGGAATTTATCAATAATCCTAAAGAGCGATGTTATATTTGTAAAAAAGAAATATTCAGCCGAATAAGTGAAATGGCCAAAGAACTTAATTTGAATTTTGTAGCAGATGGTTCTAACTATGATGACCTTAGTGATTATCGTCCGGGGATGAAAGCGGTTAGAGAATTAAGGATAAGGAACCCCCTACAAGAGGCTCTTCTTACCAAAGATGACATCCGTCTTCTTTCTAAAGAAATAGATTTGCCCACCTGGGACAAGCCTTCTAATTCCTGCCTGGCTACCAGGATTCCTTATGGAGATGAGATAACTTTAGAAAAGTTAAAAAGGATAGAAAAGGCCGAAGATTTTTTTCATGATCTGGGAATTGAACAGGTAAGAGTAAGATGTCATAATAAGCTGGCAAAAATTGAAGTAGGGGAAAAAGACCTTCTATTTTTAATGGAGGAAGATTTAAGAAAAAAGATAATCGCTAAATTAAAAAAAATAGGATTTATTTATATTACCCTTGATTTGCAAGGATACCGAACCGGGAGTATGAATGAAGAATTAAATGAGAAAGCCGAGGACTGATTAATGAATAAAAAAGAGATTGAGAAAATATTACAGCAATTTAAATCCGGTCAAATAGAAATAGAAGAAGTGTTAGAGAAGTTAAAGCATTTCCCTTATGATGACCTGGGTTTTGCTAAAATAGATAGCCAGAGGCAATTGAGGAAAGGTTTTCCGGAAGTTATTTTTTGTCAGAGTAAAACTTTAGAACAGATAAGTAAAATTGCAAAACGAATAAAGGAAACCAGAGGTAAAATTGTTGCTACCCGGGCTACTCCCGAAGTATATCAGGAGATTAAAAAAATTATTCCGGAAGTAACTTACTTTAAAGAGGCCAGGATTGTAGCAGTAGGAGAAAAGAAGAAAGTTAGTTCTAAATTTATTTTAGTAGTCAGTGGCGGCACTGCAGATATTCCCGTAGCCGAAGAAGCCGCAGTTATTGCTGAGTTGATGGGTAATAGAGTGGAACGCCTTTATGATGTTGGAGTAGCAGGCCTTCATCGACTTTTAACCAATTCAAAAAAATTATTAGCCGCCAATGTTTTAATCGTGGTAGCGGGAATGGAGGGGGCTCTCCCCAGCGTGGTAGGAGGATTGGTAGATAAACCTATAATTGCAGTTCCCACCAGCGTAGGTTACGGGGCAAGCTTAAAAGGATTATCTGCATTACTGACTATGCTTAACAGTTGTGCCCCCGGTTTAGCGGTAGTAAATATAGATAACGGATTTGGAGCCGGCTATATGGCAAGTTTAATTAATCAGTTAAATGAGGTGAAGGAATGAAGATTGCTTATTTTGATTGTTTTTCCGGTATCAGCGGGGATATGACAGTCGGTGCTCTGCTTGATGCGGGATTAAAAATAGAGACATTAGAAAAGGAATTAAAAAAATTAGGTCTTTCCGGTTATCAATTAGAGGTAAACAAAGTAGTAAAAAAGGGAATTTCTGCTACTCAGTTTAAGGTAAAGATAAAAGAAGAGGGAGTGGAGAGAAGGTTTAAAGATATTTTAACCATCCTTGAGAAGAGCAAATTAGATGAAGAGATTAAAAAGGAAACCAAAAAGATATTTTTTAATATAGCTCAAGCTGAATCTAAAATTCACCAGAAAGATATGGATAAAATTCATTTTCATGAAATTGGAGGATTGGATAGTATTATTGATATAACTTCTGCAGTTATCGGAATAAAAACTTTAGGTATAGAAGAAATACATTCTTCCGCCCTGCCTGTGGGAAAGGGTTTTGTTAAATGTGCTCATGGTGTTATACCGGTTCCTGCCCCGGCTACTTTAGAATTATTAAAGAATATTCCAACTTATAGTGGGGGGATCGAGAGTGAGATGATTACCCCGACTGGGGCAGCAATTATCAGCACTTTGGCTAAAAGTTTTGGAAAGAGACCCTTGATGAAAATAGAAAGGATGGGATATGGAGCAGGAGAGAAAGAATTTACCATTCCTAATCTTTTAAGGGTAAACATAGGTGAGAAAATATTAAAAGATGAGAACTTAAAAGATGGTTATGTTAGTGATGAAGCCGTATTGATAGAGACTAATATTGATGATATGAATCCGGAATTTTATGATTATATTATAGACAAATTATTTTCCCAGGGAGCTTTAGATGTATTTTTGACTCCCATTCAAATGAAAAAGAACCGTCCTGCCCATATGCTTAGCATTATTGTTTACGGACAAAATCTTAAGGAAATGCTGGAAGTATTATTTTCCGAATCCACTACCTTAGGGGTAAGGATAAGAGAAATAAAAAGATTAAGACTGGGTCAGCAGAATTTTATTGCTGAAACAAAGTATGGTAAAATTAGGGTTAAGGTTGGTATTTTTAAAGGGGAAATTAAAAATATTTCCCCTGAATATGAAGATTGTAAGAAGATAGCCAAGCAGCACCACGTTCCCCTTAAAGAGGTGTATGAAGAAGTTAAAAAAGTTGCATGCGACAAATTATTAGTCGTTAGTGAATAGTGAATAGTCGTTAGTATTGCGTGAAGAAAATTAAGAATCAGAGGTAGGGGTTCGATTCATCGAACCCGCAAGAAAATACCAATTTTTGTCATTGCGAGAAGCGGAGCGACGAAGCAATCTCAACACGAGATTGCCACGCTTCGATAAATCGAAGCTCGCAATGACAGAGGAGATAACAGTTTTATAACCGATTTCCTTTACTAATGACTAATTATCGAATAGACAGGCGAGACGCCTGTCCTACGAAGAATTATGAACTATTTCTAATGGCTAATTTAATTGGCTAACCGTAAAACCGGTTAACCTAGTAACTGGCAAACCAATTTAATTGGTCAATTGGCTAATAGGGGAATCGGTGAATTAATTAATTGGAGGAAATATTTTGTCTGAAAATACAGAAAAAAAAGACAAAGACATAAAAATCGCTGAACTCTGTCGAGTTCCACGTGAAGATGAAGCCCTTGCTATTAAGAGTTTATTGGCAAGCTATAATATTGAATGTATCCTGCAATCTGATATTACCCGTTCGGTTTATCCTTTTACCATAGATGGATTAGCAGAAGTAAGTATTTTAGTTTCTGAAAGAGATCTTGAGAAAAGTAAAGAAATTATTAGTAAAAATATCGAGACAGAGTTAGATGGTTAATTGGTTACCTGGTTAATTAGTTTAAGAAAGAAAAAAAGATAAAATTCAGAATTCAGGAGTCAGAAGATTATTGGCAAAGATGTTTATAATTAGTTAAGAATTCTGTATTAAACCAACTAACCAATTAACCAGATAACCAAAAGAGAGGTTGTTATGTTCAAAGAAATTACTATCAAAACTAATACTCAAACACAAATATTAAATATAACCGCTCAAGTTCAAAAGGTTGTAGGAGAAAGCGGAATTGCGGAAGGACTATGTTGTGTTTTTGTCCCTCATACTACTGCCGGCGTTACCATTAATGAAAATGCTGATCCCAGTGTTAAGCAGGATATAGTTATGGAGTTAAATAAAGTGATCCCTTTTGATGATAATTACAGCCATTTAGAAGGAAACTCTGCTGCCCATATCAAGGCGAGTATCATCGGGTTTTCGGTAAATATACCTGTGAAACATAATAATCTCCTTCTGGGAACCTGGCAGGGGATATGTTTTTGTGAATTTGATGGCCCACGTACTAGAAAATATTATGTAAAAATTGTATAGAAAGAGTTAATTGGTTACCTGGTTAATTAGTTTGGGAGAGAAAAGAAAGAATACAGAAGATAAGATAGTATTGAGTATTGAGAAAGAGTTAGTTGATTAATTAGTTAAAAATTTTGTATTAAACTAACTAACCAATTAACCAGATAACTAACTAACCAATTAACCAGATAACTAACTAACCAATTAACCAGATAACTAACTAACCAATTTAAGGAGAATTAATGGAAACCATACAAGGAACTATAGAGAAAATTGTATATCGAAACGAAGAGAATGGTTATGTAATAGCGAAGATAAGTGTGGATAAAAATGAAGAAAAATTAGCTACCATTGTGGGGAATATGGCTTCTGTAAATGTCGGTGAGACTTGCGAATTAAAAGGGGAATGGGTTAATAATCCCAAGTATGGTTGGCAATTTAGTTTTAATGATTATCAATTAATCTTACCTACTTCTCTGCTTGGTTTAAAAAGATATTTAAGTTCCGGATTAATTAAAGGAGTTGGTCCTGCAACTGCAGATAGGATAGTAAAACAGTTTGGTGATAAAACTTTGGAAGTTCTGGAGAACGACCTCCAGAGACTAACTGAAGTGGAGGGTATTGCTAAAAAAAGAGTGGAGATGATCAGTAAATCCTGGGAAGAACATAAAGAAATTAAAAGAGTGATGATATTTTTACAATCCTATCAGATTACTACCGGATATGCAGTTAAGATTTATAAAACATATGGGAATAAAGCTATTGAAAAATTAAAGGAAAATCCCTACAGATTGGTAGATGATGTTTTTGGTATCGGGTTTAAAATTGCGGATAAGATTGCGCAAAATTTAGGCATTGAACCTACTTCTCCAGCGCGAGTAAAAGCAGGAATTAAATATATTTTAAGCGAATTGGCCAATCAAGGTCATTGTTATGCTTTCAACGATGAGATAATTAAGAGGGGAAGTGAATTATTAGAGGTTGAAGAATCATTAGTTGAGAAAGCTTTAAGTATTTTAAAAAATAACCGCGAGATTATAGTAGAAGAAGATAGAGTATGGTTACCTCTTTATTATTTTGCTGAATTAGGGGTGAGTAAAAAATTAATTGAATTACTAAAGTTTCCTCAACAGCTGATCAATATAAATGTGCAAAAGAAGATAAAATATTTGGAAAAAAAATACCATCTTTCTTTTGCTGAAAAACAAAAAGATGCCATTAATAAAGTTCTTCTAAATCAGGTATTAGTGTTAACCGGTGGTCCTGGAACGGGTAAAACTACTACTACTTTGGGTTTAATTGAGCTTTTCGAGGAACTAAAGTTAAAAATAGTCTTAGCAGCACCTACAGGCAGAGCGGCGAAAAAAATAAGTGAGACTACCGGCAGAAAAGCTAAAACTATTCATAGGTTATTAGAGTACAGTCCCAAGAGAGGAACTTTTATTAAAAATTCTGAAAACCCCATTAAAACTGATGTAATAATTTTGGACGAGGTTTCTATGATAGATATCCTGTTAATGAACAGCCTTTTAAAAGCGGTTTCTCCCGGTACCATTTTAATTTTAATTGGCGATGTGGATCAGCTGCCTTCTGTGGGTCCGGGGAATATCTTAAAAGATATTATCAATTCTGAAACTATTCCGGTGGTGAGATTAACCAGGATATTTAGACAGGGCCAAAGGAGCTTAATCATTGTAAATGCTCATCGAGTTAATGAGGGGAAGTACCCTGTCATTAAAGGAGAGAGAGAAAGAGATTTTTATTTTATAGAAGAAGAAGTTCCCCAGGCTGCCGCTCAAAAAATAATTAACCTATGCACCGTCCGCCTTCCCTCAAAATATAGAATAGACCCGGTAGGTGATATCCAGGTCCTTTCTCCTATGTATAAAGGAGAAGTAGGAGCGGATAATTTAAATTACAGGCTGAGAGAGGCATTAAATCCCAAAGGGAAACAGATTAAATATGGAAATCGCTCTTTTAAGGTGAATGATAAGGTAATGCAAATTAAAAATAATTACGATAAAGAAGTCTTTAATGGAGATATAGGGAGGATTAAGAATGTAGATGCCGAGGAGCATATTTTGGAGGTAGTTTTTTACGGCAAAAAAGTTCGATATGATTTTTCTGAATTAAATGAGCTGGTATTAGCCTATGCTGTTACTGTTCATAAAAGTCAGGGCAGTGAATATCGAATAGTTATTATCCCGGTTATGACTCAACATTATTTGCTCCTTCAAAGAAATTTATTATATACTGGAATTACTCGGGCAAAAGAAATGGTGATATTGGTTGGGACTAAAAAGGCCTTATGGATTGCCATTAAAAATAATAAAACGTTTCATAGAAACACTTCACTGAAAGAAAGATTAAAAAATAAGTAAAATCAATAAAAAGTTAGACAAGGAGAAAAAAATATGGTAAATGAAGAAATTATGAAATCATTAGCTATTAAGACCGAATCAAAGATTGTTCTTTTGGTTGCTGATGGGATTGGTGATTTACCTTCAGAGAAGAAGAAAACAGTATTAGAAAAAGCTTTTATTCCTAATCTGGATAAATTAGCTTCTGAATCTGCCTGTGGGCTAACCGATCCAATATCTTGTGGCATTACACCGGGGAGCGGCCCTGCTCATCTTTCTCTGTTTGGTTATGACCCGATTAAGTATCAGATTGGAAGAGGGGTTTTAGAAGCCTTGGGTATAGGGATGGAACTTACTTCTCGTGATTTAGCCTGTCGAGGAAATTTTGCCACTATGGATGAATCAGGAGTTATTACCGATCGGCGGGCAGGAAGGATTCCTACCGAATTAAATGAGAAAATTTGTCGGATAATGCAGGATAAAATTAGCCAAATAAGGGGAGCTGAAATAATAATTAGACCGGGCAAGGAACATCGATTTGTAGTAGTGTTTAGAGGAAAAGGTTTGAAAGAAGGTCTTTCTGATGCTGATCCTCAAGTAGTGGGGGAAAAGTTAAAATATACCGAACCTTTAAGGCCGGAAGCAGGCCAGGCCGCAGAAATAATAAATGAATTTATAGACAAAGCTATCGAAGTATTAAAGGAACATTCTCCGGCAAATGCTGTTTTACTGAGGGGATTTGCTAAACATCCCGGTTTGCCTACCATGGGTGAATTATTTAAATTGTCTCCCGCTGCCATAGCTACTTATCCTATGTATAAGGGGTTGGCAAAGTTAGTGGGAATGGAAATATTGGAAGCAGGGGAAACAATAGAGAAAGAATTTAAGACATTAAAGGAAAATTATCAGAAATATGACTTCTTTTATATTCATATAAAAAAGACAGATAGCTATGGAGAAGATGGAAATTTTGACAAAAAAGTTAAAGTGATTGAAGAAGTAGATAAATATATCCCTGAATTGTTAAGCTTAAAGCCGGATGTATTGGTAGTTACCGGTGACCATTCTACTCCGGCTGTACTAAGGGGACATAGTTGGCATCCTAATCCCTTTATGTTATTTTCTAAATATATCAGGGCAGATGAAGCGGAACAATTTAATGAAAAAGAATGTGTTAAGGGAGGGCTGGGAAGATTTTCGGCAGTAGATGTCCTTCCTTTAATGTTGGCTAATGCCTTAAAATTACAGAAATTCGGAGCTTAATTAGAGAGAAGATTAAAGAAAAAATGAATAATTTAGAAACTTTATTTATTCCGGAAGAGATAAATAATATAGAATTAGCAGATAAATTAGTAGTAATAATTGATGTTTTAAGGGCTTCAAGCACCATAGTAACTGCTTTAGCTAACGGATGTAGTGGTTTTATTCCCATTTTTTCTCCGGATCAGGCTAAGAAAAAGGCGCAGCAATTTGGAAAAGAAAGGGTATTATTAGGAGGAGAAAGAGAAGGAATAAAGATAGAGGGTTTTGATTTAGGTAATTCACCAAGAGAATATAAGAGAGGAGTAGTGAAAGATAAAAAAATTATTTTTTCAACTAGTAATGGAGTAAAAACATTAGAAATGGTTAAAAGTGCTCACAGGATAATTATTGGAAGTTTTTTAAATTTACGAGCGGTCTGTAATTATTGCACTAATTACAAGGAGGATATTTTAATAATCTGTGCAGGGAAGGAGGGTAAATTTTCTTTAGAAGATACTGCTTGTGCTGGTAAGATAATTAATTCTTTAAGAGATGTTTTTTTTAGTGGCCATCAGGAATCAGATGCTAATTTAACAGCCCAACTACTCTATGAAAAGTTTGGCAATAATATTTTGGAGATATTGCGAAAATCTCAACATGGTCGATATTTGGAGAGTATCGGCTTGGCTGAAGATTTAAAATTCTGTTCTCAATTGGATTTTTTTCATATCGTTCCCATATTTAGAGATGGAATAATATCCATTTGACAAAATAAGGAATAAAAATTACCATACACATATATGAGATAAATCTTATTTTTAATCTCTAAAAATAATTTAATAAAGAAAGGAAAGATTAGTTATGAAGAAATTAATGATGATTCCCGGACCTACTCCTGTTGATCAATCTATCTTAAACGCGTTAAGTAAAGATACTGTTTCGCATTTAGACCCTGAATTTGTAAAGATTTTAAAAGAAACTCTTGAAGATTTAAAAACTGTAGTTATGACAGAAAAAGGACAGCCGTTTATAATACCTGGAACTGGGACTTTGGGTATGGAGGTCGCTATAGTTAACTCTCTAAAAAAAGGTGACCGTTTATTAGTAATTTCTCATGGTTTTTTTGGAGATAGATTTGTAGAGATTGCTCAATGTTATGGCATAGAGGTTGAGGTGTTGGCTTCTGAGTGGGGTAAGATAGTAGAAGTAGAAGAAATAGCTCAGAAATTAAAAGAAAAGAAGTTTGATGCAATAACTTTATCTCATGTAGATACTTCAACAGGAGTTTCCGCTCCCTTAAAAGAAGTGGGAGAAATTTTAAAACAATTTCCCGAAACTATATTTATTGTAGATGGAGTATGTGCTACCGGAGGAATTGAGGAGCGTATGGATGATTGGGGGATTGACATTCTTTTTACTGGTAACCAGAAAGCATTCGGTGTTCCTCCAGGATTATCTAATTTAGTATTTAACGAAAAGGCTTTAGAGAGAAGAAACAGTTTAGGAAAAATTTCTGCTTTTTATATGGATGTCAATAGATGGATGCCTGTTATGCGTAATCCCGCAGGAGAATATTTTTCTACTCATGCCATAAATATGGTCTATGCTCTTAATCAGGGCCTTAAAATAATGTTAGCAGAAGGTTTAGAAGAGAGATTTAAAAAATATAAAAGATTTGCGTCAGCTTTTCAAAGCGGCTTAAAGGAATTAGGATTTAACTTGCTGGCTGCCGAAGAAATTCGAGCAAATACTGTATCAACCATATTATATCCTGCTGGAATTGAGGATTTATCCTTCAGGGAAAAATTGTATGAAAACGGCGTTTTAGTATCTGCGGGCAAAGGGGTATTAGCAGGTAAGATTTTTCGCTTAGGACATATGGGCAATATATCCGAAAACGAAGTAGTAGCAACCCTGAGCATTATTGAAAAAACTTTATCTGATATTAATTATGATTTCAGAGTGGGAGCAGGAATAGGAGCTGCCGAGAAGGTTTTGTTTGCTAAATAATAAAACTTTTAGAAATAGGTGATGGTGTGGGAAGAAAAATATTTTTTTGGACACTGTTGATTATTTATTCCATTGTGATTTTTATTTTTTCCTCCCAACCGGAAGTTGGGGTAGAACAATATTTTTATGGCCAGGACAAAGTGATGCACTTTGTTATTTACGGTATTCATACTTTCCTTTGCCTGTTAACTTTATGTGATAAGATACTGTTATTAAAATTCATACAATATTTCCTGTCCCTGATTTTATCTGTTTCTTACGGGATATTTAATGAAATTTACCAATATTTTATCCCGGAAAGGGAATTTTCTTTTGGAGATATTCTAGCCAATAACTTGGGTATAATTACTTTTCTTATTCTGGTTTACATTTTCCAAAATAAAAAACGAAAGAAAATATTCAAAGAGACACTCGATACAAAATAATTAAAAATACATATCTTATAGGTCAGATTAATATAAAGTGTATGTTATAAAATAAAGAAAAGAAATTTCTATATATTAATCAGTGTAATCTAATTAAAATCTGTGCAGTCAATTTCTAATTTAATAAACAAAAAAAAGGAGAAAAAAATTGAAATTATTGAAAAAATTATGTGAGACACCGGGAATTTCTGGTTGTGAGGAGAGGATACAGAAAGTTATTAAAGAAGAATTGGAAAAAGTAACAGATGAAGTAAAAATAGATAAATTAGGAAATGTTATTGGTATAAAGAAAGCTAAAAAATTATCAGGTAAGCCTGCTCCTAAAAAAGTGATGATTGCGGCACATATGGATGAGATTGGCTTTATGGTCAGTTTTATTGACAAAGAAGGTTTTATAAGATTTGCTCCGGTTGGGGGTTTTGACCCTAAAACTCTCATAGCCCAAAGAGTAGTGGTTCATGGAATGAAAGATATCGGGGGAGTAATAGGCACTAAGCCCATTCATATTTTAAGCGAGGAAGAGAGAAAAAAGTTACCCAAAATTAAAGATCTTTTTATAGATGTAGGGATGAAAAAAGACGAAGTTTCTAAGATAGTTAAACCGGGAGATTTTGTTACTTTGGATAGAAATTTTAAGGAATTGAATAATAAAATAATAACTGCAAAGGCACTTGATGATAGAGCTGGAGTATATGTTATGATTGAGGCATTAAAAAGAATTAAAGATTGTTATGTTGATATATATGCTGTGGCAACTGTTCAGGAAGAGGTAGGGCTTAGGGGGGCAACTGTTTCTTCGTTTTCCGTTGAGCCTGATGTAGGCATTGCTCTTGATGTTACTATTGCCTCAGATATTCCGGGAACCAAAGAAGAGGAAGTAGCTACTACTTTAGGAGGAGGGACAGCCATATCTTTAATGGATTCTCATACTATTTCTAATAAAAAGATAGTTGATTTTTTAAGAAAAATAGCAGAAGAAAACAAAATTAAATATCAGACTGATATATTACTGGGAGGAGGAACTGATGCCGGAGCTATACAAAGGAGCAAATCCGGAGTACCTGCCTGCACCCTATCCATCCCTACCAGGTATATTCATTCAGTGGTAGAGATGTGCCATAAAGAGGACATTGAAAATTCTATCAAATTAATTTGTAAATTTTTAGAAAATGCCCATAAGGGAGAATTTTAAGAACAGTATATAGTTATTTAGTTAAATAGTTAGCTGGTTACCTGGTTAGTTAGTTGAGAGATGAATATAAGATGGATTAATATTAAACTAATTAACCAGCTAACTAAGTAACTAGCTAACTATTCAGCGAACTTATAAGAATAATGAAAACACAAACACAAGATATTTTATTAAAGATTTACCAAAGTTTATATAATTATTTTGGACCATTGAACTGGTGGCCTGGGGATACCCCTTTTGAAATAATGGTAGGTGCGATTCTTACTCAAAATACTTCCTGGAGTAATGTGGAAAAGGCTATCAATAATTTAAAAAAAGAAAATTTGTTAGAAGCTCAGAAACTTTATTGTATAAACCCGAAAAAATTAGCCCAATTGATAAAACCTTCGGGTTATTATAATATTAAAGCACAAAGATTAAAAAATTTTATAAATTTATTTGTAAATGATTTTGAAGGTTCCACTGAAAAAATGTTTTCGGGTGATAATGGGGAATTAAGAAAAAAATTATTAAACGTAAATGGAATTGGTCCTGAAACAGCAGATAGCATATTATTGTATGCCGGGAAAAAACCATTTTTTGTGGTTGATGCTTATACAAAAAGAATATTTTCCCGTCATAAATTAATTTCGGAAGATGCTTCCTATCACCAAATACAGGAATTTTTCATTAAAAATTTAGACAGGGATGTAAAATTATTTAATGAATTTCACGCTCAGATTGTGATGCTCGGTAAGACTATATGTACCAGCAAGAATCCTAATTGTTCTAAATGTCCGATTGCTTTCTTAATTAGATAGCGTATAGCGTTTAGCGGATAGCCTTTAGAAATACAGTGATGAGTAATGTGTAATGAGTAACAAGAAAAGAGTTAAATAGTTAATCGGTTACCCGGTTAGTGAGTTGAGAGAATGAATATAGAATGAACTAATATTAAACCAATTAACCAGGTAACCAAGTAACTAACTAACCAATACTGAATGACAGACACGCAATATATCAAGTGATATGAAACATAATAAATTTCAAGATAAAGGAGGAAAAATATGTTAGAAATTGTCGAAACCGAGGGGAAATCACTTAACGATTATATCGATATTATAGGAAAGGAAGAAATTGAAAGTATTAAGAAACTGGCTTTACCTCTAAAAGGGAAAAAAGTAGTTCATATAAATGCTACCTCGTTTGGAGGGGGAGTAGCAGAGATTCTATTTACCTTAGTTCCTTTAATGAAAGATGTAGGGATAGAGGCTGAATGGCAGGTAATAAAAGGTTCAGATAATTTTTTTAATGTAACCAAGAGTATACATAATGGCTTGCAGGGGATGGATGTCTCATTTACTAAAGAGATGAAAGAAATATTTTTAAAAAATAATCAACTAAATGAGAAATTGTTTGAAGGTGAATACGATTTTGTGATAATTCACGATCCTCAGCCAGTGGCAATATTGAATTATCGGCAAGAGAAGAAAGGAAAATGGATTTGGCGGTTTCATATTGACCCTACAAGTGCTCAGGAAAAAATATGGCGATTTATCAGATCATTTATAGAAAAACATGATGCTGCTATATTTACTTTAAAAGAGTATGTGAAAGATGACCTTAAATTAAAAAATATTGCCATAATCCCTCCAGCCATCGACCCCTTAAGTCCTAAGAATATGGATTTGGACCAGGAAGAGATTGAAAATATTGTAACAAGATATAAAGTAGATCCAAATAGGCCAATTATAACTCAGGTTTCCAGATTCGATCCCTGGAAAGATCCTTTAGGGGTTATCGATATGTACCGGATAGTAAAGAGAGAAGTAAAAGATGTACAATTGGTCCTTATTGCTTCAATGGCTAATGATGATCCGGAGGGCTGGGAATATTACGAAAAAACTGCCCGACATGCCGGTGAAGATTACGATATACATCTTCTGTCTAATTTAAATGGGGTAGGGAATTTAGAGGTTAATGCCTTTCAGAGAGCTTCTGATGTAATTATTCAGAAATCCTTAAGAGAAGGGTTTGGATTGGTGATTACCGAAGCATTGTGGAAGGGGAAACCTGTGGTGGCGGCGAATGTAGGCGGAATTCCTCTACAGGTAGATAACCGTCGTACAGGATTTTTAGTTGGTGACATTTCTGAATGCGCTGAAAGAGTTATTCATCTTTTAAAAAATACAGAAATTGCAAATAAGATGGGTACTTCAGGAAAGGAATATGTTAGAAAGAATTTTTTAATTACCCGTTTGCTAAAAGATTATTTAAGCTTATTTAATAGTTTTTAAAATAAATACCTAAATCAAAATGAGCAATTTTTTAACCACAAATTAGATTAATAGCTCCTAATTTACTCCTCATTTTTTCGATTTTAAAAAAATTGAAAAAATTTTTCAAAAAAAGAAGGATTTTTTATACGAGGTGTAGTATAATAAAAAAAGATACTTGCTTCAGTGAAGAAAGTATCTAATAAAATATTTAAAAAAAATAATATGTCAGGATAAATGGTAAAAATATTTAAATATTATGGATAATATTCGTCGAGGTAATAAACAATTAATTAAGGAATTAAATAGGGCTGTTGTAATTAATACAATTCTAAATTACGGGCCCGTTTCTCGGACTAGAATCTCTGAGATTACTGATTTGGGGTTATCCACCGTTTCTAATATTGTTGCAGATTTAATTAAGAAAGAGCTCATCTATGAAACAGGAGAAGAAGAATCCAGCGGAGGGAGAAGGGCAATTCTACTTGAATTTAATTGCAACGATAGATTTGTTCTGGGAATAAAAATTGGTTTGGATGGAATTATTATCGGATTAGTTAATATGAAGTCAAAGATTTTAGACCAGTATTTTATCCCGAGCCTAATTAAAAGCAAAGAAAAGATGGTGCTTGAGATTTTAATTAAAGCAATGCAAGATTTAATTAATAAAAATCATATTAAAATGGAAAAAATAATTGGTTGCGGGATCGGCGTTTCTGGGTTAGTGAATCAGAAAGAAGGCGTTTTAGTATTTTCTAAGATATTAGGATGGGAAAAAATAAGGTTTAAAGAATTTCTCGAAAAAGAATTTAATTTTCCTATATTTGTAGACAAAGATGTAAATGTACTAACTTTAGCAGAAAAACGTTTTGGAGTAGGTAAAAAAATAAACAATTTTATTTGCATTACTATCGGCAAAGGTGTTGGAGCCGGAATAGTTATTAAAGGGGATATATACCATGGAAGCCACGGTGGAGCTGGAGATTTTGGCCATATAATTATAGATAAAGATGGTCCCTTATGTTATTGCGGAAAAAGAGGTTGTTTGGAAACTTTTTCATCAGATCAATTTATTATCAATAAAATTAAAGAAGCTTTATCTAACCAGCAGGATACTATAATAAAAGATTTTTTGAAAAAGAAAGAGGATTTAAATTCTATCACGGTTGATACAGTTCTTAAAGCTGCCCAGAAAGGGGATATTATCTCAAAGAATATTTTTCAAGAAGTAGGAAAAAATTTAGCCATGGGAATAGTTAACCTTATTTCTCTTTTTGACCCTGAATTAATTGTAGTGGGTGGAGAGGGAGTCAAAGCCAGAGAATTAATTTTTCCAACTATGCTAAAAGTAATTAGGGATAATTTTCCTTTTAAGAAGGAAATTAAGATCGTTCCTCTTCAACCCGGAGAGGAGGGGTGGATCATTGGAGCTGCTGAGTTAGTGTTAAGTGAGGTTTTTAAAACCCCTATTTTTAAATCTAAAGGAAAAGTGGCTATTAAATCTGCTTTTCATTGGTAATCTATTAGCGTATAGCTGAACTAGCGTGGAGCGTACAGCGTATAGCGGATAGCGAAGGAAGAAGAAGAAAGATGAGGTCGTAAGGTACAAGTACGGGCAGACCTTGTGTCTGCCCGAAATAAGTAATGTGTTGTAGGGGTTCGATTCATCGAACCCGTAAAAAAATACCAATTTTTGTCATTGCGAGGGAGTGAAACGACTGAAGCAATCTCAAACAGGGATTGCCGCGCTCTAATAAATCAGAGCTCGCAATGACAGAAAACATGATAAATTAACAACTGACAATTTGTAATCTGAAAACTGAAAACCGACCACTGTTAACTAAAAAATTGTATCTAAAAATAAATACTAATTCACTAATGACTGATTTAACTAGCTAAATAAGTAACTAACTAACCAAAGGAAGAGGAGGTGTTGAAGTTAGAAACAAAAAATTAGGAATGATATTTTTTAAAAAATAAAGGAGGAAAGAAAATGTTAAAGAAAATAAGTTTTTCGTTATTGGTAATGTTGTTAATTGGTATATTCGCTGCAAATATATTTGCAGCCTCTAATACCGTAACTGTTCTTGGTGTTTGGACAGGTGGGGAGGCAGAAGCTTTTAATAAAATGATAGCCCCATTTGAAGCCAAAACCGGGATAAAAGTTGAATTTACTGGGACTCGAGATCTTCCCACTATTTTAACTACTCAAGTAGAAGCTGGTAATCCACCTGATGTATCAGCTATACCGAATCCGGGGCAGATGATAGAATTTGCCAAAGATAATAAGTTAGTGGACTTAAGCACCTTTATGGATATGGATGTATTAAGAAGCGATTACTCGCCAACCTGGTTAGACCTGGGAACTTATAAAGGAAAGTTCTGTGGTGTATTCATTTCTGCTGACCTTAAAAGTTTAGTCTGGTATAATCCTAAAGCTTTTGCAGCTGCTGGTTACACCGTACCAACTACCTGGGATGAGATGATCGCTCTTTCCGATAAGATGGTTGCTGATGGTAAGACCCCCTGGGCTATTGGATTTGAAAGTGGTGCTGCCAGTGGATGGGCTGGGACAGACTGGATTGAAGATATTATGCTCCGTACCGTAGAACCAGAGGTTTATGATTTATGGGTTGCCCATGGAATTTCCTGGCTTGATGATCGGGTACAAAGGGCTTTTGAGTTATTTGGCCAGATTGCCTTAAACGAGAAGTATGTCTATGGTGGAACAAACGCAGAGCTGACTATAAGTTTTGGTGATTCACCCGATGCTTTATTTACTACTCCGCCAAATGCTTATATGCACAGACAGGCAACCTTTATCAAAAGCTTTATACTTGACCATTTCCCCAATTTGGTCCCAGGAGAAGATTTTGATTTCTTCCCATTCCCGCCAATTGATCCCCAATATGGGACACCTGCTTTAGGAGCAGCAGATATGTTTGCTATGTTCAATGATACTCCTGAAGCAAGGGCCTTTATGGAATATATTGTTTCTCCGGAGGCTCAGGAAATATGGGTTCATGAACTTGGGAAACTTTCTGCCAATAAAAGGGTAAACCCCGCTGCTTATCCAGATGATTTAACCCGTAAGGCTGCCAAAATCTTAAGCGAAGCTTCGACCTTCCGTTTCGATGGTTCTGACTTAATGCCTTCTGCAGTAGGTTGTGGTTCTTTCTGGAGTGGAATTTTGGATTATGCAAGTGGAGTATCTTTGAAAAATGTTCTAATGACTATTGAAACTACTGCTTTGGATGCTTATCGGAAATAGCAGGATTAAATCTGTCATTGTGAGGGGAACACTCAAGTAATATTGAGTGTTCCCCGTGGCAATCTCGGGCTCCAGATTGCTTCCCCTGCTTTCGCTGGGGCAGGCTTGCGTTGCTCCTCGCAATGACAAAATCTGATAATTACAGTAAAATATTTGTTATAATGATATTTAGAAAGGAAAGAAGTTCGTGATACGTACAAAAAAAATTACTCCATGGTTATATATTGCTCCAGCAGCATTTCTTTTATTCTTTTTTTTAGTTTATCCTTCGATTAATACAGTATACATTTCCTTTTTTAATTATAATTCAGAAAAATTTATAGGTATTAAAAATTATTTCTATTGTTTTACCAACGAAATTATGCTTAATTCTTTTCGAAATAATGCCTTATGGGTAATACTATTTGTTCCCCTGACGGTATCTTTAGGACTAATTATAGCAGTATTGGCAGATCGAGTTAAATATGAATCGATTGTGAAATCAATGATATTTATGCCTATGGCTATTTCCTTCGTGGGTGCCGGAGTAATTTGGAAATTTGTTTATGCTTATCGGCCAGCTTCAGCTGCTCAGACTGGCATTCTTAACGCAATTCGTTCATTTTTTCAGTTAGAACCCTTACCCTGGCTAATTATTAGACCCTGGCTTAATAACTTTTGTTTAATTATGGTAGGGGTATGGATATGGACTGGATTTTGTATGGTAATATTATCAGCAAGTTATAAAGGCATACCTCGGGAAATATTAGAAGCAGCTCGGGTAGATGGCGCCACCGAATTCAAAATTTTTTGGAAAATTATTTTACCTTTGATGAAACCTACACTTGCAGTAGTAGCTACCACTATGACTATTAATGTTCTTAAAGTATTTGATATTGTCTATGTAATGACTAATGGAAATTTCAATACCGAGGTTGTTGCCAACCGAATGTATAAAGAGATGTTTATTTTTAGAAATTATGGTCGGGCGAGTGCAATTGCAGTCATCTTATTAGTTCTCATAATTCCTATGATAATCATTAATATTCAGCGGTTCAGGGAGCAGGAGGCTATAAGATGATGAAAAAGTTAATTTCAATATTGTCGAGTGTACCGCTTCATTTAGTAATAATTATGGTAGCTTTTATCTGGATACTGCCAAGTGTTGGTCTATTGATAACTTCTTTTCGTTCTTCTGCCGATGTAGCAGCATCTGGTTGGTGGACTGTTTTTGAGCACCCTTTTAATTTTACCTGCTACACTCTGGAAAATTACCGAGAAGTCATTCTGAAGATTGGTATAGGAAAAGCCTTCTTAAATACTTTACTAATTACTATCCCCGCTACTATTATTCCAATATTAATTGCTTCTTTTGCTGCCTACGCTTTCGCCTGGATGGAATTCCCTGGGCGGAGAATCTTGTTTGTAATTCTAGTTGGTTTATTAGTTGTTCCACTACAAATGACTATGATACCCGTCCTGCGAATTTTTAATAAATTAGGATTGGCTGGTACTTTTCCGGGAATATGGTTGGCTCACACTGGATACGGGCTTCCTCTAATAATTTATTTGTTGTATAATTTTATTTCCGGATTACCAAGTGAATTGTTTGATTCTTCTTCTATAGATGGCGCTACTCCTTTTCAAATATTCACCAGAATGGTAATACCACTCTCTTTACCAGCGATTGCTTCCGTAACTATATTTCAATTCTTATGGGTTTGGAACGATCTTTTAGTAGCTTTGGTTTATTTAGGAGGGACACCGGATGTAGCCCCTCTTACCGTACGAATAAGTGCTTTAGTCGGTTCTTATGGTCAGGATTGGGAATTGCTTACTGCTGCTGCCTTTGTTTCTATGGCTCTTCCCTTAGCTCTCTTTTTAGGATTACAACGCTATTTTGTAAAAGGTATTTTGGCCGGGTCAGTGAAGGGATGAAATTAATTGACCAATTGGTCAATTCACCGATTCTCCAATTAGCCAATTTACCAATTAGTTAGTCATTAGTGAATAGTGAATGGTCGTTAGTATACAACATAGCGTAGAGAGCAGGTAGCGTATAGCGTCGTATAGTATTGTAATTAAGATTCTTATCTTTTATAATTTATAACTTTATTCAACTTTACCTTTAACCTCTTCTTTAAAGAGAAAGGACAATAAAAATACTGTATATATTTATAGATTTTCTGTAGGGGTCGGATTTATCCGACCCGAAACGGATTCGATGCCTGCCTGTGCGTGTACGCACGCAGACAGGAATCGAATCCCTACCTCCTAAACACCCTCCGCTAATAATCTTCTGACTCCTGAATTCTGGCTCCTGACTTCTTCTTTACGAGATACGATTCACGAGATACTAATAAAAAACTTGCAGAATTCATTATAATTTTATAAAATGAATAATATAAATTTATTGTTAAAGTAAAGGCAAAGTAAAAAGTTTTCTTCTCACTGTATTTTTTTATTTTATTCAGGAGAAAAATTATGAACGGGGAGAACTTTAAAAAAGAAATTCTTAATTTTGAAGATAAATATCTTTCTCCTTATGCTACGAAAAATTGTGAAGCCAGAAGGGAGCGCGAGACATCTCATCCTTTTAGAGGCCCCTATTCAAGAGATCGAGATCATATATTATACAGTGGTTCATTTCGCAGATACATAGGGAAAACCCAGGTTATATATTTTGCCGCAAGTTTTGACGAACAGTTATCTAATCGAAGTATCCATACTTTACAAGTTTCTCAGATAGCCCGAACCATAGGGAAGGCTTTAAAGTTAAATCTTGATCTTATTGAAGCTATTGCCCTTGGACATGATTTAGGACATACTCCCTTTGGTCATGATGGTGAAGAAATTCTTCAAGATATTTGTCGGAAAAAGAAGATTGGTTTATTTTTTCACAACATTCACAGTCTTAGAATAGTTGATAAACTTGCCGACGCCTGTAAAGGGATGAACTTGACTTTTCAAGTAAGGGATGGAATTCTCTCTCATGATGGTGAGATTAACGAGAAATACCTAAAACCGGATCGAAATAAAACCGAAGCTGATTTAATAGATTATTGCCAGGGAAAATCCCAGGGGAAAAAGGTTCATATAGTACCAGCAACTTTAGAAGGGTGTGTCGTTAGGATGTCAGATGCCATCTCCTATATAGGGCAGGATTTTGAAGATGCGATACGAATAGGTATTTTAAAAAGAGGTGAATTGCCAGAAGGAATTAAGAGAGAATTAGGGGGAAATAATACAGCTATTATAAATTCCCTGGTAACTGATATTATAATTAATTCTTATAATCGGGACGAGATAAGTTATTCATCCAATATTGCTGAGAGAGTTTTTGAATTGAAACAATTTAATACAGAAAGGATATATAAAAACCCAAGGCTAAAAGCAAAAAAGACTAGATTTAAAACTGCATTTACATATCTTTTTGACAAATTTCTTGATGACCTTAAAAAGGGCAACGAAGATTCTTTCATTTTTAAAGAGTGGATTTTTAACAGGGGTAAAAATAGGGGAGCAGATTATGTAGGTAATAATTTACCTGAACAGGTAGTAATAGACTATATTGCCTCAATGACAGATAGGTACTTCTATAATAATTACATAAAATATAAAAAATAATTTTACTTTAATTGTATAGGAATTTCTTTTTTCCGTATTTCCGTAAACCCTAATTCGTATTTCGTTAGCTGGTTAGCTAGTTAAGATAGTAAAAAACGAAAAGTATAAAGCACAAAATTAAATTCGCGAATAGTATCTCGTATGTTAGCGTATAGCGAGTAGATTTAGTTACCCGGTTAGCTGGTTGAGGAATGAGTATATTAAAGAATTAATACCAAACTAATTAACTAACAAACCAGTTAACTAGCTAACTAAATACTAACGACTAATTTAATTTTATTTAATTTTTTTATTAGAAGGAGTAGAGTAATATGCCTGATAGAATTGAGGTTGTGCAAGGTGATATTAGCAAACAACAGGTAGAAGCCATAGTTAACGCAGCCAATAATTCCCTTCTTGGCGGCGGTGGTGTGGATGGAGCTATCCATCGAGTGGCTGGCCCTGAACTTTTAGAAGAATGTCGTAAGTTAAAAGGATGTCCAACCGGACAAGCGAAGATAACTCGAGGTTATCGATTACCGGCTAAATGGGTAATCCATACTGTAGGCCCTGTCTGGAGAGGTGGAAATTACAAAGAAGATGAGTATCTTTCTCAATGTTATCAAAGTTGTTTTACCTTAATAGAAAAACATTTGCTTAAAACAGTGGCTTTCCCTTCAATAAGCACAGGGGCATACAGTTTTCCCCTGGAGCGTGCCACTAAAATTGCTGTGGCCGAGACTGTAAATTTTTTAAAGAGAAACAATTTTGTGAAAAAAATTGTATTTGTATGCTTTAATAAGAGCGTATATGATTGTTATATAGCAGAATTAAAAAGGAATTCCATAAGCATATAGTATATAATAAAGAAATAGAAGTCAGAAGTCTAATTCGTATCTCGTTAGTTGGTTACTTGGTTAGCTAGCTAACTAAATAACTAACGACTAATTTAATTATATAATTGATTAGGTATGATAAATTTTATTGTAAGGGGATATTAGAGACCTTGCCAAAGAAAAAATACTACTATTACTCTCATCACCATACTTCTTCCTATAAAAAAAGAAGAGCAAAAAAAATAAAAATGATTATTGGTGGTCTATTTATTCTATTGTTAACTACGGGAACAATTTATTTTAAGATTCTTCCACTGTTTTCCGCAAAACAAAGCAGCGATACCCTTCCTGCTTCAGAAGAAATTTTGAAACCAGTAGCAGAGGAGATGGAAAAGATTCCTGAGATAGTTACAGAAGAAATATCTCTACGGGAAGAAATAGAGGAAGAGAAAGAAAAAGGAAAGGAAGAAGTAATTACCATTGATGGCAATTTGCAGGCTGGAGATACCCTTTATGAATCTTTAATTAGAGAAGGAATTTCTGCTGCCGAGATACTTAGTTTACAAGAAAAAGTTAAGTCTGTAGTAGATTTTAACTATCTTCCGGTTGGTAGTGAATATTCTTTAAAATATAGTCCGGAAGGAAAAGTAACAGAATTCATTTATAAGCCTAACCCCATTGATATCTACTGTATAGACATTCCTACCTCTGATTCAGAAGATTTAAAAGTAACCAAAGAAGAAGTTTGTACAGAAGTTGTTCGGCTTGAAGGGAAGATTGAATATTCTCTTTATGAATCTATGTTAGAATGTGCAGATTCACCCCAATTAGCCCTGCAGATAGCAGAGATATTTGCCTGGCAGATTGACTTTCTTACTGAATGTCGTGAGGGAGATATTTTTAATATTTTGGTAGAAAAACAGTATAGAGGAGATTTTTATCGTTGGGGAAAGGTACTTGCTGCTCAATATGAAGGAGAACTTTTAAGTAAACATACCGCTATTTTATTTAAAGACCTTTCCGGGCATATAGACTATTATGATGAAAAAGGAAAATCATTAAGAAAAGCCTTCTTGCGAGCTCCCCTACACTATAAATATATTAGTTCTTATTTTTCCAAAAACCGTTTTCATCCTATATTGAGAATCTGGCGGCCTCATTTAGCTATCGATTATGCTGCTCCTACCGGAACTCCGGTTTCAACTATCGGAGATGGAACAGTTATTTATGTTGGTTGGAATGATGGTTACGGAAATTATATTAAAGTTCGTCATCCTAATAATTATGTGAGTGGTTATGGTCATCTTTCCAGTTTTGCCAAAGGTTTAAAAAAGGGCCAGAAAGTGAAACAAGGTGAGATAATAGGTTATGTGGGAGCTACTGGTCTGGCAACAGGCCCGCATTTAGATTTTTCCATCAGTGAAAACGGAGAGAGGGTAAATTTTTTAAAGCTTAAACTGCCGGCAGCTTCTTCAGTTGATCCCCAGTATAGAGCTCAATTTAATGAAGTGAAGAATAAACTACTTAATGTCTTAAAAAACGGCGGTGAATTAGATTTAAATATTGGATTAGATAATCAACAATCTGGAAATTTAGAAGGGGAACAATCCGAAAAATAAAATATTAACGATTTCCCCCCATCATAAATCTTCCCTGACCTTGCCAGGGTCTGATTTCCATTGCTTCAAAATTATTATTTTCTATTAATTTGCCTATAAGTTTTATTTTTAAACCGGTGGCAGGAGCTATTTTCCCTTTCCAAATAGCTTGACTCGCTTCAATTTTCCAGCGGTTATTATCTAAACCCATAAGAATAAAATGATTTTCAGGAAGTCCTATTTCTATAATGGTCCCTGCTAAAAGTCCTTTTTTAGGCTGCATCCATTGCTTTTCACAAGTATAAACCAATCTATTATAGTAGGGAATTTTTTCCGAAAAAACATTTTCTAATCTTTCACTAAAACCATTAAAATAGATGCCAGTTCCCAAAGTAATGCTAATTAGCAAACTGATTAAAAGAATTGAAATAAATTTAAATCGATAACCCCTTTTTGTATGGATAAAATTATAGTAAGCTACTCCAGTAAATAGGATTAGAAATATTAACCAGAGATAAGGCAAGCTTATAAAAACAGTTTTTAAAAAACTGTCTCCCATATAGTGATAGATATCCCAATCAAGTTGTTTGATGATAAATAGAACCATGCTAAAGGCGAAACTACCCAAGATTATCGAAATTCCAAATATCGACCAGATAAAATAATTTTTAGTTATAAAGTACCAGCGGGGTTTTGGTTTGATATTTTTATCTTTTATTTTTTTAAAAACTTCATCACTTATATTTTTCATATTTTTAGAGTTTAATATCCTCCTTTTCTAATTCCTGTTTAAGAGATTTTTTAGCCCGGTTTATCAGAGTAGCTATAGTGCCCATCGGTTTATGTAAAATATCGCTTATCTCTTGATAATTTTTTCCTTCAACAAACTTTAGGATTAATACATCTTTGTATTTTAAAGGCAATTGATTAATTATTTTTAAAATCTGTTTATAAGTTAATTTTTGAAGGCTTGTGTTTTCTATATCTAAGGTAGACTCCAATATATTATTTAAATCTTTATCTTCCCAGGAAACTCTTTGGGGATGCACTTTTTTCTTTCTAAAAGCACTAATGGTAGTATTATGAGCAATGCTATATATCCAGTTAGAAAATTTAAAATTTAAATCAAAATCATTTAAGTTTTGGTAAGCTTTGACAAATACTTCCTGTAGGATATCTTCTGCATCTTCTCTGTTTGTATTAGATATTTTTAAAATATAATTAAGAAGCTTGGCTTCATAACGTTTCATCAGACATAGATAGTAATCCTGATTTTTCAAAGTCAGGATTACTATTTGTTCATCGGTTTTATTAATACACTCTGAACCTGTAATCATAATTTTTAATTCTTTCTACTTTTTAGGACTTGCAAACATTATCTTTCTTTTTCCCTCTAAATATTGACAGATAATATTTTAAATGCCAGAGAGCATGAAATATACCCAGTAGAGTCATAACAATAGAAAATTCCACATGCCAGAATAAAAAGTTAAAATTAATGGCTCTAAACCAATCATAATCCCTAATAAATACCAGAATCATTCCCGTTCCGGCTGAACCGATAAAACTGATTAGCAAGAAAACGTTCCAGAATTTCTTTTCTTTACACGAACTTATTTCCAATTTTCGAGCCAGGAATTTACCGCCAAAATATATAAGCAGAGATACAAAAAAGATTTCTAAAAAATTATAATCGGGTAGTGATTTCCTCTCAGGAGACGGAGAGCCGGGAACCGTTTTTTCATTAGAAGCTGCTTCGGCAATAAAAAATCTTTCTGTAACTTTCTCATCAGTTTCTTTAAAGTATTTATTATCATCTTTTACGCTTTCTTTAATATTATCTTCCTTTAAAGTTATGTTCGTACTACGGTCTTCAGGTGCTGGTTGAGAACGGTCGCAAATTCCATCACCGTCAGTATCGATATATCTTTTACATTCTCCCGGATAAGGGTCATCTTCTAAACCAAAGGGACAGTTATCCCATGCGTAGATAGATATTGAACTTAAAGCTATTAAAATAAAGATTATTGTAGATAATATAATGTATTTTCTAAATCTTTTTATCATATTTTGTCTTTCATTTATAATTTATTATAATCTATTAAATAGAATATGGGAAATTTTGTTTATTAAAAGTACCTACCTTATAATACGCAGGCCAGAATAATTTTCTTTCATATGAATAAAATATTTCTTTTTAATTTTAATATATACTATAATAGACATGCAGGATGTAAATATTTGCCGTAGCTTTGGAGAGAGAATTAGAAGAAAGAAAAGAATAATTATTGCTTTTGTTTTTTTATCTTTTCTTTTGCTTTCTTGACTCGATACTCGATACCATATACTTGATACTATATTTAAGGATATTTATAAAAAATATAGAATTAAGCTATAATGATATATAATTAGGATAAAGATTAAAAGGGGGGACTAAATATGAAAAAGAGATATTTGAAAATGTTTTTAATATTAAGTTTGATTATTTGTGGATTATTATCAGTATTTAGCTTTAGTTTTGCAACTGGTCAAGGGGAAACTGCCTGGGAAACTCTTTCTCAAGAAGCATCTGATTACCTAAAGATGGCTCTAAACAAGATGGAAGAGGCGATTAAAACTTATCAGGGGGCTAATTACCCCAATAAAGAACTGTGGGTTGAAGCGATCGATTATGGTGAAAAAGCTATTAAGGCAGACCCGGATTTCATAGAAGCCCATTATCGTCTTGCCCAGATTTATCAGTATACTAATTGGTATTATCGAGAAGCGAGAGAGTGGGGGAGATATATTGAACTTATTCGAAAAAGGGAAGTAATTTCTCCGGAAGCTGAACAGAAATTAGCTTTTGCCTATTATCGGTTGGGATATGCGGCTTATCAAAGAGAAGATTATGATGGCTGTATCCTGTATTTACAAAAAGCAGTTGAGGTTGATCCAGAAATGATTGAAGCTCACTATTGGTTGGCGAGAGTATTTTACGAAGAAGGCAGATTGAATGATTCTCTTTCTTTCTGGAAAAAAGTGTTAGAGATTGACCCTTATTATCCCCGGGCTCAATATTTTTATACTAAAGTAGAAAATTCTATAAAATACGGGAAAGAAGCGTATTCTCATTATGAAGCAGGGTATAACCTTTATGAACAAAAATTGTTTGAAGAGGCTATATACGAATACCGTCAAGCAGTTAGGTCCAACCCTAATTTTTCTGCGGCTTATTATTGGCTGGGTAGAATTTATTACGAGAGAGGCAATTATCGGGAAGCTGTGAATAATTGGAAAGAAGTCTTACGTTTAGAGCCGGAAAACACAAAAGCAGAGTATTGGTTAAAGCAGGCGGAAAAACATAACTAGCGTAGAGCGTATAGATGAACTAGCGTGGAGCGTGGAGCGTACAGCGGATAGCGTTTAGAAATACAGTAATGAGTAATAAGAAAAGAGTTAAATAGTTAGTTGGTTACCTGATTAGCTGGTTGAGGAATGAGTATATTGGAAAATTGGGGAATTGGTTAATTGGTTTAATTTGCTATTCCCATTACTTAAAAGATATAATAAAGATAGAATTATTCAAATTTATGAAAGTTAAATTTTGTAAAATAATCCCTTTCTTAAATTGAAATTATCGAAATCGAACAAAATAATATTTTAATTTTAAATTACGGAGAAAATAAAATGAGAATTGCTTTTTTTACCAATTGTTATAAACCGCTGGTTAATGGAGTTGTTACCAGCATATCTTCATTAAAAGAAGCTTACGAAAGAAAAGAGCATGAAGTTTATATCTTTGCTCCCAAGGTAGAAGATTATGTTGATCAAGAAAAAAATGTATTCAGGTATAGGTCAGTAAATTTAACTAAAAAAGTAAAATACCCTATTGCTATACCTTTGTCCTTTAGAGCGAAAAAGGTCATAACTGAATTTAATCCAGATATTATTCATATCCATCACCCCTTTGTTTTAAGTTCTGCAGCTATGATGTATGGGGGAGAATTAGGCATACCTAAAATATTAACTCTTCATACTCAATATGAACAGTATGCTTATTATGCTGCTCCTATACCACAAATAATAGCTCAAGAAGCAATTAAAATAATAGTTTCTAATTTAGCTAATAAAACTGATTGTATAACTACTCCATCTAAATCAATGAAAGAATTGGTAAAAAGTTATGGTATAAAGAATAGAATTGAGGTTATTCCCAATGCAATACATTTGATTTCTTTCAAGGAAGATGATGAATTGAAGAGAACAGAAATTAAGAAAAAATACAATCTGAAAGAAGATGATAAAATAATTCTCTTTGTGGGTAGAGTAGCTTCAGAGAAGAGTATAGATAAGATTATAAAAGCATTAGCAATAATTAAAAAGAGAAGCATTGGTAAAGAAAAATTATTAATAGTAGGCAATGGTCTGGTTATGGATGAACTAAAACAGCTTACCCGAACTTTGAGAGTAGAAGAAGATGTAATATTTGCAGGTACAGTAAGTTATGAAGAAATTCAGCATTATTACAAGATGGCTTATGTATTTACTATTGCTTCTACAACAGAAACTTTTGGAATAGTAACTATAGAAGCCTTAGCTTCCGGAGTTCCCGTCGTGGCGATTAAAGCTCCAGGAGCAGTAGATATACTAACAGATGGACTGGATGGACTGTTAGTTGATGATGATGTTGAAAAATTTGCTAATGCATTAGAAAAAATTATTAGAGAGCCAGAATTAAGAGAAAAGCTCTCCCAGGGAGCATTAAAGACTTCCGAAAAATATGGTATTGATACAATTTCTGAAAGAATGTTAAATCTTTATTGGGAAGTAATCGAGATAAAAAAATCTAAAACTAAAGAGAAGAAAAATTTTATAAAAGATATTCTGGCCATAAATTATGAAGGTAAAATAAAAAATGAAAAATAGAACTTTAAAAAATATTATTTTAGCAATGTTATTATTTTTAGTTTTAACTTGCATAGGGCAAGCAGCTCCTACGACGATGACGCCATCAGATATAATTAACGAATATCCTTCGAAGTATTAGAGGAAATCTCGGTATCAGGGGATAGCGGGGCTTTTGGAGCGCTTTTGAAAGAAGCAGAAGGCATAGCCATCTTTCCTTTGGGAAGGTCTCTTTCAGCAGACACAGATTATAAATTTAAAGCTTCAATATATTCTTATTCTATAAGCAAGGGGGCTTACATCGGAGCTTCTTTCCAGGGTTCGGCTATCGAAGAGGACAGTGAGGCGAATGAATTATTTTATGGGAAGAGCATATATAACCGAACTATATTAGGAAACAAGATTACCGTAAATCCGGCAGTGTTGAGATTATTACTACTGATAAAGAAGATTTCCAAGTAATACAAATAAAAAGACATAATAAAAAAATTATACTCTTTATTTGACAATTCTAAATTTATTGTGTTAATATTAGGTTGGAGTATTTTACCTATAATTAATTAAATCAACAAATAAAAAAAAATAATATAGTAACATTAAATAAAATTATTAAAAAATTTACAAATTAATGTCTAAAATTGTTTGTTTTAGGGAATATAATAATAAAGAAGAGATTTTATTATTTTAATTAATGAAAGAGATAATATTATTTATTACAGGGAGGTGACTTGAATAAGAAAAGTTCCAAAAAGTTGAAAAAGGTAAACTGTCCGAAAGGGCAGGACGCAAAGTCATGGGTTTAAGGTACTCGTAAGAGTGCTATGATCGCCAGACTGCCAATTTTAAAAAAAATTGCAGGAGGCGATTTAAATGAAACTAAGTACAAAAATCATTTTACCGATAATTTTAATTTCCGCATTATTAATCTTACTTGCTGGATGTTTCGGTGTTCCTACTGACGAATCTCCTGGATATACTCCGGGAACTGGAACCATAACAGGCATAATTGCAGCACCATGTTGCTCCACATCTGCTGATCCGGTTACCGAAACTTGTTGTGTATCTCCTGAGTATTGGTGTTATTACTGTCAGCAAAATTGGTCCCTTCAAGATGGCATCGAAGTGGTACTTACCTACGGGGAAGATGTAGTAGCTACCACCACGACGAACGAAGATGGTGAATTTACCTTTACCGATGTTCCCCCGGGCAAGAACTATGTGGTGACTGCTTATTGTCCGGATTATGATGATAACAGGCCCTTAGTCAAAGATGTCGCTTTAGAGGTCGCCAGCACCTTTGATACCAAGATCACCGATCTGGTCTCTACTTCCCTTGGCTTGGTAGTAGACTTTCTGGTCTACTATACCGAATGGGGACCGGAAGATATCTCTTTGGATGCCGTTATCGCTGACAAACCGACTTTCCCCAACTTCCCTAAGTTTAAAGCCCTCATCTACGAGGTTCGTCGGGTAGTAGAGAACTGTGAGCTCAATCTCCTAACTGATGATGATGTTCTATATGCTACATGTAGGGCAGCAGAAGAGATCAGTGGTTTGGATATCGGATGTGGAGCAGGATATGGTGGGGACGGAGGAGAAGAAGAAGAGCCAGTTACCTACACTTTAACTATGGCAGTAAATCCGACTGAAGGAGGTACAACTAGCCCAACAGTAGAAACTCATACCTATGATGAAGGGACAGTGGTACCAATTGAAGCTTTTGCTGCAGCGTGCTATGATTTTGACCACTGGAGTGGTGATGTAACAGGTGGTACTAATCCTACTACAGTGACCATGAATAGTGATAAGACGGTGACGGCCAATTTTGTCCAGGAGGAATACATCCTGACCGTTAATACCGAGGGCGAAGGATCTGTTACCAAGGTTCCGGATAAGGATAAATATGACTGCGGTGAAGATGTAGTACTTACTGCAAC
>LDZT01012747.1_pt1 | contig 33006 bp, 32 predicted proteins | sample 615521 | NCBI WGS metagenome assembly LDZT01 (sample SAMN03408292, study PRJNA278302) | terrestrial metagenome | isolation source: oil reservoir sample SB1 | place: USA: Alaska, North Slope, Schrader Bluff formation | collected 2011-09 | reverse complement strand
CATTCATCCTGAGGGGAAGATCATGCGCATCCACCTGGCAGCATATAAATCTAAGAAAAAAGATATCGACCAGCTTTCAACATTGTGTATATGGACGGCGGAGATCGCTGAAAAAGAAGTTGGGAGCGTGGAAAACTTATCTGCCGCAATGGACACTTTTTATCGGCTCTGTAAAAGCCGGAAAATACCCAAATACAACCCGCTCGAAGTGGATGGGTATCATAAATGGTTGATTGATAATAAATACCCGCCTGTTCATCATTCTGAGATCTACCACCAAAAATATGATCCCCATTACCGGTTGGTACACCGTGAATTTCTGCCCATTCTCTTCTAGCGTTATAGCGAACGAAGTGCTGCTCCCTCCGCAGCAATCAGTCCGGACATAAATGCCCAATGCAGATTGTACCCCCCACACGGTCCTAACACGTTCACGATTTCACCTGCAAAAAACAGACCACTGCAAATGCGAGATTCCATGGAGCGGGATTCAATTTCTGCCAGCGGAACCCCGCCGGTTGACGCTTGTGCATGCTGAAACCCGCGCACAGCACGCAGTTGAACCACCTGGTTTTGGATAGTATCCAACAACATGGAACGTTGTTGCGCAGAAAGTTCCTGGCTGGTAGTTGTGCTTATGAGATTTGCTTGTTGCAGTAAGAACAGCGATACCTTGCTCGGGAGGAATGCGTTCAGATGGGAGAGCAGCGACAGGTTGATCAACGCGGGATCTTGCAGGTTGTTTTTAATATCTTGAAAGTGAGTAGGTAAAAAATTGATCCGTAGGGAATAGGATTCGATTTGTTGTGGGGATACCATGTGGCTGATATCCATAACTCCTGGACCATTCAGCCCCCATTTGGTGAAGATGATATTGCCTGTATTGTGAACGATGCTTTTTTCGTTATAAAGCAGGTCGATCCCAATATCCATGCGGACCCCTTGCAGTTTGTGGAAAAGCCTGGTATCTGTTTCGAGCGGGGTTAAAGCTGGTCTAACTTCAAAGATGGTGTGCCCTAATTCGCGGATTTGTGTGTAAAGATTGTTACGCGCCCCCAGTTGTGGATTTGCCGGGCTGCCACCCGCAACGATAACGGCATCAAATACTGGGGAAAGTAGTTTTTCATCTGTGGAAAGGATAAATCCATCGCTCTCCTTCTTAATCTGGGTGATGAGGGTGTGAGGTGAATACAGAATTCCTGCCAAGTTATCCACCAATATTCCTACCACGTTTGATGCGGAGTAAGAAAGCGGATAGACCCATCCATCCTCACTGGAAGTGGTGGGAATGCCCAGAGATGCCAAAAATTCGCATACAGTCGCATTGGGAAGTCGTTCAAAGCAACGTTGCAAGGCTGTATGGTCATCTGTGAAATAAGTATCTGCTTTAGCTGCTCGATTGGAAATATTGCAGCGTCCACTCCCCGTCGCGCTTAACTTTTTTCCCGGTTCTGCATTGGCATCAACCAGATGAACCTGTGCACCTAATTGATGAGCTCGAATAGCAGATGCTATACCTGCTGCACCTGCTCCGATGATTCCGATACGCATGAAAAATTCCCTCTCTTCTTGTAATTTTTTCTATTTATTCGCAATTAATACTATACTGTATTAGAATTAGTCAATTTCTTTAATTTTTAAGGAGGTCAGTATGATGAAACATTTATATCTGTCTCTCTTACCAGAGGCGCTTATTGCGTCTATGTTAACCCCAGAAGAGTTCGGTGTCTATTATGCAGTTGGTTCCATGAAAAAATCGCGAGGGCAAGCGATTTTTTTTGAAATCGATCCCGATTTCCGTATGGACGAATTTCAGATTGACGAAGCTCTCAAGCGATGTAATCCTCACGAAGATGGTACACCCAAAAGATCAATCTATATTTCAGTATACCGTGTGTTGGAACGCATCCCGTTGAAAACTCTGCAAAAATTGTACCTTGTAACGCAGGATGGTAGAACGTTGGGTCTTGAGAAAAGCAAAGAGCTGCCACAGACAGATGATGGTATGCACCTGTATCGTGAAATTGCTCCTGTCAACCCACTGGTTGCCAGCACACTGGATCCCGAAGCTTTCTATGAATTGATCGTCCGCAATCCCACCTCCCTGGTGAAAGTACCTGCTGTGTGTTTTGCGGAATTAAAATTAGGCGCACTTGCTGATGATCCTCAAAATGGTGATATAGGGAATCTTCCTTACGATAATATCCACCACTTGCGGGATTGTCTGATCGAACTGCGCACGAAATATGTTCATACCAAGATGGTTGATCGTACCCCGGTTGGAGGGCTTCCCTATCGTACGATCAAGAATGGTATTTTTGTGGGGAACGAAAAAGACATACTCTATTATCCCATCCCAAACCAGGAAGAATTGATCAAAGATTACTACTCCTGGTGGCGATCCGCAAGCTTTTAGGATCCGTATGAGGTAAATTTACTGGCTGGGTTCTCCAGATGGGTGAAGTATGGTTTTTTTTAATAATCTATATAAGGAGTCATCATGTCTTCGCAAAGTTGGTTGATTGTAGGGGTGGGCGCCGGAGTGCTTTCCGTCGTCGTGGCGCTGTTCCTGTTTTTCTGGGTTCGCAAGCAGGATGCAGGAACGGAAAAAGCTCAAGAAGTTGCGAGATGGATTCGAGAAGGAGCTTCTTCTTACCTGAAAAAACTATATACATCTCTGGCATTGGTGGCAGTGATTTTGGGTATCGTGATCGCACTGGTCTTTAGTTTTGAGATGGGTGGTGAGGGAAACTCTCAAATTACCATCAATAGTGGCGAAGGGCTGCGCGTGGCTATTACCTTCATCCTGGGCGCACTCTGCTCTGCAATTGCTGGATACATGGGCATGAGTGTTGCGGTTGAAGCAAATGTGCGTAGCGCAACGGCTGCTGAGAAGTCTCTCAATAAAGCGTTCAAGGTAGCTTTCTATGCTGGCTCTGTGATGGGGCTGGCTATGGTCGGTCTGGCGGTGATCGGCATGTGCGCGATCTATCTGACCACAAAAGACCCCGAGCTCATCTTAGGATTCAGTTTTGGCGCATCAACGCTGGCATTGCTGGCAAAAGCGGGTGGTGGCATTTATACCAAAACGGCTGATATCGCCGCTGACCTTGTTGGGAAAATCGAAATCGGTATCCCTGAAGATGATCCACGCAACCCTGCTGTGGTAGCGGATAATGTCGGTGACAATGTTGGCGACGTGGCGGGCATGGGGGCAGATATTTTTGATAGCTATGTGGCTAGCGCGGTTGCAGCCATGTTATTAGGCGCAGCCCTGCCCAATCAACTAGATGATCGTTATGTGGTTTTTCCATTGATTCTATGTATTCTGGGTATCTTTGCTTCACTGATTGGCATTCAATTTGTACGCGTTGGTAAGAATGGAAAACCGGGAACAGCATTGAACCAAGGAACTGTGATCACAGCAGTGATCTATGCGCTGATGGTAACGGGTTTGGTTTTATTCGGTGGATATGATAAAGGCGCTCTATGGGCTACCCTGGTGGGTCTTATCACGGGCGTTATCATAGGATTTACATCCGATTACTTTACCTCTGATGCCCATAAACCTGTCAAAGAAACTGCCAGAGTTTCCGGTTCAGGAGCTGCTATCAACATCATCACAGGGTACAGCTATGGACTGATCAGTATTGTCCCAGCTGTGATTGGTATTGTGGTAGCCACTCTGCTTTCATATTTCCTGGCGCAATCATCCGGTGTATTGACCGGTGTGTATGGCATCGGCATCAGTGCGGTAGGTATGCTGGCGATTAGCGGGATGATCGTCTCAGCAGATGCATACGGTCCTATAGTGGATAATGCACGTGGTATCGCTGAGATGGCGGGCATGAGTCATGAAGTGATCGAACGAGCCGATGTGCTCGATTCTGCAGGCAATACTGCCAAAGCTATCACCAAAGGTTTCTCCATCAGTGCAGCTGCTTTGACCGTATTGGCGTTGTTTGCTTCTTATGCGGAAGTGGTCGAAGCCAGCGGCATTTCTCTCAATATCAGCCTGCGCGATCCGATCGTGATTGCTGGTGTTTTCCTAGGCGCTATGACTCCTCCGCTGTTCAGCGCTCTCACTATGCTATCGGTTACGCACAATGCCTTTGACATGATTGAAGAAATCCGCCGTCAATTCCGCGAAGAACCCGGCATACTGGCTGGGAAAGTCCTGCCCGATTACAACACATGTGTGGAATTAGCAGCACAGGGTGCTTTGAAATCACTGGTGCTCCCGGCATTTTTAGCAATCGGTCTGCCGCTCCTGGTGGGATTCATACTTGGACCAAATGCTCTAGGTGGTTTCTTGGGAGGTTCGATTTTTACCGGGATCATCTTTGCTCTCTTGATGGCAAATGCAGGTGGCTTGTGGGATAACGCGAAAAAATTTATCGAAGCTGGAAAATTTGGCGGTCCTGGGTCCGATGCTCATAAAGCAGCTGTGGTGGGTGATACGGTTGGCGATCCCTTCAAGGATACTGCCGGTCCTTCACTGAATACCTTGATCACGGTCATGTCGCTGGTTTCATCTTTGTTCGCACCGTTGATCGCAACCTTCCATCTCTTCTAAGATAAAAAAAGCCCCTTCCAGTAATTGAAGGGGCTTTTTTATTCAATCTTTTCGTCATACCAGTGTTGGATTCTTCTTGGAGATGATGAATTTATGGAGCTGAGCGATGCTGTATCCCACCCCGCTGACCAGGATGATGGTTGCGCCAGATGTAAGGTTGAAGGAATAAGACAAAAAGAGACCGGTTGTCGAAAATAGCATACCTAACAGGGATGCAACCAGCATCATTTTTTTCATGTCTTTTACATAGATTCCGGCGATGGCAGGGGGAATGGTGAGCAGAGCGATGACCATGATCAATCCGACCAAGCGCATGGTGACCACCACGGTTAGAGCGATCAACCCGAAAAGGATGAAATAAAGTGTATTGACCGGTACATTTTCAACGGTTGCGAACTCTTCATCAAACGAGATGGCGATCAATCCTTTGTAAAGGAATCCTGTTGTAACCAGAATTACGATGTCAAGAACGATCATGAAAACCAGATCGCTGCTGGGGACTGCCAAGATACTTCCAAAGAGATAGCTCATTAGATCAGCTTTATAACCCGGGCTGAGATCCAGAAAAATGATACCTAATGCCATCCCGGTTGCCCACATGACCCCAATGATGGTATCAGCTCTTTCTTTTGTTTTCCTTGCAACGGTACCCATCCCGAATGCAGATATTAGGGAAAAAAGAATTGCTCCCAATACAGGGTTTTGATTCAAGAAATAAGCGATACCGATTCCTCCATATGCGGCGTGTGCGATCCCCCCACTCAGGAATACCAGGCGATTTACCACAATAAAGGTACCGATCACACCACAGGCGATACTGACCAATACCCCGGCGAGCAGCGCATTGCGGAAGAACGAATACTGTAGTGCTTCAAGCATGGCTACCCCCATTGTGATTATGAGGTGCCAGCACACGATGCGGTACCCCGTGGGCGATGAGATCAATTGGACAGTTGTAAATTGCATCCACCATTTCAGGTGTAATTTCCTTGTTGCCGTGATAATACAGGCGACGATTGATACATCCAATGGATTTCACATGAGAAGATACGGCGTCCATATTATGGCTGACCATGACAATGGTCATTTTCTGATTTAGATTGTGCAGCAGCTCGTAGATATTTCGGGTTGCCTGTGGATCTACACTGGCGGTAGGCTCGTCCAACAGCAAGATCTGCGGTTGGGTGGCAAGCGCACGCGCAATGTAAACTCGCTGCCGCTGCCCAACCGAGAGATCGCCGATAGCCCGTGAACGCAGATCAATTATTCCTACCTGCTCTAGTGAAGTGGTGATAATCTGTTGATCCTCCTGTTGTATCCTCGTCAGGATGCCCTTACAGCCTAATCTCCCCATCTTGACCACATCCCATACCGAGATGGGAAATTCTTTATCAAAGGCTACTAGCTGCGGCACATATCCAATGTGGCAACGCCCTTTTTTGGGGGATTCTCCCATGATGCTAATTTCGCCCTGCATGGGTTCGATTAATCCGATCAATGCTCTCAGCAGGGTTGTCTTTCCACCACCGTTAGGACCGATCAACCCGATGAAATCACCGGAAGTGATATCCAGGTTGATATCTTCAAGAACTGGGGTGGAATCATACCCAACCCAAACGTTTCGGAGTGAAATTACAGTGTCTGACGGCATATAGTCGCTCATTTCTATTGTAAAACCCGGGTTAGTGTCTGTGCGATCAGGCTCATGTTTTCCAACCAGTTCTCTTCCAGGGGGCTGATCAATATTACCTCACCATCTATTTCTTGTGCAATAGTCTCGGCAGATTTTGTGCTAAATTCGGGTTCTGCAAAGATAAAATGGATATCGTGTTGCCTGGCATAATTGATCAAATTTGCCAGTTCTGCTGCACTGGGCTCATTCCCACCGACTTCGATGGCAACCTGCTCCAGATTGTAATCGCGAGCGAAGTAGCCCCAAGCGGGGTGAAATGTGATAAATTGGCGGGATGGAAGCGAATCAAGGGAGGTGCGGATATCTTGATCTAAAGTGTTGATATCTTGCAGAAATATCTCCAGATTGCTTTGATAAGTAGTACTATTTTTGGGGTCAACATCGGATAACGCTGTGGCGATGGTTTGGGCGATGATCTTAACATTTCCCGGAGAAAGCCAGATATGAGGATCTAGTTCACCCTGCGGATGGGCATCCTCTCCGGTGGTAACATGTTCCTCGGTGCTCATGACCATTTTTTCAATTCCAGTGCTGCTATCCACAATTTTCATGGTGGGGTTGGCATCTTCAAATTTAGCCAGCCAGGCATCTTCAAATTCAACACCGATTGTGAAATAGATTCGTGAAATGCTGAGAGCTTGCATTTGGGAAGGTTGTGGCTCAAAGGTATGCGGTTCTTCACCCGGACCTACCATGACGTTAACATGCACCAGATCACCGCCGATGCGTTCAACAAAATATTTTTGGGGGAGGATGCTGACGGTTATCTCCATCTTTTCAGAGCTGGGATCTGCTGTTGAGGTACAGGCAATGAGAAATGCTGCAATGCTAGCGAGAATGAGGAACGCAGTAATTTTTTTATCGTGTTTCATTTTTGATATATCTCCGTTTTTGTTTATCTGCCAGAAGCCTGGCATTGCTGGCAAAGACCGTTCAGTTGGAGCCAATGGTCTTCCAGATTGAAATTGTGCTGCTGTGCGATGCCCTCGAATTGCATTTCCATGTCTAGCCCCTCAAAGTAGATTGCTTTGCCACAACCGCGGCAGATCAATAAATGGTTGTGACCTTCTTTCACTTTCAAATATTTGTTACAACCACTATCTTGATGGACTTTTTGAAGCAGCCCCAATTCTTCCAGACATTCCATCGTGCGGTACACGGTCACCATACCCAGGGTGGGGTGATTTTGCCGGGTGAGGTCATACACTTCAATGGGTTCTAGCGCTTTGTCGCTCTGCGAAAGAATATCTACGATTGCTTCTCGCTGGGCAGTGATGCGCATTCCTTTTTCTTTTAATTTATCTATCCAAATATTTTTCATTTCCCGTTCTTGCCTTTTTGTTATTGATAATGAAAGTCATTTTCAATAATACATAGGCACTGCTTTCCTGTCAAGGGCAAACCGTTTTTTAAACGGTATTCTGCTAGAATGGAACTATGGAGCTAACCCTGATCTCAGGATCAATTTCTGATCAACTATCTAAAGAATTGAAACTTTTTTTATCTTCGTATCTATATTAACAATTTCTTTGGGAAGACGAACCCCTGGATGCTATTTATGCGCTGCGCGATGACTGGGAGATTAATCGGGGTGCCATCGAGGTCGCGCAGGCAATCAGGGAAATTCGAGTGCTTGAGGGGAGAAAAGATAGTTGGACGATTAATGGATTGTTGTTAGGATAAAAATGACCTGGAACGTTTCAGGTTATTTTTTCTTTTGACATTCTGGGCAGATCCCGAATAAAACCAGATGATTGGTGGTTATCTGGAAACCGGATTCTTTTTCAATAGAGTCCAGAAAATCGGATACTTTTTCATTTCGAAAAGTGATTTGCTTATGGCATTTTTCACATACCAAATGATGATGGGGATTCTTTGACACCAATTCATATACCACAGCTGTTCCACCCATATCTGAGACAGATACCTTACCTACGTGAACCAATCGTTCTAATGCGCGATATATAGTGGAAGTATCTACCGCTGTAAAGGTCTTTTTCATTATCTCATAGATTTCTTTTGCTGTGAGGTGATCGTCTTGACTTTCTAGAACCTTAAGAATTGCATTGGAGATAGAAGAAGTTCGCATATTTCATCCAATTCATATATAATATGCAAAATATTGCATTTACAATATATTGCAGAAGAGGTCAACCATGTTTATCAAACAACAACTTATGCACATACCAGATGGTTTTCTTTCCCTAATTCTATCGCTAATTTTGTGGGTTATCTCAATTATTACGATCTTCATTGCGATCAGGCATTATACGAAAGAAAAAAATAATCAAAAACTCCCCTTAATGGGTGTGCTGGCAGCCGCAATTTTTGCCGGTCAGATGTTGAATTTCAATGTCGTGGGGGGTACATCCGGTCATTTATTGGGTGCTGCACTTGCCACTATTCTTGTAGGTCCATGGGAAGCAGTGCTCGTGATGACCAGTGTGGTTTCTGTTCAAGCCATCATCTTTCAAGATGGGGGCTTGCTGGCGCTAGGTGCTAATATTTTCAATATGGCAGTGATCGGGGTGGCTGTATCGTATGCCGTTTATACAATATTGAATAAAGTGATCAAAAAAGGAAAATGGGCAGTTGGCATCAAAGGTTTCATTGCTGGTTGGTGCCCGATCTTTATCGCAGCGCTGGCAGCCGCTTTGGAACTTGCCATTTCCGGAACCTCACCGGCAAACATCGCTATCCCGGCAATGGGAAGCATTCATGCTCTGATCGGAATTGGGGAAGGGCTAATCACATTTGCCGCTCTGTTGTTCATTTCCACATCGAAGAAAGAAATGCTCGATGAAACGAGCAAGGGAAAACCCGTTGATAAATCGGTTCTCGTCGGTGGCGTAATTATTGCCCTAGTCTTGGCGATCCTCTCACCACTGGCTTCTTCGAATCCGGATGGATTGGAAAAGGTTGCTGAAGACCTTGGTTTCATATCCCTGGATAGTGGTCCTTTATATGAAATTATCCCCGATTACACTTTCCCGGGCATTCATGATGAGCGATTAGCCACTATTGTGGCAGGTGTGATTGGGGTGATACTGATTGCTACGGTCACATTTATTACAACGAACAGAAAGAAAAACAGCACGCAAGAGAAATAGGCAGTTTGTCGCTATACATTAAGAGTAGTGGTTTTTTATATTCGCTTGATACCCGTGTGAAATGGGTTGCCGTGGTGGTGATAGCTTGTATTGTGCTATCTATACCCATTTTCACATGGGCTATTTATATTCTCTTGTTTTCTATACTATTTTCACTTGCGATTGCGACGCAATTACCGGTAAAAAAGGTGTTTCACCGTACATTTTTGATAGAGGTCCCCATTTTGCTGGTTCTCTTGCCTCTCCCTTTTGTAGAAAAGACACCCCCCTATTTTTTCATATCTTGGGCGGATTGGTATATTCGTATCTCCCAACCTGAACTGCTGCGCATTCTGGCGCTTATGCTGCGCTCATGGTTGGTTATTTTTACCATGGTCCTTTTCACCATGACCACTACAGCCGATAAGATTTTTTCATCTCTTATTGCATTTAAAGTTCCTGCGATCTTGATCAATATCATTCAGCTTATGTGGCGCTATTTGGCGTTATTCAGTGAATTGGCACGCTCAATGTCAGCGGCACGTGTTTTACGCAGCGTTCCGTCTGAAAAACATCTTCGCAACAGATTTTCTCGTGTGGGTTATAACATAAAATATACGGGGTCAATGATTGGTAGTATGTTGGTCAGAGCCTTTGAGCGCAGTGAACGCATCTATCAGGCGATGATACTGCGCGGATTTGATGGAAATATTCGAACAATACAGTATCCAACCATGCAAGCTACCCAATTCATGCAGATCGGATTTCTCCTTATTTTTGGATTGTGCTTTATCATTGGAGCGTATGGGATCAATAGATGAAATAACCCCTTTCATGCTTGAGGTGCGCAATCTGAATTTTGCATACCCTGAGAATCCTTGCCTGTTATCGAATATCGATTTCTCCATTTTAAAGGGTGAGAAAATGGCTGTTGTGGGACCCAATGGAGCAGGAAAGACAACTTTGTTGCTGAATCTGACAGGTTTGTTGATTGGTAGTGGCGAGATTTTTATTCAGGGTATGCCCTTATGCAAAAAGAATCTTCCCGCCATCCGTCAGATCCTGGGCATGGTCTTTCAATCGCCGGATGACCAACTTTTTTCCAGTTGCGTTTATGACGATGTAGCCTATGGATTGATCTATCAGGGTAAAGAAAAAGAATTGATCGACCGCTGCGTGCTGGAAGCGCTGCAGGCTGTGGATATGGTTGATCACAAAGATGCGGTCCCATATCATCTCAGTTTGGGGGAAAAGAAAAGAGTGGCGATTGCTACAGTCCTTTCCATGCAGCCGCAACTGCTTCTTTTTGACGAGCCAACCATGGGGTTGGATGCGCGCGCGCGCAAACAATTCATCCAGATCGTGCGTAATCTGCCCCAAACCATCCTGCTGGCTACCCATGATTTAAAATTGGCTGCTACACTGTGTGAGCGATTACTGGTGCTGGATGCCGGTCACCTGGTTTATGATGGAGATATTAGAACAGCCCTGCAGGATACAGCCTTTCTGGAAAAACACGGGTTGGATTTTGAGTAAATTGACAATCTGCTCGCCGGAATAAAACGTGTTCCCGAGCACGGCGAAGGATCTTGTCAGAAACAAAAACAACCTGCCAACTGTAGAGAATCGCTTACCAAATGAAAAGTCATGCTGAACGCAGTGAAGCATCTGTCAGCCACGAATTCAAAAAAGTTGATAAGTTATGTAAACGAACGATCCTAGCGACCAGCCGATTTATTGACTTGTTTTTGACCAGATCCTTCCGTCGCTGCGCTCCTTCAGGATGACAAACAGTGCTGTCATGCTGGGTGCCAGCGAAGCATCTACCACATCCGAAATTAAACCAATTGGCAGATTTCCATATCCACCAATTGGTTTATTTATCTCTATGAAATGAGAAAAAAAGGAACATCCTTTTATTTCAGCAGAATCTCACTCAGTTTTTCTTCATCAAAATCTAATATGATGGTGCCATTGATATCAAAAGTCGGGGTGATCTGAAAACCATTTCCCCAGGAACGCACCTGCCGGGCTGCCTTGAAATTGGTGGTGATATCAACCTCGGTATAAGGGATATTCTTCTCCTTTAACCACACTCTTGCTCTGCGGCAATCAGGGCACCACTGCGTGCAATACATTACCACTCCGCCCTGTGGCAGGCTTTCCTCCTCTTTCATGACATCTTTCTCTTTGAAAGCTTCAGGGATGATCTTGCGCAGCTCATCCAGCAAAACTTCATTGCTGGGCTGGTCGTCAATATCATGAATGTCAATGTAGCGGATGATCCCTGTTTTATCGATGATGAAGATGGCTCGTTCCGTGTAACCTTCTGATCGCAGTACCCCATATTTTTTTGCGACTTCGCCATGTGGCCAGAAGTCACTTAACAGTGGGTAAGTGATTCCGCCCAGGCTTTCTGCCCATGCCTTCAAGCATGATACGTGATCTACGCTTATGCCCAGAACCTGGACATTTAATCCCGCGAATGTGGGTAAAAGCACCTCATAAGACGGGATCTGCCCTGATCAAACCGGGGTCCATGCCAACGGGAAGAAAGCCATTACCACGGTTTTTCCACGCAAATCGCTCATGGTGAGGTCTTTATCCAGATGGCTGGGGAGGGTAAAATCAGGAGCATGTTGACCAACTTTAAGTTTCATGTGTACTCCTTGGTTTACAATATAGAGAATATTAAAACATGATATGGTTAATAAATTCATTATAGCAAAGGAAAGAATCGTATGTATAAGGTAGTTTTACTTCGACATGGCGAAAGCGAATGGAATAAAGCCAATCTGTTCACTGGCTGGACGGATGTTGATCTTTCAGAAAAAGGATTACAGGAGGCGCAACAAGCTGCCGCACTGTTAAAACAGGAAGGCTACACTTTCGATATCGCCTATACTTCTGTTTTGAAACGAGCCATCCGAACTTTATGGATTGTCATGGATGGGATGGACCTGATGTGGGTACCGGTTATCCGCTCCTGGCGTTTGAACGAACGCATGTACGGTGCGCTGCAAGGATTGAACAAAGCCCAGACCGCCGAGAAATATGGGGATGAACAGGTTCACTTGTGGCGTCGCAGCTACGATGTTCCCCCACCAGCATTGGAAAAGGATGATGAACGCTATCCTGGTAATGATCGCCGCTACGCAGATCTGGCAGAGCAGGATGTTCCCACGACGGAATGTCTGAAGGATACCGTGGAGCGCTTTTTACCCTACTGGAAAGACACCATTGCCCCCACCATCAAGGCTGGGAAACGTGTCATTATTGCTGCTCATGGGAACAGTTTGCGCGCACTGGTGAAATACCTCGATAATATTTCTGATGAGGAGATTCCGGGGTTGAATATTCCCACCGGCGTTCCTCTGGTTTATGAACTGGATGAAGACATGAAACCCATTAAACACTATTATCTGGGTGATCAGGATGCGGTCAATGCAGCTATAAATGCGGTTGCCAACCAGACCAAGAAGAAGTAGTTAATTCTTGATGATAAAAATGGGCGCTGAAAGGCGCTCATTTTTTTTGCATGCCAGAAATGTGTTTGTGAATCTCAAACCAGCATTTTTGCATTACACTATAAAAGAGAGGTTTTTTATGACCAGGATTGCATCAAACGTAACCCAAATATTGAAAGCTGTTCCACCCCATGTAACCGTACTAGCAGCAGCGAAGACCCAGTCCGCAAGCATGGTAATGGAAGCCTATCAAGCAGGGCTGCGTCACTTTGGGCATAATTATGTGCAGGAAGCGCTTCAAATGCTCCCTGCGGTAAATGCGGAAATCAAATGGCATATGATCGGTCATTTGCAGCGTAACAAAGCTAAACAGGCTCTGGATCTTTTTACTTTCATTGATTCGCTTGATTCTCTGCGTTTGGTAGATGAGCTTGAAAAGCAGGCGAGTATGATGAAAATTATTGTCCCTGTTATGATCGAAGTGAATATTGGTGAAGAGGAAGCCAAGACAGGCGTAGCGCCTGATGTGGCACTGCAGCTTGCTCAATCAGTCAGTTCTCTATCTCATTTACGGTTGGTGGGGGTTATGACTATGGGTCCTCGCTTTGGTGACCCGGAGGATTCGCGGATCTATTTTCGAAGAACACGGGCAATATTTGAAGCGATCCAGGCAATGCAGTTACCTAATGTGGTATTGAAATATCTTTCCATGGGGATGAGCAATGATTATCTGGTTGCCATTGAAGAAGGGGCAAATATGATTCGACTCGGCACAGCTATTTTTGGAGAAAGGTAGAACATCAATTCTCCAAACGGTTTTATTGAAATACGCCTTGATAGTTCTGCTGGTCTACTTTTTAAGCTGACGGTTTGTTCGAACTAATTTCCTCTCTTATATTTTTAATAAAATTCTTCACTGCAGAAAGTGAGCATTCTCACCGCTCTTCCATGTAAGGAATTTTCCAACAAATTGCTTCTGCAATGCAAGTAAATGGTTGTAATTTGGGCAATATGATAGAATTAGTCCGAATAACGTGATGTTTGACTGATATTTCAATTCAACCGACATTACCATATGGTCATTCCTGTATTATAATTTTGTGGGTTCCTTTCTATTTCAATTCCCTGAAAAATCTGGACGAACCCCACATAGATAGCTGAGATAATTGGCATGGATACAATTCATATTAAAGTCGAATTCTCCGGGCTCTCACGCATTTTGGCTGGTGCCAACGATATGCAGCTTTCTATTTCCCCGCACGAAACCTATACTGATGTGATCCGCCATGTTGCTGAGAAGTACCCTACTTTGATCGGTAATGTGATCGATAAAAATAAAAATTCCCTTTTTCCTTCCAATATTTTCAGCCGTGATGGGAAAACCGTGGTGCAACCTGAACAAATGAATGATATCCCGCGGGATGGAGAGACGCTGATACTGCTCTCGTTACTGGCGGGAGGGTAGGAAAATCATATAGGAGAGTGAAGTTTATGTACGGTTATCATGGCAAGATTCTGCATATTGACCTGAAAGAAAAGAAGACCTGGGTCGAACAAAAGCCAGAGGAATGGTATAAGAAATATATCGGTGGAGTTTCCATGGCAACTCGCCTGTGCTGGGAAAATATCCAGCCTGGTTGTGATCCCTATTCCCCCGAAAATCCAGTTTGTATTGCCAATGGTATTTTTGCCGGCACACCGGTTCCGGTGGGTGGAAAATATGGTTTGGCATCTAAATCTCCCATGACAGGTTTTATTGGGGATAGTTTATCCGGCAGTTGGTTTACGATCGCACTAAAGCGAGCTGGTTGGGATGGTATTGTGATCCATAATGCCAGCGATGAATGGGTCAATATCTTCGTTGATGATGATCGTATTGAGTTTCGGGATGCTTCCTCTTTGATGGGTTTGGGAACCTTTGAGACAGAAGAAGCGATCCGAGAACAATTACGTGATGACCAGGTGCGCTCGGCTACTATCGGACCATCCGGTGAGAACATGGTTCGTTTTGCCAACGTCACCAATGATGGGCGTCAGGCAGGGCGCACCGGGCATGGTGCAGTGTGGGGCTCCAAGAAGCTCAAAGCGGTCTCCATACGTGGCACGCATGGCATAGCAGTTGCTGACCCCGATACCTTGATGAAATTATCGTTTGACATCACCAAGGAAGCACAGGGTCCGCATACTTCGAAATACCGCATTTTGGGAACATCTACCAATGTGCTTAATATGAACAAGATCGGTCTGCTTCCTACTCGCAATTACCAGGAAGGCGTTTTTGAGGACGCTGAAATGGTCAGTGGCGAGTACTTGCATGAACACAATAAAGTTAAAACGATTGCTTGTGCACAGTGCCCGATTGCCTGTGAACAAATGTCAATGGCAAAAGGCGGACCGTATGAAGGCGCCATGACGGGAATTGAATACGAATGCTTGTTCGCCAATGGTCCAAACTTGGGAATCAATGACATGAACGCCATTATCAAATTGATTGATGTGGCTGACCGTTCTGGGATGGATGCCATGAGCATGGGCATCACCATTTCATGGGCGATGGAAACCTATGAAAAAGGTATCTTTAGCAAAGAAGATTTCAAGTGTGAGAGCCATCCGGATGGCTTTGATCTGTCTTTCGGGAATGGGCAATCGGCGGTCTATCTGGCGGAAATGATCCGTGATCGCGAAGGCATTGGGAAATTACTTTCAGAAGGCACTCGCATTGCCAGTAAGACGATTGATAAAGAACGCGGCACTGAGACCTATAAATGGGCGATGCAAGTTAAAGGGTTGGAACCGGCTGGTTATGATGCACGTGGGCTGAAGACATTTTCGTTGGGGTCGGCGGTAGGTACGCGCGGACCCTGCCATAATCGTTCAGCAGCTTATGACCCCGATATCAAAGGAGATGTAGACCGTTTCTCTGTGGATGATACGCGCGGTCGCTTGGCGATGGATACTGAGGAGTACGCTGCGGTCTACGATACTCTGCCGCTGTGTAAATTTATCCGCCGTTGTTTCACCGGTAAAGCTGATCGAGCTGGAGCGTGGCCGGCTATTGTGAGCCTGATCAACGCGACCACCGGTTGGGATCTCAAATATGAAGATATAGATATGATCGGTTCGCGCGCAGTCACCATGAAGAAAGCCTTCAATATTCGTGAGGGTTGGAAGCGTGCGGATGATACTTTACCGTGGCGTTGGATGCACGATCCCATGACCAAGGGACCTTCAGCGGGGCATGTCACCACTGACGAAGAATTGGAATACATGAAAGACCTGTATTATGAGGCAAAAGGTTGGACGAAAGAGGGACTGATTCCAAAAGCAAAATTGATTGAACTCGGTATGGAAGATGTAGCTGAGCAAATTGGTGTATAGGAGTAGCAGAGAAGATCATGACAACTTCAACTTCAAAGTATCAATATGTGGATTGTGACCCCGAAAAATGCATCGGTTGCCAGTTATGTGAATATGTATGCTCATACAATAAAACGGGAGAATATAACTCCTATCGCAGCCGCATTCGCACCGTGCGTGTAGATGAAGTGCTGATTACTGCCATTGCCTGCCGGACATGTGAGAATGCACCCTGTGTGCGCTCCTGCCCGCAGGATGCGCTGACACAGGATCCGCATACCGGCATCATCCATATTGATGCCAGTAAATGCGATGCGTGTGCTTGGTGTGTGGAAGCATGTGATTTTGGAGCCATCTCCATAAATCCAGCTAGCAAATTAGCCGAGATCTGTGACCAATGTGAAGACCTGGAAGAGGGTCCACAGTGTATCAAATGGTGCCCAAAGGAAGCGTTATTCATGACCACGCCAGAGCAGCGGGCACAAAAATCCCGACGTGAATTGATCAAAGAAGAGGTCATCGGCGTTAAAGCTGCTGGTTGATCGATCCATGCCTTCCCTGAATGCAACGGGAAGAGTACGCATTAAAGGAGCAAGATGGCGGAACAAAAACCAGAGGAAGAACTGAGAATTGGAGTGTATATTTGTCACTGCGGTAGCAACATCGCCGGGGTAATTGACCCCGCCGAAGTGGCAGAATGGGCTTCGACTTTACCCGGTGTTGTCCATGCAACGGATACTCTGTATGCTTGTGCGGATAGTGGGCAAACCCTCATTAAGGATGATATCAAGAAATACAATCTTAACCGTGTGGTTGTATCGGCTTGCTCGGTGCGTATGCACGAGAACACTTTCCGCGGGGCAGTTTCCGAAGCCGGTTTAAACCCATTCCTGATGGAGATGGCGAATATTCGCGAGCAGTGCACCTGGGCGCATGGTCATGATAAGGCAGGTGCTTTGGAGAAAGCCAAAGACCTGACCGCAGCAGCCATTGCGAAAGCACGTTTCCTCAATCCTCTCACCATGATCAAGGTGCCTGTTACCAAACGTGCCATGGTCATTGGGGGTGGGGTGGCGGGCATCAGTGCAGCCCTCGACCTGGCTGACCAGGGCATTGAAACGATACTTGTGGAGAAAGAACCTACCATTGGTGGTGTGATGGCACAGTTGAATAAGACCTTCCCCACCATGGACTGTAGTATATGAATTCTCGCACCTAAAATGGTTGACGCGGCGCGTCATCCCAAAATTGATGTGAGAACCTACACCAATGTTGAGCGTGTAGAAGGCTATGTAGGTAATTTCAAGGTCCAATTGCGTGAGAAAGCACGCTATGTGCGTGCGGATCGTTGCAATGGCTGTGGTGAGTGTTCCAAAGCCTGTCCCATTGAAGTACCCAATTATTTTGAAATGAACCTGGCTCCGCGCAAGGCAGCCTATGTTCCGATGAGTCAGTCCGTTCCTCTGTTGTATACCATTGACGAAGAAGCTTGTATCCATTGTTATAAATGTGTGGATGCCTGTGGTCCGCTGGAAGCCATTGATTTCAGCCAGGAAGATAAAATCGTGTGGGAAGATATCGGTTCCATTATTGTGGCGACCGGTTTCAATCACTTTGACCCCAGTGTGATCCCCGAATATGGCTACGGGCGTTTCCCCAATGTGATCACTGCCATGGAAATGGAACGCCTGAATAATTCGGCGGGACCAACCACCGGAAATTTGATCCGCCCCAGCGACCAACAGAACCCCCAGCGCCTGGCGATCATCAATTGCGTCGGTTCGCGCGACAAACGCTTCAATCCTTGGTGTTCTAATTTCTGTTGTATGTACGCGATCAAGAACGCGGTTCTGCTCAAGCAGATGAACCCAGAGTTGGATATTTCTGTCTATTACATGGATATTCGTACCCCCTCCAAAGGATATGAAGAATTCTATGACCGTGCCCGCAGCATGGGCATCCGATTCATCCAGGGGCGCCCCAGCTTGATCACGGAGGATTTGCAGACGCACAATCTGTTCGTTCATTCTGAAGATGTATCGCTTGGCAAGGTGGTGGAACATGAATATGATATGGTCATGCTCAACCAGGCTGCCGTACCGCAGCCCGATGTGGATAGCGTCAGCTCTGTTTTGAATATTACCCAAAGTCCGGGTGGCTGGTTTATGGAATATCACCCCAAATTGCGCCCGGTCGACAGTCCCACCGATGGCATCTTCCTGGCAGGAGCCTGCCAGGGCTTGAAAGATATCCCATCCTCTGTTTCTTCCGGTCTGGCAACCGCTTCTCGTGCCAGCCGCATTCTCCATTCGGATGAGTGGGAGATCGAGCCGATCATCGCGCAGGTTTGGGAAGATCGTTGTGTGATGGCAGATGGCAAGATGTGCGGGGTTTGTGCAAAAGCCTGCCCCTATGGAGCCATCGTCATAGAAGAAGGCAAAGCTGCCTCGGTAGTTGTAGCCAAATGTCATGGTTGTGGTGGTTGTGTGGCGGAATGCCCGCATAATGCCATCACCCAGATGCACTTCACCGATGCCCAGGTGCTTGCTCAAATGCGCGCTTTACTGGCGGAAAAACCGGAAGAGAAAATCTTTGCCTTCCGCTGCCACTGGTGTTCATACGGCGGTGCGGATCTGGCTGGCACCAGCCATTTTGATTACAGTGCCAATGAGCGCGGCATCCGTGTGATGTGTTCAGCCCGTATGGATAACGACTTCATTTATGAGGCTTTTCGCCTTGGTGCCGGTGCAGTGCTTTACTCGGGTTGCCACCCGCAAGATTGCCACTATATTACCGGGCAGCAGGTGGGTGCTACCCGGGCGAACCGCTTGCAGAAACTTTTTGAGAAACTGGAGATGACCCCCGGTCGCTTCCGTGTGGAATGGATCAGCGCAGCCGAGGGTGATAAATACGCCCGTATCATCAATGAAATGCAGCAGGTGATTGATAGCATGCCTCCTGAGAAGCTTCATGAAGAAATTGAACGCATAAAACCGGAAATGGAAAAAAGATCCCGCCGAATGTACGAAACACCTGAGATCGATAAGGCGGTGACATATTCTGACCAGATGGTTAAAGCGATCACAGCGAAAGGGGTGGAAAGTGGAAACTAACACCTCAAAGAATTTTGCTGATGAAGTGAGAGCTATCCCCGGTGGGGAACATGTGGAAATGTGCTATTCCTGTGGTACCTGTGTGTCAAAGTGCATGATTCAGCAAAAGGTAGAGCCGGATTACAATCCGCGTCGTTTATTGCGTATGGTTATGATGGATATGCGCGAAGAAGCCTTTGCCAGCCCCACTACCTGGATGTGCTCTGCCTGTGATCTGTGTTACAGCGGCTGCCCGCAGGAGATCCATATTTCCAGCGTCATCGCAGCTGTTAAACAGCTTGCAATTCAGAATGGCTATACCTCTCCTCTGGATACGGTGGCTGTTAAGGAAGAAAAATGTTCCGGATGTGGCATCTGCGTGATGGCATGTCCGTATGAAGCCCCCCATCTCATTGAAAAAGATGTGGATGGGGTGATGGATCGCTTTGCTGAAGTGGATGTGAATCGCTGCATGGGTTGTGGAACTTGTGTGGCAGCCTGCCCGATGGGAGCCATTGCTCGCGAGGGCGTAGCCAATGAGGATATCGTTCCACAGATCGCGATCAAATCGAAAACAACTCCTTCTCTGGTCGTCTTCATCTGCGATTGGTGTTTGCGGGTGGAAGAAGACGAATCCATTCTTGAATCCTATCCTGATAACGTACGCGTGATCCATATTCCCTGTTCTGGCAGAATCGATCCGCAGATGGCGGTAATGGCTTTAGCCTCCGGTATCGATGGAGTGTTGGTGTGCGGCTGCGCGCCGGGTGAATGTCACTTCAAGCGCGGTACCTATGTCAGCCAGTGCAAGATTGGGCTGCTGGATAAACTGATCCAGCAGGTGGAATTGCCCGAACAGCGTGTGAAATTTGTACAGATCGGCACACAAGATCGCGGCAGGATCCGTTTGGAGATCGATAATATGCTTTCCTCGCTTGAGATCGTAAAGGAGGTGGCATGATGGCAACCAAACCGAAACTTGCTTTTTACTGGGCGGCTTCCTGTGGCGGCTGTGAGATCACCATTACCGAATTGGGAATGCGTCTGATCGATGTGGGCGACCTGGGAGATATCGTCTTCTGGCCGGCTGCCATGGATTTTAAATATGAGGATGTGGAAAAACTAGCCGATAAGGAAATCGATATTTGTTTCTTCAACGGCGGCATCCGGAATAGCGAAAACGAAAAAGTTGCCAGATTGCTTCGTGATAAGTCCAAGATACTGGTTGCTTTTGGTTCCTGTTCCCATCTGGGAGGTATTCCTGGATTGGCGAATTTGTACGATCTGGAAAATATGCTGGAGCGGGTTTACGATACTGCCCCATCGTTGGATGAGAGCCGTGGAACACGACCACAGCCTGTCAATAAAGTACCGGAAGGGGAGATCGAACTACCCGCATTGCAGCCAAGAGTTCGCACGCTGGCTCAAACGGTTGAAGTGGATTATTTCATGCCTGGCTGCCCGCCGGTAGTCGATCAGGTTTGGGCGGTTTTCCAGGCTGCCTTGGCGGGCAAATTGCCTCCCAAGGGTTCTGTGATCGGCGCCGGAGAAAAAACGGTGTGCGATGTCTGCACGCGCGAAAAAGGCATGAGCGGAGTTCGTATCACGGAATTCAAACGCCCGCATGAGGTAGAGTTGGATCCCAATATCTGCTTCTTGCGACAGGGTGTGATCTGTTATGGACCGGTCACACGTTCTGGTTGCAACACCCCTTGTTTGGATGGCAACATGCCTTGCCGCGGTTGTTACGGACCTCCGGAGGGTGTGTTGGATCAGGGTGCCAAACTCGCCAGCGCGTTGGGAGCCATCATCGATACCGATGAACCGGAAAAATTACAGCAAATACTGGATTCGATCGTGGATCCTGCCGGGTTGTGCTACCGATTTGGCATGGCACATTCCATTTTGAATGAATTGAAATACGGGAAAGAATCTTAATGGGAGAAATGAACAGTGACTGAACGAATTGAGAAAAATACCAAGATCTGTATTGATCCCATTACGCGGCTCGAAGGGCATGGGCGCATTGACCTTTTCTTGAATGAAGAAGGCGGGCTCGAAAATGCCTATATGATCATTCCCGAGCTGCGCGGTTTTGAGAAATTTTGCGAAGGGCGTCCGGTAGAGGAAATGCCGCGCATTACCCAGCGTATTTGCGGTGTTTGCCCTCTGGCGCATCACATGGCAGCCGCCAAAGCTGGGGATGCAGTCTACCATGTGAATATTCCCGAGACAGCCAAAAAATTAAGAGAGCTGCAATACAACTCTTTCTTCGTGGCAGATCACGCTACCCATTTCTATGTTCTGGGTGGACCTGATTTTGTGGTTGGTCCCACCGCACCCAAAGCGGAGCGCAATATCTTGGGGGTGGTCAAGAAGGTGGGGCGGGAGATCGGCGCGCAGGTGATGCAATTGCTTTCTGAGAACCATGAAATTTCTTCCATCATTGGTGGGCGTTATATTCATTCCGTGGGCGGCATTGTAGGGGGTATGAGCAAGCCTATTACGGAAGCGGAACGAGCTCGTATTGAGCAGATCGCAACCAATTCGGTAGAGATCGCGCAGTTTTCCCTGAAATTATTTGAGGATGTAGTGCTCAATAACAGTGAATATCGCGATATGATCCTCAGTGATGCGTATGCCCACCAGACCTACTATATGGGAACAGTGGATGAGAACAACAAGATCAATTTCTATGATGGAATCATCCGTGTAGTCAACCCGCAGGGAGATGAATTTACAAAGTTCAAACCCGAAGAATATCTGGATGTGCTCGCTGAACACATCGAACCATGGACTTACCTGAAATTTCCCTATCTCAAGAAGGTGGGTTGGAAGGGTTTTGTGGACGGTGTGGACAGTGGTGTCTATCGTGCCACCCCGCTGGCTCGCATGAACGCTTCGGATGGTTTTACGACTCCGCTGGCGCAGGCTGAATATGAAAAGTTTTATCAGGTGCTGGGCGGGAAACCGGTTCATGCTACCCTAGCAACGCATTGGGCGCGCCTGGTCGAAATGCTGTATGCTGCGGAACGCATCCTCGAACTCTCGCGTGACCCGCACATTACGGATACCAAGGTGCGCACCATCCCGACCGAAACCCCCACCGAGGGCATCGGAGCAGTGGAAGCACCACGCGGCACTCTTTTTCATCACTATGTAACAGACAAAGAAGGGCTGCTGAAGAACGTCAACCTGATTGTAGGTACTACCAATAATTATGCAGCCATTGATATGTCCATCAAGAAAGCTGCCCAGGCTCTTATCAAACCCGGCAAACCGGTGGATGAACCGGTCATGAATCAGATCGAGATGGCGTTCAGGGCGTATGACCCCTGTTTTGGTTGTGCAACGCATGCCATGCCCGGGGAAACTCCCATGATCGTGAAAGTGTATGATGCCAACCGTGAATTGGTACAGGAAATTCGCAGGGATTAGGAGCCAACCATGAGTAAACGAGGTTTATCACAGAAAACGCGCACCGGAACCGAAATGGTGTTAGAGCGTGCCATGGTCACCCGCCATTACATCATGCGCTGGGATCTGGATGTTTGTGTGGGATGCCAGCTGGGTCCACTGGTATGTCCTAAAGATGCTCTCACGCATGTGGATGCGGTTCTGCAAGATGGCAGAATGGTTAGCAAACAAAGTGTGGATCTCGACCCACAGAAATGCATTCTATGTGGTGAATGTGTTGAGGTGTGCCCGGTCAATGCTATTGAAATGACCATCAACGGAGAACCCGAGATCCCGGTTATCACGTATGAGGTATTCCCTCCTTTCTTACAGAGCACAACCTTTGAGAAGGATGCCTTTGATTGGAAGAAGAAGGATTTTGTCATCGATAATTGTCCGACCAATGTCATCTCTGAAGATAAGGATGCCAAAACCCTGCAGGTTGATGATGCTCACTGCATCCGTTGCCGCCAATGTGAAGTAGCCAGCGATGGTGCTTTTCATGTGCAGCAGCCCTGGCAGGGCAGCGTGGTGTTGCAGCGCGAATATTGTGCGGATGGTTGTCTGGCATGTGCCGATATCTGCCCAACCCGTGCACTGCATGTGAATGAGCAGGGCGAATTGGTTCTGGCTGATTATTACTGCATTAAATGTGGTGCCTGTGTGCAGATCTGCCCGGTCGAAGCGCAGTATGAAGAGTATGAGGTTACGATCGAATCACAGGGTGTCACCAAGGTGGTCCCGCATCGCCGTGTAACGAACAGCAAGCAATTACCCATCTGGGTGGAGCGCTGGCGAGTTCGCCATGAACCGCTCAAGAGCGGCGCCTGGGTGCAGGCATTGCTGGAATTGGCTGATGAAAAAGCGGAAATGGTTGAGATTGATCGCAAACGCGCGTTGAAGCGCCGTGATCTTTTGTTGGCGCTCAAAGGTGGCAACCAGCAGGGAGAATAGAGGTCTGTCAGGATGGATAAAGAGAAACTACGACAGATCTCCGAGCAGACAGGTTCCTTGATGGATAAGGGATACCATTGTTCTGAAGCTGTGCTGTGGGCGGGCATGCAGCTTTTCCCAGAGCAAATATTTCCAGAAATGCAGCGATTGGCGACACCTTTTGCCGGGGGCATTGGGGGCACCAATGAGGGTATTTGTGGGGCGCTGGCTGGAGCGATCATGGTCATCGGCGCAATAAATGGCAGACAGGATGGCACCTCAGAAGATACGGAATGCCAGGACCTTGCTGCAGAATTCTATCGGATATTCAAAGAAGAATTCGGTGACACCCGCTGCATGAATATCAAAAAAAACTGGCGCGGAAAACCAGGACAGGAAAACTGTAATATCCTGGTTTGTAAAACATGCCAGCTTTTGTTCACAAGGCTTGATAAATAATAAAGAGAAAAACTCCCTTTGGGGGAGTTTTTTGATTACGAAGCGGAAGTAGTTTGTTTTTTCCTGGTTACCGCACCCCAGGCTATCAATCCAATGCCCAACGCAGTAGCACATCCCCCCATAGTGATGGAACCCGTTTGCAGAGGTTTCATGAAAGCAGTTTTCATGATTTGCGCGATACCTTGGGTGGTCAAAGGTAGATTTTGGATGGATTGGAAATTCACATATTCCAACCCGAGCTGGATGAGATTATCCCCGAGGTCGCTTCCCAACAGCGCACCCATCACGAGCACTGCAACAGATGGAATGATCAATGTCCACCCCAGCCATAATAAGCGTTCTCTCCAATCCTTACCACCGATCAAAGCGGTCAGGAACCATAGCAATACAGTTAATCCGATCAGGATGTAAACCATATTTTTCATGTTCCCTGGCTGTATATAGGACTGAAGTAGAGGGGGAACATTGGAAATATCACCCATTGGATCGCTCGGTTCCATAACAACAATGCTGTTGGGGATGAACATCATCAAAATGGGGAGAGTTGGTTTGAGATAATATTCAATGAAATCATCTTCATCAATAAAATCTGGTTTGCAGATGGTTATTGCGTTATTTTCAACCATCTGCTCTACCTGGCAGATCGGCAGTGCTTGCGCAAATTTACGCAGTTGCTCTTCCCGGTTAGGTCCGGTCAGTTCATTTTTAACAGTAGTGAGATCGAGTTGGAGCGAAAGAGTGGGTGCTTTCCCTTCAAAATAATCAAAGACCTGATTCAACATGGAAGTGATCTGTGTCTTGAAATAGTCCTCCGGAAGGATGGCAAGAATGGATGCACTTAATGCCGCAGATTCCGTTTGCCCCATTTCACCCAAATAGCCTTCGATTATTTCCTGAAAAGCAATATTGGAAGAAATCTGTTCAACAAATTCATCCGAGGTGAATGATTTGATGGTGGTTTCGCGATCAAGCACCCAAAATGTGACCGAGGTTGTAACCAAACTGACAAGAATGAGAGGAACTATAACCAGGGATAAAACTATCCCAAAGAATTTTTTCATATCTGCTCTCCATTTTTAGATATCTTATTATTAACATGGAAATTGCTTTTTATCAACATAGTGGCTGATAAAAAAGGGGAGAACACCTGCTGTGTTCTCCCTTATCGTAGAGAAGAAAAGGAATGTTTTTGGGTTATTTCATTACCAGGCTCATTACTGCCTTTTGAACGTGAAGCCTGTTTTCGGCTTCATCGAAGATAGCAGAACGCCATCCTGGACCTTCGGTCTTATCCATGACATCATTATTGACCTCGAGCCCTCGATCGGCAGGCAGGCAGTGTAGATAGATCGCCTTTTTATCGCAGGTATCCATCAGCTCGCTGGTAGTTTTCCAACTCTTATAGGTATCCATGATCTCCTGTGATTTCTTGAAATCATAGGTACCAACCGGGGGTTGGAATAAAGTTACAGGTGCCCATGCTTTGGGGTAAACCACGTTCGCGCCCTTGAAACCTTCCTCAAAATCATTGGTGGTCTTGAATGACCCTCCAGCATCATCGGCGTAGGCTTTGCACTGATCCATAATATCGGGAGCCAGGTCGAAACCCTTGGGATGTGCCAGGGTAACATTCATACCCAGCATGGTAGCGAACAGGATAGCAGATTGGGGAACCGCTCGTGGCTTGTGAACGCTGGGGGAGTAAGCCCATGACATGGTGAAATTCACACCCTTGAAACCGCCGAATTCCTCTTTCACGGTCAGCATATCTGCTAACCCCTGGAAGGGATGGTAAATATCGTCTTCCATATTCAGAACTGGAATATCGGACCAGCGCGCGAATTCCTGTATCAATTTGTGAGCGCCACCGTATTCCCATTCCACAGGGTCGCCATAGCAGCGGATCGCGATGGCATTCCCCATGCGGCTGAGTACACGGGCAACATCCGATACACGTTCGGTACTGTAGGCTACTTCTTTACCTTCCAATGCGGGGGTATAGATCTTGGAGGGATCCAGAAAATGCGCATGACCACCAAGCTGGGTCATGCCTGCTTCGAAAGAATTACGGGTGCGTAAAGATTGGTTGTAGAAAAGCATGAACAATGTTTTTGCACGCAGCAGATCGTCATGATAGATGCCGATGCCATACTGTCGTTTTAACTCTTCTGCAACCTCTAGAATCGTTTTGATTTCCTGTGGCGTGAAATCGGTTTCCGCCAAGAAATCCTTTCCTGCAAAACCTGATGTTTTCATTCTTTATACCTCTTTCATACGTATTTGCCATAAAGGCATTTTTTAAAGTGCAGCTCCTAAAGGGCTTCTTCACAAGCATTTTTGAGAGATGTCAGGCGTACTTTTCTGTCTTTAACAAACCGTTCAATTCCATCCAGCAGCCATTGCGGAGAGAGGTGTGCTTCATCGATCACCTCCTCCAGCGTTCCGCCGGTTCTCCAGCGATCATCCCAATCGGCTGATAAGGCATATTCTTCCGCGAGTGGATTGAATATCCAATCGTGCATGAGCCAGGCAGATTGGGTTGTGATAACCGTCGAATTGATCCGGTCGGTGGGGGTTAGGATAGATCGCTGGTAGGATTCAGGTTGCGCGGCAAACAACTCCGGGCTGGTGGCACATACGATCTTAAGATTCCAACCTTTTTCACGGATGAGGTCGAGGATCTTGAGGATATTTGCCATGGCGCTTGTACCCTGGATGATGAGGGTTCCGTCTTGAGGTTTATTTTCTTCGTATGGTCGGATTACGTATGCTCCTTTCGCGCTTTCAAAATGAGATGGGATATTCAGTTTCTGACGGTCGGGGATCTCGATCTTGGGACGTGTCAGATGCAGTGTGATAATAGGTGCTGGCATTTTGAGCGCTGCGCCCAACATCACCGCTACTTCATTATGCTCCCACGGATGTAAATTGATCACGCTCCCCCGCGGGAATAACTGGGTTACCCCAGGTGCAAAAATTCCAAAATGGGTGCGGCTGTCATCTGCTGTTTCCGGTCCTGAGTGCCCTGCTACCCAGATTACTTTCCCCATTTTCAATGGACAATCCTGTGCCATCTGGCTGAACAGACGGAACATCCCATATTTCAGGTAAGAAAATGATCCGTAGGTAGAGCAGGCACCCCAGAAACCATCGAAATGGTCTTCAGGGTTCTCGGCGAGGTTGGTGCTTGCCATTCCGACCATCAGTCCGGCATTGGCAAACTCGGTGATCTCTTGTGGCAGCAGTACACCTTCCTCCGAGCCATTCAGACCATACCAGCCATAGCCTTCAAAATCATTATATCTCTCTGAAAAACCAGCGATGTTCGTGGAGCCTGCCAGATCTGCCGAACAAACCATGAATAATGGGCGCCGGTACTCTTTTGCACCCAAAGCGTTCACCCATCCACCCCATTTTGCCAGGGCTGCCCGGTTTGCTGTTTGTGTACCGGGAGCAGCGAACAGATCGGTTGGATAATTCTTATAATCGAACAATCGTGGGTCTTCAAAAGGATTTTTGGTTCCACTCACAGACAGTTTGAAGGAAGGTACTTCTGTGGGAACACTTTCTCCTATTTCCACCAGTGTTTTCGCCAGATAATCAACCAGTTCTTGATCATCATGCAGTACCTGCATGACAGCCTGTAAATTGGAGCGGAATTCTGCTGCCAGCGCTTCCTCGCTCTGGGGTGCCTTGCCACCGAGATTTGTAAAAGTGGTTCCATATTTTGCGGCAAAAGCTGCTTTCGTTTCCCAGAAAAGCTCACTGTTCATGGCATGCGGCGTGCCGTGGGATTGGTTATCATATTTCAAATACCCGCGCCCTTTGCGTGTTTTAAACCAGGCTGCGCGTGGTTTTTGATCCAAGTTTTCCAGTTCAGTTAGTTCGAGTAAGGTGCTGGCAACGCTTTGCCATTCACTGCCCTGTTCGGTGCCGACCACTTTCCAGCCATGTGCTCCAAACCAATCCTGTGGGGTTCCATATACCACATCACTGACGCGATGGGCATCGATGCCAAAATCATTCCAATCCAGCAGCATGATGAGATTATTGAGGTTCAATCCCCAGGCGGAATTCATGGTTTCATGTACTGCACCCGGAGTCAACCCAGCTTCGCCTTCCAACGCGAACACGTTGACCATTCCCAGCCCAGCTCGTTTGAGAGCCAGGGCTTCTCCGGCAGCTGCCGGAGTGCCATGTCCGGAAGGTCCGGTGTTGAATTTAATAAAGAGAGTCTTGTCAACGAATTCTGCATGTCCCGATAGTCCGCCAAGTCGACGAAATTCCAGTAAATCTTCCCAGTACAATGCGCGCTTTTCTGCCTGTTTGATCTGGTAGCGTATGTCGCCAGTTTGCTTATATTTCACACGTAACGCTTCATTCAAAACTGCCAGCGTGCTGTAGACCAGGGGAATGGTATGCCCTGCGGATAGGACGAACCGGTCAGCGAACCGTTTTTCTGGTTGGCGGATATCCCAGCGCAGGACCCCGCTCAACATAGTGCTGAGCAGAATATGCACTTTTGAGCGTGAACCACCCGGGTGCCCTGATTGGCGGTAATTCAGAATGATATCGATGACCTGATCGATGATGTCCTTGGTCTTTTCCCAGTGTGGAAACTGGTCTTTTAACACATCCAAATTGATCTGTTCTCTCATCTCATCGGATCTCATATTCATAAGTGTTCATCTTTCCTCAGGGCTGCATTAATCCCTGCCATATTTTTCCCAGTGGGCGCCAAATAATTCTTCCTGGTCAGGCACAACCGGCTTAATCGGTTTGGCAACCCAGGTGATATTGAGGAAATGCTTCCAATGGATATTTTCTGTGGTGATGTTGTTACCCCAGGTACCGCAGCCCAGTGTTAAGGTGATGGGCATGCCGTTGTCATAATTACCGCTGTTGCCGTAACATTGGGGTTGGTTTACCATGATGCGGCTGACGCGCGCCTTTTCACCTAATTCTCGGATATGCTCTTCTTTTTTGGTATGGATGCCGCAGGAATGCCCGCGCCCGTTGTAGGAGGTGATCTTTTCAACGTACTCAATGGCATTTTCAAACGATGAATACTTCCACAGGGTCAATACCACTGATAATTTTTCGCCTGAAAACAGGTCTTCCGCGCCGATCTTCTCGCCCAGAACCATCAGGAATTTCTTATCTTGTGGAAGGTCAACTCCTGCGATGCGTGCGATGGTGCCGGCGTTTTGAGCGATGATATCCTTGTTCAAATGAGCGCCATCCGGCCACATAGCCTTGCCCAATTTCACTTTTTCTTCTGCATTGCACAGATACCCGCCGTTTTCCTCCAGCTTTTTCACCATTGTGTCGAAAATGGATTCCTGGATAACAACGGAATTCTCGGAGGAACAGGAAGTAGCCAGATCAAAAGTTTTGCTGAGGAAGATCTTGTGGGCAGCATCATCGAGATCAGCGCTTTCATCGACAATGCACACGGAATTACCGGCGCCCACGCCGTATGCAGGTTTTCCACTGGAATAAGCTGCTTTTACCATTCCGGCGCCGCCGGTAGCCACGATCAGGTCTACCTCCTTCATCAATGCCTGGGTTAGTTCAATGCTGGGTTCTTCCAGACACTGGATTAAATCGAGAGGTGCGCCTACCTGTTGCAGCCCTTTACGCATGATCTCAACGTTCAACGCGCAGGTTTTCTTTGCGCGCGGATGGGGAGCAAAAATGACTGCATTACGGGTTTTCAGCATGGGCAGGCAGTTCCCCGGCAACGTGGCACTGGCATTGGTGACCGGAGTAAGTGCGCCGATAACGCCGACCGGTTTGGCATATTTCAATAACCCGCGCTCCTGATCTTCTTCGATCAGACCGACGGTTTTTAACCCGTGCAGATCGCGCAAGGCACCCAGGGTTTTCTTCTGATGCTTCACCAATTTGTCTTCATAAACCCCCATACCGGTTTCTTCGTATGCCAGACGTGCGCATTCCTCAGCATGGATATAAGCCTGCCACCCTACGGCAGCCACCATTTCATCCACCTGCTCCTGTGTCCAAAACTCGATTTCTTGCTGGGCTTTGTGTGCTTTTTGCACCAATTCTTTGATCAGATCAGTCATGCTTTTTCCTGTATCTTTCTCTATTCCAATACCAGATCCACCAATTTCATATCATCCCCACCGTCCACTGCTAGCGCTTGACCGGTGATGAAGCTGGCTTCATCACTGGCAAGGAACAAACCGGCATAAGCCAGGTCGGCGGGACATCCCTGCCGGGCTGTTTTAGGTTGGTGGCGGATAAGGGGGATTGGATTGGGTTTTACAACGGGGTCTTTTACGGGTTCGTATTCGAATAACCCTGGCAGCAAGCAGTTAACCCTGATACGATCTTCCAGATAATCATTTGCTAGATTCTTGGAAAACTCGATCATGCCTGCTTTGGTATAGGCATATAAGGGATTCGCCATACGACGAACATTTTCTGATGCCACGATGTTAACGATAGAGCCGCCGTTGCCCTGTTTGAGGAACTGGATGACTGCTGCTTTACAGGTGTTATACACAGCTGTGAGATTGCTTGCGATGATACGATTGTATGCTTCTTGAGAAATCTCGTGTAATTTTTTATCCAATTCAACCCAACCACCCCCGATATTGTTATAAAGCACGTCCAACCTGCCATAGGTGTCTACAGTTAGGTCAATCATGTGCTGGATATCTTCCGGTTTGGTGGCGCTTCCTGGACAAATGGTCACCTCCCCACCTTTGTTCTTGATCATAGCAGCAGTTTCTTCAAGAACGTTCTCGCGTCTTGCCACAATGACAAGTTTTGCCCCTTCTTGAGCGAACAATAAGGGCGCACTTCTGCCAAGATGTTCACCAGCTCCTACAAACAGGATGACTTTATCCTTTAATCGATCCATTGGATTCCTCCATTCGGTTATTTAATTGCATAGCTGTCACTATTTTTTCCTTCGTTACGGGTAGTTCGTTGATCCATACTCCCACCGCATCATGAATGGCGTTCACTACCGCTGGTGCGGTGGGGGTCAATGCCAGTTCGCCCATCCCCTTGGCGCCAAATGGTCCTTTGGGGTGCGGGTCGGTGATGGGGATGGGGATGATCTCTGGAATGTCGCGAAAACGCAGCAAACCAAGGTCTTTCATTTTTAAAGAAGTTGGAATTCCGTGCTCCAGTTCAAAGGATTCGCTCAAGGCATAACCAAGCCCTTGGATGGCAGCTCCCTCGATCTGACCGATCACGTTCTTGTAAATGATAGGAGTCCCTGAATCGTGCGCGGCGATGATCTTCAACACACGCACGTTACCAGTTTTGCTATTAACAGCAACGATGGCTGCCTGCGCTCCAAAATCGTACGCAAAATGCAGAGGCGCCGCAGGCACCTTCGGCTTTGATTCCACATAATCAGGAGCTGGTTGGGTGGTGGGCGCATGATAATCGGAGAGACATTTGAAGGTCTCATCACCCCCCGCCAGGTCTTTTAATGAAATGTATACTTGTTTGGTTTGTGAATTGATGAATTGACCATCGCTGATTTCAAGCTCATCGCTTGCGACTCCAAATTCCTCACTCACTGCTTTCCACAACTTTTCTTTGAGACCGCTGGCAGCTAGGTGAACGGCGTTGCCAGAGACAAAGGTGGCTCGCGAGGCGGTGGTCATACCGCCATGCGGGTCAAAGCGGGTGTCACCTGTATGTACCTTGATTGAACTGAGCGGTACGCCCAAAATGCGTGCCGCGATGACCGCCATTACCTGGGTGGAACCCTGCCCCATATCAGCGGCGCCATGTCGCACCAGGAAAGTTCCATCTTTTTCCAGTATGACCTGTGCACCAGCTTGGTCGGGTATATTCGACCCCAATCCTACGTTCTTATAAGCACAGGCAATGCCAACCCCGATTTTCTCCTCTTCAGATGACTCCGGGATGTTGGTTTTTGCTAGTTCAGCTTGTACAGCCTTGAGACACTGGATCATTCCAGCGCCTACATCAGGAGTGAGAACATCTCCGGTGATGGTAGCTTTGCCCAGATCCAGCGCGTTTTTCAATCTGGTTTCGATCGAATCTAGTTTCAAGGCGTCAATGATGCGCTGAAAATGAGTTTCAGCTGCAAAGGTGACCTGCGGGCTGCCATATCCACGAAACGCGCCGCAGGGCATATTGTTGGTATGCACTGCGTAGGTATCCACATTCACATGGGGAATCTCGTATGGACCGCAGGCAAATGCCATCATGCGGAATAGTACTGCTTCTCCGGCAGAGGCGTACGCACCGGTATCACCATACACTTTGATGTCAGCTGCTACCAATCTGCCATCTTTTGTTGCGCCAACTTTGTAATCAAGCTCTGCTGCATGCCGTTTATAACTCACCAGCAGGGATTCGGTGCGATCCCAATGGACCTTAACCGGATGCTGTGTGGTGACAGCTGCCAGCGCGGCGTGGATCTGCCCGGCGATATCCTCTTTCCCGCCAAAACCACCGCCCATATACATATGCGCGATCTGCACTTTTTCCTCGGGTAAACCCAGTGCCTGTGCGATCTGGTGACGGTCATCGGTAGGACCCTGGCTGCCGACGTAGATCTTAACGACACCATCTTCTTCCAGGGTTGCGATGCTTGTTTCCGTTTCCATGTAAGCATGCTCCACGAAGGGCACCTTGTAGGATTCTTCCAGAATGATATCCGCTTCTTCAAATCCCTTGCTGATGTCACCTTTGGAGATGTGGAAGTGCTTCAATACATTGGGCATATCTGGATAAACATCTTTCAAGCGTGGGTGAAGTACAGGGGCATCCGCAGCCAGCGCCTCGCGTACATTACTGATGATGGGCAATGGTTCGATTTCTACTTCGATGGCATCCAGAGCTGCATCAATCGTTTCATTGGATT
>LDZT01007422.1_pt1 | contig 33101 bp, 24 predicted proteins | sample 615521 | NCBI WGS metagenome assembly LDZT01 (sample SAMN03408292, study PRJNA278302) | terrestrial metagenome | isolation source: oil reservoir sample SB1 | place: USA: Alaska, North Slope, Schrader Bluff formation | collected 2011-09 | reverse complement strand
CCAGGTCATACGAGTTCTTGTGATCCAATAGAATTTCTTTTGAATAATCAATCTCATTCATATACGTCAAAAAAGCTATCAAGGTCTGGGGAGAATCAACGTTGTCGTTGGTGAACTGCATGATCTCGCGGTAGTTTTTTTCTTGGATCGCTTTTATAGTTATTTCATCCATTGCATAGGCCTTTGGGACAGGAAGATAATGGCTGAAATCCAAGGAAGCGACCAGTAGTGTGTTTTCAACATCTATCATTTCGCTCAGAAAAACACCAAACTCCTCAGATTCATTCAGGTTCATGGTAGCTGGAATTGCAACGGTGTTGATAGATGCATCTGGAAAATAGTATTTGATGTAGGGAATAAGGGCACCACTCGAGTGCTCATTTTTCATAACGATATTATTGACCGCCATATAGGGATGTTGGAGAAGCCTTTGGTGATAGGTTTTATTCAATTCAAGGGTCCCAAACGGCGTACTCCATCCTGCATCGGATGTTATGATTGTCAGTCCTTCACGGCTGTTGTGGTCAGGACCTATGATGATGACGCTGTCATAGTCATTGACTTGAATTGAGCGAAACAAATTATGAATCATCTCGGATGCAAGGGCATGGTGTGTGGAGATGATGCCCTTTACATCTTCATAGGATTGAAGCTCCTTGTCTTTTAGGGTAACCCAAAACAGGGCCTCATCAAAATCCGACAAGCTAATATATAAACCGGGTTGCTCGGCATTTGTGGTGACGTTTTGCTCTTGCCCTTCCGAAACAGCACAACCGGTGAGGATTAAAGCAATCATTAATAGTGGAAACAATTTTCTGATCATAATATACTAGCTAAATCACCTTTCTCGTTTTGAATGACTGGCTTTTATTTGGTTTTCAGTCATTGACTCTCAATACTTCCTGATCTGTGTAGTTCAGTCCCACATGGCCTATCTTGGTCATGACAACATGGTCCGCTGTGTAGGTGCCTGGCATCACTGCCTGCATGTAGTAAGAGATGGTCTTGTTGTTTTCCGAATTCCAGTAGTAGAAGACCAGCTTCTGTTCCTGCTGCTCATACCAGTTGGAGTTCTTGTCAACCTTGACAAATCTGAATCCAGCCGGTATGAAATCTGTAATCTGATAACTGAACGATTTATCGGCATCTACAGACGGTGTGATGGTTACCTTGATTAGGTCAGACTGTTTGAATTCGGTTTGATTTTGGCCGCTGACACTATATTGTTTTTTCAGGCTGTACTCGTCAACCCTGTTTTCATTCAAGTCTGCGACCCCGCTCAAAGCATATACATAGGCTCCAAGGTCACTGACCACACCCCTGATTGTCATGTTTCTCAGATCCTCTTTGGATACGGTGAGGGTTTTGGTTTCAAACCCGAATATCTCAAAGGTTTCTTCTTTGCCGTTATATTCAACGATGACATTGCCGGACAAGGCTTTAATCTCTTCACTATCCATGATGTTTCTATTCTTTAGGTAAGACAGCTGCTCTATATAAGCGATCTCATAAATTGAAGGCACCTCATAAACGTAATCGAACAACAAGTCTCCATTGGTGTAGTCACCAAGCTTGGCAGCCAGTGTAGCCAATAATCCTGCAGCCACATGGTTCTCGCCGTCTGATTGACTGATCGAGACTGCTGTTTTCTCACCTGTCTTGACGGTTCGACTTAGGACATCCTTGTAGAGTTCAGTTGCTCTGGTTTTGTCACCGATGGATTCCAGACCAAGCGCAAGAGAAATCCTGTGGATATCTGCCAAACCTTCCATCTCCAGGAGCTCGTACATATCCAGCAATACAGGCTCTTTAAACAGTGACAATCCGGTGTAGGCATAAACCACACTTTGAAGATCTGAGTCACTGTTGTTTACGATGTTGTAAAAATATGTTTTCAGGGACTCGCGACTGAAGTAGTCGTAATTCAACAATGCCACTCGCATGCTGATGAAGGGGTCGCTGTCTCCATATGGCAGCAGCTTAATACCGCCATCATAGTTCTGATATCTGGTAATCGGATCATCCCAAAGCGCAAGGTCCGGCTCGAAATTTTCCTTGATAAAACGTCTAGCTTCCATTCCTGATAGCAGCTGGTCGATCCTGACACCTGATGCAAACCTTAAATCCAGCAAGCTGTTGTAGAAATTGGATTTGCTCTCATTGAAGAAGGTAACCTCCGCATTGGAGAGCACATCGCTAAATCGGGTGCCGGTGGTGATGTCATAATATTTTTTGTTGTTGAACGAAACAGTCGAATCCACCACCTCAAAAGATTGCTGGAGGGCATCTGTGAACTCGCCATCTGCTGCGTAGGAGGTAATCACATATTCTCCTTTTTCCAGTTCTCCCAGAGATATATTAGTGTATTGGCCTATCATGCCGTCCTTCTGTATTTCCTTGATGGTGTCCGATCCTTTTCTTTCCAGCACCACTCTGTAGTCAACCGCCTTGTCCTTTACAGCTTTTTCGCCAAACACCCTAAGGCTGATGGATGGATTGTCACTGGTGATAAAGTATTTGCTGAGAATTGTTGAAACATGGAACGGCAGCTTGGCATTGATGTTGATCCAGCCGGTACTAGCCTCCATCTTATTGTTGATAGCTTGATAGGTGATTCTCCATGAGGTCAGATTGTCAGGAAGATTGAAGGTAATGGTGCCCTCTCCAGTGGCATTGGTTGTCAGGGTCATAAACGTCGCGGTGTCTCTAAATTCGCTTCTGACATAATACTCAGCGGCATCGCCACCCTTTTCGGCACCCATACCGAACCTAAAGAAACCACCACTGTTTTCAGAAGATACATACTCGCTGATTATGCCTGTGCTGTAAACGCCGGTGTATATATTTGCCAGCATATCGGCGGTTTGTGAGTATAGATTGAAGTAAGCCTCATCCACAATACTCAGGTTGATGTCAGCCGGGTATGGATTGCCACTGGCATCGGTTGTAGTCACGTCAAGTGTTACCTCTTCACCAGGGCCGTAGTCTTTTTTATCGGCTGTGACGGTGATAGCTATTTCTCTTTCACTGTAGTCATAGTTGATGTAAGTAGGATAAGCAGTTTTATAAATGGAACCATCCTTGGCATAGACTGCCTGCATAAGAATGTTGGGGATATGTTTCTCAAGGAATGGAAAACTGCCTGTTAATGTATCCTTTATTTCATATTTCAGCAGGCCATCCTGCAGGTACATGACTATCATCTTGTCATTGTCTGATTCCTCTACCTGTCCGTCGTTGTCCAAAAAGTAATGGATCGTTTCGTTGACTTTGTAATTGTATTTATTGTCCACTGTCTGAATGGTATAGTAATTGGCAAAGGGGTCTGTGGTCGGTCTTTTCTGATGGCTAAAAGATGTCTGTTCTACAATTCTACCCCCATTTCCATCATTGATTGTCACAACAACCTCATAGCTCTTTTCGGAATCCTTGACATATGGCATTTGCAGCACATAAGTGCCATTGACCAGCAAAACATCCATTTTTTCCACCACTTCAGTTTTTCTGATGGATTCGTAGGTCTTGCGATTTACCTTATTGATATAATCATAGACCTGTCTGGTCTCTCTGCTCTCGAACCAGGTGGCGGTGACGGTAACACTAGCCGTCACACTGAGGGGAGTCCCTCTGAGATCATCATAGCTGAAGTCAAAGTCGGTTCTGTATTTTTTAGAATCCAGCTCATGTCCTTTGATGGTTACCTGTGGAATATCGGAATCCCCATCGTACTCAAGCTCTACCATCTTATCTTTTGGCAGGAACACAAAGCTGGCATAATCGTTTATTGGATAGTTCTCAGCATTTTGGTTATAGGCCTCAATACTAGCCGATACCGGTCTCCAGTTGTCAGTGACATAAGTCGGTGAAAGGGTTACGCTGGCTTCACCGTTAGTATCGGTTGTTAGTTTACCCTCCAGTGAACCACCTAGGTGCATATAATAAACAAATGGCATATCCGGTACAACACCACCGTCGAAGAAGCTGGATTTGATGGTGTAGCTGATTGTTTCACCAGCCGAAATAAATTCCTTGTCAAAATCACCCTCGACCTTATAGACAGGCTTGGTATATTCATTGATGTAGAACTCGTGTCTCAGGACCAGATCATCTCCATCCTCCAACAGAATAGAGTACCATCCTGGTGACTGATCTTTCCAGCTGAAGCTTTCGGTCAGTGTGCCGGTGTTGGTGGTGGTGATGCTTTTGCTATCCAGTTGGTAGATACCGTTAACCATAGAATAGAGGCTCAATCTGTACTGACCTGTGCTTTTGAGCTTAGGCTTCACATAGCCGTAGAGATGGATGGTATCAGTCGGTAGATAGGTGCTTCTATCGGTGAAGATATACTTGAAATAGTCATTGGATGTCTCGGAGAACTGAGGGACACGAAGTGAGGCATCATCAAATCTGTAATAAGGGTCAAATCTCCCGACACTCCTCATGATAAAATCATTAAACCCAGTAGCCTCAATCTTGGCATAGGTTGTATAGCTTTCAGGGTCATTTGTATAGCTGATTGTAGCTGTGCCATCCTGTTTGGATGTGCCGGTAAACTGATCGTTGATGGTAATCTTTGCATCGCCGATCGGATCATGATTTTTGCTGTCCAACAACCACAGGAAATGGCTGTCTTCAAATTGGCTGTCATAGACCATCATATCGTTGACCTGAATGTACGAGAAATAGTCTTTATCATCGTATGATATCCTGACCAGGTAATAGCCCGGATCCAGTTGCCTTGGCATCTCAAAGGAGTGGAAATTCACATAGCCGTAGGCCACCTCCACAGGGACAGATTTGAATGATTCTACCAGATCAAGATACGCTGGAACCTCATCTGATATAGCTTCATACATCTTCAAATAAGCGAAGGCCTCATCATACTGTTTGATATCCTTCAAAAAACTATCTGAGCTGTCAAAGGCATAAACCGCCACATCATACTCATATTTTGCTGCATTGCGATTGACATATGCAGAAATGAAATGGGTCTGAGACGTGGTAAAGGTATTGATCAGGTTATTGATGCTGAGAATTTGCTCTTTGCCAGATGACTCAGTAGTGAAAGAAAAAACATAGTCCTCGGCCAAAACCAGGTCGCTGTCCTTGACTTTGGCTCCGGCTTTTACGGTTACCTGGTAGGTGGTGCTTTTCTCGAGCTGGTCAGGAACAAAAATCATGGAATACCCATTGGATGTGAAGGTTCCATCTACAGCTGGCTCAATGGAGAAGACCTCTGAAAAGTTCTCAATATTCTTGTGAGTGAAAATCACCTCAATACCTGTATTGACTGGAACATAAGTGGACATTTTTCCTGGAATACTGCCAATGATCTTCAGCTCCTTTTGAGTCTGAAATGCCCATTTGTAACTGTAGTTGTTTTCAGGGTCAGTCAATTCAACACGATAGACCGTATTGTCATTGAGAGGCTCATCCGGCATTAGTATAAATTCATTGCCGGTGGATTCCGTCACATCAAAGTCTGTTTCAGGGTATATTTTGACGGTTGTCCTGATATATTCAGGGGATACTTCATTCCTGGATAGTACCTTGAATCCGGTATCCAAATTGATGCCCGCACTGTCTGACTTTAATGGTGTGACGCTAAAATCCCATTCACCCAAGCCACTGAGGGCATCAGTTGTGGGATCAGGTGTTTTATTCCCTGGGGAGCATGCGGTGACAATAAGTGTCAAGCACAGTAATGCCGCTAAAATTCTTGTTTTCAAAATAATCACCTTCCATTTATTTGTATTTCATCCATTTCTTTTAAACACACGATTGATACACATCAATACAACTTGATTGTATCATTATATTGGACGTTTTTCATCTAAATATGTTCCGTTAAACAAATTTCCAAATTGGAATAAAAGACACTGGATTTTCCAGCCCCCGGGTGAGTGGTTGATTGATTTGTTTATGATACTATCTGATGGTCAGTTTGCCGGAATTGGTGGACCCCTTGAGATCTACAGTCGCCTGGTTGCCACTGGTTTCAACGATTCTCAGCTCTTTGACCAGAACATCCACCACCAGTTCCTTAGAGATAATGGATTTGAGGACCACATGCATCCCATTATGATAAAACTGGTAGCCAATATGATGACTAAAAGCAATACGCCTTTTTTTCTACTCATGGAAATTCACCACGATAATAGTTGATAGGATTATTATATATTAGTAAACTGAAAGGTTCATTAATGAGTGATTAGAATCCTGTTAGATATGAAAAAATTGTCATATGTATTGTAATTATTCCAACCTGGTAATATAATTAATTATCACTCATTTTGAGATTTTCGAAGGCTCTCTATGAATGGTGTTTCAATAGATACAAACAATATATCATGGGAGGGAAAACATGAAGAAATTACTTATTTTTATGCTGGTATTTGTACTTTTGGCGTCTACCGTTGTGGGTTGCCAGCCTAAAGAACAACCAACAGCAGCTTCGACAGAGGCGACAACAGCACCGGTTGAGCCGATTAACAACACACCGTTGGTTGTCGGCTATGCCGCATTCAGTCAGAAGTTCAGTCCGTTTTTTGCAACCACTGCTTATGACATGGATGCACAGTTGTTGACACAGGTCAATCTACTGAAAACAGACAGAACCGGGGGAATCATCTACAATGCCATCGAAGGGGAGACACACAATTATAATGGTGTTGATTACTTTTATGATGGTATATCCAATATAAAAGTTGATTTTGACGAGGTCGCTGACATCACAACTTATAACATCAAAATAAGAGATGATGTCAAATTCAGTGATGGAGAATTAATGGATGCGGATGATATAATCTTCTCCTATTATGTCTTGTCAGATCCTACTTACACCGGCTCATCCACACTCTATTCTTATCCCATACTGGGAATGACCAATTACAGACTTAACAACTCCATGGCAGAAGAGCTATCTGTCACAGCGGAAGAATTAGCTGCTGAATTGGAAAATCCAAGCGAAGAGACACAGGCATTCATAGAGGGATTTGTCAGTGATATACTGATATCAGAGTTGGATTGGGTTAAGAGTCTTTATGGTGATGCCAACTGGGCAAGCTATACAGAACAGCATCCGGTAGCAAAGGATTTATTCGCCATGTTTTACAGTATAGATGAAACTTATGACTCATATGCTGTAGAGGATGAGAATCAGGTACTGGATGATATTCTAGCCCAATACGGAGATGACTGGAAAACCCTTGGTGTCAACTATGGTGGATCTGAATCCTATTTTGCCGCCGATGTCGAAGGACCAGTCAGTGAAATGCTATTGACACAAAAATTGGAGTCTTCAGAGGGTGTTGAGGTATTCAATATCGAGGGAATCAAGAAACTGAGCCAGACAGAGGTTGAAGTAAAGGTCAAAGGTTTTGAGGCCCCTGCAGTCTATAGTATCTGCGGAATAGATGTTGCACCTTTGCATTATTATGGTGATGCCACAATGTATGACTATGAAAACAATAAATTTGGCTTTGAAAGAGGAGATCTTTCCATCGTTGAATCAAAAACGACTGAACCGATGGGAGCAGGACCTTACAAATTTATCAAATATGAAAACAAGATAGTTTATTATGAAGCAAATGAAAACTACTACAAAGGCGCACCGATTACCCAATATCTGCAGCTGAAAGAAACAACAGACGCTGAAATGATAGCAGGAGTTGGAGCGGGAGAAATAGACGTAGCCAATCCATCAGGATCGGTTGCTAAATTTGCAGAGCTGAAAGCCTTCAACTCGAATGGAGAGGCAGTTGGCGATGTCATCACTGCTGTTTCAGTCGACAATTTGGGTTATGGCTATATTGGAATCAATGCAAAAAATGTTAATGTAGGCGGAAACCCTGCCTCAGAAGAAAGTAAAAATCTGAGAAAAGGTTTTGCAACAGTCTATGCAGTATACAGAGATGTTGCCATCGATAGCTATTACGGAGACGCAGCCAATGTTATCAACTACCCGATTTCCAATACCTCCTGGGCAGCTCCTCAAAAAGCAGATCCTGGTTATGAGGTTGCATTCTCAACTGATGTTGATGGCAACCCTATTTATACATCCAATATGGTAGCAGATGATAAATATGAAGCGGCATTGGAAGCCGCTAAAGGATTCTTCATGGCGGCAGGATACACCCTCGACGAGGCAAGTGGAAAATTCACCGCAGCTCCTGCAGGAGCCAGCCTGACATATGAAGTAATCGTTCCTGGAGATGGAACTGGAGACCATCCTGCCTTTGCTATACTGGCAGATACAAGAGCAGCACTGGAGAAAATCGGTATCACGCTGACTATCAATGACCCATCTGACACCAATGTGCTTTGGGATTCAATAGATGCCAATGAACACCAGATGTGGACAGCCGCATGGGGATCTACCATAGATCCTGACATGTATCAGGTATATCACAGTTCTAATGGTATAGGACTTGGTGGGACAGACAGCAACAACTACAACATAGCAGATTCACAATTGGATGAGTTGATCGTTGAAGCCAGACAAAGTCCGGATCAGGCCTTCAGAAAAGCCACCTACAAACAAGCCCTGGATATCATCATGGATTGGGCCGTTGAAATACCAAACTATCAGAGACAAAATCTGGTTATATTCAGTACACAACGTGTAGACATGGAAACCGTAACCCCTGATATCACAACCTATTGGGGATGGATGAACGATATAGAGCTTCTTCAAATGCAATAAGTACTGATAAGTTTAATAAGCCCGCTTACAAGTGAGCGGGCTTATTTGATATCAACAATAGGAAGGGGTAGCAAATGAGACGTTATGTACTTAAAAGACTGTTAATTTCAGTTGTTTTACTGTTTTTTGTATCATTAATCATTTATACGATCATGAGAAGCATCCCAACATCATACGTGGAGACTCAAGCAAGAATGCTGTCACAACTCCCTGGGGCTAAAAGCTACTCAGAATGGCTCGCACAGCTCAACGAAACCTACGGTATGGACAGAGGTATCATACCAGGCTACTTCCAGTGGTTAAAAAGCGCTGTCAGAGGAGATTTCGGGGATTCATGGCAATACAATGTGCCAGTAACGCAAAAATTTACTGAAGTCATTTGGTATTCATTTGTACTGGGAGCTATCGCCTTCATATTGGAGATTGGAATTGCGGTTCCATTGGGCATATTAGCTGCGAGAAAACAATACAGTCGAATGGATTACGGTATTACTGTCGTTGCCCTGTTGGGTATTTCATTACCGGTATTTTTCTTTGCAACGGTGCTTAAATTGGTTTTTTCCGTCTGGCTTGGGTGGTTTCCTTTATATGGAACGGTGGGAAGGTTTTACGAGCTGCTGGATAGCTTCGGCAGATTTCTCGATCTTGCAAGGCACTATTTTCTACCGGTTCTCACACTGACAATCATCGGTATCGGTAGTTTGATGAGATACACGAGAACCAATATGCTTGAGGTTCTAAATGCTGATTTCATCAGGACTGCACGTGCAAAAGGACTGTCTGAGAAGAGAGTCATCAATTATCATGCCTTCAGAAACACATTGATACCATTGGTCACTATTCTGGGAGGATCATTGCCGGGATTGTTTGCAGGTGCCTTGATTACAGAGACACTTTTCCAGATTCAGGGCATCGGCTATACTGCTTATCGTGCTATGGTCAGTGGTGACATACCATTTACCATGTTCTATATGGTATTTATGGCTGTGTTGACAATTTTGGGGACATTGATTGCAGATATTTTATACGCTGTTGTCGACCCGAGAGTCAGAATCAATTAGGGGGCATATGATGGACAAAGATAAAATGGATAAAGATAGAGAAAACAGAATAACGGAATACACCGACATAGACAATGGATTGTCTGATGTGCAGCGTGTTAAGGTTTTATCGCCTGGTATGCTTGTGGTAAGAAGATTTTTGAGAAACAGACTGGCTATCATTGGTTTTATTATTATTTTGTTTATGTTCCTTTTCTCATTTATCGGCGGACTGATAACCCCATATGATGAAACAGAGGTCTTCCGGTATATTGGCAGTATGTCCAAAGAATATGTCAGCGTCACGATTAATGAAGAATTTCGTTTTACAGTAGCAGAAGGAATGGCATACGACAATGCCACCCATGCAAGATTTATCCTCGCTAAAAACCAAGGCGAGTCAGTCTTTACCCACGGCGGTGAAGCGTTTCATATCATACAGGAAGCGGAAGACTTTTTCAGAGTGGTGCTCTCGTATCCCAAGGCTAGAATCACTTACATCAGAGGCATAATGGGTGTGACGCCATTGGAGGATGGACTTTCTTATGATGAGGAATTTCAGAATGCAATCAGACAGGCAATAGACGGCGGACAGACGAGTTTCATATTTGGAGATGAGCAATATACGCTTTCCAGAGATGGCAGGGATTACGTACTGGGGACAACCCAGGATGTGGCTATAGAATCATTGCTGATAACTGATGGTGTCAGCTCCAACAAGGACCTTGGCTTTGGATTCAAGCTGGAATCGGAGAAAGCTTTACGAGCCGATGATTCCACATCCTTTGTATTTGAAGGCAATACCTATCAGATCGAGGAAGAGGAAAATGTGGCATCAGTATACAGGCTAACGGGCAGTGGCAGGGAACAATTTGCACTGATTTCTCCAATGGCTGTCCAGGCCGTATCGCGTGATGTGGTGCTCACAATTGAATTCAAGACAGCATTGGAAAAAGCCATTGCCGATGGGGAGACTAAGTTTACATATCCGGACGATGCCGGTAATGAGATTGTCTATGATATCAATCGGATTAACAATGTTTACACGGTAAAAACAGAAACCAACACACACTTGATTTCGATGCACGAACAGCCATCAAGCCAGCACTGGCTTGGGACAGATAAACACGGCATGGATGTACTGACTAGGCTTATGTACGGTGGTAGAATCTCTTTGATGATAGGTTTCATTGTTGTTTTGTTGGAGACTGCTTTGGGCATCATCATGGGTGGTCTGGCCGGATACTTTGGTAAATGGGTGGACATGCTCATCATGAGGATTGTAGACGTATTTTTCTGCATTCCATTTCTCCCGATTCTGATCATATTGGGATCGGTTATGGACAAACTGGATGTGGATCCCCAATTGAGAATATATTATCTGATGTTGATATTGGGTATCATGAGTTGGCCGGGAATAGCAAGAATGGTCAGAGGCCAGATACTGTCCCTGCGGGAGCAGGAATTTATGCTGGCGGCAGAAGCCACAGGCCTAAGCATCTCCAGACGGATATTCAAACACTTGATACCAAATGTCATTCCCCAATTGATCGTGTTAGCGACATTGGGTTTGGGTGGTGTCATACTATATGAGTCAACATTGAGCTTTTTAGGGCTGGGTGTCAAGTTTCCATTTGCATCCTGGGGCAACATCATCAGTGGTGTCAGTACGGCGTACGAGATGACTAATTTCTGGTTTGTCTGGATTCCGGCAGGATTGTTGATCCTGTTGACAGTGTTAGGATTCAACTTTGTAGGGGACGGCTTGAGAGATGCCTTTGATCCTAAAATGAAACGGTAGGTGCAGTATGGATAAAAATAAAGATTCAACCAAAAAAACCAAAGATGCCAATTACATGTCCGGCAGCGAAGTCAGACGCATATCGAAAGAAAACAGGCGTATCACTGATGAATTGGAAGCAAAGCATCAACGTACCAATGTGCCTGAGTCTGAGTATCGTTCTATCATGAAAAATACGAAGAATGTACTGGAAGTTGAAAATCTACACACCTATTTCTTCACGGATATCGGTGTTATCAAAGCGGTCAGCGGCATATCCTTTGACGTGCCCAAAGGCAAGACCGTCGGCATTGTTGGAGAATCTGGTTGCGGAAAGTCGGTCACCAGCCTGTCTATCATGCAGTTGGTACAGAGACCACAGGGGCAGATCGTCGAGGGAGCGATTCGATTCGATGCAGGCAATTTTGTCTTTGATATTGCAAAGACACCAACAGAAAAGATGCAGAAGATACGGGGCAACGAGATATCGATGATATTTCAGGAGCCCATGACCAGCCTCAATCCGGTCTTCAGGATTGGTCTCCAGATAGACGAGGTCATTGAATTGCACAACCCCCATATGAATGCGGAAGATGTAAAAAACAGAACCATCGAGATGCTTGAAGTGGTTGGCATAGCCAATGGCGAAGGTGTCTACAGGATGTATCCCCATGAATTGTCAGGTGGTATGCGACAGAGGGTAATGATAGCCATGGCGCTAGCCTGTAATCCCAAACTGATTATAGCAGACGAGCCCACAACAGCATTGGATGTGACCATACAAGCCCAGATAATGGATCTTCTGAGAAACCTTAAGGACAAAATCAACAGCAGCATCATGCTGATCACTCATGACCTGGGTGTTATAGCTGAAATGGCAGATTACGTGGTCGTTATGTATGCCGGCAAGGTCATAGAGAAAGGGACCGTCAGTGAGATATTCCACAATCAAATGCATCCGTACACTGTAGGCCTGATGGCAAGCATACCGGGAGTTGGCGGCAAAAAATCCGGCAAACTATACAGCATACCGGGATCGGTGCCGAATCCGGTCGACATGCCAGACTATTGCTATTTCAGGGATAGGTGCGACAAGGCTTTCAAGGCATGTGAAGGCGCATATCCTCCGGAAATATTTGTCTCCGAAACGCACATGGTGACATGCTATCAATATCTGGATGACAAGGAGGATCAAAATGTCTGCGATAAAGGATGACAATATTATCGAAGTCAGGAATCTGAAAAAATACTATCCCGTGTCATCCGGGCTTTTTGCCAAGGTCAAATACTATGTCAAGGCAGTGGATGATATTTCTTTCAATATCAAGAGAGGGACAACTATGGGTCTAGTCGGTGAATCGGGTTGTGGTAAGACCACGGTCGGCAAGACTATGATAAGGCTGACAGACAAGACCGACGGTCAGATTCTCTTCAATGGTATCGACATACATACCTTGAACAGAAAAGACCTCAGGGCCATCAGACCCAAAATACAGATTATCTTCCAAGATCCATATTCCAGTCTGTCGCCAAGAATGCCGGTAGGTGAGATCATCGGTGAGGCTGTCAGGGACAACAACCTGGTACCAAAAGAAGACTTTGATGACTACATATCAAAGGTCATGCTGGACTGCGGGCTACAGGTCTATCACAAGGACAGATATCCCCATGAGTTTTCAGGCGGACAGAGGCAAAGGATATGCATCGCCAGATCCATTGCGCTCAATCCGGATTTTATTGTTTGCGATGAGCCTGTGTCGGCGCTTGATGTCTCTATTCAGGCTCAGATACTCAATCTGCTGATGGAGCTACAAAATAAATACAGCTTGACTTACCTGTTTATTTCCCATGATCTTTCTGTGGTGGAGCATATCTCAGACACGGTAGGTGTCATGTATCTGGGAAGTATTGTGGAGTATTCGGACAAGAAGACCATATTTGGGAATCCGTTGCATCCCTATACGCAGGCCTTATTCAGCGCTATTCCCGTACCTGATCCAGATATAAAAAGAGATAGGATTATTCTCGAGGGAAACATGCCTTCTCCAGCCAATCCACCATCAGGCTGTAAGTTCCACACACGATGCAGACACTGCATGGAGATATGCAAGCATCAGGATCCGCAGATGGTGGAGATTGAAAGCGGTCATTTGGTTGCTTGCCATTTGTACCCCACAAAAATCAGATTTATAGGGGATAGGTTATAAATGAAGAAAAAAGAAAAATTCAGAGATGACAGCAGGGTAGTAGCTGATATGAACTTTGATGGGGCACCCTGGCAAACTAAAAGCAGGGATCCTATAGAAATAGGCTCTGACCAGGAGCTGCTCTTAACGAAAAAAGAAACATTTCAGGTGATGAAAACAGCTTTATTTGCAGGCTTGATTATTGGAATTATTTTTGTCGGCGCGTTTCTGATCTTTATTCTCTTTTCAACAAAAATATGGCTAAGGTAGCAGAGTGGGTGTTTAAATGATGAAAAAATCAAAAACAGGCTATGAGAAGCATCTGACTACTTGTCCCCATTGCAATCGGGACGTCCTTGACCATATGGCGGTGTGTCCCTTTTGCCAGGGGAAGTTGGAACCATACTACAAACCGATGGAAACAGAAAAGGCAAGACGCGTCCGGAATTTTCTGACGATTGTCCTAATGGCAATTGCCCTTGTGATTATTCTCTCGAAACTGATATGATTAAAAATCGTAAAATCAGGTGAATCATACAAGAACCCTGTTGATATCTTCACCTTAAAAGTGTATAATGCTTAAGCCGATAATATTGCATAGGAAGCTATGTAATATTTTTGCTTGAAACAACAATCATGCAGAATCTTGCTGCAAATCATAGAATGTAAAGGAGAACACATTGATAACAGTATCAAATTTAGGATTAAGCTTTGGAGGACAAGAACTATTCAAGGATGTTGATTTGAAATTCACACTGGGAAACTGCTATGGTGTCATAGGCGCAAATGGTGCCGGCAAATCGACCTTTCTTAGAATGCTGTCAGGAGAATTGAGCCCAAACAAGGGAGAGATCCATATCACACCTGGGGAGAGGCTGGCAGTTTTGAAGCAGGACCATTTTGAATACGACGAATATAACGTGGTGGAGACGGTCATTATGGGACACAAAAGACTCTACCAGATCATGAAGGAAAAAGACGAAATTTATATGAAGCCGAACTTTTCAGATGCAGATGGCATAAAGGCATCCGAGCTGGAAGGTGAATTTGCTGAGCTAAATGGTTGGGAAGCCGAAACAGAGGCGGAAAAGCTTCTGACAGGATTGGGAGTGGACAAAAGGCATCATGGCAAAGAAATGCAGGATATACCACCTACAGATAAGGTAAAGGTATTGCTGGCGCAGTCCCTCTTTGGCAATCCGGATATATTGCTGATGGATGAGCCTACCAACCACATTGATTTCAGGGCTATCAACTGGCTTGAGAATTTCCTGATGGATTACGAAAAGACGGTTATAGTCGTATCCCATGATAGGCATTTTCTAAATAATGTCTGTACACACATGGTTGATATAGACTTCAAAAAAATAAAAATGTACGTGGGTAACTACGACTTCTGGTATGAATCCAGTCAATTGATGTCAAGACTGATGAAAGAGCAGAACAAGAAAAAAGAAGACAAAATCAAAGAGCTTCAGAGCTTTATAGCTAGATTCAGCTCAAACGCTTCAAAAGCAAAACAAGCCACTTCCAGAAAAAAACTACTGGATAAGATTAATATTGAAGACATCATGCCATCCACCAGAAGATATCCTTTCGTCGGATTCACACCGGAAAGAGAAGCGGGAAAAGACATCTTGGAGGTAGAAGGTCTAACCAAGACCATACAAGGGCAAAAGGTATTGAACAATATCTCCTTTACGTTAAACAAGGGAGACAAGGTTGTGGTCCTAAGCAAGAATGATCAGGCCAAGACAACCCTGTTTAAGATTTTAGCGGGAGAAATGGAACCGGATTCCGGTACATACAAGTGGGGTATTACCACCAAAGTGGATTACCTGCCCAATGACAACAGCAAGTATTTTGAAGATGTCAAACTGAATCTGATAGACTGGTTAAGACAATTCTCCGTTGAGAAGTCAGAGGCATTTATCAGAGGATTTTTGGGCAAGATGCTGTTTTCGGAGCAAGAGCCGCTTAAGGAGGCCTCGGTGTTATCCGGTGGAGAAAAGGTGCGTTGCATGTTTTCAAAACTGATGGTCTCAGGCGCCAATGTGTTGCTATTGGACGAACCGACTAATCATTTGGATCTGGAGTCCATACAGGCTGTCAATGATGGCCTGATGGCATTCAAGGGGACAATTATGTTTTCTTCTCAGGACCACAAATTCATCAACACTATCTCCAACAGGATTTTCGAAATCACACCTGCAGGCTTGTATGATACCCTGACGGACTTTGATGATTTCCTGGAAAATGATGAGGTTCAAAATAGAATTGATAAGATGTATCAATAGGGGAATAGAATGTCACTAATGCTGGATATTAAAAAAATAGCGGACACAACCGCGCCAAATCTGATCAGAAGTATCAAAATGGATGATATAAAAAACTGGAAAGATCTTAACAGAGACAGCCCGATCTCACAGCATCTATATTTTGATGAGCTTGATGATCACATGACCGGCGTGAGCATCATTGCTTTTCAGTACAACCTGGATTATCCCGATGTGCCGAAAGGCTGTATGAGCATATCGCCCTATTACTACTTTTCCAATCAATATTACAGGTGTTATAATCCCTTATTGAAAGAGTTATCATTGACAGGAAAGATAAAAATCCTTAAGGATACCCACCTTAAATCCCTGGCGAATCTTTCAGGGATCGGCTACTACGGCAAGAACAGCATCATACACAATGAATTGTTTGGCAGCAGATTTTTTATGATAGCCCTTGGTGTCTACGAAGAAATCGACTGGAATGGATTGAATCTGGAAGCCTCAGATTGCAGTAGCTGCAAGCTGTGCGTCCAAGCCTGCCCGACCCAAGCGCTTGACAAGCCCTATGTGCTCTCAAGACAACAGTGTCTCAGACACTACATGCTGACTGGCGTTGAAGTTCCAGAGGAATATAAGCCTCTGATGGCAGATAGGCTGGTGGGATGCGACATATGCCAGAAAGCCTGCCCCAAAAACATCAAAGAATCAGGACTAGAGAAAATGCCGGATTATGACAGGGAAGTATTCCACATTGAACGCTACATGGTCAACGATAGCTCGCGATTCAATCAAATGATGCCGCAACTCGCCGAGTGGATCGGGAAAAACTACGCTCGGGCCAATCGTGTGAGAGAGCAGTGCAACATCATCTATAGCAACATAAAAAAGGGTGGAGATTAACAAATTATCCACCCTTAAATCTATCTATTTCTCATGTGTTAAATGGTCCATTCGCTATGAACGATGCCGACAAGATACCAGACTCCGTTGTCATTCTCGAAGATAAGCGTCAGGCTGCTCCAATCGAGACCTTCAAACTGAGGGTCAAACCCTGTAAAATGAAACTCCACAAAAGCATCATTCGGGTAAACATCTATCATGTTGTTGATTGTATTACCTGAACCGATTGATTGATTGATACCAATCATTTGAGGATTGGCAAAATTGTGATCATAGACAAATCGCTCATAATAATCTGTGAAAGTGAGTTCTATGGGCTCACCACTGCCATCGTAGCTTCCCCATGTATACACGGTAGTGTCATTGAAGAGATTGATCAGTCCATTTCCTGGGGGAAAAAGCATATCATCATTCTCATGGATATAGGCATAGGGTGATAATCTGACACCCCTGGTCGGGCTCACAAAAGCATTCAGGGTTTGGATGTCATGAATGGAGATTATTTCCATGACGTTCAGTGCTTCTGTCAAAAGTGAATTGCCTTGGACAGGAGCAGTTACGATGAGGCTGTCCTGAAAATCACTGATGATTTTCTCTTGATCTTTTATTTCGAGTCTCAGTTCATTGATGGTGTCGCTGTATTCCATAAGCTTAGATTCAAGGGCTTGAGTCTTGTTTTTTTCGGTACTCAGTTCTTTTCTAAGCTGACTGATATTTTCGTCTGTATTGGCGACACATCCGGTCAAAACCAGTACAGAAACCAATAAAAATACTAAGATTATTTGCTTTGAATTCATATTATTCCTCTTTTTTTGCAATAATACTTATTATACCATTTATCTAAAAATAATAAACCGATAAAAAACTAAAAAAATGACCCCTGAAATAGGGGTCACGGTACACTATTTATTTATGGTTTTCATCAACCCAGAGCTTCGACTCTACGACTGCTTCCTCTGAAGGCTTTGTAACACAAGTGTCTTCGTCATACGTTGTAGGTGTTGCCCATGCTTCTGGAGGGTTGGCTCCCACCAATTTATTACGATTAGTTTTCATCTATTTCACTTCCTTAACAACTTTGTTATTGAATTATATTAATTGATTATACACTAAATGATAACAATTGTCAAATAAAATAGAATATCAAAAAAGAATAGCACTTCCTCCGCTTGAAATCTCTTGAAAAATATAATAAGATACACCTATGATTTTAGGAGGTCAGAAATGAGCATAAAAACGGTGAAAAAACAATTTATGGATGAAAATCTACCGCTTGAGGTAATCGAAATGGATACCTCAACGGCAACAGTAGAACTGGCAGCACAGGCTCTTGGTGTCGAACCGGCACGCATCGCCAAAACAATGGCTATCAGATTGAAGGAAATGGATATCCTGTTGCTGGCAAAGGGAGATGTGAAGCTGGACAACAGAAAATTCAAGGACACATTCAAACAAAAGGCAAAATTTGTCGGGCTTGAAGAGGTGGAGGAAGCCACAGGTCATCCGGTAGGTGGTGTCTGTCCCTTTGGGCTGATCAAGCCGTTGGATATCTATCTGGATGAGTCCCTCAAGGCATTTGATTATGTCTTTCCGGCAGGTGGAGGTAGCAACACCGCGGTCAAAATAGACGTTGATTATCTGGCGGAAGTGACAAAAGGAAAATGGGTGGATGTCTGCAAGGAACAATAATCTATATAGAGCAGTTGCGGTAATAACTGTTCATATAATCTCACATAGCATATAATATTAACGATAAGAAATTTCCAGGAGGTCATAATGGAACTTCTTCCTTACTACAAGCTGTTGGCCAAGCAATTTCCCAACATTGATGAAGTCAGCAAAGAAATCATCAACCTTAGTGCGATACTGAATCTGCCTAAGGGAACCGAGCATTTTTTGACAGATATTCACGGCGAGTACGAGGCTTTCACCCATGTGGTTAGAAATGCTTCAGGAACGGTCAAACGGAAAATAAACGAAACCTTTGGCGATCAGATGACCTCTTCAGAGAAAGAAAGACTAGCTTCCCTAATCTATTACCCCAGAGAAAAACTGATTTATCTCAAAAAGCAGGGGACGGTAGATGAAAAATGGTATCAGGAAACCATCTATCAGCAGATTCTAGTATTGAGAAAAGCGGCCTATAAGTATTCTAGATCAAAGGTCAGAAAAGCCCTGCCCAAAAGCTTTAATTATGTAATTGAGGAACTGGTGCAGGAACAAGAAGAGCTGGAATCCAAAAAGAGATATTACCATGAGATTATTAAAACCATCATCAGAACCGACAGGGCGGATGATTTTATCATGGCATTATCAGATGTCATCAGAAGACTTGTAGTTGACAGGCTTCATATTGTGGGTGATATATTTGACAGAGGTCCAGGAGCCCATCTGATTTTGGATGATCTGATGGCACATCACAATGTGGATATACAATGGGGCAATCACGATATCCTGTGGATGGGTGCGGCGGCAGGTTCAGCAGCATGTATAGCCAATGTGGTCAGGATATCTCTGAGATATGGCAATCTTGAGACCCTTCAGGACGGCTACGGAATCAATCTTATGCCATTGTCCCAATTCGCCAATGAGATTTACAAGGATGATCCGGCAGAGTTTTTCCAACCCATCCTCAAAGACAAACACAATTTCAAGGCAAAAGACATCCAGCTGATGTCAAAGATGGAAAAAGCTATCGCCATCATCCAATTCAAGCTGGAAGGGCAGATCATCAAAAGACAACCGAGTTACAGGATGGAGGACAGGTTATTTTTAGATAAACTATCCAAAGACAGATCACGAGTCATGATCAATGGCCAGGAATTCCCAATGAAGGACACATTTTTTCCAACACTTAGCGCCATTGATCCTTACGAATTGACTCAAGAAGAAAGGGAGCTCATGGACAATCTGTTGATCAGCTTTAAGAATTCGGAAAAGCTGCAGCAACACGCGGAATTCCTGTACACCAAGGGAAGCCTCTATTTGATTTGCAACAACAATCTCTTATACCATGCCTGTGTTCCCTTCGATGAGGATGGGGAATTCTTAAGCTTTTCAATTGCAGGCAAGAGCTATTCCGGAAAATCCCTGTGCGATTACTTTGATGCCCAGCTAAGAGAGGCCTATTTCAACAAGCACGAAGCAAGCAATCATTTTGACAAGGATCTGACCTGGTATGCCTGGTGCGGCTCGTTTTCACCATTGTTTGGAAAAGACAGGATGACCACCTTCGAGCGGTATTTCATCGATGATAAGACGACCCATAAAGAGACCTACAACCACTATTTCAAGATAAGGGATCAGCTGGACACCTGTGAGAAAATACTGGATGAGTTTGGCTTAAGTCTTGAAAAAGGAAGAATCATATGCGGTCATGTGCCGGTGAAAACCAAAAAAGGGGAAAATCCTGTCAAGGGTCATGGCAAGATGTTTGTCATTGACGGCGGATTCTCCAAAGCCTATCAATCGGTGACGGGCATTGCCGGATACACACTGATATTCAATTCCCAGGGCGTCATACTGGTGTCCCATGAGCCATTTGAGACCCATGAGGCATCCATAGAGGAAAACGTTGATATGGTGCCAAATGAGGTTTATGTGAGAGAAGAGGAAAGAAGACTACTGGTAGCGGACACGGATACCGGTATGGAAATCAAGGCCAATATCGAGATACTGAACAATCTATTGGATGCCTATAGAAAAGGTATTATTAAGCAGCTATAACTAAAAACAACACGATTTTCATTAATGAAAATCATGTCACATGAAAATCATGTCATATTGCTAATACTGGATAAAATGAGTATAATAGTATAATATACGATTGAAATAGATTTATAAGGAGTGAAACACATGTACCCTATCAAGTTTAAAAGCATATACAAAGAGAAAATCTGGGGCGGAAAGAGATTGGCTTCTTTTAGAGATGACCTACCAGAAAATATAAAGATTGGTGAGAGTTGGGACATCGTATGTCATGAACACGCAGTCAGTGTAGTGGAAAATGGTGCTTATAAAGGGATGACCCTTCAGAATCTGATTGATAAATATGGACACAAACTGATGGGAGAAAAAGTGGATACCAGCTGGTTTCCAATCAGTATCAAAATAATCACCACCGATGAGAAGCTTTCAATACAAGTTCATCCGTCAGAAGAGTATGCAATCAAAATGGGATTGTCTGGTGGTCGAACTGAGGCATGGTATGTGATTGAGTCTGAACCGGATGCCTATCTGTATCTGGGTATTAAGGACTGCACAAAAGAACAGTTCAAGGAAGCCCTTGAAAATGAGCATTATGAGGATTGTATCAATAAAGTTTACGTGAAGGCAGGGGATATGTTTTATGTCAAGAGCGGACTTCTGCATGCAATTGGTGAGAATATCACCCTGCTTGAGATCCATCAGAATGTGGAAAAAGAGTTTAGAATATTTGACTACAACAGGGGCAGAGAACTGGACCTGACACAAGCCTACGAGGTGTTGGATTTTGACAGTAAAGACATTGAAAGTGATTATATGCTGCTGACACACAAAGGAAACCAAATAAAGGAATACAACCTGCCTGCGGATTTCAACATAGAGGTATATGAAGTACTGGATTCTCTGTACCAGACATCGGACAGGAACAGATTCCATATTTTCACCTGTGTAGCGGGAGAAGGAGAAATCCTTTATGGTGGAGACAAGCGTGAAAAGATAGCGAAGGGGGATTCCTATCTCATACCGGCAATACTGGGACCCTATGAGCTGGAAGGAAAAATGATCCTTATCAAGAGCTATGTGGCCATTTGACAGTCACAAGGCAGAAATGATTGAAAACGTCATCAACATAGCCTTTGATGCGGGGCAAATCATACTGGGTATATACCATACCGACTTCAAGGTGGACTATAAGGATGACGACTCACCATTGACAAAGGCGGACAAGTTGGCTAATGACCACATCGTCAATGTCTTAAGGATGGATTACCCGGATATGGCCATACTGGCAGAGGAATCAGCTGATGATCTGAAAAGGCTTGGATATGATTATTGCTGGCTGGTGGATCCATTGGACGGCACGAAGGAATTTATCAAAAGGAATGGCGAGTTTTCCGTCAACATAGCCCTCACCTACAAGCACAGGCCTATTTTAGGCGTCATCTATATTCCTGTCAGGGATGAAATCTACTATGCATGTCAAGGGCAAGGCGCCTATTATATAGAAGAATACTCCACTCATCAGGACATTAACCGGTCTGTAAGAATCAACGTCTCATCAAAAACAGAAAATCTGATAATGCTACACAGCAGATCCCACCAACACCAGATCACAGACCGTCTAATCGAGAATAACAGAGAGAAAATCGGTGAGATAGTGCATGCTGGCTCATCCATCAAGGGCTGTCTGATTGCAAAAGGAGAAGCGGATATCTATTATCGTTTTGGGTTGACTATGGAGTGGGATACGGCAGCCATGCAGTGTATTATCGAAGAAGCCGGTGGAATACTGATGCAGATGGACGATACAGAGATGACCTACAACAGAAAAAACACCACCAACCATAAGGGTTTTTATATCCTCAATCGCGTGGGAAATAAATTGAAAATTTGAAGAGTTCAGTCAAGCATGCTCGACTGAACTCTTATTGTTTTGATAAAAATCTCAACCAGCTGGGGATCAAACTGAGTCCCCGCATTTTTTTCTATCTCTAAAATCGCCTCATCAAATGTCAGCATTCTGCTATAGGTTCTCTCACTCACCATTGCATCAAAGGCATCAGCGAGCGCTATGATTCTCGAAAAGTACGGAATTCTATCACCACTGATTTTATTAGGATAGCCTTCACCATCCCATCTCTCGTGATGAGACAGAACATACTCGGCAGAGGTTGCCAGGCCATTGACTGAGCTCAGTATCTTATAGCTCGTCTCAGGGTGCTTTCTCATTTGAAACCACTCATCATCGTTTAGTAGACCTTTTTTATTGAGGATGGTCTCATCAAGCGTAATTTTGCCGATATCATGCAGTAAACCAGCGACACCGATTTCATTTATTGACTCATGATTGAAATCCAAAGCCTTGGCCATCTCCTGACATAGAGTCGATACTCTCTCGGAATGGTTCTTTTCTCGGGGATTCTTTTCGTACAGGGTTTTCATAATCGTGTCGATCATGTTGCCTTTCAGCTTCCTGCTTTCAAAAAATTTATTCTTGTACATATTGTCTTCAGCGTTCCGATAAACGGTGGCAATTGACGTGTTTTCAGTAGTCTTGGTGGCAACACCGTAAGAAATGTTAATCTCCAGACCATTGAGACTGTAATCCGACTCATTACTCTTCATTCTCTGAACGATAGCGTAGGCATCCCCATAGCTTGTTTTCGGCAATAGGATCACAAACTCGTCCCCCCCGACCCGTGAGATGATATCATCTTCACGACAAGCACTTTTAAGGATATCCCGTACCATCATCAAGAGATTGTCACCTTCTTGATGCCCGAAAGCATCGTTAACCAATTTCAAGCCATTGACATCAGCCATAATCATGGATATCGGCAAATTCCTTGACGTATCCAGTCTTTTCAGTTCAGACTCGTAAAACCGTCTATTGTAAAGTCCGGTCAGTTGATCATGAAAGCTGAGGTATTCGATTTCCTTTTCTCTGTTGATTCTGTCAGTGATATCATGGATGATCGAGTAGAGAACCTGCTTGCCATTGACTGTCAGTGGACCGGAATGGATCTCAACCGTTCGCGATTCACCATTGGATAGTTTGTGTATAAAAACAAAGGTGTTTTTCACATGAAGAATAATTTTTTCCATCTCGGATTTAAGCTCGTTATGACTTAAACCGTTTAAATCTGTCATGTTCATGGTCTTTAACGTTTCGATGCTGTAGCCATAGAAGCATGAAGCGAATATGTTGGCATCCAATATATTACCATTTTCGGGGTCTAGAATCAGCATGGCTGCATAGGTGTTTTCAAAAATGGTTCGATAGCGTTGCTCGCTTTCTTCCATCTTTTGGATTATTCTGTTTTTATCAATCTGATTCTTGATGACCAAGCCCAGAAAAACACTGGCAACAGGATAAAGTGTAATAATTGGTAGGGCCACAACACGAAGCACAGCGTACTGATGTGGTAAAAACAGAAACAGATCTGCAAGCATGACTATATGGACGACAACACCGAAAAAATATAACTCAACAACTGGAAAATACACTTTGTCCAGAATATACTTTTGGAGACGATATCTACGCCAAATAAAACCGATAAAACTACTGGTCAGGATTGTCGCTAACCCGACAAGAGCGCCATCTCCACCGATGAACAATCGATAAACACCCGTAATAAGAACAGCTATCATGGTAGGGATAATACCAAAAAACAAGCCTGTAATACTTAAAAGGATTGACCTGCCGTCAAAGAAGATACCTTGCAATAAATGAACAGGATTACTCATGATAGCGATACCGATTGCACCAATGAGAATACCTGCAAGCAAATCCCGTCTATGCTTTGTTTTGTCAAATTTTGTGTTGACGATTGAGAAGATCATTGACAATACCAACAACAGCGATAAATTATAAATCAAACCGGTAGAAAATTCTCTATTCATAGAAACTCCCATATGATTGCATGATATTTTGAAAATTTTTACTCTTACCATTATATATTAGGAACAGATGGGTATACAATACTTATCATTAAGAATTAGTCAAATCTAACATATATATATGATTTGTATTTTAGATTTTGACAAATGATTTGTAATTGTTTCAATTCTATAGATTTTATGATATAATATATAACACTTTACTAAAGAATGCAGATGCTAAACCTTCAATTGGCAAGGATGTGCTTTTATGAAAATTTACATTACCACTCTGGGAGAATTTGATATCAGGGATGAAGAAAAAAGCCTTTTCAATCCCTCCAACAGAACCTACAGACTATATAAGCTGCTGCAGTATTTTATCACGTTCAGAAACAGGAAGATATTGCCTGATACCATAATTGACAACCTGATGACCGGTAGTGATACAGACGATCCCAAAAATGTATTGAGAACCCAGATCTTCAGACTCAGAAAAATGCTGAAAAAAATGGAGCAGAAACACACAGATGAGGGCAATCATCTGAATATCGTGTTTTCCAACGGGAATTATAGTCTGGAGGTCGGTGATGCGGTTGAGCTGGATATTGATGTCTTTGATAGCCTGATAGATCAGGGAGACAGAAAAAACCCACACGAGAGAGATGAAGCAATTCAGCTTTATCAGCAAGCCCTCAATATCTATAAGGGTACCTACCTATCTCAAAACCCCTATGAGGTCTGGCTTGTTCCCATTAGAAACTATTATAGCAGATTATATCTCAAATCACTAAACAGACTGATCGAGATGTTGGCCGACCAGGATAAAAATGATGAAATCATCAAGCTTTGCGAAGCGGCTTTATTGTTGGAACCATATGAGGAGAATGTCCATATTCATCTGCTTAAGGCGATGCTAAAGATAGGACAGTCCAAAAAGGCGATGGATCATTATGAATACATTGAGATGCTGCTTCATAAAGAAATGGATATGGAGCCATCGCCCGCACTTAAGAGCATGTTTAGAAAAATCCAGAGTCATTTTGTTGAAAAAGGCGAGCTGGACATCATCAGACTGGAAGACCAGCTGGAGGAAGGACCGGATTCAGGTGCCTTAATTTGTGAATATGAGTATTTCAAGTTTTTATACAATATCCAAAAAAGAAAGTCACTCAGAACCAATGAATCTGATTACGTCGCGCTGGTAACCCTGGCTAAATCAAAAATTCCGAGGCATGATCAGACCGAGATAGAAAAATGGTCAAATAACATGACAAAAGTGCTATCCAAAAGCCTTAGAAAGGGAGATGTGTTCTCATTCTGGAACGACACGCAGTTGCTCATCATGCTGCATAATATCAGTAATGAAGGACTGAATGTAGTGGAATCCAGAATCAAGAAAAATCTCTATCTCTATGGGAAAGAGAGCTACATGGATATGCAGATTAAGTTTCAACCGATCCAGTCAGCAAATGTTTTACTCAATGAGTCCTCATAAGGGACTTTTTTTATCGACCTATAACCAACCCTTGTATTTGAAAAAAGCAATCATGCTGACGGCAAGGACAATACAGCCGACAATAAAGACATGAACACCATAGGCATAATGAATCCCCGGGAAAGTAGAGAAATTCATGCCAAAAAATCCTGTCAGGAAAGATAGTGGAATAAAAATTGCTGAAAAAATAGTCAGAACCGTCATCACCTTGTTCATGTTGTTGCTAATATTTGATATATGGGTTTCTGTTAGACTGCTGAGAAGCTCCCTATCCAGCATCAAAGCATCTGATATCTCCACCAGATGATCATTCAAATCACTGAAGAAAGCCTTTGTCGAGTCATTGACCAGACCGAAATCTTCTGATGTCAGGTTTCTGACCAAATCCTTGATAGGAAGGATGGAAGATCTCAGGTATATAAGCTCCTTTTTGGTGGAATAAATCCTATCCATCGCATCATTCTCTTCATTCATCACGATCTCTTCAACATGATCAATCAGTGTTTCGACAAACTCCAATGCTGTATAATAGTGGTCTACAATAGCATCCAACATTGAGTAGAAAAGATAATCGATATTAAGCGTTCTGATGTAGCCTTTGCCATTGCTAATCCTACCGCGGAGAGTATCAAACACATCTCCTTCTATTTCCTGGAATGTGATGATCAGTTTATCCAATACGAGAAGAGAGAGCTGTTCATGAACAATTTTATTTTTTTTTAAATAAACCATCTTCAGAACCGCGAACAGCTTGTCATCAATATATTCCAATTTACTTCTGTGGTCTGGATTCAATATATCCTCAAGCACCAGATCAGAGATGCCGTAACGATTACCGATCTCCCGGATTATATCAATATTGTTTAGACCGATGACATTCAGCCATTTTTTCTGTGGGGTTGAAGGCACTTCATCGATTGATCTGATTTGCCTTATGGTATATTCGCTTTCATCAAAGGAGTACAGCTCCATTTTTGTTTCCTGATCGGTATAATCTCCTGTGTAGATCAGTGTGCCCGGTGGGTAATTGATTTTATCGTTTTTCATAGGTTGGCCTCCTGATTGATTATCAAATTTACGTCAAAGAAATCCTTACTGCCAGTACATTTTTTCTTTACTTACAGTATAACAATTCATACAAGGGAAATAAACAGATTAATCAATAATGGCGATGTATTATCAGCATTTTTTTGATATAATGGACAGGTCAATAGATTATTACTGATAGAGGATCAACAGAGTTCTTGGGTTCAGGTGGCGTTTGAGACGCCATCTGAACCTTAGAAATCGTTATCCAGGGACTATACAGTGCTTATCTCCCACTTATAGAAGTGGGAGTCTTAGCACTGTTAGTCATCGGATAAATATGAGCGCTAGGCTTTCCCATAGTCAAAGACCCGACTATCATATAATCTCCCGTTTTTGACAACCTGTAGTGGCAACACCAATTATTTCAAATCATAACATATTCCGAAAAATTCATAAATTAAATTCACTATAAGACTATATAAAAATACGCAAAAGTTATATAATACGGTAAAATAATTGTATAGATCGCCAAAAATGGGTATAATTAGAATGCGACAACTTAATAGGGGGGAATGACTTTTGGATAGAAATTACAAAAACTTGTTGCTAATTTTTGCTGACATCATTTTGTTGGCTCTTTCGGTTATCCTGGCATATATGCTACGTTTTGACGGTGCTATACCAGCAGTTCACCGGGAAGTGATTTCCCAGCACCTGCTTATCACAATAGTGATCAAAATCACCGTCTTTTATTTCTTCAAGCTTTACAACAGTCTATGGATATATGCCTCTATCGAAGAAATGATACAAATCATAACCGCAGCGGTAGTGGCACAGGGAGCTGCAGTGGTTTATCTATTCTTCATTCAGGCTTCTGTACCTAGAAGCATCTTCATTATTGTGGGGATACTGGATGTAGCCTTAATAGGCGGGATAAGGTTCAGCTACCGGTTGCTGAGAAAATACAAGAGTGAAGGCAATCTATTCAACAAGGGAATTCAAAATCGTGTGATGGTTGTTGGGGCTGGTGAGGCCGGTGTCATGGTCATCAAGGAACTGAGAAAACATATCCAGCTTAACAGCCTGCCGGTGGTATTGATTGATGATGACAGGCTAAAAATCGGAAAAAATATCAATGGTATTCCTGTATTGGGAAATCGCAATGATATTGTCCATATCGCAAAATCAAAAGAAATAGATGAAATCATCATTGCCATTCCATCCGCATCCAAGAGAGAGATCAAGGAAGTGGTCAACGAATGCAAAAAGACAGACTGCAAGCTCAAGATTTTACCGGGTGTCTATGAGATCATAGACGGCTCTGTCAATATCTCCCAGGTCAGAGAGGTCGGAATAGAGGATCTTCTTGGCAGGGAAGAGGTTCAGCTCGATGTTACCAACATCAGCCAGTTCATCAGAGGGAAGACAATTATGGTGACAGGAGCGGCGGGGTCCATCGGGTCGGAGCTGGTCAGACAGATCATCAAATATCAGCCTCAAAAAGTTATATTGTTTGATGTAAACGAAAATGGTCTATATGATCTTCAGCAGGAGATTAAACGGAAGTTGGCAAAAGACCATTTGAAGATCGAATTTATCTATATTATCGCGTCCATCAGGGATCTCAATAGATTGGATTATCTTTTCAACCATTATCAGCCCAATGTAGTCTTCCATGCGGCGGCTCACAAGCATGTGCCACTGATGGAAAACAGCCCACATGAAGCGGTAAAGAACAACATATTTGGCACCTGGAATCTTGCTATCATGGCTGACAAATACAAGGTAGAGAAGTTTGTCCAGATATCGACTGACAAGGCGGTCAATCCCACCAATGTCATGGGTGCCACCAAGCGTATTTGTGAGATGATTGTCCAGAGCTATGATAGAGAAAGCAATACGGAGTTTACTGCGGTGAGATTTGGCAATGTCCTTGGCAGCAACGGAAGTGTCATACCCCTATTCAAAAAACAGATCGCACTGGGGGGACCGGTGACAGTCACCCATGCGGAAGTCATCCGATACTTTATGACCATACCGGAGGCTTCCCAGCTGGTGCTGGAAGCGGGGGCTATGGCAAAGGGTGGCGAAATATTCGTTCTGGATATGGGTGAGCCAATCAAGATCATCGATTTGGCGGAGGATCTTATCAGGCTGTCGGGATTTACACCCTATGAGGATATTGATATCGTATTTATTGGTCTGAGACCAGGTGAAAAGCTATATGAAGAATTGTTGCTAGCGGAGGAAGATGTCTCTGAAACAGCCCATAGCAAGATATTTATTGGGAAGTCAATATTCTCGGATCTGAGCCATCTGGTTCATCATCTGGAGATATTGAAGGGAATGGTCAACAAGGGGGAAGAGGAGGATATCCGCCAATACCTTAAGAAGCTGGTACCGGAGTATACTTATAATAAGAGTGAGGATGGGAAAGTGATTCATATTGAAGATAAGAAACTGGCTACGCCTTCGTAGCCAGTTTCCTTTTTTGACACAGTATCGATAGCATAATCACTTGGCAACGATCTAATAGTATGGTATTCGACTATCATAAGATAAACTTTGCTGAGTTATATCAGATAGAAGAGCGCAGATGACTTGCGTTAATAATTTTCAAGTGTCTGAACCGTAGGTGAGTTTTTGAAAATTTAGCAAGTCATTGAGCTCATACAAGAGTAATGTTTGAAGCGTTTAGCGTTGATGTTGAATACCATATAGTGCTAACTGAAGCCTTGGTGGTTATTTGGTATCTTAGGCAATGTTACCGCAGATAGACCTCCAGCTTACGCAATGCATGGACCTTGGTGTTGACAACTGTCCGGTATGCGATACCCAGCTCGCGTGCGACTTCGATCATGTTGAGCCCTACATAGTAGTTTAGACTGATGACCTGCAGCTCTCTCGGACTGAGGGTCTTTATACCTTGCATCAGCGCTTTCATTTTCTCGTCATGTAGCATAGCACCATCTGCTGATGCTTCTTCGTCCGCTATCACATCCATTAGAGTTATATCATCATCTGCACTCTTGATGGGACGGTCCAGCGAGTCGCATTGCTCTTTTATCGTCTTTCTACCAAGATCCATAAAATGAAATCGAAGCATGGTCTTCACATATCCCAGAAATGGGATTCCTCTGTCATCATCGAACTGGTCCATACACTCCGCAATCACCAGATAGCCTTCCTGCATCAGATCTTCATAGGGCATATCACCCAGAAAATACTTCCTGGCGGATGATATGACCAGTGGTGTCAGCATCTCCATCACGATTTCCATGGCTTTCACATCATCATTCTTTGCTTTATCCAACCATCTGTTGAATAACTCTTGTGAATTTTTCTTATTCAATTGTGTCTCCTTTTCAGGAGAGCGCTCTCATGTAATTTAGTTCCGGCTAGGGAGAGCTTATCAAAGATTTTAGGATAATAAAAAGGCGGACTTATTCAAAGTACAGGCTGTACTTTCAACAAGTCCTCTAAGGGAAAAGTGAAAAGTTTTTAAAAAATTGTTAATAAATGAACGAAAGTCCTTGAATTGATATTTATCTTTGATAGAATATAAGGGTCTTTTGTTTTTCATCGAATAAAAAGGCAAATAAAAAAACAAGGAGGAGAGGATGACGGAAATCCAATACTATGACATTTTGGCAATCCGACCTGAATATGTTAGTGGTACGGGTGATTGCACGGAGATTATTTACGAGAGTGGGGAGGTATATATTGTCAACAAAAACATTAAGAGCGTCGTCAACAATATGGCTCACTATTATTGCACCGATTTGAGGGCAAACAGGCACAACTATGGGAAAACATTGGGGATCAAAAACAATGTACCTATTGTACTCTCTGACAAATACATTCTCGTACCCTATAAGGCGAGAAAACCATGGAATAAGCGAGATGGCGCATACGGTTATATTAATCTGTTCAACTATGTAGATCTTTGCAAAGAGCAGGAAGATGACTATATACTAATGACTGAAGGTATCAAGCTGAAGCTGTTTCAGAATTTAGAGTCATTTGGAAAACGTGTCCACCTGGCTAAACGATTGCTAACAGAAAGAAGATGAATAACGAAAAATTAACTTAAAACTTGACAGAATACTTGTTTACAGCAGCAGAAAATATTGATATAATTAATTCGTTCGTAAAGCGAATAATATCAAGGAGAAAGACTAATGAAATTTTTCAATCCTACCAGTGAACTAAAGGAATTGCGGCTCTTGCAACATATAGAGAGCAAATTTGACTGTACGCAGAAGGAACTGTCAGAGGTTGTTGGTGCGGCCGTTTCTATGATCAATCAGTATATCAATGCGCTTGAACAGAAGGGCTTGATTATAAGAAAGTATCGCTCATCCAAGACAGTGCATTATTTTGTCACACCGGAAGGACTGAAAAGGAAAAACTATCTCTTGATTACCTATACCAAGGAGCTGCTGGATCTGTACAAGCTGGCAAAGAGCAACGTCAAATCCTATATCTTTGAAGTGAAGGACAAGCATTATCGGAAAATCCTTCTCTACGGAGCAGGAGAAGTGGCGGAGACTATCCTCAGTGTCTTAAGGGATACTGAGGAGAATGGTCTCCAGGTAGTGGCCGTCATAGACGATGACCAAGCAAAGATTGGAGGATCCATGATGGGATATCCCATCATCAGTTCACAAGACATCCATGATTACATACATGATGTCATTGTGGTCACCAGCTATGCCTATGAGGATACCATTTTAGATAATCTGGAAAGGACCGGGTATGACATGTCAAGGGTGGAAAGGTTTTTTGTGAGGTGAGTATGGGCACCAACAATGATTCGACCAAATGGTATGCATTGTACGTTTTGACAGGACAAGAGGATAAAGTCAGAAAAATACTGGAATTGGCCTTTGGAGATCAATTGAAAGTGATTGTACCCAAAAGAGAGTTGAAGGAAAGAAAAGCAGGTACCTGGCGGATAGTTAAAAAGAATCTGTTCCCTGGCTATGTGTTTCTAAAAGGCATCATATCCACAGAGACATATTACTCAATCAAATCATTGCCTGTAGCTGCCAGGTTGCTAAAAGATGAAGACGGACCATTGAAGATACACGATTCAGAAATCAGCGTATTAAGGATTTTCTTTGAAACCGATGACGGCAACGTGAAGATATCCAAAGCGTATAAGGAAAATGACGTCATCAGAATCGTGGAAGGCCCATTATCCGGATTAGAAGGAATCATACAAAGCTTTGACATCAGAAAAGGCAGAGCAAAGGTAAAGATTGACCTATTGGGTTCGACAAAAACCATTCAATTGGGTGTCGAGCTAATCGATAAAATCCAATGATGACACCGGGTGTTTCGGCCCCGAGTGAGTCAGACGAAGACATAGCATCAACAGGGTTCTTGGGTTCAGGTGGCGTTTGAAACGCCATCTGAGCCTTAGAAACCGTTATCCAGGGACTTTACAGTACTTATCTCCCACTTATTGTTGAGTTTCTCAAAGAACAGGATGGAATTATTAGAACCAGAGATGCAAAAAATGTATTGAACGTAGAAGAACGTAGAGCACGAGAAGTTCTAAAGGACTTGGTTGATAAAAAAGTCATTGCTAAAAAAGGGAAAGGGCCAAGTACTTTTTACCAAATAAAATAATCCGGCACTGCCGGATACTGCCGGATAGTGCCGAATAGCATCTGAGATTTTTTAGGGATTAAAATGAATCCAATGAAAAACAGATTGACCACGCACTGCGTGACCAATCATCACAATACTAATCCCATCGAATTCTAGGGTGTTAGAAATTCAACTGTAAGTAATCCTTGATAGTTGAAGACGTTAATATGATGTAAGATGACAAATAATAGAAAGCACACATATTGTGGGGAACGAGTGTTCAATCACAAGATGCTGCATAAATTTATCCTTTCATCATAATCATGCGCGACGTGAGTATGGTGAAAGGACCAAAACCACAAGATGTAGCATAAGAAATGTCAAGAAAAAAGTTTGTTATGCAAGATGTAGTGTTAGTAGTTGATTTAAATATTCGACAGTATTAGAGAATGAAAGCGAGTTTTCATAAATGTAATGTTTAGAGAACTGCTACGTTAATGATG